>Ga0265342_10005012_pt1 | contig 10220 bp, 10 predicted proteins | sample 4CB327metaG_FD_203125 | JGI IMG/M metagenome (GOLD analysis project Ga0265342, IMG submission 203125) | Rhizosphere microbial communities from Carex aquatilis grown in University of Washington, Seatle, WA, United States - 4-CB3-27 metaG | ecosystem: Host-associated > Plants > Roots >...
AACAGGCGGAAGCTGACGGGGTTGGCCGCCAAGGTATCACGCAAAAGTGTGCCCAGCGGTCGCGTGTTCTCGGCCGTGGTCTGGCCTGGCACCACGCCCGTCACGGCATAGCCGCCGAATGCAGGCAGGCGCAGATCCTTGCGCAGAAGCCCGCCATTGGCGTGGGGATTGGCGCCCATGCGCCGGTTGCCCTTGGGTGCAAGGTCACGCAACTCGGGTGCCAGTCGGCCATCACGGTCGAAGAGATCGTCTGGTTTGTAGCTCTTCAGCCAGTTCTCCAGCAGTTTGAGGTTCTCGGGCTTGCTGGCCACCTCGGTGAGCGGCACCTGATGCGCGCGCCACGTGCCTTCCACCTTGTGTCCGCCCACCGTGGCCGGGCCGGTCCAACCTTTGGGCGAGCGCAGGATGATCATGGGCCATCGCGGTCGCGCCACCACGCCCGAGCTGCGTGCCTGGGACTGGATGCGCTTGATCTCCTCGATGGCGTGATTGAGCGTGGCGGCCATGGCCTGGTGCATGCTCGCCGGCTCCGATCCCTCGACGAACAGGGGCTCCCAGCCGTAACCGCGCATGAGGCTTGCGAGCTCGTCCCGGGCGACGCGGGCGAGGATGGTTGGGTTGTTGATCTTGTAGCCGTTCAAATTGAGGATGGGTAGGACTGCGCCGTCGCGGGCGGGGTTGAGGAACTTGTTGCCGTGCCACGAGGTGGCCAGCGGTCCGGTCTCGGATTCACCGTCACCGACCACCACGGCGACCAGCAAATCGGGATTGTCGAAGGCCGCGCCGAAGGCGTGCGAGAGGCTGTAGCCAAGCTCGCCGCCCTCGTGGATCGAGCCGGGCGTCTCAGGCGTGCAGTGGCTGCCGATACCACCCGGGAAGGAGAACTGGTGGAAGAAGCGCTGCAAGCCGTGCACATCCTGGCTGCAATCGGGGTAGATTTCGCTGTACGAGCCTTCCAGATACACGGGACCGAGCACCCCCGGCGCGCCGTGCCCCGGCCCGGCCAGAAAGATCGCATTCACGTCGTATTCACGAATGATGCGATTCAGATGTGTATAGACGAAGCTTAGCCCAGGGCTCGATCCCCAGTGGCCGAGCAGGCGCTTTTTGATGTGCTCGGGTTTGAGCGGCTCTTGCAGCAGGGGATTGTCGCGCAGATAGATCATGCCGGCCGCGAGGTAGTTGCACGCGCGCCAGAAGCCGTCGGTGCGGGCCAGCGCCTCGGGCGTCAGGGGCGTGCCGCTGATGGTTGACTTTGCCTGCCCGAAGGCGCGCGTTCCGACCAGGTCCTCTTTGTTGGTTGCCATGGGCGCAAATCATAGCAGCGTCCTTTGCTCGTGGCGTAGCGGGTTCTCCCTTCGTAGACTAGGCGCCGTCATGAACCGAAAAGTTCTTCTCGCATTCTGTGCGTTCTTCTTGGGTCTCGGTTGCAAACGGGATGAGCCCAGGCCCATGGTAACCCCCGCTGCGCCCTCGGCGCGTTCCGCGCAGGAAATGTTGGATCCAGCGCTTCCGCCTGGGCATCCTCCTATCCCTAGCGATCCCCAGGGCGGCAACATGCCGGCCATTCCATCGCCACCTCTGCCCACCGGGCCGGAAGCGCTGGCGTGGGATTTGCCCAAGGGGTGGACCGAGGCGCGCGCTGGCGGCATGCGCCTCGCGACCCTGAAGCCGCCAGCTGCCGGAAAGGTCGACGCCAGCGTCATCATGATTCCGGGCGCTGCGGGCGGCGAGCTTGCGAATGTGAATCGCTGGCGCGGTCAGATCGGGCTGCCAGCGGTCGACGAGGCCAGCCGCGCGCAGATGCGCAAGGAGGTGAAGTCCAAGGCCGGTGTCCTTTCGCTCTACGACTTTGCCGGTGAGGGCGAGAGCAAGCAGCGCATGCTTGCAGGCCTGCTCTTCGTCCAGGGCAAATCCTGGTTCATCAAGATGGTGGGCGACGACGCACCCGTCGCGGCGTCGCGCGCGGATTTCGTGAAGCTGCTCGAAACCCTGCACTTCCCGGCAGACAAGTAACCCCGTGGAAGCCAAGGATCTCGACCAGCAGCGCTCCGTTGCGCAAGCCATGGGTATTCCGGATGCGCGCCGGCACATTTTCTTGTGTTGCGACCAGACCGTTCCCAAGTGTTGCGACGAAGTCCGTGGTAACAAGGCGTGGGACTATCTCAAGAGGCGGCTCAAGGAGCTCGGGCTATCCGAGAAAGGCGGCATTCAGCGCACCAAGGCCAACTGTCTGCGCGTCTGCCAGGGCGGCCCCGTTGCCGTGGTCTACCCCGAGGGCGCCTGGTACCACTCGTGTGACCCTCCGGTGCTCGAACGCATCATCCAAGAGCACCTCGTGGACGGCAAGATCGTCGAAGACTTTCTCATCCTAGAGAAAAAACTGTAGTCACGGGCTGGCTCGGCGCTCGTCAGCCCACCATCGCCTCGACGGCCCGACGCAGTCGTTTGCTGTCGGGCGAGGTGATTGACACGAAGTAGTCCTCGACCCGGCCCTCGCGGCCCACAAGGTACTTGTAGAAATTCCAGCGCGGCTTGGGGTGGTCAGCGGTCAAGAAGGCGAAGACCGGGGACTGGCCGTCACCCTTGGTGATGACCTTGGCGAACATGGGGAAGGTCACATGGAACTTGACGTCGCAGAAGGCTCGGATTTCCTCGGCCGTCCCAGGTTCTTGCCGGCCAAAGTCGTTGGAGGGAAACCCCAGCACCACCAGCCCGCGTTCACGGTAGTCCTGCCAGAGTCTTTCGAGACCAGCGTACTGGGGAGTGAATCCGCACTCCGAGGCCGTGTTGACCACGAGCACGACCTTGCCCTGGTAAGCGCTCATGGGCTGTTCTCGCCCGTCGAGTGTGGTTGCGGATAGGTCGAATAAGGACATGCGGATCTCCAAGGCAAGCGTTGCCCGTTCCTTGGATGTCGGATAGGCGTACGAGGTGCGCTTGCCGGTTGAGCAAGAGAGCACAGAGTTTGGGGAAGAGGTCGCAGAGGAAGAAGGGGTTGACCTCGCTCCGAACTACTCCTTCCCCAAAGCAAGAACCCTGGAAGGATTCATACCGCACCCACGAGCACTGTCACTCACTAGACTTTGTGCCCTCTCGGTTTCTCTGTGCTCTCTCTCATCCTAGCTTGCCTTGACCGTGATCTGTCTCGGCTTGGCGCGCTCGAGTTTCGGCAACTCCAGTCTCAGCACACCGTCGGTCAGTTTGGCGTCGATTTTGCCCTGGTCGATCACTTCCGAGAGCGTGAACTGGCGGAAGAATGTCCCGGTCTCGTACTCGCGCAAGACATGGGCTTCGCTTGTGGACTCAGGTGCGCCGACGTGCCCGCTGAGGGTGAGCACGTTCTCGCGCAGATCGATCTTGAGGTCTTGGGCCTTGACCCCTGGCATGTCGGCCAGCACCGAGATACGGTCGTCGTTCTCGAAAATGTCGACGGCCGGCGAGTAGACCGGGCCTGGCCGGGTCTGCTCGGGGACTGCCGGTACAGCCTTTTCAGCTTTCTGAATTTCCCTCGTAGATTCTTTCAACATGGTGGATTCCTCCTGCATAGGTACGTCGTAGCTAGGTTGTCACCGCGATCTGCCGTGGCTTTGACTCCTCCGCCTTGGGCAGCCTGAGCGCGAGAATGCCGTCATTGCAGCGTGCCTCGACGCGATCCGCGGCAACCTCGCCCGGCAGAGTCACGGTGCGGCTGAAGGCGCCCTCGGCGCGCTCTTTGCGATGGTAGCTGACGCGTTCGTTTTCCTGCGGGATCTCCCGCTTGCCGGAGATGGAGACCCGGTTGCGCAAGGCTGAGATGGACAGATCTTTGGCGCTGATGCCCGGCACCTCTGCGCGCAAGTAGAAGTTGTTGTCGTCCTGAGTGACGTTCATAGGCGGGAAGACCCCGGCCGAGATTTCGCGGGCATCGTTGCCGGCAACCGTATCGAACACGCGCAGCATTTCACGCCGCAACTGATCGAACTCGGCAAAGGGGTTTTCGAACGCTGGCCGTGAGGGCCAGACTCTTCTTAGTAGCATGGCGTTCCTCCTTGGTTTTGGGTTCGAATGGGCTGTCGCCAACCGCGTCGTCGACAACCACTTCGACGATCGGCTGATTATTCACCCTCCGAAGACCGTCAAGGTGGTGCGATTCGTGAGGTGAGGGAGAGCCTGCGACGGATCACGGCCATGCCGGGCCACGTCTTCTGGTCGGATTGGCGACCTTCGACCGCGCACTCACAGATCTGGCGCCCGAGGGAACGGCCGAGCAGGTGCTCGTTCTCGAGGGCGGGTAGGACTCGCGCAGCCTACGAACCCATCTGCAGGACTTTGGTGAGCTTGGTGATGAGCGCGGGATCGCCGGTGATCTTCAGCTTGCCGGCGAAAAGGATCTGCATCGCGGCCTGCATGCCGCCGTCGATCATCGTGCAAAAATCCTGGTCCGAGACTTCGACGGTACATTGGGGCTGCCCGGTCGCGCCGGGGGTACAGGTGGGCGGCGTCGCGATCAAATCGGCGGTCCACGTGCCACCTTCGTTGCCGCTGATCTTGAACAGGTAGATTGCCGCGACGTCTTTGGCCCGGCTGGGATTGGCCAGCAAGGCTTCGGGCACGCGTTTGTCGAAAAATTCTTTCGCCGTTGTGGCCATCCGATCCTCCCAATACTTCGCTAGCGAGTCGCCTTTTTCTTGCCGCCATAGCGCTCGGCAAGACGGTCGGCGTAACCGTCGACTTGTTTGCACGGAACGCGCGAAATGGCCAGGGCTCCATCGCGCACGTCCTCGGTGATGGTTGCACCTGCCGCTACCACCGCGCGTTTGCCCACGCGGACCGGCGCCACGAGCTGGGTGTCCGAGCCGATGAACGCGCCATCTTCAATGATGGTTTGGCGCTTTTCGAAGCCATTGTAGTTGCACGTGATGGTGCCGGCCCCCACGTTGACCCTCTCGCCGACGATGGTGTCGCCAAGATAGGTCAGGTGGTTGGCTTTGCTACCGCGGCCGAGCCGCGTCTTCTTCGTCTCGACGAAATTGCCCACGTGCACGTCGGGGCCTAGCACGGTGCCAGGACGGAGATGGGCGAAGGGGCCGATCTTGTTGTTTTCGCCGATGGTTGCGTCGCTGGCCACGCAGTAGGGAAGCACATGCGTGCCCCGGCCCACAACCGTATCCGTGAGAATCGAACCATCGTCGATGCGCGCGCCTGCACCGATGTGGGTCCGTCCGCGTAACACGACGTTGCGTCCGATCTCCGCGTCAGCCTCGATGGTCACCGTGGCCTCGACCACGACGTCGGCCGGGGCTCGAAAGGTGGCGTGTTTCATGTGCTGCTGCACGATGCGGCCGGCCAGGATCTTTTCCGCCGCGACCAATTGCTCGCGGTCGTTGACCCCTGACATTTCCTCGGCCGAGACGTCGACCGAGTCCACACCGATGCTGGCCGCCGCCTGCGCCACGATGTCGGTCAGGTAGTACTCGGCTTGAGCGTTGCGCGCGGAAAGCTTGGCCGTGGCCTTGCGCAGAAACTCTGCCGGGGCCGCGTAGATGCCGGCGTTGACCTCGGCGATGCGACGCTGCACTTGGCTGGCGTCCTTGTGCTCCACCACTTCTTGAATCTTTCCCGCTTCGTCGCGGACAATGCGTCCATAACCCGTGGGATCGTGCACCATCGAGGTAAGCATGGCGAGCCCGTGGCTCTTCTTGGCCTGCGCCACCAGGGCAGCGAGGGTTTCCATACGCAAAAGCGGCACATCGCCGTAGAGGATCACCACCAGCCCGTCGAAGTCGGCCAGCGGCCCAAGCCCCAGGCGCACGGCGTGGCCCGTGCCCTTCTGGACTTTCTGCTCGACCACGGTGACGCAACCTGGCCCGAAGCGATCGTCCAGAGCCTTGGCGACCTCTTTGAGCTGATGGCCGAGCACGCCCACGATGGAGGTAGCGCCAAGGCCGCGCGCACTTTCCACGGCATAGGCCACCATAGGAACCCCGAGCAGGGTATGAAGTACCTTGTTTTGGGCCGAATTCATCCGGGTTCCTTTCCCGGCGGCAAGAATCATGCAAGCGGTTGTGGACTTTTGGCGGCGGCTGCTCACTAGGGACTCCTTCGAGGTATGGGACATTCTACGTCAAAGTGCTCGTCAGGAGTCTTTTCCACACGAATACGGTATACAATCCTCCGCCCATGTCGCCCTACGTGCTCGTGGTCGAAAGTGACCCCGAAATGCAGCGTCGCATCGGGGATACTCTCTCCGAAGCCCACTATGCCCTCGCCTCCGAGGCGGAGATCGGCTGGGCCAAGCGCAGCATGTTGATCCAGCCGCCTGACGCGGTGATCATCGACACCAGCCTGCCCGATGGCAGCGGATTCACCTTGGCCGAGGACATCCGGCGCACCCCCGAGACCGAGCACGCCCCCATCTTCTTCGTCGCCAGTACCCATCGTGGGGCCAGCCACGCCTCGGAGGCAAGGCGCCGCTTTGCCCCTGCCGAGTACCTGACCACCCCTCTTGACGTGTCGCGCCTGCTGGCCTTGCTCCTGGAGAGGGTTCCGCCCAAGGAACTGACCTTGGAGCCGCTGATCCCCAACTACCCTAGCGCGGCCATCCTCGACCTCGAGGAAAAGCGAGAACGCCGTCATGTGGAGAGCGCCGCCAAATCCATGGGCACAGGCGACCCTGACCTACGCGGCTCGCTTGCTCGCCAGCCCTTCGCCCATCTTCTGCAGCGGATCTACGCCGGCCGCCTGACCGGCGCGCTTTTGCTCACCAGCGCCAAGGTCAAGAAGATCGTCTACGTGGAAGACGGCTACCCAGTCGCCGTGCGCTCCAACGATCCCACCGAGTGCCTGGGTCAGATCCTGCTCGAACAAAGAATGATCTCGTCCGAAACCTTGGCCGAATCGCTGCGCCAGATGAAGGCCAGCAAGAAGCGCCAAGGGGAGCTGCTGGTCGAGATGGGCGCGCTTTCGCCCTACAATCTGTCGCGCGCCCTGGTCCTGCAGATGGAAGCCAAGGTGCTCGAGGTATTCTCGTGGCGCGAGGGCCGTTTTGCCTTCAAGAAAGGCCAGCCCGCCCACGATCAGCCGGTGCGTCTCGAACGCACGCCAGCGGCGCTCATCCTCGAAGGGATTCGGCGCTCCTACGATGCCGAGCGCATGCGGAGCGTGCTGGATCCCTACACCGGCCTTTACCTCATGCCCTCGCCTGATCGCCGCCAGCGCCTGCAGGACATCACCGCGGATCCCAATGAGCAGCGTTTTGTGGATAGCCTCGACGGCACCGTGAAGTACGAGGCTGCGCTCGCTACCACCATGATTCCCACCGATCGCGCCCGCCTGTTGCTCGTGGCCATGGCCGAGGCCGGCATGATCGTTCCGTCACGCCAATCCGCGGCGAAAGGCCTCGAAGAGGCGCAGCCCGAGGCGCAGCCCATGGCGGACTCGCAGCCGCACCTGGCCGCCGGCGGGCGCAGCCGCGACGATCTGGTGGCGATTCTCGAGGTCATGCACCACCAGACCCACTTCGAGGTGCTGGCCCTGGATCGCGAGGCCACCCAGCCCGAGGTGGACACCGCTTACGAGGTGCGTGCGCGCGATTTTCACCCTGACCACTTCCGCACGCGCAACGAAGCCGTGCGCGTGGTGGCCGAGCGCATCTTCGAGCGTCTGGAAGAAGCGCACGCGGTGCTGTCCGACAGCACCGCGCGACGGCGCTACCTTGTCCAACTCGACAAGGCCCGAGCGACGAAGGCGGTCGACGAAGAGTCGGCCCCGACCAGCGAGTCCCCGCAAGTGGTGGCGGAGCGCATCTACTTTCAGGGCGTGGCGCACTTGCGCGCCCGTCGCTACCGGGACGCTGCCGAGGCCTTTCGTCAGGCCACGGCCTTGGCGCCGGGCCAGGCCAGCTATCGCAGCGCCCTTGGCTGGGCCCTGTACCGGCAAGCGCCCGCCGATCCGCGCGCCGTGGCCGCGGGTCTCGGCGAGCTCTTGCGCGCCGCCGACTCGGATCCCAAGAATCCCTGGTCGCGCGTATCGCTCGGCCGTTTCTATGCCGAAACCGGCATGCCCGACGAGGCCATCCGCATTTTCGAGGAAGTATTGCGCATGAGCCCCGGGCTTTCTGATATCGAAGAGGAAATTCGCCGTCTCAAAGGAGCCTCATGATCCAGTCCGAATTCGCTTGGATGAACGGAAAGCTGATCCCGTTCGCCCAGGCGACCACCCACATCTCTGCCTTCACCCTGCACTACGGGGTCGCGGCGTTCGAAGGCATTCGCTGCTACAAGCGCGCCGACGGGCGCAGCGCCGTGTTCCGGCTGCGCGAGCACATCGAACGCCTGTTTGGTTCGATGAAGGTGTGCGGAAACGAGGTGCCGTATTCCATCGAGCAAGTCGAGGCCGGGTGCCTGGACGTGCTGCGCGCCAACAAGCTTGCTGAAGCCTACCTGCGACCCCTGGTGTACGCCGGCGCTGGGTCGCTGGGCCTGGGCTCGAAGGATGCGCCGATTGAAGCGGTCGTCATCGCCTTTCCCTGGGGCGCCTATCTTGGCGAGGAGGCACTGACCAAGGGGATCCGCGCGCACGTGTCCACCTTCGTGCGCGGGCACGTGAACAACATCATGAGCAAGGCCAAGATCTCGGGTCAGTACGTGAATTCCGTGTTGGCCAAGCGCGAGGCGCAGCGCCAGGGCTTCGACGAAGCCGTGATGCTCGATGCCGACGGCCGCGTGGCCGAAGGCACGGGCGAGAACATCTTCGCGGTTCACAAGGGCCGCCTTTACACGCCGCCGCTCGACATGCCCATTCTGGAAGGCATCACGCGCGACGCGGTCATCACCCTGGCCAAGGAAGCCGGCTTCGAAATCGTCGAGCAATCTTTCACGCGCGATTTCCTGTACCAGGTGTCCGAGGTCTTTTTCACCGGCACGGCCTGCGAGGTCACCCCGGTGCGCGAGATCGACTGTCGCACCATCGGCAGCGGACAGCCCGGTCCGGTCACGCGCAAGCTGCAAGCCGCCTACACCGCCGTGGTGAAGGGGCCAGGCGAACTGCGGCCCGAGTGGCTGGCGTACGTGTAACATGACTCGCAAACGCGTATTGGTCACTGGAGGCGCCGGCTTCGTGGGCTCGCACTTGTGTGAACGGTTGCTGGCTGACGGCCACGAGGTCGTGTGCCTGGACAACTTCTTCACCGGCACCCACGCCAACGTGGCGCATCTGCGCGAGCACCCGCGCTTCGAGCTGTTCCGTCATGATGTGCAAGAGGCGCTGACCATGGAGGTGGACCAGATCTTCCACCTGGCCTGCCCGGCGTCGCCCATTCACTACCAGCGCAATCCCGTGCGCACCATTCGCACCGCCGTCCAGGGCACCTTGAATCTGCTCGACGTGGCCCGCGAAGCCTCTGCGCGCATGATGATTGCTTCGACCAGCGAAGTGTACGGCGATCCCGCCGAGCACCCGCAGACCGAGTCCTACTGGGGCAACGTCAATCCCATTGGCCCGCGCGCCTGCTACGACGAAGGCAAGCGTTGCGCCGAAGCACTCGCCACTTCCTACGCCATCCAGTACGGCGTCCAGGTGCGCATCGCGCGCATCTTCAACACCTACGGCCCGCGCATGCACGAAAACGACGGTCGCGTGGTGTCGAATTTCGTGGTGCAAGCCCTGTCCGGCAAGCCCCTGACCATCTTCGGCGACGGCAAGCAGACGCGCTCGTTCTGCTTCGTGAGCGATTTGGTCGAGGGCTTCGTCCGCCTGATGGCCAGCGAACACGGCTGCGACCCCGTGAACCTGGGTAACCCGCGCGAAAGCACCATGATCGAGTTGGCCACCCTGATCAAACAAATGACCGGCTCGCGCTCTGAAATCGTCCACGAGCCCCTGCCCAAAGACGATCCCGTGCGCCGCAACCCCAACATCAGTCGCGCGCAAAAGCTGCTCGGCGGCTGGGGCCCCAAAGTGCCCCTGGAAGAGGGTCTCGCCGCGACCATCGCGTATTTCCGGACGGTCGTCGGCCAGGGCTAGAGCGCCGCATCCGCCTCGCCCCGCGAAGCGGGGAGAGGCCGCCAACGTCCGCGTTGGCGGGTGAGGGGCATTGCCTCGCCACGAGGCCGGTGGGACAATAGCAGCGTGTTCGAGCGAGTTATGCGCACGGCAGGAAGCTTTCGCGAAGTCGAGGAATTCGACCGGCAAGACATGGCTCGATTGAGCCTCGAGGAGCGGGTCTCGGCTGTGGAACA
>Ga0265342_10005013_pt1 | contig 10218 bp, 14 predicted proteins | sample 4CB327metaG_FD_203125 | JGI IMG/M metagenome (GOLD analysis project Ga0265342, IMG submission 203125) | Rhizosphere microbial communities from Carex aquatilis grown in University of Washington, Seatle, WA, United States - 4-CB3-27 metaG | ecosystem: Host-associated > Plants > Roots >...
TATGCTGGTATAAGCGCCGGCAGTATGGCGGTCGGGGATAACCTGAGAATCTCTTCGCAAGCTCTTAAAAAATTGGTCCTGCTCAAAGATGATGAATATAACGAACTTGGACCTCTGGGGCAGTCATCTGAGAAAACTCTTAAACTTGTTGATTTTGTAGTCAGACCACACCTTAATTCACCGCACTTTCCAGAAATTAGGAAAGAAAAATTTATACGGAAAGCGGCAGAAACTATTTCCGCACCAGTTTACGCAATAGACGACGAGTCTGCTGTCAGAGTCGTAGATGACGAGGTCGACGTAGTGTCCGAGGGCAAATGGTTGCTCCTGAACAAAAGGTAAGGAATACTCAACAACCCAAGCAATCCGGATTTCCCCAAACCAGAGTAAAATTAGACCCATGAAACCATATCGTTATAGTCCAATAAGCTCACAAACGGGGCTCATTGAAGCTATCAAGTACGTCCACAAGGCCTGTCATAAACTATGCGAACAATCTTTCGGCAAGTATCTGCCAACAGCAGGGAATATAGGAATTTTTTGCCACTACGATAGTGAGTACCAGCAGCTCACAAAATTGCGAGAGGAACTAACCGAACCTTCTGATAATTTTAACCAGAAATACTTTAGGCTTTATGAACCCATCACTGTCGTAGCTGAGGGTGACACGCCAGAGGCCGTTTACACTTACCTTTATATCCGCCACCCAGTCCCTGATAGGCCGCAGGTTGGCGACGTTGATTTTTATCTTGAACCCGAAGACTACGCCAAAGCTAAAGAGTTAGCACAAAAAGGAGAAATCAGTGGCGCGAGGATATTTGAACGCCCAGATTTGGACATGATTGAACTTTATGATCCCGAGGTAGATGCTTTAGCTTATGTCAGTACCCATAAAATGACCGAAAAAGTCAGGATTAAGAACTAGCCCGGATTTCCCCAAATCCGAGGTAAAATAGAGCCAAGATGGAGAAGTTGATTATCGTTCGCGGGCCATGCGGGTCAGGGAAGAGCACCGTCGCGAAAAAATTGTTGGAGCTGGTCGAGGAGCCAACGGTCCTGATAGCCCGCGACCAGTATAGATTTATGTTTTCGGGCCAGTGGGATCAGCGGGATCCAAGCGCCGAACAAGAGATGATTGAGGACAACATCCTTACAGGCTTAAAGCATCATTACGATGTGATAGTGGAAGGTATCTTTAGTATGAATACCCATCGTCCGATGTTTAACAGGCTTTTCCGCGATCACCCAGAAGAAAACCACGTATTTTATATGGACGTTCCGTTCGACGAAACGCTTCGCCGCCACAATTCGCGACCGCAAAAAACAGCTTTCGGCGAAAAAGAGATGAAAGGATGGTGGAGTTATGCCTCGCCAATGGGGCGGGAAGGGGAGACTATTATCCCGGGGAGCTCCACGCTAGACGGAACTGTCAAAACAATTGGCAAAATCGCCAGTCTTAAGCTAAAACCAGCGTAAAATAGAGCCATAAGTCTCGAAATGAAACAGCCGGAACATAACGAAAACTTTGACAGAAATTTGGTAAAAGACATCCTGGATAAGATGGGCCGTGACGACAGGTACACCAAACGCGAAATGGCAACCCTGACTTTTGAGCAGCTTTATTCCCAACTTAATCAGCCGGAAATAGAAGTAATAAAACAGCTCCTTGCACTTGAGCCTAAAAAACTCGGGTTTATGGGCCTGTTTGTCAGTCTGGAAGGCCCGCCCAGAGACCTAGTCAAACTTGAGGGCCAAGTATTTAAGCGGGGCGGAGAAAAAATCACGATTGCCAATCAGTATTTGCCCCAATTGGTCTGGCAAGCATTTCAAAAAATGCAGCGGACAATCAAGCAAGACATAGGTAGCAGATTGATGGTAGAGTCGGGCTACCGCTCGCCGGCGCACCAGTCCATAACATTTCTAACCTACCTGGAAAAATCTGATTTTGACATCAAATACGTTGTCTCTGGCGTGGCGCTACCGGGCTACAGCCAACACGGCGACCCGGTCAATACGGCTATGGATGTTATCAACCAGGACGGCGTCCCAACAGATGAAGAACCGCAGCTTTTTGCCACAACAAAGGAGTACAAGTGGCTAATGAAGAACGCCAAACGATTTGATTTTTATCTGTCTTATCCCGTGGGCAATGAATTTGGTGTTAAATTTGAGCCTTGGCACTGGCAATACAGACCCAGCAAATCAGACAATCCGGATTCCTAAAAACAGAGTAAAATAAGGGTATGGTATCAAAGAAGATTTTTATCATAGTCGTTATAGTCGCCTTGGCCGTTGGCGGCGGTGTAGTGGCTCTGTTGAAAAATCATTCCGCCAGCAGCAGCCAAACTACCGTGCAGCAGGGAACGAGCCTGGACTATTCTGGCCAAGGCCTAACTACTTTTCCCGAGGCAGCCCTTAACCGGACTGACGTGACGTCTATTAACTTAAGCAACAACCAACTGAGTGGTGCTTTACCGGGCGGTATCCGCACAATCACCAACCTGGAAACACTAGATGTTAGCAATAACCGGATGACCAGCATCCCGGCCGAAATTGGCCAACTGGGTAAGTTGCGAGTATTGAACTATAACAATAATCGTCTTACGGGCTTGCCGATGGAGCTCAGCAACCTTACGCAGCTACAGACATTGGATCTAAGCGGTAACCCTAAGCTTAGCCAGCAAGATCTGACGTCAATCCGCGCCAAGCTCCCCAACACTGCGATTAAGCTCTAGAGCAGGGGATACTTAACATGTTAAGTATTTTCATTGGGGTATAATGATTCTATTCCGAGCATCGTTAACAAAATGTAACTAAGGGGAGTGTATGAAAATCACCAGATATTTTCAAAGTTGCTTATTGGTAGAAGAGGGCGGGGCAAAGATTTTAATTGATCCCAGCGGCCACGAGGTAGATAACTTGGGTAAATTCGGCGCCCTGAACGCCGTGCTATACACACACGAGCATGGCGACCACTTTGATGCCGGCATGGCCGGCAAATTTGTAGACGGCGGCATAGCGGTCTATGCCAATGCTAGTACTGCCAAACAGATGAAATCCCAGCCAAATATTGTTACTGACGGCCAGGAATTTGCGGTGGGCAGCGTGAAAATCCAGGCTAAAGAACTGCCGCATTGCCTGATGTGGGACGGCAGTGCCGGGCCGCAAAACACTGGCTTTCTGTTGGCTGGGCGGCTGTTCCATCCCGGGGACGGTATAAAGCTGGCGGGTTTGAATGTAGAAATCGCGGCCTTGCCCATCAACGGCCCGGACGTTTCGCTTAAGGACGCCTTTGATTTTGCCAAGCAGCTGTCCGCCAAAACGATCATCCCCATCCACTACGACTATCTGGGCGGCAACCCCAATGTCTTTGCCGACGTGGGCAAGGGCATGGGTTTAACCACAAAAGTTTTGGCCAACAGCGAGTCTACCGATCTGTAAAAGCTTATGTTTTAACATAAAAACAGCCTGTTGTAAAAGAAACTAGCAGAATATATTGACGCCCAAGCGGCGTAGTGGCATATTGGGATTAATTATCAGAGGAATCTCAGGCAAATGACAGGCTCAAAAACTTCAGCCATCATCCGTTCGCTGGCCATTATGGGCGCAGTTGGCGTTATAACCACCGGCGCCACCTTTGCAGCGCTGCAAAGCCCCAGCGTTTCGCTAAACGGCAATATTATCAATAGCGCTACGGCAGATTTACGCATCAGCACCAACGGCACTACCTTTACCGTGCCATCGGTGACGGGTTTTACTTTTGACGGCGTGACGCCCGGCGGTACAGCCGTCCCAGCCGGCGGCGACAGCTTTTATCTGAAAAATGTTGGCAGCGCCAACTTGGCCATCAAGCTTTGGGTTAATTCCAACCCCAGCAACGCCAGCAACGTAGATTTAACCAAAGTCCACCTCATCTTCACCAGGGTTGATACTGGCGGCAGCGAAGTCAGCCTGACACTCAAATCACTGATAGACAGCTTTGCGACTGGCGGAACAGCTTTGGGCGACACCATTACCGCCGGGTCTACTGCGAGCTACAGCCTGAAAGTCTCTATGGACAGCGATGCTATCTCCGGCACTGGCGGCAGTAGCATAACCGGTATCAACATCTCGTTCACCGGAATCGGCGCTTAAAGTTTAAGACTACTTATGAAAAAGCAGCTGGCGCACCACATTCTGGTGGTCTTTTTGACGGCCTTTACGGTGGCCGGAATCTTAGGCCTACTGGCGTGGCACGCCTCCGGCTTGAAGATTTATTCCATGTCTGATGCCCAGTTGGCACCAATACTCCAGCGCGGCGATTTGCTGGTAGTAAAACCGCAAAAGACAGCCGGGGTAGGCGATATCGTAAACTTGGCCGACGCGGATAATCCCCGGGGCGTTGTTACCCGCAGGCTGGCTCAGCCCACGCCCCCGAGTAATTTAGTAGGTGTTACCGTTAAAGCCGTGCCGCTGCTGGGTTATCTGCTGGATATCTTACGCCGTCCGGCCGGCCTGGCTGTACTGGTTTACGTACCGGCTTTTATGGTTCTGCGCGCCGAGCTGCGGCGTCTGGGCAGCCACTTTGGCCGCCAGCCTTACGCCGTCAACGGACTCACCTCTGTTATACACCAATCCAACCTTTAAATTCCCGTTAAAAAATAGTATAATCGCCTCTGTTAAGGAAAAATTATGAATCCAGAAAAAGAACCCCATACAATTCGTAACGAAGACCCCAAACCAGAGATTGGTCCAGGACAACCGCCGGTGGAATCTTTTCCAGTCCCTCTCGTCCGAGATGGGAGGTTCGTTGGCGTAGCCAAGTTTACCCCAGAAGCAGCAAGCGATTGGGTCCAAACCGCTAGAGCCCGACGAAAAGAGCCGGATCAGGAAGACAATGCCGGACAGTCCTAAAAAGCCGCGGGCTTATGCGTTCATAGACAGTCAAAACCTCAATCTTGGAACTCAAAAGATGGGCTGGAAGATGGATTGGCGTAAATTCCTGCAATTCTTACAGCGCGAGTACAACGTAGAAAAAGCTTTTATGTTCATCGGCTATGTGGCCGAAAATGTTGCTATGTACGAGCAGTTGCACGAAATGGGCTATCTAATCGTGTTAAAACGTACCTTGGAAGTAAAAGCCCCCGAAGGCGAAAAGGACGCTAAAGGCGAGCCGCAAAAACCAACAGTGAAGGGGAATATTGATGCCGAACTGGTGCTATGGGCCATGAAGGAGCTACCCAATTACGATAAGGGGATAATTGTCTCTGGCGACGGCGACTTTCATGCGTTAGTTGAATACCTGGAACAACAGCAAAAGCTGCTGCATCTGATGGTGCCCAACTGGCAATATTCGTCACTGCTCAAAGATTATGAAAAATACGTGGTGCGCATAGACAAACTGCGCCGGCAGCTGGCCTACCGCGACCGCAAGCGGTTTTCCAAGTCTGACCCCAAGACGTCTCAGAAATAACTGTGCTACACACTGTTCTGATTGGCGGCTAAAGCCACCCGTTTTGCGGGATGCTTTATAAAACGTTTTCCGTTTGCATATTGTATAAAACCAGCTTCAGCGTAAGCCGCAGTCAGCGAGCCGAACTCTTTGATTATGCGGAATGGCGAGGGTTTTCTTCTATCTTGCCTGGCCAATTCGATAAGGTCAGCTAGATTGGGAGTTCTGTCTTTTATGGTACCGGCTAAGCGCAGATATTCTAAAAATTTTTCGCGAGGCCACTCATCAAATTGACCCACTAGATGCAAGTTTTGTTGATTTAACTCCTGATAAGCTTCGGTCAACGAACTAAATGTTCTTCGTGCAACTTGTTGGTAGCTCGGTCCCAATCCGAGCCTAAAGGCTCTTTTTATTATTTTTTCGTTAAGGTTTTTATTACCGCCCTGTTCTGAATCTTTGACGCAAACTAACGTTAACCATCCCAAATATCCCAGCACATCATCTTTTGATACCTCGGCATTTATCGCTCTCTTACCTAAATTGGGGAGAATCACATCATCAGAACGAAGTAGCTCGCCGAGCCCATATAGGGTCCCTCGGCGCTCAGCATAAGTGTAGACCCGAAGCGCATTGCCGCCAACCAATAGTCGTCCCGCGTTTGCGAGCCTTTCGATTTGTGCCTGACCTTCAAATTTCCTGAATTCGCTCACGGCGATTCTACCAAGAACGAGAATTTTTTGATTTTTTAAATCATAATAGTATTCTGGCGCGGGCTTTACGCTCGCCAGCATTGCTCCCAGATGATTTTTCCTTGAATCGGGAAACACGTAGTCGTAGACGCCAAGGTCTTCGGCGGATTGTTCTATATCCGCTTGCTTTAGATGAGTGTGGCTGTTTTGCAAACTACCTACAAACGACGATAAACTTATCCCATCACTTTCAGAGCTGATAGTGAACCCTAGCGCTATACTCGCTTTCCTTTCGTCTTTAGCCGGCTCGCCGGGTCTGTCCTTCAACGTGGAGTCTGCAACTAAATATTTTGCGTATCTCGAAAGAATCTCATCGTCGGAAGCTGAGTCATCAGTAAAACGGAAACGTTTACGTTTGCGGCCGCTGCTAGTTTCTTCTGTGTAGGTAACTACCTGACGCAACAAGACGTCAGGTATTAAACCGTGCTTAACCCCCTGCTTGGCAGCATCTAAAAGAGCAGACTCCCTGGCTTGCTTTTCGAACTTACGCTGTTCATAAAATTTTACTGTTTGCTGCTGATAGCTTGCCCAATCTCCGCATTCTTGCTCGACTTTTTCTGCCCCAAAAGACACGAACCCTTCTAAATACAGATCTGAGTATCCTTCTTTGGTAAGCGGGGTACCACCTGACGCTTCCAGCCAGTCGCTACCAGCGGTAAGCGCGTCGTCCATTAAGAACATAAGTTCTAGTTCTCGTTCGATCGCTTCTTGATTTTTGGCTAAGGGCGCAACAGAATCAACTACCCCTCTAGGTAGAGTAAACCTTGATTTAAGGTCGGCTTCGCCTATGCTCATTTGCTCTCTTTATCATTTAATTTCATTATAGTATTTTTAGCTCATCTAGGATAGGTTGAGATTTACGACAAACAGACCTCTATAAAAAAAACAGGGCTGTTCTGATGCTACAATAAGGCTGATGCCAGAAGACCAAAACAAACAATTTCCTAAGAACTTTTTGTGGGGCGCCAGCACCTCCGGCCACCAGGTAGAGGGCGGCAACCACGACCAGTGGACGGTGTGGGAGCACGAAAATGCTGAGCGCCTGGCACGCGACGCCGAAAAACTGTTGGTTGAACAACAGGGGGACAGCCCGGTCTGGAAGGACGTCGAAAAACAGGCTAAAAACCCCAAAAACTACATCAGCGGCCTTGGCATTGACCACTACCAACGCTATAAAACCGACTTTAAACTGGCCAAAGAACTAAATTTAAACGCCTTCCGCTTCACGGTTGAATGGTCGCGCATCGAACCGGAAGAAGGGCAGATTAACCAAGAAGCCATCGAGCACTATAAGGCCTACATCAAAGCTCTGCGCGAACAGGGTCTGGAGCCGGTACTCAATATCTGGCACTGGACAGTACCAATCTGGTTTGAAAAACGCGGCGGCTTTAAATATCGCCGCAACCTCAAGTATTTTAAGAATTTTGTGCATCTGGTAGCTAAAGAATTTACCAAGGACGTCAAATACGTCATTACACTCAACGAACCCAACGTTTATGCCAGCTTTAGCTACCAGCTTGGCATCTGGCCGCCACAAGAAAAAAACATCATAACCATGCTAAGGGTCTACGGCAACCTAGTCAGAGCCCACAAGGAGGCTTACTATCTGCTCAAGCACGAAAAACCCAGTTTGCAGATTGGCGTGGCTACCCAGCTGGCCAACATCCAGGCCAAAGACCCGCATCAATTTCTGGACGAACTATCTACCAAAATTATGCGCTACGGCTGGAACTGGTGGTACCTTAACCGCATCAAAGACGAGCAGGACTTTGTGGGCATGAACTATTACTTTACCGACTACTACAACGGCTGGTTCAAGCGTGACAATCCCACCACGCCGCTCAACAACCTGGGTTGGTACATGGAGCCGGAAGGGCTATACCCGCTGTTGCTGCGCGCCTGGTCGCACTATAAAAAACCAATTATTATTACCGAAAACGGCGTGGCCGATCACAAGGACGAATACCGCCGCTGGTGGATAGAGGAGAGTATCGTGGCTATGGAGCGGGCGGTTAGTGAGGGCGTAGTTATTAAAGGTTACTTCCACTGGAGCCTGTTGGACAACTTCGAATGGGCGCAAGGCTGGTGGCCACGTTTTGGCCTGGTAGAGGTAGATAGAGCTCACGGCATGAAACGAACCATTCGCCCCAGCGCCAAATGGTATGCCGAGCGCATCAAAAAAATCTCTTAGCACAGACTAAGCTTGACCGTTTTGATAATCTATGCTAGTATATGAGTTATGCTAACTACAACAAACAGATCTACAGAACTAGAACATGATTATGCCGATTACGACCCAAAAGATCGCCTCGATTCTATTGCTCGACATCGGGACATGGACACAAGACGGTATAACAAGCTATTCGGGAGAGCCCTGGTAGGAGTTTTGGCGGTGGTAGCAGCTTTTGAGCTAAATGGCCTTGCAAATTCAAGTCCTACGCGGACCGTCCGTGAAACCGTACAGCCAGGAGATCATCCGGGATTAATTGCTACGCGCGCCGAAAGCCAATTTGGCAATGAGCAGATGGGTGCTGGCGCTGGCGAGTTTAATGTGCACGTCGAAGCAGTTCGCTTAGCTAATAAATACGGCGCGCTCACTCCAGGTGAAACCATAGAAGTTCACGTCAAGTAAAAAAGACATCCTGGTGTAATAGATTCGTACAGAGACGCTACATGTTGTGCATAGGTATCATCTGAAATAGAACTGTGGAAAAGTAGCCGGGCGACCGGCTACTTTTTGTAAATAAAACACTTGCCAGTGGGGTAGAGTGGGTAGTATATTCATGGCAGTGGGTAAAAGTGGGTAATCCAAAACAGATTACCCCAAAAACAAAAACCACTATTAAAAAATACGAAGGAAACCATGGGAGATTACTTCGAACGCAGACTCGATGATAAACGGCGGTTATCAATACCGGCCGAACTTCGAGACGAATTTGCTAGCGGGGTAGTCCTGACCGTAGGTTTCAAAAATTACTTGCACCTTTATCCTAAAGCCGTTTGGGAACAGTTGGTTGAGCCGCAACTTCAAGGAAATATCCTGGACGAAGCCACCGCCGACCTGAACGTCCGGTTTAGGATGGGGAAGGCCGATAACGAACCGGACGCCAAGCAAGGGCGCATCCAAATACCGCAGCATCTATTAGAGCATGCGGGTATCGACCGTGAGGTCGTGGCGGTGCGCGCCGGACGCTACTGGAGGTTATCCCGCAAAGAATAGCCAGATAGCGACCAGGATAAGAGCACTTTGACAATTTGGACGGAAAAAAAGACAAAACCATCTAGCAAAAATGTTCGAGATTGGCTATTTGGCAGTCAGCCGATGGAAATCAGGGCAACCACCGTTATCAAAACCCTTGCACCTTTCTACAATCGTAACACCTCCCAAAACTCCACCTCACAAAAAGTCTCTCACAAGAACTTTAGGAGCCTAAGACAAGAGACTCGCCTAAAAGGCGGGCAAAAATTCGCGTTTTTAGCTCCAACTCGTCCGCTTCTGGCGGACAAACAAAAACAAAAACAATCCCAAAACAAAACGCTGGCTGCTGATTAGGTGAGCTTGCATCATGCAAGGTCGGCTAATACAAAAGGCGCGATAGCCCTTGTGGCTTAGCAAGACCTTGAAACAAAAACAAAAACAAAAATGTCAAAAAATCACCATAATTTGCCCGCCCCAGGCGGACCGCACCTTCCGGTACTGCTGCGCGAAACAATAGATATGCTGGATCCCCAAGCAGGGGATAGCTATTTAGACCTGACTGCCGGCTATGGCGGCCACGCCCAAGTGGTACTGGACAGGACAAAAAACGCCGTGGGCACGGTTTTAGTTGACCGCGACGAACGGGCCGTAAAGTTCCTGAAGCAGAAATTCATCGGCCAAGCGGTTGCAATAGCCCGGCAGGACTTTTTAGCGGCTTGCCAGCGTTTAACAGGCGAGGGCCGGCAGTTTGACATGATTTTGGCAGATTTGGGCACCAGTTCACCGCACCTTGACCAACCGGACCGTGGTTTTAGCATCAGGCATAGCGGCCCGCTAGA
>Ga0265342_10005021_pt1 | contig 10207 bp, 6 predicted proteins | sample 4CB327metaG_FD_203125 | JGI IMG/M metagenome (GOLD analysis project Ga0265342, IMG submission 203125) | Rhizosphere microbial communities from Carex aquatilis grown in University of Washington, Seatle, WA, United States - 4-CB3-27 metaG | ecosystem: Host-associated > Plants > Roots > Rhizosphere...
GAGGCGACGCGGCAGGATCGTTCGCTTTCATGGATTGTCCAAAAAGCCTGGAAGATCTCCCGCAAGGAGATCATGAAGTACCCCTCGGTCAACGAGTTCCCAGGCGAAGAGGACGAGCGCGGCGCAGTAGAATAAGTGCGTTCGCGCGATGTTCTCATAATCGCCGACGCCGTTGCGCCATTGGCTGACGGGGAGTCTCCCCTGGCAGCCATCGGGTTGAGCCGCGCGCTTGCAGCAGCCGGCCATCGAACAACGGTACTTTCGCTAGCAGAGGCACGCGCTGTAGAGCGCGTGCCCGGTCTAGCACGGCGGCTTCGCACCATCAAAGCATCGGTGGGTGCGGTGAGCTACGACCTCAGCCTATATGAAGGCAAGGCCGCGCTCAGCAACGCCGAGCTGCTGGTCATCGCGGCCGAGCCGAGTAGCCGCGGGCACACCGCGGCCTTGCTCGGCAGCGCCGTGAAATCGCTGTCTGCCGACGGCCTCATCACGCCCGAGGTCACGATTGGCTGGGGCGAGACCTCCGCGGTCGCACTATCGGCGACCTCTGCGGCGATCCGGCTGTTCGTATTGCCGAGCGGCCGCATCGGCCCATCGCTATCTCCGCACGACGTCCAGGTCATGCCGACGTCGGCCGAGGACGGTACGACCGTCGAGTCGCTGCTCGCGCTCGGTTCGCTGTCGGCCAACGCGATCATCGCGCCCAGCTCCAGCGCCACGCATGCGGTCGAGACCGCTCCAGCGCTGGCGTCGCGCGCGTCGGACGAGCCCTTCGTCGCGATCCGCTTCGGCTGCGACGATCCGCTGCACGATCCCGCGAGCGATCACACTCTGCCCGCGAACTACTCGGCCGGGGCCCTCGACGGCAAGGCCGAATGCCGCCGCGCGCTCGCACGCCGCGGATCGCTGGCACTCGGACCTCGGACGCTGTTGCTGGCGACCACGCCCCTGCGCGCTGACCAAGGTGGCGAGGAAATCCTCGCGGCGCTGGCTCGGCTCGACGGATTCGACGTCGCGGTGGTGATCCCTTCCCACGGCGATCGCGAGCTCACCGAGCGCGCCAACATCCTCGCGATCGAGCACCCGGGCCGCATCGCGATCATCGGCGACGACGACCCCGCCGAAGAACGCCGCATCCGCGCCGCCGCAGACGCGATCCTCCTCGGTGATCCCGACGACCGTACCGGCCGCGCCGCCGGCACCGCCCTGCTCTACGGCACGCTTCCGATCGCCGTCGATGCGGCAGCCTCCCACGATTTCCTGGTCGACTACGACCCGCGCTCGGCGACCGGCTCGGCGATCCTGTTCCAGGCACTGGGCGTCTTCGAGATCGAGAGCGCCATTCGCCGCGCCATCGCGCTGCGAGCGGACGCCGACCTCTGGGGCCCCGTCGTGACCGGGCTCTTCGGGAGCGCGCCCCGCTGGGCGACCAGCGCCGCGCTCATCGAAGAGGTCTGCGCCAGCTACGACCTGCCCGCCGCCCAAGGCCTGGCGTCTTAGCCTGACCTCTTGGCCTGACGTCTTAGCGCGATCGGCTCAGCGCACGAGCTCGGTGATCCGCACGCCGAGCTCGCCGTCGACGTTGACGAGCTCGCCGCGCGCCCAGGCTCGCCCGCCGACGGCCAGGTCAACGGTGGTACCGGCGCGGCCGAACGAGAGCACGCTTCCCTCGGCCAACCCCAGGACCTCGTCGCCGCGCAAGACGATCCGCCCCAGCTCGGCGACGATCTCGATGGGCGCGGCCGCCAGCACCTCGGCGTTTGCGCCTTCTCCGGAAGCCTGGTCGCCTTCGTCGGTCATCACGCCCGTCTTTCTTACTACGGTTGCGCGCGCGCGGGGATCACGCGTCGCGCGCAAGCGACGCTCGGCAGCGTGAAATCGACCCGCCAGCACCACGTTGCCGGCGGCGTTCGCGCGCGCCGGCGCCGCGTGGTCGCCGATGCGTAGCTCGACCGAGTGCTCGGCCTCGCCCGCCCACCGGCATCCTTCGAATACCACCGCATCTCCGACGCCCGCGGCTTCGAGCTCGGCGAACCGCAGCGTCGTGACGGCGAGCTCGGCTGCGGCGACGGTGAACAGGCGTAGGGTGGCCGCGCGGTAGTCGCGCCATCGCGGGCGCGCCGGTCCAGGCCCGAGCGAAAGCCACTCGGCCGGCACGTGAATCCGCACGGTGCCGGCGGCGCCGGGGACCTCCGCGCGCAGCCTGACGCCGATCAGCGGTTCGCCCCCGCCGGCGGCCCCGTGCTCCCCGAGGTCGACGGCGATCGAGGTGCGCCAGCGCGCAAGCAGCGACGCCAGATGGCCGCCGAGCACGCCCCGCTCGACCGGGCCGAGCCGCCGCAACGCGATCGGCGGCGGCAATCCTACGGTGGCGGCAACCACCACGAGCGCTAGCCAGCGATCGATCGCGACGATCGCGGTCTGGCCGGCCTGGTCCACCAGCCTGAAGCGCTCGACCGACGGTTGTGCGGCGTGGTCTCCTTCTTCGAATCCAATCCAGGAGACCTGCACTTGCCCAATGCGCGCGAGGTCGCACGCGACGACCCGGTCGCGCCCGTCGGCCCACACCCACGGCAGCGCCACCCGCAGACCGCGCGCGCCGCTGACCCGCGGCAGGCGCTCGAGGGCAAGCGGCGCGACCGTGGTCATCTGCGTAGTTTGCTGCCCCGCGGGTCGCTGATTGTCAAGCTCGAGCGCGATCGACCGGTCGTTCGCGCGTGTCATCCATCATTCCCGTTCGGGTTTGCTGGCCGGCAGGAAAAAAAACTGGGATATATTGCGAAACCCGGGTCGCGGACAGCCATCGGAAGACCGGAACATGACGGAATCGTCGCCGTGATCAACTGTCAGCAGCTCATCGACTTCTGCTTCGATTACATCGATGGCGCCCTGCCCGTCGAGGAGCGACTGCGATTCACGCAGCACCTCGGGCAATGCAGCGACTGCCTGGTTTTCTTCGAGACCTACCGCCGGACCCCCGAGCTGACGCGCGAGGCGCTGGCGACGCAGATCCCGCCCAACGTCCGCGACTCCGTGCGCAGCTTCCTGCGCGCCAAGCGCGAGACTGAGCGCTAGCGGCCTCGCGGCCTGCGTTTTTCTCGCCGAGGCCGAGAGCGAATGATCGTTTTTTTTGACGTGCGTGCGATGCCGCCCTACCTTGTCCTACATGCACTCCTTGCTCGAGGTCAGCGCCTCTGACCGGCGCGGTGATAGCCGGATCCGAACCGAGATGTTTCTCAACCAGTACGTGCGGGACCAACCGTACCGCGCGCTGGCGACCAACCTCAGCCCGACTGGGCTCTTCCTACAGAAGCTGGCGATGCCGTTCATGCGCCACGCTCCCGCGGTCGGGCTCGAGTTCGAGCTGCCGGGCACGGGCGAGATCATCTGGGCGGGCGCCGAATGCCGCTTCAACGCGGTCGGCTCCGATTTTCATCTGACGGGCCTGCGCTTCACGGCGATGGCCCGAAAGCACGAACGCCTCATTCGCGACTACGTCCGTGACAAGGAATGGATGTTGGAGCGGATGTGGCTGCGCCTGCGCCGCGCCGGGAATCAGCACAACTAGGATAGCCAGCCGCGTCGCCGCAACGCTCGTCACGCGAGCGTAACGCCGGGCCCCAGCGCCCGGGCGTCGGTGCGGAGCTGCATCTCCAATCACCTCGGTCGACCCTCGGACTCGCAATGGTGCGGGCTCGAGGGTCGTTTTTTTTGGGCTATCCTGAGATCGTGCGCATCGCGGCCCTCGGCGGGACGGCGTTCGTCTTCGTGCTCGTCTTGGCGATGCTGGGGGCGCCCGCGCGGGCCGACTGGGCAGTCAAGCGCCAGAGCCGCGAGCCGCTGATCGATCAGATCGCGCGCGAGCTGGAAGCGCACCCGGCCGAACGGCAGCTTGCGACCCGCCTCGCGCGCGCCGCGCCCAAGACCACGCTGGAACGGCTCCTCGGGGAATTCGCCGCTCGCGCCGAGCGCGCCCGAGACGAGCCCGCTCCGCTGCTGGCGTACGCGCAGCTCCTGCTGGCCGCGGGGCGTGCGCCCGAAGCGGTAACCGCGTTCGAACGCGCCGCGGGCGCCGCCGAGCAAGCCACCAAGGGAGAGGCCCCCGGGACACCCAGCGTCGCGTTGCGTGTCGCCATCTTCGAGGGCTGGGCGACGGCACTCCGGTCGGCGGGCGACCGCGCGCAGGCGGTCACGATCTATGAGCGCGCGCTCGGCATCGAGAAGCGGCCCGCCGAACGGCGGCGGCTGCTGAATCTCATGATCGTGTCGGCCGGCGACCCCCAGCAAATCGGCAGCGAGGTCGCCGCGCGACGCGAGCTCGCGGCGCTCGAACCGGGCAGCGACGAGGCCGCGCTGGGCCTCGTCGACGCGCTCGAGCGCGCGGGACAACCGCGGCAGGCGGCGGAGGTGCTGGAAGAGCGCCTGGCCCGGCGCCGATCCGATGCTGGCCCGACGCTGATGCAGATGCGGCTGCGCGCGGCGGCGCTCTACGAGAGCGCGGGGGCGCTCGACCGCGCCGCCGAAATTCTGGCCGAGGCGGAGCGCGGCTTGCCCGCGGGCGACGTGCGGCGGCGGCGCGAGGTCTGGTTGCGCATCACGGACGTCGCGCGCCGGCGCGGCACGCTGGCCGAGCTCGCGAAGCAGCTGGAAGCGCCGGCGCTGGAACGCGGGCCGGCCGAGTGGGAGTCGCTGAGCGAAGTGCGCGACGAGCTCGGCGACCTGAACGGCGCGCTCGAGGCCGCGCGCCACGCGCAATCGCGGCAACCGCGCGATGTCGAGATCGGCCGGCGCGTCGCCGCGCTGCTCGATCGGCTGGGGCGCGAGGACGAGGTGACCGCCGAGCTGGCGGCGCTCGCGCACCTGGCGCCCAGTGATCCGCGGTTCACGATCGATCTCATCGAGCGCCAGTTCAGGACCGCGACCAAGGACGAGGCGCGCGCCGAGCTCGATCGCGCGATCGCACGCTTCGGCAACAACCCCGCAGCGCTGAGCCAGCTGGCGGATCTCGCCGGGCGCTGGTCGGAGAACCGCCGCGCGCTCGACGCCTGGCAGCGGCTGCTGCGCCTGGCGCCGCACGACGAGATGGCGATCCTGGGACTGGGCGAGGTTCAGTTCCAGGCCCACCGAAAAGACGCCGCGATCCACACCTGGCAGGCGCTGCGCACCGGCCGATCGTCCAAGGCCGACGGGAGCGCGCGCCTCGCCGAGGTGCTGATGGAGCACGACCTGCTCGACGAGGCGACCGCCGAGGTCGAGCAGGCGGAGGCGCTGGAGCCGAAGGAGCCGCGCCACCGCCGACTGCTGGCGCAGATCCTCGAACGGCAGCGGCGTCCCGACGCCGCGATCGCCGAGTGGGAACGGGTGATGGCGATGAACGTCGGTCCCGCGCACGCGGCCGAGCGGCGCGAGGCCCGCTCGCGCATCCTCGGCATCCTCGCCCGCGAAGGACGCGCGCGCCTGGAGGACAAGATCGTCAAGTTGCGCGCCGAGGTGAGCGAGCACCCCGAGCGCCGCGAGACCGCACTGTTCCTGGCCGAGGCCGAGCTGCGCAGCGACGCGATCACCAGCGCGATCGATACGCTGCGCGCCACCATCGCCCGCGATCGCGCGCACGCCGCCGGCAGCGGCGATGCCAGCGACGACGCTCAGGCAGAGGTGATCCTCACGCTGGTGCGCCTGCTGCGCCAGACGCGCCAGCTCGACGAGGCGGTGCGCCTGCTCGCGGACCTGGCGCAGCGGATCCCGTCGCGCGCGCGCGAGGCCCACATCCAGATCGCCGACATCGAGCTCGGCCGCTACGAAGATCGACAGGCGCTGGACCACGCGAGCTCGGCGGCGCGCCTGGCGCCCGACGACGGACGCGCGCTGATCCGGATCGCCGAGGTCCAGGAGCGCGCCGGCGAGATCGACGCCGCCCTGACCAACTATCGCCGGGCGTTCGGCCGCGACGCCAACCCGACCGCGGCGTTCGCGCTGGCCCGCCTGCTGAGCCGCCGTGGCTCGACCACCGAGGCGGCCGAGATCCTGCGCGGCGTGCTGCGCGCCGCGACTGACGAGGAGACGATCACCGAGACCGGCCGGCGCGCGATCGATCTCGAGGAATACCTGGGCACGCTCGACGACCTCGAGCGGGTGGTCTCCGGGCTGCTCTTCTCCAGCCACAACCGCGCCGCCTACCGCCGCCTGCTGGCGGAGATCTATCGCCGCCTGCTGCCGGCGCTCTATCGCGCGCCCGCGGAGCAGACCGCGGCCGGCGAGAACCGCGCGCGCATCGCGCAGCACGGACTGCGTCCCCTGCTCGAGCTGGTCACCGAAGCTGACGGCGATCCCGAGCGCGGCCTCATCGAGCTGCTCGGTATGCTCGGCAACCGCGATGCCGCTCCCGCGCTGGCGCGCCTGGCGCAAGGGTCGATCGGCTCCAGCGGCGAGGCGCTCTTGCGCACCTCGAGCAGCGGCGGCAACGAGACCCAGCTGACGGCGATCATCGCGCTCGGACGGCTCGGCGATGCCCGCGCGCGCACGACGCTGGAGTCGCTGATCGCCGCGCCCGACACGACCGTCCGGGTGGCGGCGGTCTGGGCACTCGGGCGGCTCGCGATCCCGGAGGCCGGCGACCTCCTGGCGGCGCAGACCAGCTCGCATCTCGACGTCGCGGGCTTTGCGTACCTCGGGCTCGGCCGCACCGGCGATCAGCGCTGGGGGACCGAGCTCGCCCGAGCCGCACTCGACCCCTCGCAACCGCCACGTCTCCGGCGCGCGGCGGCCGTCGCGCTCGGCCTCGCGCGTAACCGAGTGGGCGTGCCGGCGCTGATGGCGCTGCTCGATTCCTCGAACGATGAGCTGGCGCGCGCGGCCGCGGTCGCGCTGGGCGCGCTCGGTGACGCCAGCCTGCTTCCGGCACTGTTCGAACGGGCGCTGCTGGCCCCACCGGCGCGCTCCGGCGCCGAGACGCCCGCGCTGGCGGCAATCGACCGGCTCGTCGGCAACACGCCCATCGAGGACGAGGCCAAGGCGATCGAGGGCACGCGGCTGGATCTCGACGCGATGCTCGGCGTGCTGACGTTGCCGCCGGCGCGGGTCGCGCGCGGCGACCGCGCGCTGGCCTGGATTCCCAGGGAGAAGGAGATCGAGGAGATGCTCCGCCGGGCGCTCGACGGCGACCGCGCGCAGCGGCTCCTGGCGTTGCGGGCACTGGACGCGCGCGTCGATGGAGCCGGGCTGGGTCTGCTGGCCCCCGACGGCAGCGCGCCGCTGACGCCGGCGACTGCGGCGGCCCTGCAGCGGCTGGGCGGCGCGCTCCGGTCGCGGGTCTTCGCGCTCGTCGACGACAGCTCGCCGGAAGTGTCCCCAGAAGTCCGGGCGCTCGCCCTCCGGGTCGCAGCCAAGCTCGGCGAGTCGGGCCTCACACCGGCGCGAGTGGTCGCCGCAGCTGCGACGGCGCCGGCGTTGCTCCAGGATGCCGCCGCCTTTGCGCTGTCGGAGATCGCTGCCCATCACCCCGAAGCCCGGGCGGCGATCCCGACCGCGGTCGCACCGCTGCTGGCCGACACCACGTCGTGGGAGCGCCGGCTGGCGGCCGTGTGGATGCTGGCGCCGGCCGGCCCCGCGGCGCGTGCCCTCCTCGAGGAGGCCGCCGCGAAGGATCCGTCTCCCTTCGTTCGCTCGGCCGCGGTGACCGCCGGTGCCGCCGCCGGCTCGGTCACGATCCTGGTGGCGGGGGCTGCCGACCCCACCCCGGCTGTGCGTGCCGCGGCGGCGCGCGCCCTCGCCCGCAAGCGGGCCCCCACCCCCAAGGTTCCCGGTGGCGCTCCCGGCGGCCCTTCCGACGCTCTTCCAGCAAGCTTGGCCCCCGTGCTGGCCCGCTTGCGCCGGGATCCCTCGGACCTGGTCCGAGGCGCCCTGGAGCACTTAGCACCTTGACTTGCGCAACAGGGCCCTGACAATGTCGGGGCCGTGGCGAGCGTCTGGTACGCTTCGCCTGGGAGATCCTGAATGCCCGGAAAAATGTGTCCGACCTGCGGTAGCGACGTTCCTGCGAACAACAAGTTCTGTGGCAAATGCGGGTCCAACGTCGATTCCGCGCCCGCCGCGCCGGCTAATAAGACGATGTTCTTCGGCGCGAATCAGGTCCCCGGAAAGGCTCGCCTGATCGTGATCAAGGGCGAGGGCCTCGACGGCGTGACCTACCAGCTCAATGGCACCGAGCACGTGGCGGGCCGCTCGGAAGGGGCGATCCTCTTCCCCGAAGACCCGTTGCTCTCCCCGCGGCACGCCAACTTCATCTATCAAAACGGCCAGCTCAAGGTGCATGACGAGGGCTCGGTCAACGGCGTCTTCGTACGCATCAAGACCCCGACCCCGGTGAGCTCGGGCGGCCTGTTCCTGATCGGCGAGCAGCTGCTACAGGTTGAGCCGGCCCCGCCCGACCTCGGCTCGGCGCCCGACGCCGAGGGCACATACTTCTATGCGAGCCCGAAGCGGCCGTCCAAGATGCGGCTCATCCAGCGGTTACGCGGGGGTGAGATCGGCATGATCTATCGCTCGCGCGGCGAGACGATCACGATCGGACGCGAGGGCAACGACGTGAATTTTCTCGATGATCCGTTCATCTCGGGAAAGCACGCGCAAGTGAGCATCACGCCTGACGGACAGGTGACGTTGACCGACCTCGGCTCGAAGAATGGAACGTTCGTCAAGATCAACGAAGAGGGGCTACTGAACAACGGCGACTACGTATTCCTCGGACAGCAATTGCTGAGAGTCGAGGTCGCCTGAGGGCCGAAGGCAGAGGACCATGAGATTTCAAGTACATCCACGGGCGCTGCGGTTGACCGCCCCTTCAGCCCGTGTTAGTGCGAACTTCGTCCCCGGGGGGCCCGCTTGATTACCTGCAACCGCTGCGGCAAAGAAAATCAGGACCACTACAAGTTCTGCCTCGGGTGTGGAAACGAGTTAGCGAAGGCTGTTCCGGTCGCGCCACCCGCGGCGGCGCCGAGCGCGCCGATTCCCGCGACCCCTTTGCCGAGTGCCGCGCGGCCGGCTCCCGCCGACCCGATTGCGACCGAGCGCACGCCGCCGCCGCTGGCGATGGCGCGCACCGAGTTCGTGCCTGCTGGTGGCCGGGGCGGCGATGCGACGCCGCCTCCGCTCGGGATGGCAGCCGGCGAGACCAAGCCGGCCGGCCCGGCTGACCGAACCCAGTCGTCGGGCACCTCGCCCGTGGCGGGCCAGAAGGGGAAGGGCGGCGGCATCCCCTGGAACGACTCGCCGAAGATGCCGGCGCAGTTCACGCCGATGCCGATCGTTCACTCGCCCTCACCCTCGGCGTCGCAAGCGCCACCACCCTCGAGCACGTTTGCGAGCGGAGCGTCACCGGCGCTCGCGCGCGGCAGCGTCTCCAACGGCGGGGGAACGCCGGCGATCGGCAACGTCGTCCCCGGCCTGGTTGGTGGCGTGCCGCCGGTCAGCGCCCCGGCGCCATCCGCTGAGCTCATCTGCACCACCTGCGGCAAGCCGATCGCTCCCGGGTTCGCGTTCTGCGGATCCTGCGGCACGCGGGTGGCCGCTCCGGCCCCGGCGGCGGCTGCAGCGACGGCGAACCCTCGCACGATGTTCATGGGTGGACCGGCGGCGACCGCGCCGGCGACGCGCGGGCGCCTGATCCTCATTCGCCCTGACGGCACCGAGGGTGGCACGCACACACTCTACGACGGTGAGAACATCATCGGCCGCGGCCAGGGCTCGTTGTTCGACAACGACGCCTATCTATCCCCTCGCCACGGCGAGTTCCTGATCGGTCCGAGCGGGATGATGATCCGCGATCTACGTAGCCTGAACGGCGTGTTCCTCAAGATCTCGCAAGATGAGCCGCTCGAGTCCGGCGACATCTTCCGTATCGGCCAGGAGCTGCTGCGCTTCGAGATCATCTCGTCTCCCCAGCCGCTCGAGGATGGCACCGAGATCATGGGCACGCCCAACCCGGGATTCTGGGGCCGGTTGTCGGTCGTCGTCGGGCGTGACGTCGACGGGTCGGCCTTCCCACTCTTCGGCGACGCGATCGTGCTCGGCCGCGAGCGCGGCGACGTGCTCTTTCCCGAGGACGGCTACGTCTCCGGTTCGCACGCGCGCATCGCGATCAACGACAACCAGGTCTTTCTCTCCGACCTCGGCTCGTCGAACGGTACGTTTCTGCGGATCCGCTCGGAGC
>Ga0265342_10005029_pt1 | contig 10199 bp, 13 predicted proteins | sample 4CB327metaG_FD_203125 | JGI IMG/M metagenome (GOLD analysis project Ga0265342, IMG submission 203125) | Rhizosphere microbial communities from Carex aquatilis grown in University of Washington, Seatle, WA, United States - 4-CB3-27 metaG | ecosystem: Host-associated > Plants > Roots >...
CACGCACCTCCTTCCACCCGCCGCACTGGTCCTTCTTGCAAAAAACAGCGGGGTTCAGTTTGATGACCTTCTGGATGCGCTCAAGGGTGCGGTAAAAAAGTAGATGGTCTGGCATTCACGCCTGTACGGGAAAATTTGCAGGAGACACAATTCTCCCCGGGATAAGAAAGTATTTTGCTGATTTCTTTTTTACATATCTTCTATCATCTGAACTAGAGAGAGCATCATGAGAAGAAGAAAAGATCCTTTTGATAAACCGTGGGTGGTCATCGCTGCGGTTATCGGTGTCATTGCAGTTGTTGTCATTGCCCTGGTCTTTTTCATGGGGGGCGGGGCATCGGCACCGGCCCCCTCCGGCCAGCCTGCAACCGGCTCAGGAACCCCCTCGGCCCAGCAGACGTCAGTAGTCGGAGTAGCTCCGTCGACGATAAAGACCCAGGTTCCAGTCTCTGTACCCACTGAGGGCGTTTATGTCCATGTCAATTATATCGGCGGGTTTTCCGGTGAGTACGGGATGGAAGGCAATATGACGGCTATGCGGAACTCGGGCGACCGGTTCTTTAGTATTGAGAATGCAACTGGTGTCGTGTCCGCTGCCTTCCATAAGGAAGATGCTTCCCTACGGCATGAGATTGTTGTCGAGATCTATAAAGACGGCAAATCCCTGGCGGTTGCAAGAAACTCCTCAGCGTTTGGCGAGGCAAGCGTTACCTATACGGTATAATTCTTTTTTTATTGCCCTTTACCATCCCCTGCAGTGCAGGATGGCATTCCCATCCTGTAAAAGGAATTTTGTCCTGTATCCGGTGACCGCCGGGGGGACGTTGGGCCGGTCTTTGGTGTGTACGGCCGGGTGTTTTCGACGTAAACAAAAAACGTTCTCCAGGAACGTGCTTGTTATCAGCACAAATACCCGGGCTGTTATGGGAATACGGGGAAAATCACAAAAAAAGATATCTATTTCCTGACTTTTGACTTCTTCTCTGCTTTCTTCTCGCCTTCGACCTTGGGGAAGAGCTCGTCGAGCGTCTTTTCCCCGTATGCGGTCACCTGCGTATTGATCTGGACGAAGTCCGGGGTAATCTCGCTTGACCGGATGGTCTTTCTCCTGCGTTCCCCGTCCATGGACGGGTGGAACCCGATACCGCCGGCAAGGAGGAGTTTCTTGCGTCCTGCTCCCGGGAGACCTTTCTTCGCAGTGATCCCGGTCCGGTCGGAAGCACCGGTTATCAGGATCTTATACCCTGCAAGCCCGAGGGTCCCTGCATCAATCTCATCACCGATACGTTTCCCGACTATAGCGCCTGCGGCACCGCCACTGGCGTCTACATTATAAGCGCGACCGCTTTTCGGGTCTGATACTACGACTTTGAACTCGACCATTCGTGTCTGCTCCTTATTGGTAATCTTTTAAAAAAACCCCAGATACCCCGGGTTTTTTCACGTCTCCGGCTGCCGGCATTTCCGCCTACACACGAGAAGTATCTATTTAATTATACCGGTACGCTATTAAATCCTCGCCCATAGCCGCACAGGGAGAAAAGCGCTCATTTACCCCAGAACGGATCCCCCTTCCGTTTCAATGTCGTGAACTCCAGAAGGATCTCCTGCGTGCTGGTGTTCAGGGTCTTTTGCATCTCCCGCTCAAGCACTTTTATATGGCGCTCGGGCACATCCACAAACAGGTCGTCTCCGACACTGACCTGCCTCCCGATAGTTGCACCCTCAATGGAGATGGCGACTTCGAGGCCGGGATCAGCCTCCCGGATCGATTCCTGCCGGAGCTGCATGGTCTTGAGGTGCCCGACCTTTTTGCCATCGGTTTTGATAAGATCCACGTCGCTTCTGAGTTTCCCGCCGAGTACCCGCACCCCCACCACGGCGGGGTTGCTCTGGCGGAATACGCAGTCGGGCAAAAGACGGATCTTCGCCGGCATCACGACATGTTCAAACCGCTGCTTTTCCTGCAGGCGTTTCTGTTCGTCGCGCCACGCCACGTACTGGTCGATCAGCTGGTAAATGACCCGCCCCTCGAAAACCTTGACCTGCGTATAGAGCGGGTCTTTGATCATATCGGCAGCATCGGGAAGGACCGGGGTATTGAAGGAAAGGAGGACGCGGAACACCGGGTTCCTGACGGTCTCGGTCTCGATCAGGTCGAGCCGGCTCACCGGTCCGACCTCCGCCCGCATGACCCCGATCCCCTTGCCCTCGAGTTCCTTGCAGAGCGCCTCAAGGGCGCCGATGGTGTCGGCCTTGATAGCGATTCCCTCCTCAGAGAGGTTGACATGGATCTCGGTCATCTCTTTTTTGATCCGTGCCTCGACCTCGTCCCGGTTGTTACGGATAACGAAGAAAGGGGAGCCGGCTATGACTCTTTCAAGGTTCGGGGCGGTGACCTTGATCCCCGATGCTGCGGCAACCGATTTCACCCGTTCGAACCGATCCTCGACAAGGATCTCCTTCATGGGGCGGGGCTTCAAGAGCGACCGCACCTTGGTCACGACAACATCGCCCTGCGTGGCAACCGCTATCTCGTCCCCGATCGCGAGGGTACCATCATACAGGATTACGTCAAGCGTGGTCCCGAGCCCCCGCTCCTCCTTGACCTCGAGAACGGTCCCTGCCCCGGGCCCCTCTACCCTGAGCTTGAGCTCGTCGCCCATATAGCGCTGGGCAAGCCCTATCATGATGAGCAGCAGGTCGGATATTCCCTCCCCGGTATGGGCACTGACCGGCACAATGGCGAGGTTCCGCTGGAAGTCCGCGACCCGGTCGAAGCGGTCTGCAGAAAAGTCGAGCTCGGATAATTTCCCCACGATCTCGTAGGTCTTATTCTCAATCTCGCCTTTCACCCGCTCGTTCTGTTTGGCGAATGTTGAAAGGAACGACTCGTTCTCGTTTACCCGCCAGCCGTGGATGCGGTCGATCTTGGTCGCCGCAATGATAAACGGTGTCCGGCAGTTCCGCAGGATCTGGAGTGCTTCGATTGTCTGCGGCTGGAACCCCTGGTTGATATCCACGACAAGGATCGCCATATCGGCGAGCGCCCCGCCCCGGGCCCGGAGTGTGGTGAACGCATGATGGCCCGGTGTATCAATGAAAAGAAGGCCGGGAATATTGATGGGCATCTTTCCCATGGTCCCGCTCATGGTCCGGATCGCGTCGATGGGGACGATGGTCGCACCGATATGCTGGGTGATTGCCCCGACTTCCGAACTGACGACCGACGACCCGCGGATCCGGTCCAAAAGGGATGTTTTCCCGTGGTCCACGTGCCCCATGACACAGACAATCGGCGTCCTGATCTTCGGGTTTTCCGCCATATGTTACCCCCCGTTTTTTCACGCTCTGAAAATGGGATCTTTGAATAATCCTTGGTTCCCGGTGCAGCGGCAGGTACCGTACCGCGCCTTATCGTTGGGGAATTGTGTTCAGAGCCACCTGATATGTAATGGATGCCCGATCCTATTAATCATCGCCTCGTGGTGCGGGTAACCGCACCAGGAAGGCTGTCTCATTCCAGCCAGTTCCGCGACGACCGGGCACGGATACATTAATCAGAGTCCGGTACCAAAATAAAAAGGACATCTGCCAGGGTAGGGTAGTCTGGTTATCCTAAGGGGCTGTGGATCCCTCGACCCGGGTTCAAATCTCGGCCCTGGCCTCATTACCGATGATTAAAATCTATTCTTGGTTTTGGGCTCAAATTGCTCGTATTTTCTTACTGGTCTGCTGTTCATCCAAATCTGATGCCGATCTGCTTGCAGCCTTAGAATAGGGGCTCTTTTCCCGCGCTGCGCAGGGTGTCCCCTCAAATCGGAGAAACAGGAGTATTTGTCTGTATCCTGCCCGGGAGATCCTTTCGATTACCAGCATTACGATCAAGGAAACCGGGAAACCCGGGAATGGTGCACGGTTTGAGATGACTGTGCCAAAAAGGTGGATATCGGTTAATCATTGATAACCGCTCAACAATGCCGGATATAAGCGCGGCTAAGATCTTGTCTTTTCTTATCCGGTCTTTACTGACATACCAAAAACCGCTATTACCGTTGCTTTGGGCCGGAACCATACCATCATGTTCAGCAGCCTTTTGTAGTTGTACCTGGTAACGGTTTTCGTGGACTCGCTCACCCACGCGCTGATCGCCGCTCTCCTCGCATATGTTCTGCATATACCGCAGGTCCTGCCGTTTGTCGTGATGGGTGCGGTCATCATTGATGCAGATATTCTCTTCACATGGATCTCCGACCGCCACCCCTCCCTCTATCTCTTCACCCATGGTGGTTTCACCCATAGTATTGCGGGTGCAGTTCTCCTCTCCCTTATTGCGTGGACTGCTGCCGCCTTTGTTCTGGCTACCGGACTTGTGCACCCCGTCCTTCCGATGCCCGCAGCCTCCGTTGCGTTTGCAGCCGTCCTTGCCGGTGCCCTTCTTCATATCGGCCTTGACACCCTTGCCGTCCCCGGGCTCCCGCTCCTTGCGCCTTTCTCGGACAGGAAGTACACAGCCGGTCTCCTCCCCGGCCCCAGCATCCTTCTCATGGCATCAAGCATCTTCTTCTTAATCTGCATGGGCTTAGGGGTGATCGATCTTCCTGCCATGATATATCCGTATGCAGCGGTCATTGCCGCATTTCTTGTCATACGTCTTGCAGCGTTCTGTATCGCACATAAGGTCCTGCACGGAAAGGGTCGGGCCATTCCTGCAATCAATCCGCTCCGCTGGCTGGTAATCGGCGAGACACCGGAAGCATGGACGGTGGGAGAATACCGGATCGGCAAGGGGATGGGGGAAACGGATTCTATCATGAAATACCAGTCAACGAGCGCCGGAGAGATCGCACCTCTCCTCATGCTGCCGGCAGTCAGGCGCCTGCAGTACCATTCCTCTCTAGTGACTGCGGAGAAGGTAGGGGATGAGATCGTCTTTTCGGACCCGCTGCGGGAGTCCGGCCGGATCTTCTATCCCCCGTATTATACGCGGGTCTGCATTCGGCTGCCGGATCCGCCCGGCTCATGAGATTATTCCTGCAGTTTCCTGAAGTCAAGCCCGGTATAAGATGTGATCTCCCGGGCAAGGGAAGGATCGGGGCATGGCTGTCTGTACCTGTTCAGCCAGACTGCCTTCATGCCACAGGCCGATGCGGGAAGGATATCGACATTCCAGGAATCCCCTATAGAGAGTGATTCGGCCGGGTCTGCCTCAGCCCGGGCAAGCGCAGTCTCGAATATCCTTCTGTCCGGTTTTTTATAACCCGCTTCTTCAGAAATAATGAGGATGTCGATGAGCGGGGAGATCCCGCAGGCCGCGATCTTCTCCTCCTGCAGGTCACAAAAGCCGTTCGTGATGATCCCGACCTGTGCCTCTCCTTTTAACAATGCCAGTAACTCCCGGCTGCCCGGTACGGCCCTCCGGTTATTCTGGTATGCGGCATCATAACGCCGGACCGTTTCCGGAACATCGGCGTGGGCGAGCGTAATGCCAAAGCGGGCGCAGAGGGTGCGGATCCGTTCGGTCATCGCATCATAGACAGAGATCTCCCCGTCAAGGACTTTGGTGAAATTTGCCCAGATAAGCTGCTCGTGGAATATTTCCATGTCCCGGATATCTGCCGCGGATAGTGCCTGGTGCATGGCTTTGAGAGCCATAATACCGCACCTGCGGCTGTACTGGTGATCAAAAAGTGTATCGTCCAGATCAAAGAACACGGTTCTTATTATAAAAATATCCGGTAAGATTCACACAGTCTATGGTTAGCAGGTAAAATCTGGCCAGAAGATCATTTATACCCTTGGTCACGGGTCTTCAGTTTTCCCGCACGGGGGTACCTCCGCCCAGGTACCATAACCCGCTCGAGGAAACCGGACAAACGCCCGGAGGGCCGGCACCCTGTTGTATGGCTTACAGGAGTCCGGCACATTTTGCCACGATGAGCGCAGATATGAGCCAGACCCCATAGGACCCGATGATACTCGCAACGACACTGTACCGGCCCAGCAGCAGGTAAAAGGATAGGAGAAAGAGAGCGGTCGGGACGAAAAATATAATCGATCCCTGCACCAGATCCCGCGTCCGTTCCTGCGTTGAATGCATACTGGTGAACAAAAACGCGAGCGTTGTGATGATCGGTGCGACGGCAAGGATCCCGCCATATTTCGGATCGATAACGTCTGCGATCCAGGTAGTACCGGCAACCGTGCTCCCCCCTGCAAGGAAGATGAGGAGCAGGTAGATGAGTTCCATTACCGGATCCGGTACGCCCGCTGAGCCTAAAAAGGATCCCGGTATAGTACTTATTTGTGCATTGAGTGCCAACATTGTACAATAATTCCGGCAGGCCGGTCATACCCGCCTGCTCCTTATCATGGAGTTGTCCTCATACCTATGCCAGAAAAACCCCTGCAGGAGAACGGCTATGTCCACGGCTATTCAGCACGCGAATCGGAACGTCTTGCCGACCAGGCCCAGACGCTGACGGAACTCCTCCACCATGACACGCGCTATCCCGCGGGTTCCCGGGTGCTCGAAGCCGGGTGCGGCACCGGTGCCCAGACCGTGATACTGGCCCAGAACAGCCCGGGAGCATGGATCACGGCGGTCGACATCTCTTCTGAATCCCTTAAGAAAGCAGAGGAAAATGTTAAACACAAGGGATTGAGCAACGTGACATTCCGGCAGGGGGATATCTTCCGCCTCCCGTTCGAACCGGAGAGCTTCGACCATATCTTTGTCTGTTTTGTACTGGAGCATCTTGCAGACCCGCAGCGGGCCCTCGGACAGCTCCGCCCGATCCTGAAGGAAGGCGGAACCATCACGGTTATCGAGGGCGATCATGGTTCCGCATACTTCCACCCCGAGAATAAGGATGCCCGCCGGGCAATTGACTGTCTTATCGAACTCCAGCAGAAGATGGGCGGCAATGCACTGATCGGGAGGCAGCTCTTTCCGCTCGTGACCGGTGCCGGATTTAAGGAGGTCAGCGTCTCGCCGCGAATGGTGTATGTGGATTCCTCCCGTCCGGCGCTTGTGGAAGGGTTTACGAAACTGACCTTCGCGGCCATGGTCGAGGGCGTCGGTCCTGAGGTTGAAAAACAGGGACTGATGAGCCGGGAGGAGTGGGAACGGGGAGTTGCCGCACTCTACCGGACAGCAGAAACGGATGGTGTCTTCTGTTATACGTTTTTCAAGGTGACTGCCCGGAAATAACCCGGGAGGAACATGAAGATATCTGTCATCCCCGCCCACCTTCACCAAGGCTCCTTCAACCACGCGATCGCGGATGAGGCCGCCGCAGTGTTCCGGAATTCCGGTCACACCGTGACCCTCCACGACCTGTACCGGGAAGGGTTCGATCCGCTGCTGCAACCGGGAACCAGGATCTTCCGTTTCCGGCGCCTTCGTGCGCCGGATTATCCGGATGCCGGGGCAACGACATGGTCCGTCCATAGCGCCACGTTCTTCCGGATCGCATCGTTGGTATAGGATGCAACCGTGATCCGGTCCCGTGCCAGGCACAGAAAGAAGAACTCCCCTCCCGCGTCGTGACACTTCAGTATCACGGAGAAATGGTCGGAACCGGGAATATGCCTTACCCTCCCGCGGTGGGCCGCCGTATTTGCCATGTTCGCCATGACCGCGTGGATACCGTCTTCGTACCCAACGACAGAGTTGTACACCTCTGACGAGCTCCCGACCTGCTTCTTTTCCTTATCCTCGTACACGAACTTCGCGGTATAACGCTCGCGGACTTTTATGACCGGGGGATGGTGCTTCTTTATCGTCCGGTATGACGTGCAACCGAGCGGGTTTTTCTGGATGAGCTCCTGGACAACGGCATTGAACGAACCGATGTCCGCAAACGGTCTGTCAAGGATACATACGGCGCTCTTTGTACCGGGTTTTGGCGTGAACTGTCTCATGGGTCTCCTCCCGCGTGCATCCATCCGCGTGGATCTCCGGCCCGTGTGCTGTATCCGCCGGACACGGGATCGCAGGAACGGCTGCAGGGTTGTGATATCTAAGGAAACAGCGCATACGAGAAAACCTTGGTGGTTGGTGCGGTGGGTCATTGGGGATAAATATATCGAGGCCCTGCCGGGCCGGTGGTCAGGCAGGGTGGGGGAGCCGGAAAGGGATCTGTCGTCGTTTGCCGGTTGCCGGTATCCTCCCGCGAACCAGAAGGGGAAGGCGGGCGCGGGCCGGCCTGAGGTAATTTATCCCCACTGACCACCATGCAACCGTACCAGCCTTATCCGGTATCAGGGATACTGGGATGACGATATTGCTCTGGACAATGAATCGTCGAAAGGTCAGGAAATGCATGGGGGTCGCTGGGGATAACAAGGCGCACCACCCCCGGGGATATGGCCGGTCAGCCCGGCTTCCCGGCGGGGTGCCTTCGGGAGGTTGGGGGATCGGTTCACGCTGCCCCGGTTCCCGAACCTTTTTCATTCCCGCCCATGCATACTTTCCTGAAGTGAGCGAATGGATTTTTCTGCATGCATAAAATTTGCATCCGAGAACCCGGTTACGTATATCGCGACGGCCGAAGGAGACCAGCCACGGGTACGGGCTTTTGCACTGTGGTTTTGTGACGAGAGTGGGTTTTATTACCACACCGGGACGCCAAAGAATGTAAGCCGGCAGCTGAAGAAGAACCCGAACGTTGAGCTCTGCTTCTTCAAACCCGGCGGGGTGCCGGGACCATGATGCGGGTTGCGGGGAAGGTCGAGTTCCTGAAAGACAAGGAGCTGGAGGGGCGGCTCTTCCGCGACCGGCCATGGCTCAAGGAGACTCTGGCAGCCGCACCGAAAGGTGGGGAACTGGCCATTTTCCGTATCGCCCATGGGGAAGCGTATTTCTGGACCATGGCAAACAACATGCGGGAGCAGGATGCCCCACGCGTGAAGTTCTGATCTCTCTTTTTAGACCTCACTTTCGCACCGTGCGTCCCGTCCCTTTTTACGTGTTCATCCCCTTTATGGAGCGGAGATTATGATGGACGATACTGGACGGATACGTGAAATTGAGACCATGGTCAGGGAGATGAACCGGTGCTGGACATCAGGGTGGCACGAGGAACAGTTCCGGCAGTACATCCACCCGGACGCAGTCGCCATCGTCCCGACAACGCCCGGGCGGCTTCTCGGGCGGGATGCCTATGTTGCCGGGTGGCGGGGTTTTGCCGAAGCGGTGGTTATCCACGAGTGGAAGGAGACCGATCACAAGGTCCAGGTCTATGCCGCCGGGAAGTGTGCCGTGGTCACGTATTTTTTCTCGATCACGTTTGCCATGGGCGCAGCAAAGCAGACCATGCAGGGCCGGGACATGGTATTCCTGGTGAAAGAGGGACGGAAGTGGCTCGTTGCCGCCGACCAGTTCTCGCCGGAACCCCCGCAGGCCGGACCTGCCTGACAGAGTGTCCCGCAACTCCTGCCGGTTTAAAATTGTTTAAGGATGTATAGTATCGGAAGGGATCCCATGGATACAACCATTCTCGTTGGATATATTGCCGGGGCCCTCACCACCCTGTCCTTTGTCCCGCAGGTTATCCGGGCCTGGAAACTCAAAGAGACACGTGACCTCTCGCTTGCAATGCTCCTCCTCTTTGCGCTGGGGGTCCTGCTCTGGACTCTCTACGGGGTCTGGACCGGTTCAATGCCGGTAATTGCGGCAAACGTGATCACCTTTATCCTGATCCTTGTCCTGCTCCAGATGAAGATCAAATACCAGTGATCCTTTTTGCCCGGTGGCCAGGGATAAACCTCAGGTGAGAGTGTCCTCTACCGGAAAAAATTTTTACAAAAGAGAAAAGTTGTCTTCAGAAATGGTTAGTCCTGGAGGAGCACAAGGCAACTGGCGATCTTATCGTGGAGCCCCTGACGTTTCTTGGTAAGTCCGATCATCAGGAAGCCGATGAAGATGATAAGGACAGAGACGAACTTGGCAAAGTGCCGGAGCGTGACACGGGCAAAGGTAGGCTTGTTGCCGGTCATGTCGGTGACCACGATGTGCATCAGCAGTTTGCCGGGTGTGGCCTGGCTGCGGGAAGACTCGAACCCGGCGAAATACAGCCACGGTATGACGATGATAAGGACGCCGTATGCGGCGATCACTGAGCTGAGGAGGGAACCCATCGTTCCTTCGTTGGTCACCACATCAAGGGGCACATGCTGGACGAAATAATAATACG
>Ga0265342_10005030_pt1 | contig 10199 bp, 9 predicted proteins | sample 4CB327metaG_FD_203125 | JGI IMG/M metagenome (GOLD analysis project Ga0265342, IMG submission 203125) | Rhizosphere microbial communities from Carex aquatilis grown in University of Washington, Seatle, WA, United States - 4-CB3-27 metaG | ecosystem: Host-associated > Plants > Roots > Rhizosphere...
ACATGTACAGCGTCTTCGCCGCCGAATTGATGAGCTGGTCCATCGCCTGCATGGCGAAATTGAAAGTCATGAACTCGACGACCGGCTTCAGTCCGGAGAGCGCCGCGCCGATGCCCAGGCCGGCGAAACCGTGCTCGGTGATCGGCGTGTCGATGACGCGGCGGTCGCCGAACTCCTGCAACAGCCCCTGCGTTACCTTGTAGGCGCCTTGATATTCGGCGACCTCTTCGCCCATGACGAAGACGTTCTCGTCGCGGCGCATCTCCTCGGCCATGGCGTCACGCAGCGCTTCACGCATGGTCATGGTGACCATCTCGGTGCCTTCGGGGATCGCTGGATCGGCGGCGGCTTTCACCTCCGCGGGCGCGACCGACGCCTTCTGCTCTTTCTTCGGGGCCGGTGCCGCCGGCGACTTCGCGGCAGGCGACGCAGACTCCGCGGCCTTCTCCTGCTGCGACGGCTTCACGTCCTTGATTGCGCCCCTATCCTCGCCTTCGTTGAGGATGACGGCGATCGGCGTGTTCACGGCGACGTCGGCGGTGCCTTCCGGCACCAGGATCTTGCCGAGCGTGCCCTCGTCGACCGCCTCGACCTCCATCGTCGCCTTGTCGGTCTCGATCTCGGCGATGACGTCACCCGACTTGATCGAGTCGCCTTCCTTCTTCAGCCACTTGGAGAGGTTGCCCTTCTCCATCGTCGGAGAGAGCGCGGGCATCAGTACTTCGGTCGGCATGGTTCGCTACTGTGTCCTACGCGGGCAACGTCTTTTAGGCGCGGTATACGTCGGTCCAGAGCTCGGAAACGTCCGGCTCGGGATCGTGGGTGGCGAATTCGGCGGCCTCGTTGATCAGATCGAGCACCTCGCCATCGATCTTCTTCAGCGCGTCTTCCTTGACGAGCTTGGTCTCGAGGATGCGGTGGCGCGCCATGTCGATCGGATCGTGCGTCGTGCGCACCTTCTCGACCTCCTCGCGCGTGCGGTATTTGGCCGGATCCGACATCGAGTGGCCGCGATAGCGGTAGGTCAGCATCTCGAGAATGTACGGGCCCTTGCCGGAGCGGCACCACTCGGCGGCCTTTTCGCCGGCGGCTTTGACCGCGCGCACGTCCATGCCGTCGACCTGCTCGCCGGGGATGTTGAATGAGAGACCGCGCTTCGACAGATCGACCTGCGCCGAGGCGCGCGTGATCGACGTGCCCATGGCGTAGCGGTTGTTCTCGATCACGTAGATGACCGGCAGCTTCCAGAGCTCGGCCATGTTGAAGCTCTCGTAGACCTGGCCCTGGTTGGCGGCGCCGTCGCCGAAATAGGTGACCGAGATGCTCTTGTTGCCGCGGTAGCGGTTGGCGAAGGCGAGGCCCGTGCCGATCGGCACCTGCGCGCCGACGATGCCGTGGCCGCCGAAGAAGCCCTTCTCGACGCTGAACATGTGCATCGAGCCGCCCTTGCCTTTGGAGTAGCCGTGCGCGCGGCCGGTCAGCTCCGCCATGACGCCTTTCGGGTCCATGCCGGTCGCGATCATGTGGCCGTGGTCGCGGTAACCGGTGATGACCTGATCGCCTTCCTTCAGCGCCATCTGCATGCCGACGACGACGGCTTCCTGGCCGATGTAGAGGTGGCAGAAGCCGCCAATCAGGCCCATGCCGTAAAGCTGGCCCGCCTTCTCCTCGAAGCGGCGGATGGTGAGCATCGTCCGATAGGCGGACAATTCCTGCTCCTTGCTGAAGTCGGCGATCGGCCCCTTGGGCTGCGCCGGCTCGGCCTGCTCGGCGCTCGGATTTTTCTGGGCGACCGCCATGAATACTCCTTCAGCGGCGTCGGGAAGGTTTGTCCGCTCCCCATAGCGTAAATCATGGGAGGGCGGAAGCGTCCCACAGCCGATCAGGCCTGCACAGCCAAGTGCCGCGGGGAAGACGACGACCGCAGTGGATAACGTGTGATGGTGGAACGGGTTGCTAGTGCGGGTGCAGAAGGTAGACGAGGTCCTGCGGATCGACATAGCCGAGCAGCACCCGTGCCCGCTCGTCGAGCATGTCGGGATCGATCCGTTCGGAGCGCAACAGCGCGACCTGTCGCTCCAGTCCAGCCCGTTCCGCCTTCAACCCGGTAAGCTGCTGCTGCAGCACGCTCATCTGCTGGTCGAGGTCCGCCTGGGCGCGCAGGCCGCGGTTTCCCGTCACGGCGTTGACGGCAAAATAGCCGATGAACAGCCCGGCGAAGAGATAGAGACCCAGCACGGTCAGGATGGCGCGGCGGCGACGATGGGAGACCATGGCCGGCAAAAATGCCGCAGCCGCGTTAAAACCGGTTTAAGGACGGGGGGCTTTCGAGGCCGCCGCGCGATTGTGGCGCGCAGGGGCCGGCTGGCAGCCGGGCCCAAGGGTGCAAGGAGGCCTCTGTCCGCCGCTAAATGCGCGAGCGGATTTCGTTGAGCACGAAATTGCCGAATCGCTTGGCGCGGTTGCGCAGCACGCGCAAGGCCCCCTGATCGACGAAATAGGTTAGCAGGATCGAATCGCGCGTCTTCACCCGGTTGTGTACCGGGTCGGCCGAATGCCAGGTGTCGTCGCCGACGGCGAAGGCATAGCCGGTGTTGCGCGCGAAACGCATCTGCGTCGCCTTCGGCTTGGAACCGTCGGGCAGCACGTCGTGGAAGATGGTGCCGATGTCGGTGTTGGCATCGTCCGCCGGCAGATACAGCTGCACGGTGATGCCCTTCCAGCTCGTGTCGGTGTGCGGCGTAATGAGATAGCCGGGGATGTCGCGCGTCAGGATCGGGATCGGATACATGCCGACATCCGCGTGCCCTTCGCCGAAGCGCTTCTTCAGCCCGGGCGCAAGCCGGCGCATGAATGCCTGCTTCACCGGCTCCGAGCACAGCGCGCGCCCGACGATATCCCAGAGTTCCTTCTTATCCGGCGGCAGATTGCGGATGTATTCGGGAAAGAGATCGATCTTCACCCGCGTATGCGTGCCATCCTCGAGGTCGTGGCCCTTGCTGCGGCCGTGCATCGGCCGGTAGTCGCGGTTCTGCGGCATCAACGCGACCATCTGCGCGTAGATGTCGTCAGGGAAGACGCGATCGAATTCGAGATGGAAGAACGGCTTTTCCACCGCGCGCGCGGCGTCGATGGACTGCGCGATCGATTCGGCCAGACGCGCGACCGCGCGCTTGCGGTCATGCGGGGCGAATTGCGTGGACTGATCCATGGACGACCTCGCTGTTTGGCCTGACGGTCTTCGCAAATGTGCGGGGATTTGCGCCCCGACGCAAGGCGAAGCGAAAGACGTGATTACCGCCTGCCCTTGAGCACCGACCGGCCACCATAGAGAGCCTGGTCGCCAAGTTCCTCCTCGATCCGCAGCAGTTGATTGTACTTCGCGGTGCGGTCGGAACGGGCGAGCGAGCCGGTCTTGATCTGCCCGCAATTGGTGGCGACGGCGAGGTCGGCGATGGTCGAATCCTCGGTCTCGCCGGAGCGGTGCGACATCACGCAGGTATAGGCCGCCTTGTGCGCCATTTCGACGGCGGCCAGCGTTTCGGTCAGCGTGCCGATCTGGTTGACCTTGATCAGGATCGAATTGCCCATGCCCTGCTCGATGCCCTGCGACAGGCGCTTGACGTTCGTCACGAACAGGTCGTCGCCGACGAGCTGGCACTTGGCGCCGATCTTCTCGGTGAGGATCTTCCAGCCGGCGAAATCGTCCTCGCTCATGCCGTCCTCGATCGAGACGATGGGATAGCGGCCGACGAGGTCGGCCAGATACTGCGCCTGCTCGGCGGCGGAGCGTGTCTTGCCCTCGCCCGCATAGACGTATTTGCCGTCCTTGAAGAACTCGGTGGCGGCGCAATCGAGCGCCAGCATCACGTCCTCGCCGGGCTTGTAGCCAGCCTTCTCGATCGCCTGCATGACGAAATCGAGCGCCGCTTCCGCCGACTTCAGGTTCGGCGCGAAGCCGCCTTCGTCGCCGACATTGGTGTTGTGGCCGGCCGCCTTCAGCGCCGACTTCAGCGTCTGGAACACCTCGACGCCCATGCGCAGGCCCTCGGCGAAGGTCGCAGCGCCGGTCGGCATGATCATGAATTCCTGGAAGTCGATCGGGTTGTCGGCATGCACGCCGCCATTGACGATATTCATCATCGGCACCGGCAACTGCCGCGCCGAGGTGCCGCCGACGTAGCGGTAGAGCGGCAGGCCGGAAGCCTCCGCGGCCGCCTTGGCGGTCGCCAGCGAGACGCCGAGGATGGCGTTGGCGCCGAGCCGCGCCTTGTTCGGCGTACCGTCGAGCTCGATCATCGTCTCATCGATCTGCGCCTGCGCCTCGGCGTCCATGCCGCCGATGGTGTCGAATATCTCGCCGTTGACGGCGTCGACCGCCTTGGTCACGCCCTTGCCGAGATACCGCTTCTTGTTGCCGTCGCGCAGTTCCACCGCCTCGTGGGCGCCGGTCGAGGCGCCCGAAGGCACGGCGGCGCGGCCGCGGGACCCGTCTTCCAGCAGCACATCGACCTCGACGGTGGGGTTGCCGCGGGAGTCCAGGATTTCGCGGCCGATGATGTCGACGATGGCTGTCATGTGCAGGGTCCCGATGCGTTGTGCGGCGCTTCTACAGGATCGATAACCCCCTTGTCATGCCCCGCGCCGGCAAGGCATGCAGGGGATGAGGAAAGGCACGATAACCCCCGATGGCGAAACGCAGTTTGCAGCTTGGCCGCCCGGCCCCGATCCCCGCCTCCCCTGACAAGGCGGTGCTCGACCGCGTGCCCAATCCGCAGCCCGGCACGAACTACGTCGCCCGCTTCACCGTGCCGGAGTTCACCACTCTCTGCCCGATCACCGGCCAGCCGGACTTCGCCCACCTGGTCATCGACTACGTGCCCGCCAAATTCCTGGTCGAATCCAAGTCGCTGAAGCTCTACCTGAACAGCTTCCGCAACTACGGCGCCTTCCACGAGGACTGCACAGTGGCCGTCGGCAAGCGGCTCGTCGCGCTCCTGAAGCCGAAATGGCTGCGGATCGGCGGCTACTGGTATCCGCGCGGCGGCATCCCGATCGACGTGTTCTGGCAGGCCGGCAAGCTGCCGAAGGACGTCTGGGTGCCCGAGCAAGGCGTCGCGCCCTACCGCGGCCGCGGCTAGATGGAGATCGGCTCGCGGCGGAGCCATTGCGCGCAAGTCCAGCCGACGCCGACCAGCACCGCCGCGCCGAAGACCAGCATCGGTCGGATGCCGATACTGGCGAGGCTTAGGCCGTAGACGATCGGACCGATCGCCTGTCCCATGAAGAAGAAAAACGAGTGCAGCGCCATCGCCGAGCCGCGCGCGCTCGGGGCCAACTCGCTGGCGTAGATCTGGATCACCGCGTGCAGCGAGTAGAATCCAAATCCGAGCAGCGCGAAATTGAAGAATTCGACCGGCCAGGGCAACGTCGCCGCGATCACCAGCAGGCAGAACCCCATGGTCATGCCGCCGAGCCGCATCATCCAGCGCTCGCCGAGGATCGGCAGCAGACGCGAGACCGTCACACCGTAGAGTGCGCCGCCGATGCCGAAACCCGCGATCACGATGCCGGCGATCGATGCGAGCGTGACGCCGGCGGCATGCATCATGTTCGCGATGTGCGGGAACACGCCGTACATGAAGACGGCTTCGAGGAAGACCGCGCCGAAGCAGATTTTGGCCAGCGGATTCTTGAAGATCGTGCGGTAGCTCGGGCCGAGCGCGGACAGGTCGAAGCGTCCGCCGACCTCCTTGAAGCCGCGGAAACCTGGCAGCGCCGCGAGCATTGCGATGAAGCCGACCGCGCCGGTCGAGAAGAACACGCCGCGCCAGCCGACGAGGTCGCCGACGAAGCCGGCACAGGTGGCGCCGAGCACGTTGCCGGTCATGATCGCCAACAGCAGGCGGCCCATGGCCACTTGCCGCTCATGCACGGGCACGCGGTCGCCGACGAGCGCGAAGGCGATCGGCACGACGCCGCCGGAAGCCAGCCCGGCGATCACACGTCCGGCGATGAGCACCTCGAAGTTCGGGGCGATGCCGCTGATGAAGGTCGCCACCGTCAGCGTGGCAAGACACATCAGCATCAGCCGCGGCTTGCTGAACATGTCGGCCAGAGCCCCGAGCAGCGGCTGCACCAGCGCATAGGGCAACGTGAAGGCGGTCGACAGCAATGCCGCCGTGCGCGGCTCGACGTGCAAGCCGAGCGCGATCTGCGGGATGATCGGGTCGGTCGAACGGATGAACAGCGAGCTCGCAAACACGACGAGCGCGATGAGATTGAGGGTGCGGTTCATCGCCTGTGGCCTGAACGTCAGGCTTTGGCTAAGCGGTCGAATTCAACCAGCGTGCGCAGAAATGGCTCCATCTCCTTGAGCGGCATCATGTTAGGGCCGTCGGAGGGCGCGCGATCGGGGTCCTGGTGCGTTTCGATGAAGACGCCGGCGACCCCTATGGCCACCGCCGCCCGCGCCAGCACGGGCACAAACTCGCGCTCGCCGCCCGAGGACGTACCCTGCCCGCCCGGCTGCTGCACCGAATGGGTGGCGTCGAAGATCACCGGCGCGCCGGTCCGCTTGAGGATTGGCAGCGCGCGCATGTCGGAGACGAGCGTGTTGTAGCCGAAGGAGACGCCACGTTCGGTGACGAGCACGTTGGGATTGCCGGCGCCGGTGAGCTTGGCGACGACGTTGGCCATGTCCCACGGTGCCAGGAACTGGCCCTTCTTGACGTTGACCACCTTGCCGGTCGCCGCGGCGGCGACGAGCAGGTCGGTCTGCCGGCAGAGGAAGGCCGGAATCTGAAGCACGTCGACGGCCTCGGCCACCGGCTTGCACTGCGCGGCGTCGTGCACGTCGGTGAGCACCGGCAGCTTCAGTTTCTCCCGGATCTCGGCGAACACCGGCAGCGCCTTGTCGAGCCCGACCCCGCGCGCCGAACCCGCCGAGGTGCGGTTCGCCTTGTCGAACGAGGTTTTGTAGACGAGGCCGATGCCGACGCGCACGGCGATCTCCTTCAGCGCCGTCGCCATTTCGAGCGCGTGCGCGCGGCTCTCCATCTGGCAGGGGCCGGCGATCAGCGCGAGCGGCAGGTCGTTGCCGAACCTGGCGCTTCCGATGGTGACGATTGTGTTGGGTTTCACGGTGTTCACGGTCGCCTCGTGGCCGCGACCATGCGGCGCTGACGTCGCTGGGTCAACGGCGCGTTGCAGGCCAGATCAGACCAGTCTCGAGCGCTCCACCGCCGCGCCGATGAACGACGCGAACAGCGGATGCGGGTCGAACGGCCGCGACTTGAGCTCGGGGTGGAATTGCACGCCGATGAACCAGGGGTGGTCCTCGTACTCGACGATCTCCGGCAGGATGCCATCGGGGGACATGCCGGAGAAGCGCATGCCGCGCTGCTCGAGGCGGTCCTTGTAGGCGGTGTTGACCTCGTAGCGATGGCGGTGGCGCTCGGAGATTTCCGTGCCGCCGTAGATCTGAGCCACCCGGCTGCCGCGCGAGAGCACCGCGTCATAGGCCCCTAACCGCATGGTGCCGCCGAGATCGCCGCTGGCGGTGCGCTTCTGCAATTCGTTGCCCTTGAGCCATTCGGTCATCAGGCCGACGATCGGCTCGGGCGTCGGGCCGAATTCGGTCGAGTTGGCCTCGGTAATGCCGCACAGATTCCGCGCCGCCTCGATGCAGGCCATCTGCATACCGAAGCAGATGCCGAAATACGGCACCTGCCGCTCGCGCGCGAACTGCGCCGCGCGGATCTTGCCTTCGGCGCCGCGCTGGCCGAAGCCGCCGGGCACGAGGATGCCGTTGACGTGCTCGAGGAACGGCGCCGGGTCCTCGTTCTCGAACACTTCCGACTCGATCCAGTCGAGATTGACCTTGACCTTGTTGGCGATGCCGCCGTGCGAGAGCGCCTCGATCAGCGATTTGTAGGCGTCCTTCATGCCGGTGTACTTGCCGACCACCGCGATGGTGACGTCGCCTTCCGGATTGCGGATACGCTCGTTGATCAGCCGCCAGCGCTCGAGGTCGGCCGGCTGCTGCGGCTCCACGCCGAAGGCGGCAAGCACTTCCGCCGCCAGGCCCTGCGCCGAATAGGCTTCCGGCACGGCGTAGATGTTGTCGACGTCGCGCGCCTCGATCACGGCGCTTTCGCGCACGTTGCAAAACAGTGCCAGCTTGCGCCGCTCGCCTTCCGGAATCGGCCGGTCGGTGCGGCAGAGCAGGACGTCCGGCTGGATGCCGATCGAGCGCAGTTCCTTCACCGAATGCTGCGTCGGCTTGGTCTTCAGTTCGCCGGCGCTCGGGATGAAGGGCAGCAGCGTCAGATGGACGTAGACCGCGTGCTGGCGCGGCAGGTCATTGCCCAACTGACGGATCGCCTCGAAGAACGGCAGGCCTTCGATGTCGCCGACAGTGCCGCCGACCTCAACCAGCACGAAGTCAAAGCCCTCGTTGCCATCGCGGACGAAATCCTTGATGGCGTTGGTGACGTGCGGGATCACCTGGATGGTGGCGCCGAGATAGTCGCCGCGCCGCTCCTTGGTGAGGATGTCCTGGTAGATGCGGCCGGTGGTGATGTTGTCGTGCCGCGTCGCCGGGCGACCGGTGAAGCGCTCGTAATGGCCGAGGTCGAGATCGGTTTCGGCGCCGTCGTCGGTGACGAAGACCTCGCCGTGCTGATACGGCGACATCGTGCCGGGATCGACGTTGAGGTAGGGGTCGAGCTTGCGCAGGCGGACTTTGTAGCCGCGCGCCTGCAGCAGCGCACCAAGGGCTGCTGAAGCCAGACCTTTGCCAAGGGACGAGACCACGCCGCCGGTGATGAAAATGTACCGCGCCATGGGGCCTAACCTTTAGCGAGGCCGAATCGATTCGACGAGGGCGAAAAACGAAGGGCGGCTCTGCGCTTGTGCGTAGTGTGCAAAACTCTCTGTCTTTCCGAAGCTTGCAACGCGAACCTCAGGTCATATCGCAACGAAGAAGGGCCGGTCACCCGGCCCTTCCGAAGGTCTCTATTTCGACTGCGGCACCGTCGGGCCGCTCGGAGCCGCGGGCGCCGCCGGGGCGGCCGGCGTTTGCGCCGGCTGACCGCCGCCAAGCTGCTTGAGCAGCCCCCCTTGTCCGCCGAGCGGCGGCGGGCTGCCCGGCGCCGCCGGAGCCGTCGCCGGCGCGCTTGAGCCGCCAAGGATCGAGGTCGGCTTGCGATCGAAGCCGGCGAGGATCGACAGGATCAGGCTGGTGACGAAGAACAGACCGGCGAGAATCGCTGTCGCGCGCGTCAGCACGTTGGCCGTGCCGCGGCTGGTCATGAAGCCGCCGCCGCCACCGATTCCGAGGCCGCCGCCTTCCGAGCGCTGCAGCAGGACCACGCCGATCAGGGCGAGCACGAGCATCAAATGAATGACGATGACGACTTGCTGCATAAGGCCAAAATCCGTTCGAACCCATCCGCTCGCGGCCACAGCCCGAGCCGACGTATTTCGCTCCATATAGGAAGGCGTGGCGGTCTCTACACGATCGAAACCGGTTTTTCCACCCTTGCCCGACTATTCGTAAACGGCGGCAATGCCAAGGAAATCCTCGGCTTTGAGGCTGGCCCCGCCGACCAGTGCGCCGTTGACGTGAGGGATGGTGAGCAGTTCCCCGGCGTTGGCCGGCTTCACCGAGCCGCCGTAGAGGATGCGCACGGCCCCGCCCTCCGGACCGAAACGGCCGATCAGCCGCTCCCGGATGAAGGCGTGCACAAGCGCGACGTCGTCCGGCGTCGGCGTCAAGCCGGTGCCGATGGCCCAGACCGGCTCATAGGCGACCACCAGATTGGCCCCGATTGCGCCATCCGGGACTGAGCCGTCGAGCTGCCGTCCGACCACGTCGAGTGTCTCATCGGCCTCGCGCTGCGCCCGGGTTTCGCCGACGCAGACGATGGCGGTCAGGCCTGCGCGCCACGCAGCCTCGGCCTTGGCCCGCACGGCGTCGTCGGTCTCGTGGTGATCGGCGCGGCGCTCCGAGTGGCCAACGATGACGGCCGTGGCGCCGGTGTCGGCCAGCATCTCGGCGGCGATGTCGCCGGTATGCGCGCCGGAGGCCTTGGCGTGGCAGTCCTGGCCGCCGATGACGACGCCGGAGTCGCGTGCTCCTTGCGCGAACTGGGCGACCAGGGTCGCCGGCGGGCAGACCATCAGATCCGCCTTGC
>Ga0265342_10005032_pt1 | contig 10196 bp, 5 predicted proteins | sample 4CB327metaG_FD_203125 | JGI IMG/M metagenome (GOLD analysis project Ga0265342, IMG submission 203125) | Rhizosphere microbial communities from Carex aquatilis grown in University of Washington, Seatle, WA, United States - 4-CB3-27 metaG | ecosystem: Host-associated > Plants > Roots > Rhizosphere...
CGCCGCCAAGACCTGCCCCGAGTGTCCACCTCTGCCTACTGTCCGGAGCCATGAGCATTTCCGCGCCCAGACCCATGGTGTTGCCGAGCAGCAGGGCGCCTGTGCCCACCAGGGCTTGCGACCCCGACACATCGATGAAGGGCGAGGCCGCAATGGCCGTCAGGTATCCGGCCGACAGACCCAGCATGAGCCCACCCTGGCCCAGGTGCCCGCTCGACAGGCCGCTGCCATCGATGCCCGAGGCGATGAGTCCCGCGGTCCAGGCCGTGGTCGCCGCGGCCACGCCGGCAAACTGCCAATCGTTCTTGGAAACGTCGAGATAGCGGCTGGCCAGCGCGGCCGCAATCATGGCGGGCGCCGTGCCGTAGCCGACCCAGGCCGGAACGTAGAGGGTCGAGGAATTGATCGCCATGCGTTCGAGGCCGAGGCCGCCGATGCCGGCCGCGAGGACTAGGCTGTCTGCCAGCAGAACCTGTGAGGAGGTCCACTGCCAGCGTCGCGCTCCGTACACGCCTGCCGCCATGCCGCCAATCTCGCCACCGACCAGCAAGCCATATTTGAGCTTCACACTGTCGGAACCACTGCCGGCAAAGGCCATGAAACCTGCCAGAGAGCCCCAGGCCGTGCTGTTGGTATAGAAGAACGCTTGCTCGGGCGAGGGGCGCTTGCCGAAATGAACCAGGCCCAGGGCCGTTCCGCCTCCGATGATAGCGCCGGCCGAGCCGGCCAAGGTGATGAAGCCGACGCTGTCTTGGAGGGCCAGCTTGGACAGCCCCGCGCCCCACAAGCCGCCCGCCAGGGTCGAGGTGGTGATGGCCAGCGCCGCGCCGTCGGAGGGCTTGGGGGGCGTGGGGGGTGCTTCCGGAACCGGAATGGGCGCTTCGGTTTCGGACTTTGCCATGGGCGTGTACGAGATGGCCGGCGGGGCGGACTGAACGCCTCGTGCAGGGGCTGATGCAGGTCCCCCCGCGACGGGAGTGGGCGTATCGTGTGCTCCCGCTAGGGGATGCTCGGCGGTCGCGCGCTCGGCCCGCGGCGCAACTGCCGTCAGCGGGAGGGCCGGGAGCTCCTCGAGCGCTTGTGCCAGCTGCGCTCCCGCGCGCTTACGAAGGTGTCTCCGTTGCTCCTGATTGGGCGCCTCACCGCGACTCGCGAGAGCGTGCGCAGCCTCTGCTCGCAAACGATCGCTTTCGCCAGCATCGGCGAGCAGGTCGTGCAGCGGTTCGGTGCGGCCGAGGGCGGCTAGCGCGCCCAGGGTGGCGCTGCGAACCGACTCGTCTTCATCGTGAGCCAGCGCCGCAGCCAGTGCGCCCGAGCTGCGTTCAATTTTACATTCGGCCAACCCATGGGCGGCAGCGGCGCGCGCCGCGGGTGCTGCGGGGGGAAACAGGTCCATCATCCATGCCGCCACCTCGGCGCTGCCGCACGACCCAGCCGCCGAAAGCGCCGACGGTGGTACGGGTGGTCGTGCTGCTGGATGTGCCGCGGGTTCCAGTCCGAGCACGAGCACGGCTCGTCCTTTCTCGCCGCGCATGGTGAGGCTCATCTTGCGTCCGCCGCTTTCCCAGACTACTTCGCACCAGAACATGCCCGCGCGCAGCCAGCGCAGTTTCGAATCGTCGTCGAGGCCGGCAAGCCAGCTGGGTTCGCGACCGGTCACCCGCACGGGAACGTCGCCCAAGAGACCTTGGAGGCGCCCTTGTCGCTCCTTGAACAGGGCAGCCAGCGCCGAATAGCTGGCTAGTCCAAGCGAGACCATATCGCCGACCTGGTAGATGCGTGAAACTCGGTGGTCTGCCACCCAGAAGGTCGTCGACGTTCCGGGCAGGCTGCCAAGCGGGGTCAAGGTGGCGGGGCAGATTAGCGCCCCTTCCAGGGTCTTTTTCTGGCAAGAGACCCCGCTTGCCTGGAGAACCGCGGTGAGGTCGTCCACGCTCGTTCCCAGGTCCACGCCGAATACCTTGGTCGCTGCGGCGCTATCGCCTCGGGCTACTCCACCGTTCACCATGGCCAGCGTAGCCAGTACACCCGATATCGCCTTGAAATTTGGCATTGCTGCCAGCGACTGCAACGGCCATTCCAGGCCATGACAGCGGTTGCCAACCGGAGTTTCGTAAAGAAAACTGAAAAAAGGCGCGGAAAGTCTGGTTAGGAGTCTGATTTCGAACGCTTCTGGTTAGGAACTGACAGGCTCGGTGTTCCCAATCCCCAACGCCCGGAGGTCATACGCAGTGGGCTCTAGCCGGAGACGCCGTGCGGAAAGGCCAGCAGGGCGGGTCCAAGATTCTTACCCTTTTGTAATTCCGGGCACAGCGCGGGCCGTAGATTTCTGCCAGAATACTGGCGCTTGCGACTTCGTTCCCCCACGACCCGATTCTTGAACCGCGCGCGCCTCGTCTTCACCTTGACGGCGCTGATCCCGACCATTCTGATGACGGTGCTCGGAATTATTTTTCTCGCCATCGGCGGCTCGAAGTCCATGGCTGTGGTCGGCGGCATCTTGGTGCTTTCCTTCTGCGCGGTCGCGTTGGCGGGCTACATCATCGGAACTATCTTCGTGAAGCGCGGTGCGAGCCTGGCGGCGGTCCAGAATGAGTTCCTAGCCCTGGTTTCCCACGAGCTGCGCACGCCGCTCACATCGATTCGAATGTTCATCGACACCCTTCGCGAAGAACGCGTGCAAGACGCCGCAGAAAAGCAACGCTGTCTCACCGTCATCAACCAAGAGCTGAAGCGCCTCGACGGTCTGGTAGGCAGACTCATCGAGCTTTCCAAGATCGAGCACCGGCACGCGGTCTTTGATCGTCGCTTCGTGTCCGTGGCGGACATCGTGGCCGACGCTCTGGCCTCCTTTGAGGCCATCAAGGTGGGGGGCCACGTCGACCTCAACGTGAAACTGGAGCCGGATCTCGTGGTCTATGGCGATCGCGCGGCGCTGGCCCAGGCCGTGGGCAATTTGCTCGGCAATGCCTGGAAATACACGCCTTCACAAGGAAAGAAGATTGACATCGTGGCCGCTTCAGATGCGAAACACATCACCATTACGGTGGGCGACAACGGTGGCGGAATCAGGGTCTCCGAGGCAGAGGAGATCTTCGAGAAGTTCAGTCGCGGCTCGGCGGCCAAACAAGGCGGTAGTCAGGGGTCGGGGTTGGGGCTGGCCATCGTCCGCGCCGTGGTCGAGGCCCACCATGGCAAGGTCGACGTGAAGGCGGACGAGGGCCACGGAGCGCGATTCCGCATCGTCCTTCCGCGCCGGAAGGAGGCCGCATGAGCGAAACAACGCTGGGACCATTGGTCGCCATCGTCGAGGACGACGCGGCCATCGCGGAAGGGCTAGCGCTGAATCTCAAGTTGCAGGGCTACCGGACCGAGGTCATGGGCGACGGCGAGACCGCGCGCCGACGAATCGAGGCGGGCTCACCGGATTTGGTGCTGCTCGACATCTCCCTGCCCAAGCAGAGCGGCTTGTGGGTGCTCGAGCGGTTGCGCGAAGTAGACAACCACGTGCCCGTCATCGTGCTCTCGGCGCGGCAGGATGAATACGACAAGGTGGCCGCGCTCCAGCTGGGAGCCGATGACTACGTCACCAAGCCCTTTGCCTTGGCCGAGTTGCTGGCGCGCATCGTGGCGGTGCTGCGCCGCACGCGCACCGGATTCAAGCCCGCCGACGGGGCCATCGAAGCCAAGACCATCGATACCCAGGAAAGCCCGCCACCCGAGGTGGGGCCGATCTTGCGCTTTGGCGACGTGGTCGTCGATCTGGATACGCGCTCGGTGAGCCGCTCGGAAAAGTCCGTGCGCCTGACCCATCTGGAATTCGAGCTGCTGAGTTTCTTCTGTCGTAGCTCGCGCCGGGTCTATTCGCGCGAACAACTTCTGCGCGAGGTGTGGGGACTGCGACAAGCCGGCCAGGTGCGCACCGTGGACAACTTCATGGCCCAGTTGCGCTCGAAGCTGGAGGTGGATCCTGAGCGGCCGCGCCATCTGCTCACCGTGCGGGGCAGCGGCTACCGATTTGTGCCCGATTGAGGGCCGCCAAGTTCGCGATACCAGGGCTAGGCCGGCCACCAACTAAATCACGGAGCTCGATACCAGGGGTCGCTCCCCCAAGGTTTCCAAGCGATTTGATTTCATCGTAATTGCGGTCAGGCTTCGTGGGTGCTGCCGCGCGTGACTCTGCACACGTCAGACGTGGACCTATGCAGGTAGGTGGTGATCGTCCGAGGCTCGTGCTCATAGGGCTGACGGTCCTGCTGCTCCTGTACACACTCTTCTTTCCACTCAGCGGGGGGGCTGGGCTGGGGGCGCTCCTGCTCGTGGCGCTGGCCGGAGCGCTGCTAGCACTCGCGAGCAGTCAGCTTCGCTTCGGCGTTCCGCCCTGGGCATGCAACGCCATCGTCGCCCTTGTGACCTTGCTCGCTGCGGTGGGGCTGCTTGCCGGGCCTTGGAACACGCCTGGCCTGCGCATGCATGACTGGGGCCCCCACCACGCGAATCTGAAGCATTTGGTCGATGGCTTGCGGCAAGGACACATTCCAGTCTGGGTCGAGAGCGTCTCGACGGGGGATAGCCCCTACGAGCTCTACCCGCTCCTGCCCTACTACCTTGCCGCCAAAGCGGCCATCTGGAGCCAGGCGCGCGACTTGTCGCTGGTGCTGGTGAGGACAGCGATCGTCGGCCATACCATCGCGGCGCTTGGAGCTGCCTTGCTGGCGGTCCACATCGTCCGCTGGCCGTGGGCGATCGTCGTGGGGTTCGCGGCTCTCTACGATGGCGGCTCAGCGTGGGGGGGAGGGGTCGATGGGCTGCTGTCGCTGGGCGTCCTGCACAGTGCGCTCGCCAATGCCATCCTGCCCTTCCTGCTGATCACCGTCCTGAGCACGCTCGAGCGCCCTCGTTGGTGGAAGGCGGTCGGGATCTGGCTGCTGGTAGCTCTGGCGATAGCTTGTCACCCGCTCGGGGTCACAAGCGCGCTCGCGATGGCGGGGGCGTTGCTCGTGGTTGCACTGTTGGCCCGCGATATAAGCCCGCTCCGTGCTCTCGCTGCCTTCGCGCACGTGGTGCTCGGCGTGCTCCTTGCGGCATTCATTTGGATGCCCCTCAATCAACGATTGCTGCTCTACGGTGTCCATTTTGGGCTGCCCGGCATGCTCGCCTGGCAAGGCTTCGGCCACCTGCTAGCGCAATCGATTCCTGAAGCCACCCTCGCCCCGCTCATCTACGCGGGATATGTTGGAATTTTGGTAGGCGTACTGTCGCGCCGAGCAGGACCCACGCTGCTGGCATGTCTTGCGGGGATCCTCCTAGCGGGATTGTTCGATCACCTCTGGGTGCTGCTCCACTTGGCGCCGTCGCCGGAGACGGCGCGCTTTCAAACCGTGCGCTTGGCGTCCTCGGCCAAGATCAGCCTGTACGTTTGTGGCGCTTACTTTCTCGACATGGCCCTCCGAGCTGCGCTCGCCATGCGGCCCGGCGGGACGAATCGCCCTTCGCTGGGCATGGCTAGCCTCCTCGGCCTCGTCGTGTTCGCCTTGCTTCGGGGTGGGCTTCCCTATTTCGACCGACTGGGCGCCGAGCTGCGAGGTCTCTGCAACCAGGAGGTGCCCGACAGAGCTGGATTCGGGGCACTCGTGCAGTGGGCGCAGGAGCAGAACCAGGCGATGCGTCCGGAACGCTATGGGCGCTTGCTCCATCAAAGCGACTCCAACGCCTACTGGATCTACCATGTGAACGCCGAGAGTGGTCTTCCTACGCTGTGGGTGGGCCCGGTGTCCGACCTCTTCTTGAGAGAGCGCATCGCGGACACTTCACCCGAAAGCTTGCGCCGTTTCAACGTCCGCTGGGTCATGCAGGCGGACCAGCCGCCGTCCATCGGCGATCCGCGTAGCGAACGCCGTTTCGGCCGCTACATCGTCCGTGAGCTTGCCGACTGGGACGGTCACTTCGCGCGCGTCGAGCGGGGCGAGGGAACACCCGTGGTGGAACGACTCGACGACGAACGCATCGATGTGGACTTGCGCGATACCACCAGGCCCGCTCTGGTGGCTCTGGGCACGGGCTACTATCCGCGCTGGCAAGCCCACCACGAAGGTCATGGGGTGTTGCCGGTCTACGCGATGCCTGCGACGCCAGGGGGAAAGCTGCACGTCCTCGCGGCCTGGTTGCCTCCGGGACGCACGATTTTTACTCCCACCGGCGCATTGCCCTCGGATGGAAAGGGCCGCTGGTGGAGCGCGCTGGCAGCGTTGGTTGCTCTCGGTAGTACCGCTTTCTGGCCACGTCTCCCGAAGACAGGAATGTTGTCACGGGCTTCGCGGTTGGCAAACTGGGGCAGCAGAAATGGATCGTGGCTCGGGCTTGCTGTCGCAGGCTCGTTCGTAGGCGTGCTGTTTGCGGTGAGCCTCCTCTCGTGGCGAAAGCCCGCCGACTCGCTCCGGGTAGGCAATGCCCTCTGGCCGGCCGCGAGCGTTGAGGCGCGCGCACCTGGTGGGAGCTGGAAAGCCTGCGGTTACCATCCCTTCTATGGTGCGTACCGGTGCGAGGGACCGGTTCTGACCCAGGACACGGTCGTGAGCTTGCTCAACGATGCGCCACCGAGCCCGCCTTTCGTCGTGCCCGCGATTCACATCGCGGCTTCGGCGCGAATCACCGAGGTGCGCGTGCAGCTTGCGGCACGACTCGAGGGTGAGTATTGGGCCGAGACCAACGGGGGCGAGGTTGTGCTCGCGGTTTCCGGTCAACTCGACGCGGGCCTATCGGCACGGCAAAGTCGCCTCAGCTTTCCCGCCTCACCCGACCCGAGGAGCATCACCCTCCTTGCAACCGTTCGTCCGAACGAGCCGCTGCAGATCGCCGTTGTCAGGCGCGACGGACTCGATCCCGAGCGCAACTACCCGCTGGCGCCAGCTCTCTGCCCGTTTCGATGGGACACGCCGAGTCTCGCGAGCCCGTGAAATGCATCGGCGAGCGCCAGCACCGCCAGGAGCCAGATGAAGGCTTCGATTTGGTAGCGGTACCGTGCCGACTCCTGGAAGGTGAACAAACAGCTCGCCAGGAACACATACCCGATCTGAAAGACGCAAAAGACCAAGAACGCAGCGCGGGCGCGCGGCTCTGCGCTCGCTCGGCGCGTGAGCTCTCGCGCTCGGCCAAGCGCCCAGAGCAAGGCCAGAGGCACCAATCGGTAGAGGCCGACAGGCGGCCCTGGAAACCCGTGCAGCAGGCGGTTGTAGAAACGCTCGTAAGGTCCGAGCACTTGCCGGTGTTGAGAGTGTGGAGAGCCTCCGCGCTCATCGAAGGGATGCCATTGGGTAGAGGGCGAAAAGAAGTCCCGCATTCCGCGCCAGACGGTGTGGGCGTAGGGGCGTGGCAAGGACCGCAGGTAGGTGTAGGCGTCCGTCCGACGCTTCTGCATCACTTCCAAGAAGAGCCAGTGATTGTAGTTGGGGGCGCGTATCGACGGGCGTTCGAGCAGGCTGAGCTCTGGGGGGAAAGCAGAGCTATTGCTGCTGGCGAAGTACGGCAGGTACGCGCGGGGTCCGGCAAACACATCGACTGCCGCAAACGGCGACAGCTTATGTTCTTCTATCCAGGCATCTCGCACCGCTGGAGTCAGCTGCCGGATGGTGACCAGGTCCAGGCTTACCGGCCCAAAGCTGAAGGAGTCGAAGAGGCCGAATACGAATAGATTCTTCAGGTAAAGCGACAAGAGCAAAGCAGCAGGAATTGCGGCCCCACGTAGGACAGCTCGCCAATGGCTGCGCGCCAACCAGAGTGACAAAGCTACGAGAAACACGAACCAGACGAGATGAAATGTGCTTCGAATCGCGCCGATGGTCGCCGAGATAAGGAAGAAGGCGAAGAAGATCCAGGACGACGGTCTTCTTGTCGCCTCGTAAAAGCAGAGTGCCGAAAGGCAGAGCAGCGAAGCGATGGGAGTCTCGTACATATACAGGTGCTCGAAGTAGATCGCTGGCGGCGTCAGGCCAAACGCAAGTGCGATGCCGAGCGCAACTAGAAACGATAGGCCAGCCCTGCGAAACAAGTAGAATAGAACGTTGACGAGCAGCAGAGTGCAGGTCGTGAAGGTCACCAGCCCGAGCAGCGCCGCATGCGAGCCCCCGAGCTTCAGGAGAATTCCCGTCAAGAGGTTCATTCCCGGTGGAAAGGCATGAAAGTAGAACAGTGTGCGAAGCAGGTGGTGCTGCAGATCGCCCGGGTCGGCGAGCCACATCCAGTCCAGGATGAAATTGAACCGCACGCCCAAGAACCAAAGCAGATCGCGACTCGCGGCGAAGGCAAGGCAAAGCACCAAATGCTCACGCAGGCACTGCCTGGTTTCCTGCGTCAAGAAGGCATTCATGGCCGGAGAGAGCCGGTTCTAGCGCAAGGAAGTAGGAATTCCAGTGATCATGGGCGCCGCCGCCGACCGAAGCCTAGCGCTGCACCCCTCGTAGGCCAGCGCCCTTTCGCCCCGCGAAGACGAAGCCCATTCAGCCTCTCGCGCCTAAAGTCAAGTTAGGGACGCGAAGTAGCTTCCACTGAGATGCGCCCTTATTGCGGTTTCGTTCGGCCTTATACCCAGTCCGGGCCCTTCCGGTACTGCTGCATATCCGTTTTGAACCAGCGGCTTTGGAATACCGTCGACCAAGGAGTCATACCACGACACGTCGAGGTAGTGGTGTTCCAGTGCGAGGAAATCAGGGATGCCCGCCGCGATGTGCAGGCTGGCTGCAAGCGTGAACGGTGACCCCGACATGTGCAACGCAGTCTTGATACCCTTCGAGTGAGCATACATGGCTGCGAGCCTGGTCTGGTGGATTCCTCCGGCACTGGACTGATCGGGGTGAATATAATCAATCGCTCCCGAATCGATCAATGCATAGAACTCGTCGGTAGAATACATGTCTTCGCCAGTAAGAAGCGGGATAGCCCCATTGTTCTGGCTATGGATTTGATCAAGAATCGGGTATTGCGAATTGAAGGGACTGGAATAATACCACGGAACGATATCTTCCATCCATCCTCCGTAGGGACCCTGATAAGCGCTCCCATACATTTGACTCGTCCACAGGTGGGCTGAGTTGATATCTAGATAATTAGGACCATTCCAACCCGTATCGTGATCGGAGGAGAGCGGGGCAGTCCCAATCATGCTTCGATAGACACCGGCGTAGCCCAGCAACTTAGTCATACCCGATGACTTGATGGTTACACAGGTATAGGGGTGCCCGCTTTCTGATTGCGTGGTGTAGTCGGTCCCATTGACCAGTCCAGGGTACGCGCCATTATACGCGAGATCCATTTTAAACCACGTCAAGCCCATATTTAGACGGGCTTGAATGGCGGACTGCAGCGCGGATTTGCTGCTTTGCTGCGGCGTGTCTGCATAGAAACGAACGCTGTCTCTTACTTTCGGGCCGAGCAATTTCCATATCGGAACGTTATACACCTTCCCGGTTATGTCCCAGCAGGCCACCTCAATAGCACTCATGGCTCCAGTATTCCGCGGTATGAGCTTCTGGTTACTGGCGCTAAAAGGGCTTCCGTAATTCTTGATCGCAGCGAAGACTTTGTCGACCTGCGTTGGGTTCATCCCAAGAATGGTCGGCTTGAGGGCTCTCAGCTCGCTGATGGAGTTGGTGTCTTCGCAACGGCATTCGCCGTATCCCGAAATTCCCTTGTTCGTGTCAATGCGAATGATGGTGCAATTGCTGTTCAGTCCCGTGATGGTAGCTGTGCACACATCGGTGATGTAGATGCCCTTCTCGCCGGGCGTTATGGCCGCCCTGGCGAAACCAAAGGGGTCCATCATGCCCAGTCCCGCTGCTCCGGCTGTCGTTGCACCTAGCGTGCGCAGAAACTCACGCCTCCCCATGGATGAGGATCTGATTCTTGCTCCGTTCGTGTTACGCATGAATGGCATCCTTTGTTAGATGGAATCAGTGGGTCATTGCCGGACGATCTGAATGCCCTCTATCGTTGCATTGTCGGTAACGTTCGAGAACGCGATCACTATCTGTCCAGACGTAGTCGCGGTTGCCGTGAACTCCCGCACTATCGCTTTGTACTGCGCACCGGTCGCCGCGTAGATGTCGTAGCTGGACAAGACCGTCGTCCCGTTGATGGCGACGTTGAACTTCCGTTTCCCCGCCGCGGTCCAGTACAGCTCGGCAAAGTGCAGGCGTACGGTG
>Ga0265342_10005036_pt1 | contig 10192 bp, 7 predicted proteins | sample 4CB327metaG_FD_203125 | JGI IMG/M metagenome (GOLD analysis project Ga0265342, IMG submission 203125) | Rhizosphere microbial communities from Carex aquatilis grown in University of Washington, Seatle, WA, United States - 4-CB3-27 metaG | ecosystem: Host-associated > Plants > Roots > Rhizosphere...
ACGTCGACGTGCGCCTCATCGCCGCGACCACGATCCCGCGCACGCGCACGCCCGTGATCCCGACCGGGCACGAGGTGCTGGTCGTCGACGACGAGGTCGTGGTGCTGACCGTGCTGCGCGAGGCACTGCGCCGCGGCGGCTATCGCGTGACCACCGCCGCCTCGGCCGAAGAAGCGATCGATCTCATGCAGCGGCGGCGCTTCGACCTGGTGCTGACCGACAAGAACCTGCCGGGCGCATCGGGGCTCGACGTGCTGCGCGCGGCGCGCACGGTGACGCCGTCGCCGGCGATCGTGCTCATCACCGGCTACAGCTCGTACGATTCGGCGCTCGAGGCGCTGGACATCGGCGCCCACGACTACATCGAGAAGCCGATCCATGACGTCGAGGATCTCCGTTTCCGGATCCGGCGCGCGCTCTCACGGCGCGATGAACAACTCGCGCGGCCGCGGCTGGCGACCACCGGCGGGCGCTCGGGGCGCGTGCTGCTCGTCGAGGTCGAGGGCGCGCGACGCCAGCTGATCTCCGACTATCTCAGCAAGCAGTACCACGTGACCGCCGCGCGCGACGGCGACGAGGCGCTGGCGCTCATCAAGCATGAGCACTACGACCTGGTACTGGCGGATCGCCACCTGCCGGGTGTTTCCGGACTGCGTGTGATCGAGCACGCGCAGCGGCTACTGCCCCACTGCGCATCGGTGTTGTACACAGCCTACCCGTCGTACGAGTCGGTCAAGGAGGCGTTCGCGACCGGCGTCGACGCGTTCATGGTGAGGCCGAGCGAAGACCTCAAGAAGTTGGCCGAGAAGGTCGCAGAAGCGCTCAGCGGTCGGGGCGGAATCCTGTTAGGGTAACCGCACGCGCAATCGTCGCGAACGGACGCCCCACATGCGAATCGCATTCACGCACAACCTGCGGCTCACCGACAGCGAAGAGGAAGCGGAGTTCGACTCCGCCGAGACCGTCGACGCCATCGCCGAAGGGCTGCGTGTCGGCGGGCACGAGGTCGAGAAGATCGAGGTCACCGGCCCGGCGTCGCGGCTGGCGGCGCGCATCGAATCGTATGGCCCCGACCTGATCTTCAACACCGCCGAGGGACGGCGCGGGCGCGCGCGCGAGGCGTTCTACCCGGCGCTGTTCGAAGAGCTCGGCTTCCCGTACACCGGCTCCGACGCGTACGTGCTGACAGTGACACTGGACAAGGGGTTGACCAAGCTGGTGCTCGGCGCGCTGGGCGTCGACACGCCGCGCGGTCGGCTGGTCACGGTCGACGATCTGCGCCGCATGAAGGATCCCGGCACGCTGGGGCTGGCGCTGCCGGTGATCGTCAAACCGAACTACGAGGGCTCGTCCAAGGGCATCGGCGACGACGCGGTCGTGCGCGACGCGAAGACGCTGGCCGAGGTGCTGCCACGCGCGCTGCGCTCGTACCCGAGCGGCGTGATGGTCGAGGAGTTCGTACCCGGCACCGACGTGACGGTCCCATTTCTCGAGGGCCGCGGCGATGAAGGCATCCTGCTGCCGGTCGACTACCTGGTCGAGCCGACCGCGCGCAGCCGTTTCAATCTCTACGACTATCGCTTGAAGTCGGCCGAGTCGAGCAAGGTGCAGGTGCGCTGCCCGCCCGACCTGCCGCGCGACGTGGTGTCGCGGCTGCGCGCCATTTCGAAGACGGCGGCGCGCGCGCTGGGTATCCGCGACATCGGGCGCATCGATTTTCGATTGGGAGAAGACGGACGCATCTACCTGCTCGAGGTCAACGCGCTGCCGTCGCTGGAGCGCGGGTCGAGCACGTTCGCGGCGGCGGCGCGCGAGGGGCTCGATTACGCCGAGGCCCTGAGTGTCGTCGTCGAAAGCGCGGCGCGCCGGCAGGGGCTGGTGATCAAGCCGGGCGTCCGCAAGCGACGGCCGGCGGAGCCGCTGCGCATCGGCTTCACGTTCAACGTGAAGCGCGTCGACTCGAAGAGCGGCAACGACGCCGAGGCCGAGTACGACGCGCCCGAGACCATCGACGCGATCCGCGAGGCGCTGGAGAGCTACGGCCACCAGGTGTGGCCGTTCGAGGCGACCGCCGAGCTGCCGCGGCAGCTGATGGAGACGCCGGTCGACCTGGTGTTCAACATCGCCGAAGGCGTCGAGGGACGGAACCGTGAGGCGGCGGTGCCGGCGCTGTGCGAGCTGCTGGGGATCCCGTACACGGGCTCCGATGCAGCGACGCTGTCGATCGCGCTCGACAAGGCGCTGTCCAAGCGCGTGCTGATGCAGCACGGGATCCTGACGGCGGAGTTCCAGGTGATGGAGACCGGGCGCGAGCGCCTGTCGCCCAAGCTGAAATTCCCGCTGATCGTGAAGCCGAACCAGGAGGGCTCGTCGAAGGGCGTGAGCGCATCGGCGTCGGTGGTCGACGACGACGCGGCGCTTCGCAACGTGGTGCGCGAGCTCATCGAGCGCTACCGCCAGCCGGCGCTGATCGAGGTTTACATTCCGGGACGCGAGTTCACCGTCGGTTTGCTCGGCGATCGGCGCCCGCGCGTGCTGCCGCCGATGGAGATCCTCTTCAAGGACAAGACCAACCTGCGGCCGGTCTACGATTTCCAGATCAAGCAGGAGTGGGAAAAGCACGTCAGCTACCAGTGCCCGGCGGATCTGACGCCGGCCGAGCTCAAAGGGATCGAGCGCGTCGCGCGCGAGACCTTCGCGGCGCTCGACTGCCGCGACGTCTCGCGCGTCGACCTGCGCATGACGCCCAAGGGTGAGCTCTATGTCATCGAAGTGAACCCGCTGCCCGGGCTCACGCCGGGATATTCCGACCTGTGCCTGATCGCGAGCGCCGCCGGCATCGAATACCGCACGCTGATCGGCGAGATCCTGGAGGGCGGCCTCAAGCGCCTGCGCGAGAAGCGCCGAGAGGCGCGCACCGCGATCACCGCTGCGGGTGCGGGTGGGCCGCCCAGCGGCGCCGCGCCGGCCAACGGCAACGGCGGCGCGAGCAACAACGGGAACAATGGTGGCGCCTCGGCGTCGACGCCGGCGCCGCAATCGACGGGTGCGGCCGCCACGGGTGCAGTGGCGACCGTCGCTCCGTTGATACCCCCGGTGGAATGAGAGTTCGACTTCGCGATCTCGGCTTCGGCCTCGGGCGCTTCCCCATAGGGAAGTGGAACGCAATCACCGACGTCGCCGGCGTCCGCGTCGGTCACACGACGATCATCCACGGCGAAGGCAAGCTGGAGGTCGGCAAGGGACCGGTGCGCACCGGCGTCACCGCGATCGTGCCCGACCCCGACCTGTTCAACGATCGCATGCTCGCCGGCAGCTTCGTGCTCAACGGCGCGGGCGAGGTGTCGGGCCTGACCCAGGTCACCGAGTGGGGTCTGCTCGAGACGCCGATCCTGCTCACCAACACGCTGGCCGTGGGCAAGGTCTCCGACGCCGCGGTCAAGTGGATGACCAAGCGCTTCCCCATGATCGGCAACGACGCCGACGTGGTGATCCCGCTCGTGGGCGAGTGCGACGACTCGTGGCTCAACGACGCGGTCGGGCGGCACGTGCGATCCGAGCATGTCTACCGCGCGATCGAGCAGGCCTCGGGCGGCCGGGTGGGCGAGGGCTCGGTCGGCGCCGGTACGGGCATGGTGACCTGCGACTTCAAGGCCGGCATCGGTACCAGCTCGCGCCGTGTGGCCGTCGAGAACGGCGGCGAGTACACACTCGGCGTACTGGTGCAGTCGAACTTCGGCGTGATGCGCTCGTTGCGGGTCAGCGGCATTCCGATCGGCGAGATCCTCGAGCCGGAGTTCGGTCTCGAGCGCCGCCTCCACAACGCCGGATCGATCATCACCATCATCGCAACCGACGCGCCGCTGTTGCCGTCTCAGCTCTCGCGTCTGTGCAAGCGCTCGGCGCTGGGTATCGGGCGCGTCGGATCATTCGCCGCGCACGGGTCGGGTGAGATCCTCATCGGATTCTCGACCGCCAACAAAGTCCCTCGCGAGACCACGCTGATGACGGCGAAGATCGAGGTGTTGCTCGACAACGCCTGCGACAACCTGTACGAGGCGGTGGTCGAGTGCACCGAGGAAGCGATCGTCAACTCGATGTGCATGGCCGATGAGATGCGCGGACAGTCCGACCACGTCGCGCCCGCCCTGCCTCTCGATCCACTGAGAGAGATCCTGGCCGAGTACCGCGACGCCTTCAGCGCCACGCGCGTGACCCGACGTCACCAGAGGTGATCGCATGCGCATCTGCTTCGTCGTCGCCGACGTCAAGGATCAGCAGCCGACCTACGCCGGTATCTACCTGGCGCTCGCGGCGCACCGGCGCGGCCACGACGTGCGGTTCGCGTCGGTCGAGAACCTTTCGTTTCTCGACGACAACAACGTGCTGGCCACCACTACGCGCGTGCGCCACGGCGACTACAAGACGCCCGCCGACTACGCGCACGCGCTTGCGTCCGACGACGCCGTCAACGAAGAGGACACGCTGGGCAGCTTCGACGTCGTGCTGTTGCGCTACAACCCCGTCCGCGAGAGCGCCGGACGGCCGGCGGCGCCGCTCATCGATTTCGGCTGGCGCTTGCGCCTGGCCGGCACGCTGGTCGTCAACGACCCGGAAGGACTGCGCCGCGCCGGCAGCCGCATGTACCTGGCGGATTTCCCCGCCGACGTGCGCACGAAGACGCTGGTGTCGCGTTCGAAGAAGCGGCTGAAAGAATTCGTGCGCGCGCTCGACGGCCCCGCGGTGTTGAAGCCGCTCTCCCCGCGCGGCGGAGAGAACGTGTTCTATCTGCGGCGGCGGCAGGTCGCGAACCTGAATCAGATCATCACCGCCGTGACCAAGGACGGTTACGCCATCGCTCAGGAGTATCTGCCCGAGATCGAGCAGGGCGAGAAGCGGTTGCTGCTCTTGAACGCCGAGCCGATCCGCGACGGCAAGCGCGTCGCGATCTACCGCCGCCGCCCGCTGGTCGGCAAGAATGGCGGCCCGCCGCCAGAAAACCGGGCGACGCGCAGCCCCTGCGAGCTCGGCCCCGTCGAGGCCCGCATCTGCGACATCCTGCGCCCCAAGCTGCTCGCCGATGGCCTCTACTTCGTCGGCGTCGACATCGTCGGCGACAAGATCCTCGAGCTCAACGTCTTCACGCCCGGCGGCATCCACTCGATCCACGAGCTGTACGGTATCGACGTCGGTGACATCGTGATCAAGGATCTCGAGCGCCGGGTGCATTTGCGAGCGGCGTACCGCACGACGTTCGATCCTGAGGCGGCGGACGTGGTGTGAGGTGAGCGGACGAGTGCCATGACCCACTACGCGACAAGCGTCGCAGGCGCCGATTCGAACGCCGAATCTCGATCGATTGGCGGCGGATGGGTCGCGGTTCAAGAACATACACACGACGGCCCTTGCTCGCCGAGCCGGTCGTGCATTCTCACCGGGCGCAATCACACGCAGCCCTACATCGACGGAAAGCTCGTCGGGGAAACCGATCTGCCCGGTCACGATCCCGCTCGACATCGGCATCACCGAAGGCCTCAGCTGGGGTCGCGACGACGGCTCGACGGTCACGACCGATTACGACGCGCGGTTCGACTTCACCGGCCGCCTGGAGAAAGTCGTCGACGACGTCTCGGGCGAACCGAACGAAGACAAGGGCGCGCAGATGTGCACGGTGATGGCCCACAAGGCAGGCCTGGCCGCGGCCACGAGCGACGCCCGGCATTCCTGCTACCAAGAAAGTAGGAGCTTCCCCTGTTCGATGGCCGAACCGGACCTAGGTTCGTGACACGGGTACTCAGGACCGGTGCCCACCCCCACAACCAAGGAGCCCCCACGATGGTTCGATCGTTGATTCGTCTTTCTCTGGCATTGTTGGCGACTGCATTCCTGTCGGGCGGAGTCGCGCGCGCGCAGAGCGCGGGCGAAGCCGAGGGCAATCGCATGGAACGAAAGGGCAACGCCGAGGAGAAGGCCGCCGACGCCGAGAAGGCGCGCGGCGCGGAGATGGAAAAGCGAGGGAAGGCCGAGGAGAAGGCGGGGAAGAAGAGCGGCAACAAGAACGAAGAGGCAGCCGGCAAGCGCACCAAGAAGAAGGGCGAGGCCGTCGAGAAGGCGGGCGAGACGCGCGGCGATGAGGCGAAGGAGATGGAGAAGTCGGGCAACAAGGCCGAGAAGGCCGGCGTCAAGGCCAAGAAGGCAGGCGAGGAAGCCGCGGCGAAGTAGTCCGCCCACGAGCCGCGTGGTCCGCGCTCACCGCGCGAAGCGGCGCCAGGCAGGGGACTTGAACGGTCGCCACTCCGGCGTAGCGACTCCGGCGCCGTTCAGCGCGGCGGCGTCGTACCAGGGCGAGAGGTGGGGATCGCCGAGGTTCTTGAGCACGTGGATCTGCTGCGCGGGCATGTAGCTCTGCCCGAGCAGCAGATAGCGGTGACCGCTCGAATCCTCGGCGACGTCGAGGACCAGGATCGCGTGACCGGGATAGCCGCCCTGGATCAGGACGTCGCCCGGCAGCGGCGCGCCGTGCGCGCGCGGGAGCTCGGCATCGAGCGAGGCGCTCCCCGCGGCGGCGAAGAGGCTTACCAGGAAACGATCCCAGCTGTCGCGGCGCGCGCCGCCGGTCCACTCGATCATCTTCGCCTTGCCGGGTTGCGGGTGAAAGACGATCTCGTCGAAGCGCCCGGCGGCGAAGAGATACTCGGCGCGCAGGCGCATGACGGCGTCGGCGCACTGCTGCAGGTCGCGGCGGCCGACGTCGATGTCGATCACCGCTTCGTGCACATCCTGTCGCGGCTTGCGGGTTCCGTCGAAGAGCATCACGGGGCTGTCGCGCGGCAAGAGCGGCAGGTGCCTCAACCAGTCGCCGAAGCTGCCCGCGGCGGCAGAGACGCGCGTGGCGCCGGCCGGCGGCGCGATGCGCGCGGCAAGATCGTCTCCGGGGGCGGCTGATCGCGTGCGCCACGCATAGCCAAGTGGATCGGCGTGTGCGACCGCAGCCGCTGCCAGCGTCGCGGCAAGTGAAACGGTGAGCAACGTCCGCGCGCTCGGCTTCACAAGAAGTAGAGTCCCACCCCCGCCCAGGGCAACGGCAACGCGCGCGCTCCGTGCTGCATCGAGCTTTGGTGGTCGGCGCTCTCGAACAGCCACACGATCGCGAGGTCGAGGCGAAAGCGCACGCGGTCGAGCGCGAGCACGCCGCGCGAGCGCGACCCGCCGAGCAGCCAGCGTACGCCGCTGGTCGCGACCGAGCTCGCGAGCGGATCGCCGATCAGCCAATCGGCCATGAGCGCAGAGTGCGGGCCAAGCACGACCTCGGCGCCGACGAACGGCTGCACCTGCGTCGGCAGTCTGCCGAGGCGGGTGTAGCCGGAGCCGCAAGGGATCGCGCCGGCGGTGCCGCTCGAGCCGTCGGTGGCGGCGCCGCCGCAGCCGGCCTGGAACGCGGCGGACTGCGGCAGGTAGTGATGGTTGTCGAGCACGTAGGTTCCCGCGGTGACTTGCACGGGGCCGAAGTGCTTGCCCGCGACGGCGGTGATCAGATTGAACTGCGCGTTGGCGCCAGCGACCACGCCGAAGCCGCCGCCGCCCGCGCCGTTGCCGAACACCACGAGGCCGAGGCCGCCTGCTCCCAGGCCGAAGACGTCGAGCAGATCGTAAGCGACGGCGACGGCGGGCAGGATGCGGGTCTCGTCGAGCAGGCGCACTTTCAGGCCGAGATCGAAGAAGCCGAGCACGATGGCGCCGGCGGCGCCGACGCCGATGATGCCGTGCCCGGCCGCGCCGATAGCGCCCGCGCCGGGGATCGGGAAGCCGCCGGCCCAGAAATCGAGCTGCACGCGCCTCGACAGGCCGGCGCCGATGCGCGCGAGCAGCAGCTCGTCGTCGCTGATCGCGAATTCGCCCGCCTCGAGGGTCAGCGGCGTCGGCGTGAGGATCAGGCGCTCGTCGGCGGCGCGGCGATCGGCGGTGTCGCGCCGGCGCACCGCCACCAGGCGCGCGAGCGTCTCGCCCGACTCCTGACCGGCTTCGGCGGCGAGCGCCTCGGGCGCCCCTTCACGTTCCCAACGGATGTAGCCGACTTCGCGCTGGCTCGCGGTATATAGCCGCCCTTCGATCGTTAGATGGCCGGCGGCGGCACCCGCGTCGCCGGCACCCGCCAGGCCGATCCAGCTGCGGGCGCTCGAGAGAGCGCTGTTGGTCAGACTCGGGAGAACCGGAGATGCAGCGGCCGGCGAGACCGCCTCGAGCACATCGAAACGCAGCGTGAGGTGTTTGCCTGCGCCGGTCACGTCCACCGTGGCGAGCCCGGCCGTCGCGAACGCGCCCAGCGCTCCGGCCGCGATCTGGGCGCCAACGCTCGTGTCGGACGCGGTCCCCGGTCGAGGTTCGACCGCGATCGCGGCGGCCTCGGGGTAGCGGGCCAGGCCGCCGACGCGCGCTTGTCGAACGGATCCAACGGCACAACCGCCCAGGACAGAGACGGAAGCGGACAGCGCGGCGATGGCGCCCAGGACCGACGAGGCCGGTCTTCTCATCGGTCCATTAGAACGTGCGACCGTCGGCTCTCGCAAGGGCTGCGCGAACCTCGCCTCTCGCAAGGCCTGCCCTCTCCCCTGCCCCCCCTGCCCTCTCCCCCGGCGGACCGCGGGAGAGGGTGACTCGCTGAAGAAATCTGAGCCACCGGAGAGGGGCAGAGACTCCGTTGGAGATGCCATGACGAAATATTGCGCCGTGGCCTCTATGGCTTGGCTTGGCTTGCTCGCCACGGCGAGCTGTACGTCGACGTCTGCGCAACCGGGGAACGACGCGGCCGCAGGCGCGGCGGGTGAGATGGGCGTGGGCGGCGCCGCTGGCGCTGGCGCCGGCGGCGCCGTTATGATTGGCGGGCCATCGGGCCTGCCGATTCCTCCCGGCCCGGGTGGCGTGGCGCAGCCGACCGGCACACCCGGGAACCTGCACGTGCTCAACTGGGCTGGCTTCAAATCGGCGGTGACCTATACGTTCGACGATGCTCAGCCGTCGCAGATCGAGCACTACGCCGAGCTGCAGGCGACCGGCGCGCACCTCACGTTCTACATCACCAGTGGCAACAGCGGCGACATCGCGGGCTTCGACACCACGTTCACGCAGGCGGTGACCGACGGCCACGAGATGGGCAACCACACCGTCCATCACTGTCACGCCGATCTCACCGGCTGCTCGACCGGGGCCGGCGCCACGCTCGACAGTGAAATCGACGACTGCAGCAGCTACATCGCCACGCACTTCGGCCAGCCGCATGTCTGGACGGCGGCGAGCCCGTATGGCGACACTGGCTACGACGCGCCCGACATGACGCGCTTCTTCCTGAACCGCGGGGTCGGCAGCGGCCTCGTCGCGCCGATGGACAGCACCGACCCCTTCAACCTGCCCTGCCATGCGGCGGTCGACAGCGAGACCGTCGACAGCTTCAACACGGCGATCGACGGCGGACACACGACCGGCCGCTGGCTGATCTTCCTGGTTCACACGATCATGCCGTCGACGGCGAACTGGTACGCGCCGATCGACGTCTCGGTGGTCACCGGCAGCATCGCCCACGCGCAGTCGCTGAACGACGTCTGGATCGACACCATGGTCAATGTCGGCGCGTACTGGCGCGGGCAGAAGGCGGTCGCGGCCGCGACGCCGTCCACGTCGTCGAGCGGCACCCAGGCATCGACCTGGACCTGGACGCTGCCGGCCAACTTCCCGCCTGGTAAGTTCGTGCGAGTCACCGTCGATGGCGGCACGGTCTTGCAGAACGGCACGACCGTGCCTTGGGACCCCCACGGGTACTATGAGGTCGCGCTCGACGCCGGGTCACTGACGGTGTCTCCGTGAAAAAATCTCCAAAAGGCCGAGAATGAAGCCAAAAATGCGCTCTCGCATGAAAAACACTCGCACGACGATGATGGTCACCGCGGCCGGCGCCGCGTGGATGCTGCTGGCCGCCACCGGCTGCAGCTCCTCGACGAACGAACCACCGAATAACGACGCCGGCACCGACACCGGCGTCGATACCGCCCCGCCGCCGCCGCCGGTCCCGATCGACGTGGTGGCAGCGGGCGTGCGCTGGGTCGGCCGGGTCGATAGCACGACCGACGCAGCGCACCCGAGCTTCTCCTGGTCTGGCACCGGCTTCGTCGCGAAGTTCATGGGCAGGTCGCTGACCGCG
>Ga0265342_10005037_pt1 | contig 10192 bp, 10 predicted proteins | sample 4CB327metaG_FD_203125 | JGI IMG/M metagenome (GOLD analysis project Ga0265342, IMG submission 203125) | Rhizosphere microbial communities from Carex aquatilis grown in University of Washington, Seatle, WA, United States - 4-CB3-27 metaG | ecosystem: Host-associated > Plants > Roots >...
GATCACCACCAATATGGAAAACGCGGCTATCGCGAACGGCATTCCTGTGGTGCCGGTGACGGAAACAATGCCACCGAATGACACCTATCAGTTGTGGATGATGGCGGAGCTGAATACGCTTTCTGCCGCGCTCGCGCAAAGCAATTAAAGGCAAAAGTTGGTCAAAATAAGGTAGAATGGTAGCTATGGACACGAACACGATCATTTCGCTTAACGGCGTCACTGCCGAATTGGGCGGTCGAACGATATTTAACGAGGTTACCTTTTCGGTAGAGAAGGGGGAGTTTGTAGCGATCCTCGGACCGAACGGCGCCGGAAAAACCACACTTTTCAAATTATTACTTGGATTGCTGAAACCGACGAAGGGCAATATCCGCGTGCTCGGCGCAGTACCGCATCGCGGCGACGGCAATATTGGTTACGCGCCGCAGCACCGCGTGCTGGAGACCGACTTGGCGCTTCGCGCCCGGGATGTGGTGGGATTCGGATTGGACGGAAATAAATGGGGGATCGGTCTTGGCAGCCGCAAGCGCGACGATCGTATCAACGCGGTATTGAAAGAAGTGGATGCGTATCAGTTTGCCGACGCGGCAGTGGGGCACTTGTCCGGCGGCGAACAGCAGCGATTGCTCATCGCACAGGCGCTCATCACCGATCCGAAAATATTGCTCTTGGACGAACCGCTTTCCAATCTCGATATCAGCCATGCGCAGGAGATCATTGCGTTGCTCACACAGATTTCCAAGCACCGCGGCGTGACAATTATGCTCGTCTCGCACGATATCAACCCGCTCCTGCCCGCGGCAAACCGGGTGCTGTATATGGCGCATGGACATAGCGCGATGGGCGCGCCGGACGAGGTTATCACGAGCGCCACACTTTCCAAACTGTATGATACCAAGGTGGAGGTGATACGAAGCGGTGGCCATGTTTTCGTGGTCGGCGCGGAATTATAACGGCAGCATGTTCTCAATTTTCCAATACTCATTCATACAGAACGCGTTCCTTGCCGGGACGGTTGTTGCGGTCGTCGGCGGCTTCGTCGGATATTTTTTGGTGACGAGGGGTCTCACGTTCGCCGGCCACGCACTTTCTCACATTGGCTTTGCCGGTGCGGCTGCGGCGCTTTTGATCGGCGTTGACCCGATTCTCGGGATGTTGGCCTTCACGATTGTCGCCGGCATGGGCATCGGTATTTTTGGGAAGGATCTGCGCGAGGAAGATATCAACATCGGTATCGTGATGACCCTCGCGCTCGGTTTTGGCGCGCTCTTCATAGCGCTCTATAACGGATACGCGGAGCAGGCATACAGCATTTTGTTCGGCACGATCCTTGGGATAAGTCATACCGACGTCCTCGTGACGCTTATTTTCGGCATCGGGACGATCGTCGTCTTGGCAGCCATCTTCCGCCCGCTACTCTTCAGTTCCGTCGATCCGGAGGTCGCAGAGGCACGCGGAGTGCCCGTGCGTGCTCTTGGCATAGTATTCCTAGTGCTTGTTGCCATCGCCGTATCCATGTCGGTGCAGGTGGTCGGCGTGCTTCTTATTTTTACATTGCTCGTTGGTCCCGCTGCCACCGCCACGCGCCTCGTTAACAATCCGATCGGCGCGGTGACCCTTTCCATCGGGCTCGCCCTCGCGTTCACATGGCTCGGCATATTCCTCGCGGCCACCGGCAGTTTTCCCGTTACGTTCTATATTGCGACGATATCGTTCGTCGTATACCTTCCGGTACGGCTATTAACAGTGCGAACATAATATGAATATGTTTTCTGAACTATTACAACAATCGTTCATCCAAAATGCGTTCATTGCGGGAACGCTGATCGCGATCGTGTCGGCGATCATAGGCTATTTCGTGGTGTTGCGCGCGCAGGCGTTCGCTGCACACGCACTCTCGCATGTTGGGTTCGCGGGAGCGACGCTCGCCGCGCTGATCGGCGTGAGCGGCCTGCTTGGCATGTCGGGATTCACCGTCGCGGCCGCCCTTGGCATGGGAGCGTTAGGAAAACGCATCCACGGGCGTGATGTGGAGATCGGCATGATACTCTCGTTCGCGCTCGGCTTGGGCGTGCTCTTTTTGCGCCTTTATACCAACTCCGCGAGCGAGACAGTGAGTGTGCTGTTTGGCTCAATATTGAGCGTCACGCACGCGGATATCGTCTATACGATCATTCTCGGGATCGGCACATTGGTCGTCTTGGCAGCCATCTTCCGCCCACTACTCTTCAGTTCCATCGATCCGGAGGTCGCAGAGGCACGCGGAGTGCCGACCAAAGCATTATCGATCATCTTTATGCTTTTGCTCGCCATCACCGTGGCCGAAGCGATCCAGGCGGTGGGAGTGTTGCTCGTATTCGCGCTGATCGTTGCGCCTGCGGCGGCGGCACAGCATCTGACTCGCAAGCCATTTTCCGCTATCGCGATTTCCATCGCGCTCGGACTCGCTTTCACGTGGGGCGGCTTGTTCCTCGCACTCGCCACATCCTGGCCGGTCAGCTTCTACATCGCCGCGCTTGCCGCGGTCACCTACTTCATCGCCATCAGGATCGCGCACCTCATACATCCGCACGCTCGCGCGCACCGTGCGCATCCCGGAAGGGAACACATCGCGACAGTATAAAAAACACCCCCCGATATTTCGTGGGGGGTGTCGATGCGGAAGCGCATCCACATCATTCCTTGGTTGCCCGTTTGATCCCGACAAGGCAGGTCTGATAGGAGTTATAGGAGTCCTGGCTCATATTGAGCTGCCATACCGTTTCGCTGCCGCGCGTGCCGAGCATTTGGGCCATTGGCGAACTCTTCGTGGGGTCGATGTTATACGAGAGATCGATCAACGACGACGAGCTGGGTTTTACGACCCCTTTCTCGTTGTAATAGAATGCAACGATCACGATGCCCCCGTCGAACGACGTTCGCACAAAATAGTCCTGGCAGCTTGTGTCAAACCTCTTATCGAGGCTGGCGGGTTTTGTCGGTACGATGGCGAACTCGGGCCCGACCGGCTGTTGTCCGCGCGCAGGGGTTGCTGGAACGATGGTTGCAATGCTTGCGGCCATCAGGATAAGTCCAAGCCAATATCGAGTCATTTTCAGTTCCTCCACTACCACTTGCTTTATAATGCGGATAGGGGAGTTTGTCCAGTGCCGCGCTCGTTGCTATTTTTCCTTTCGCATGAGATTCCAAAAGAAGAACGAAACCATAGAAATAAGAAAACAGTTCGCGCCGAACGTATCTTCGCGCGGCCAAGGCGCAAGATGGGTGAGGGGCAGCGGAAGCGTCCATGGGTGGAACACCGCATTGAAGGCGACATAGATCCAGCCGAGCAATCCAAAAAGGAATAATGTAAAGAACAATGCACTGAGTACTTTGGTTTTCATGTCAACGTATTATACTTTCCGCAGTTTTTTATTTATCTTTTCCAGCGATCGGAGAAGGTCAAGTTCCGCGCCGACCGACGTCCCGAATTGCATCAGCGCTTTCACATCCTTCGGAAGGCACACGCCGCCATAGCCGCGCCGGCCCTCCTTAAAGACGTCCGCAAAGATATCAAAGTGGCTCGGGCCGACACGGGGATCGAGCGAAGCACCTTCTTTAACGGTATTGTAATCAATTCCGGCCGCCCAGCAGATATTGTAAATCTGATTGCCAAAGATGACGCGGGTTGCCAAGAACGCATTGCCGAAATATTTCACCATTTCCGCCTCGGTAGAGCGCATGATCTTTTCATACGGCGCCTTTGGCAATATGGCGAGCATTTTTTTGGCGGCGAGCTTTCCTTTTGGCGTCGCATAGCCGACGATCTGGCGCTCCGGCTTCAGGAAATCCTGCGCCGCGGTCTTCGCGCGCAAGAATTCCGGATTGAAGAGGATCGTCTTTTTTGGATAGCGCTTTTGGAACTTTTCCGTGGAGCGCGGCATCACCGTGGACTTGATGACGATGATCTTGCCATCTTTTATATTGGCGATGGATTCTAGCACGGCAGAATCGTCATAACCCCTTCCGTCAACGAAGGGGGTTGGCACGGCGACGAAAATGATGTCCGCACGATTCACGTCCTCGATCGAGCCGATGTTCTTGAACTTATCATAAAGAAAAAATTCATAATGCTTTTTGTTCTTCTCGAACCAGTTGCGGACAGCACCGCCTACATAGCCGAGACCGATGACGCCGACTTTAATGCGGGGTTTCATTGATGTTAAATATTAGCATTCGGTTATAAGATAATCAATGCGCACACAACATATTATTCTTGCAAAATAGAGATAAATAGTTTATAATAGTGATTCAAATGATTATCGAAACTCCTCGTCGCTTATGGCGGCATTTTTTAAGCGACAACCTTTTCCGCAATTCGGTATATTTGATGTTGAGCACTGTCGTTTCCGGTGGCCTGGGTTTCTTTTTTTGGATGATCTGCACCCATATCTATTCTCCCGGGCAGATCGGAGTGGGGACGGCCCTCATTTCCGCCATGTCGCTTATCTCAACCATAGGACTGCTCGGCTTCAACAGTACGTTTGTTCGGGTCTTACCAAATTCAAAAAACAGGAATAACGAGATAAATACCGGATCAATTCTTGTCATAGGCGTTTCGGCAATTCTGGCGGCCATATACGTATTGCTGATTCCTTTTATGGCTCCCAGCTTGAGCGTCGTCAATCAAAACTTTTGGTATGCAGCAGGCTTTGTGATCATCGTAGCGTTGGCATCGATAAATTCATTGAGCGATAGCGTCTTCATCGCATATCGATCGGCTCAATATGCCCTTATTACCGATGCTTTTATCACAAGCGGAGCAAAGTTACTTTTGCCGCTGGTATTCGTTGCCCTCGGTGCGTACGGAGTATTTTTTTCTGCCGGTTTGGCCACGTCGCTCGGAATGATCGGCAGTATTTTATATATGATGTTCATTTTCGGCTATAAGCCCGAGTTAAAAATCGATATGCCGACGCTAAGAGACGTCTTTCGGTATTCGTTTACCAACTATATCGCCAATCTTTTGAACATGATTCCGGCGCTCGTCTTGCCGATTATAGTGCTGGATCACCTCGGGGCTCCCGCGGCCGCTTATTATTATCTTGCATTCATGATAATTAACCTCATTTATACCGTGGCCAATTCAGTGGCGCAGTCCCTCTTTGCTGAAGGATCATACAACGATCAGGTTTTGAGAAATCTTTTTAAGCGCGCGGCGGTGATATTGGTTACCATAATGATACCAGCCTGCGTTATCTTGGCGTCGCTAGGCCCACTTGTTCTGGACTTCTTTGGGAAAACATATAGCGCAGGTGGCTCGAGTGTTATTATTCTCTTGGCTGTTTTCGCCCCGATTGTCGCAGCCTATTATATGGGGGGCGTACTCCTTAAAATAACGAAGCAGATATATTCGTTGATGTTTGTGAACCTTGCATATGCGTTTGTCGTCGTTGGTCTTACATGGTTATGGGTAGGGAAAGGGCTTGTATGGGTTGCGATTGCTTGGACTATTGGAAATCTTGTCGCCGCGCTATTGGCATTTATACTCGTGGTCTACCATCACCGTCAGCACCTATCCATAGAAAAACTCTCAAACCGACCAGAGCTAAGGACTGGGTAAAGAGTTTCTGGCGGAATCTGCTGACTTATAAACCGGCTGCGATAATATTTTGCAATGTTGTGTAAGTAGGTTTTGTGCTTCCGTCCGCGCGAACAAGTCCAAAGAAATTCTCGTTGGTATTCGTGGAAGAGCCGCCATCCTCAAGGGTGTACCAAAAGAGGGGACCAGCCCATGAATAGGTCTTATAGATTTGGAAGGTCTGCGTCATCATTTGTGACTCTTGATCTTCACTCATATACCATTGGGGATCGGGTCCGTTGGTTGGAGTCCCAAACTCCGTTATCCAAATTTTCTTATTAGCATCCCCGTTCGAAATCATGATACTTCTCAAACTCGGAGAAGTTACGGACATTTGATTCCATGCGCCTGTGCCGTCGTTAGCAGGGGAAGCTGGAAAGGTATAAGGATGATCGCCAACTGCGTCAAAATAATTTTTACCACCCGCATTATAAACGCAGCTCAAAAAATCCGTCGGAGAAGTATTATTGCCATCCGTTGATGCAGGAGAGAGTCCGCCGGTTATAACTATCGCGTTGGGATCGGCTTGCTTGATGGCCGGATAGGAAACCTGTAACAATTCGGTGTAAGCGACACAATCCGTCTTGGGCGCCCAGAAGCTGTAGTTATTGGGTTCGTTCCAGATTTCCCAATAATGCATGCCGTCACTCTTGTAACGCGCTGCGACTTCCGCGGCGAAGGTTGCGAACGTTGAAGGGTCCGCGGGCGGACACTCTATCCCGTTATCGCATCCAGGAGCTCGTGCCCACTGTGGCGTATAACTGATCACTCCAAGGCCATGTAAATGATGTGCCACAAGAGCATTTATAAGGGTGTCATAGCTACCCCAGGTGGAACTGGTCGGTGAACTGTATTGCACGTCGCCCCATTCAATATCAAATCGTACCCACATGACGCCGAGGGCAACCATTTGATTAAGCTCCTGATTGAGTGTGCTGCTGCTTAGTTTTGAAAGACTGCCCCCGGCTGCTATGCCGACGGCATGTCTGATACCCTGAGCTGATATTGGCGTAAGGATTGATGTGGTTGCCGTCGAAATTTGTTTTGGATTAGTAGATGTGGGGGATCCAGGAGTCACGATGAGGGGGGCTGTGGTTGATGCAGCGCTCGTGGTATTCGTACTCGTCACTATGGATGTATATCTCGGCTGAGCCGGCGAACTTTGAAATAGGTTGTATATATCAGCCCGTTTGATAAAAATTAAAACCACTATTATTGTCAGGCAAATAGTTAGAATCCAAAACTTCTTTTTACTGTTTTTGGTCATTATTATATTCCTCCCCATATATTTCAAAACGTCTTAAGAGCATACATTAATACTAAGGCCTTCGCAAACATAGATTTTGATAAAGTTCCATATTTTCTTTACCGATAAAATTAGCTTCATACTTTTTTTGTTTTTTGATAATTGCTGGCCTCATCATTTCGCTTCGTTCAGGATCTTCGATAAAATATTTCATTGCATTTGCCAATTGTTTTATATTCCCAACATCTATAAGCAAACCTGTTATCCCATCGTCAACATTATCCGGTATGCCGCCACTGCGGGTTGCAATAATTGGTTTACCAACGGAAATTGCTTCGAGGATGAACCTCCCGAAAGCTTCAGGACTTCGCGAAGGTCCGATAATTGCAATAGATTTTTCATAAAGGTCTAAAATTTCAGCCGGCTTTATATGTCCAAGGAGGGTAATATATGTGAGTTTATTTTCTTGAATATATTTTTTTAGATTATTAAATTCACTTCCCGTGCCGGCTATCTTTACCTCAAATGGTTTCTTTAATTGTTTTTTCAATATTTCGGCAGCAGCTACTATATCCCAGATACCCTTATCAGTTTCGACGCGTCCACCAAATACAAAAGTCGGAATTTTTAAATTTTCAACATAATGTCTTCCTGTAATGGATTCAGAAATGTCAGGAATATTAGTGGTTCTTTTGGCATCGAAACCATTTAAAATTAGTTGATCTTGAATAAATTTACTCACCCCAACCAATTTTATACCATTCAAATGATTCACTAAAAAACGAATTGAGAATTTATATACGTTGAATACCGTTGATTCATAGAGCGCGAATGGACGGATGGATAAAAATGATGAATCATTTGTTGATTTATATCCTATGCAGCGATATCCATGATGAGTTTGAACGGTTTCATCAAAATCTTTTATACCATCTAAGTGAGTAGCACTAAGCTGGGCTGGACACACCAAGCTACAATCTACGCAATTTACAACAGTAGGGCGCTGTCCAAAAATTCGGACGCCTATTATTATTGGGATAAAACGATAAGATGTTGGTACTATAGTTACGATCTCCGGTTTAAGTTTATTTATTAATCTCAGTACTTGCACCATTGAGTTTATCTGTAAAGCGATAATATAGAATGCTTGCCATATAGCTGAAGGAAGATTTTTTGATTCAAAAGACGGCTTAGCAATAACGGGGTATACAACCACTCCATTTTCAACCCAGGGTTTGTCGGTAAATTTTGAGCAGGCTACCGATATGGTATTACCGTGTTTTGAGAGCCAGTTGACGAGTAGCGAAGTACTTACGGCGGTGCCACCTTTAATATACGGTGGATAATCGTCTAGGACAAAAAGGACTTTCATGAGTTTATCGATAGATATCTAGATTACCAAGGCAGTAATTACAATTCAAACATAATCACCCTTAAAAAGCAGAATAATAAATCCAATCCACATTCCCACGGTATAGCTCAAGTTATAGAGGACGGTTTTAAACGGCTTGTCACCGATGTTCTTTGCGAGTGCGAGGAGAATGAAAAGCGGATACCACCAGAAATAAAGCGTGAGTGGCAGGCCAAGGATATATATGGTGTATATCGTCACATATAGGTTATCGCCTAGCAATGCGGTGAGCCGCTTGGGATGCTTTGCAAAAAGCTTTGCCCTTGCTTTGCCATAATCAAAAGATCGTCTAATATCCCTTTTTGCATTTCCCCAGTCATGGGTTATGACGGCGTTATGAACAAAATAGATCTTATTGCCGGCATCCGACCAGCGCCAGGTAAAATCCGCATCAGATCCATATAAAAACGATTCATCAAATCCGTCCAATTTTTTCCATAGATCTTTCTTGAAAGCGAGATTTATCGTGGGCGCCCAGTAGATGTAACCATCCTTCCCGACGGTCGGATTGCGAGCAATCTGTTTTTTGGCATCAGAAGGAAGAACTGGGCCCGCCGTCATGGTCTCTCTTCCTTCAAGTATGAGATGAGTAAGCTCAATAAGCCAATTTTCCAGCGGGACACAATTTGCATCAATGAAGACAATTATTTCTCCTTGTGCATGTCGAATGCCAAAATTTCGCTGTTCGGGAATGGATGTTTTATTGGCTATGGCCGATTCGAACTGGTACCAATGGACATTGGGATATTTATTTTTGATATCTGCGAGCAGTGTAGGATCCGACGCATCTATTACGATCGTTTCTGTAGGCGCAGGCACTTTTTGGATCGCCAAACCGGCAACGGTGTTCGCGATCCCGCGGTCATTTTTTACTATGACGATGATGGATATTTTTGGTTGCATACAGTCCTTTTCAGTGAAAATATTTTTTACGAACGATTCCCAAAACAGATGATAGTTCAAGCGATAATTGAATATACCCATAGAGGAGATATTCAATCTTGTGTTCCCGAAAAGCCCTCATCGGCCACCAACTATAAAGTATCAATGGGCCGATGACAATGAATACTACACCAAGAAGCGGTTGAAGGATTATGAGACAGATCACAACCAAAAGATAAAGAATCGGGAATGGAAATATCGGCAGTGTTTTTTTCTCTTTGGCGTAATAATACACAGTATTTTCGGCACGGCGATACGTCTGGCGTATAAGTTTAAGAACACTTTCCCGATGGCGGTGACGGATCGTCGCATCCGGAACGAAAATGATATGCGCTCCATGGCTGCGTAGTCGGGTAGAAAGTTCGCTATCCTCATCGGCGAATAACTTTTCATCAAAACCTCCGAGTGTTTTTAAAATGGAAGCACGATAGGCGCAGTTCAATCCAAAGACCGCTTGGACCTCGGTGGGTTTTGTTGCGACAGCTACCGAGATAAACATGCTTTTAAAATATACCCAGAAACGCCAGAGGGGATTTTTGCTTTCGCCAAATGCGAGCGGAGCAGGATTGCCATATGCGCTCGCTGCCAAATAGCGTTCGGCGAGATATTCGGTTTTATAGGCAAACGTTCGACCGCCACTCGCAGCGATTTCTGGATTCTCAAATGGCTGTACGAGTTTTGTGAGCCATTGCGAGTCGGCAATCGCATCATCATCAATGAACACCACAATTTCACCCTTAGCGGCAGCGATGCCGGTATTCCGTGCGGCGGAGATGCCTTTATTGGTTTTGTGACGAATAAATTCAACCCCATTAATTTTTGCTATTTCTTTCGTTGCGTCAGTGGAAGCATCGTCAATAACTATGATCTCATAATGATCCTTCGGATAGGTTTGGTGACGTAAGCTTTCTACGCACGCATTGATGCACTCGCTTCGATTAAAAGTGCATATTACAACGCTTACAAATGG
>Ga0265342_10005039_pt1 | contig 10191 bp, 9 predicted proteins | sample 4CB327metaG_FD_203125 | JGI IMG/M metagenome (GOLD analysis project Ga0265342, IMG submission 203125) | Rhizosphere microbial communities from Carex aquatilis grown in University of Washington, Seatle, WA, United States - 4-CB3-27 metaG | ecosystem: Host-associated > Plants > Roots > Rhizosphere...
AAGCGCCAGCGCGAGCGCGGTGAAGGTGATCTTGAGCGTAACGAGGAGCGCCGGCAGCAGGATCGGCCAGTCGCTCCACAGCGCCTGCGCAATGCGCGCGGGGCCGGGCAGGATATACGCCGGCACGTGCGCCAGCGTCGTGTAGGCTTGCCAGGCGGCGAGCACTATCGCCAGCATTGCCAGCGGCACCGCGATGCGGAGCGCGCGCACACCAGCCGAATCGCGGGACGGCGCCTGGGCGGGCTCTTCGGCCGAAGGCTGCGCGGCCTCGCGCGCGGCAGCGCTTGAGATCGCGCTCATGTCTCGCCAGCCGCAATTGCCGCATGGAGGGCGTCGGACGTCCGGCGGCAATATTCGCTGTACTCCGGCGAGGTGCGGAACGATTCCAGCCGCGGGTAGGGCGCGGGGATCGTAAGTTCGGTGAAGACTCGGCCGGGCCGCGGAGCCATGACCACGATGCGTTCGGATAGATAGACTGACTCGAACACCGAGTGGGTAACGAAGATCACCGTCCAACCGAACTTCTGCCACAGCACCAGCAGGTCGTTGTTGAGCTTGAAGCGGGTGATTTCGTCCAGAGCGGCGAACGGCTCGTCCATGAGCAGCAGCTGCGGGCGGGTGATCAGAGCACGGGCGATCGAGACGCGCATCTTCATGCCGCCGGAAAGCTCCCTCGGATAGGCGGTGGCAAATGCCTCCAGCCCGACCATGGCGAGCGCCTCGTCGATGCGCTCGGAAGCCGCGCGGCGCGACTGCCCCTTGAGGCGGAGCGGCAGCCAGACGTTGTCCGCCACCGTCGCCCACGGCATCAGCGTTGGTTCCTGGAACACGAAGCCGATCTCGCGCGAGGGATCGGAGTTCGCGGCGGCGGGCCAGGCGATCGTGCCCGAGGTCGGCTCGCCCAGGCTGGCGACGATGCGCAGCGCCGTCGACTTGCCGCAGCCGGAAGGGCCAAGCAGGCTTACGAACTGGCCTTTGGGGACGTCGAGGGAGAAGTCGCTGAGGGCCAGCGTGCCGTTGGAGAACGTCTTGGAGATGTTGCGGAGCGAGACCAGCGGCACGCCATCGCGGCGGGAGGCTGCGGACGCGGGAGCGGTCATCAGGTCGGCTGCGAGACTCAAACCGTGGCAGTCCTCAAAATGCGAAAGCCGGCGGCGGGCGCCGCCGGCTCTTTTGCGTGACGTAGCGCGTCTTACTTCGCCAGGTCCATACCGACCTTCTTGCAGACGAATTCGGTGGTGTAGTTCTTGGTGTAGTCGAGGCCGCCGGGCACGACGTTGGCCTTCACCATCTTGTCGTAGAAGTCCTTGACGCGATCGTCGGTCATGCAGCCGACGCCGCCGGTCAGCGCGTCGCCCGAGACGACCAGGCCGGAGTCCTTCATCGTCTTGATCGAGAAGGCGATCTGATCGTCGGTCATGTCCGGGTTGTCTTTCTTGATCAGCGCATTGGCGGCGGTGTTGTCGCCGTAGAGATAGTTGTACCAGCCGATGATCGAGGCATCGACGAAGCGCTGGACGACGTCCTTGTGGGCGGCCACGTAATCCTGAGTCGTCTCGATCATCGTCGAGTATGTCGTCCAGCCGGCGTCGGCGAGCAGGAATACCTTCGGCTCGAAGCCACCATCGGCGGTTGCTACCGCGTGCGGCTCGGAGGTCGCGTAGCCCTGTTGCCCGGACTGCTTGTCGGCAATGAACGGACCTGGGTTGAAGTTATATGGCTTGTCCTGCTCGTCCTTGAACCCGGGGTAAGCCGACTTCATCCACGCGAAGTCGCTGACGAAGAAGTCCTTGCCCATGAATAGGGTTGGAAGCTTGGCAAGGTCGGCGAAGGTGTCGACGCCGGCGTCCGGATGGGCCATCAGGATCTGCGGGTCCTTCTGGAAGATGCCGGCGACCTCGATCAGCGGGATGCCCTGCGCCGCCGCGTTGAACGGCTCTAGGAAGTTGCCCGCCATATAGAACGTTACCTTACCGGCGAGTTCGAGCTGTCGGTTCGGCGCCTGCGGGCCGCCCTGCACGATAGTCACGTTCAGCCCGTACTTCGTGTAGGTGCCGTCGGCGACCGCCTGGTAGAAGCCGCCGTGCTCCGCCTCGGCCAGCCAGTTGGTGCCGAAGGATACGTCATCGAGCGCAAAGGCCGGTCCGGCCAACGCCAGCGCGGCCGCGCCTGCGGCAAGCGCCAAACCCCAGTGCCTGATCGTCGTCATGCTGCTCTCCCCTTTGCCATGAGCGTTCCGTGCGTCTGAACCGTGCGGTGCGCGTCGAACCGCGGGCGTCTGATCGCCACGCATCCCCCCTCGGTCGCAAGAGGTGTGCCACCGACCCGGCACCGACGCCGGGACTGTCGCGGACTTTAGGTCACCGTGGCGGCACAAAAAAGCGGCATCTGACGGGAGGGTGGCGTTCCCGACGCGGCCTTGCCAGTGCCTTGCCGCCAATCGTAGCGTGGCGTTTCACGGGGACCGGAAGCCGCCACAATGCATCATGCGATCAATCCGGCTGCGATCCGGCCGCCCTTCGGCCGCTACAGCCACGGTGTCGGCGTCCCGGCCGGCGCGCGGCTGGTCTTTTGCTCCGGGCAGCTCGGGCTGAAGCCCGGCGACATGCTGCCGCCGACGGTCGAGGGGCAAACGGAAGTGTGCTTCCAGAATATCGCGGCGATTCTTGCCGAGGACGGCATGAGCCTTGCCGATCTCGTGCGGCTCAATGCGTACGTCACCAAGCGCGACGACATGAAGGCGTACATGAGCGTGCGCGACCGTTACGTGTCCGAGCCGCTGCCGGCATCGACGCTGATGATCGTCGCCGGCTTCACGCGTTCCGAGTTTCTGGTCGAGGTCGAAGCCATCGCGGCGAAGCTGCCGTGACGCCGCTGCACGTGGTCCTCCCGCTTGCGGTGGCCTGGGCGCTCGCGGTCATGCTTCCGGGGCCAAACTTCCTCATCATCGTGTGGACCGCTGCGGCTCGCGGCCGCCGTCCCGCCGTAGCCGCCGCGCTCGGCGTGCTGACCGGGGCGCTGTTCTGGATTTCCGCCGGCCTGTTCGGGATGAAGCTGCTGTTCGCCGCGCTGCCGCTTGCCGGCACGGCGATCCGCTTGGTGGGCGCCGCCTACATCGTCTGGTTCGGCCTGCAGATGCTGCTGCGGCCGGAACGTGCGGTGGGTGCCGCGGGCGGCAGAGGCCTTGCGGCATACCGCGCGGGTTTGGGAACGACCCTATCCAATCCAAAGTCGGCGGCCGTCGCGGCGTCCCTGCTTGCCGCGGGCCTGCCCGCCAACTCCTCGCCGGAACTTGTCGGCGAAGCATTTCTCATCCTTATCGCCATCTCGGGCTGCTGGTATCTCACAGTCGCGCTCGTCGGCTCGCTGCCGCCGCTCGTCGCGCGGCTGTTGGCAGCACGGCGGCGCCTCTCGCAGGCCGCCGGCGCCATCTTCATTCTGTTCGGCCTGCGGCTGGCAAACGAACGTTAGGGACCTTTTTGATGCGCCAATGGATCAAGAACCCGCTCGCCATCCTGGCCGAGGGCGCCGACGGCGGCATCGTCGTCGAGGACGGGAGGATCACGGCGCTTGTCGCCGCGGGCAAGACGCCGGAGGGCAAGATCGACGATACGTTCGATGCTTCGCGCCACGTCGTCATTCCGGGCCTCATCAACACGCACCATCACTTCTTCCAGACGCTGACCCGCGCGCATCCGGCGGCAATCAACAAGGAACTGTTTCCCTGGCTGAAGTCGCTTTATCCGATCTGGGCGAAGAACGTGAAGCCGGACGCTTTCCGGCAGGCGACACGGCTGGCGCTGACCGAGCTGATGCTGTCCGGCTGCACGTGCGCTTCCGACCATCACTATCTCTATCCGGACGGTCTGGAGTCGGCGATGGACATCCAGGCGGAGGAGGCGACGGCGCTCGGCATGCGCATGACGCTGAACCGCGGCTCGATGAACCTGTCGGAAAAGGACGGCGGGCTGCCTCCCGATTCGGTGGTCCAGGACGAGGACACCATTCTCGACGACTGCGAACGCGTGCTCGGCCGCTATCATGACGCATCCGAAGGTTCGATGCTGCAGGTGGCGCTGGCGCCGTGTGCGCCGTTCAACGTCACCAAGCGGCTGATGGTCGACAGCGTCGGGCTGGCCGAGAAGCACAACTGCCGCCTGCACACGCACCTCGGCGAGACGCATGACGAGGACGAGTACTGCCTGTCCAACTTCGGCATCCGGCCGGTCGATTATCTCGAGGAGTGCGGCTGGCTCACCGACCGCGTGTGGCTGGCGCACGGCATCCACTTCACCGACGAAGAAGTGCACCGCCTCGGCCGCCATCGCGTCGGCATCTGCCACTGCCCGACCTCGAACATGACGCTGGCCTCCGGCCAATGCCGCACCAAGGAGCTTGAGGCCGCGGGCAGTCCCGTCGGCCTCGGCGTCGACGGCTCGGCCTCCAACGACAACTCGAATCTGATGGAAGGCGTGCGCCACGCGCTGATGCTGAACCGGCTCACCTACAACGCCGCGTCGGTGACGCATTTCGACGTGCTGCGCTGGGCGACGGCGGGATCGGCGAAGTGCATCGGCCGCGACGACCTTGGCACCATTGCTGTCGGCAAACAGGCAGATCTCGCCATGTATACGCTGGACGAACTGCGCTTCTCCGGCGCCGGCGATCCGCTGGCCGCACTGGTGTTGTGCGGGGCCTATGCCGCCGACCGCGTGATGCTCAAGGGCGCGTGGAAGGTCATCGACCGCAATCCGGTCGGCATCGACGTAGCCAGGCTCCGGGCCGAGCACAGCGCCGCGGCCAAGGCCTTCTTGGAGGCACTGTGACTGACGTCGTCAAAATCCGTTCGGCAGACGGCAGTGCGACGCTGGAATTCGCGGTAACTGAGCGAACTGAAGAACGGATCGCTTTCGCGGCCAGCTACTCTTCGAATGATTTTCAAGGCAGCGTCTTGTCCTCTACATACTTGACCGAGCCGCCGTCGCGATTCTTTGCGGCCTTGGTTAGCGACTGGAAAAACGAGAGAGCGTGGCAGGACCTGGAACGCGCCGTGAAGCTGCGCACCAAGAGTGACTCCACGGGCCATGTGACACTGTATGTCGAGTTGACCAATCATGATGCTCGTCGATCATTGAGCGGATTTGTGGTCCTGGAGCTGGGACAACTCGATGCGATTGCAGCCGCGATGCGGGCTGCGTTCGGTTTCGAAACTATCGACGAACACCGTGCTTGGACGAGAAAATAACATGCTCCCCCGCCGGTTCTGGCACGAGATGACGACGCGCGATTTCGCCGATGGCGACACGGCGCGCTGGATCGCGGTGCTGCCGGTTGCGGCGATCGAGCAGCACGGGCCGCATCTGCCCGTCTTCACGGACACCTGTATCGCCGAGGGAATGGTCGGGCGCGCGATCGAGCTGCTGCCTTCCGAGCTGCCGGTGACGTTCCTGCCAGTCCAGGCGGTCGGCAAATCGAACGAGCACATTTCCTCGCCGGGCACCCTGACCGCGACCTGGGAAACGGCAACGAAGCTGTGGCTCGAGATCGGCGACAGCGTGCAGCGCGCCGGAGTGCGCAAGCTCATCATCGTCAATTCGCACGGCGGCAACGTGCCGATGGTCGACATCGTGGCGCGCGAGCTGCGCGTGCGGCACACCATGCTCGCGGTCGGTACGGCGTGGTCGCGCTTCGGCTATCCCGACAGCGTCGCCAACGCGACCGAATCGGCATTCGGCATCCACGGCGGCGACTACGAGACCTCCGAGATGCTGCACTTTCGTCCGGACCTCGTGAAAATGGATCTGGCGGAAGACTTCGTGTCGGCGCAGGCGTCCTTCGCGCGCGAGTTCAAGCACCTGCGCGCCCACGGGCCGCACCAGTTCGGCTGGAAGGCGCAGGACCTCAATCCGAAAGGCACCGTCGGCAACGCCCGCGCCGCGACTGCCGAGAAGGGCCGGGCGATTGTCGATCACCAGGCGCGGGGCTTTGTCGAGCTTTGCGCCGACGTTCACGCATTCGAGATCACGCGCTTGTGGCGTACGCCATAGCGGAGACTCGATCGCCGGGCGATGACAGGCCAGTTTCGGCACGATACAAGAGCCGCCGCGCTTCGGGGCATTCGACGGCGACAGGACGAGGGGACACGATGCGGTTCGCGATATCTATGGCGGGCGCGGCGGCGCTTGCCGCGCTGGCCTTTCCGGCTGACGCCAAGGTTCTGACGTACTGCGCCGATGCGGCTCCGCAGGGGTTCGACCCCGCCCTCTATTTCGATGGCGCGACGCTGGATGCCTCGGCGGAGGCGCTCTACGACCGGCTGGTGGAATTCGGCCCCGGCTCGACGGTCCTGCTTCCCGGGCTGGCGCAAAGCTGGGACGTCACGCCGGACGGCAAGACCTACACCTTCCACCTGCGTGACAACGTGGCGTTCAGCAGCACCGCGAGCTTCACGCCAACGCGGCCGCTCAACGCCGATGACGTCGTCTTCAGCCTCGACCGGCAGGTCAACAAGAAGAATCCGTACTACGCCTATGCATCCGGCGGCTGGCCCTACTACAGCGCCATGGGTCTCAGCACGCTCGTCAAATCGGTCGTGAAAGTCGATACGGCGACCGTGCGCATCACGCTGAGCCGGCGCGATCCCTCGATACTCGGCGATCTTGCGATGGGCTTCGCCTCGATCGTATCCAAGGAATACGCCGACGCGCTCGGCGCCGCGAAGACGCCGCAGCTGCTCGACCAGCAGCCGGTCGGCACCGGCCCGTTCGTGCTCGCCGGCAATGAGAACGGCAAGCTGACGACGACCGCCAACGCGCAGTACTGGGGAGGGGCGCCGAAGGTCGATCTCACCATTGTGCCGGTGCCCAATGCCGGCGACCGCTTGGCCAAGCTCAAGTCCGGCGACTGCGATGTGATCGCCCAACCTGATGCGGCGTCGCTGAAGGACGCTGCCGCCGACACGTCGCTGACGGTCGCCAGCGCGCCGGCCGCGGACGTCACGGTGCTCGCCTTCAACACGACGATCCCGCCGTTCGACAATCCAAAGGTGCGCCAGGCGCTGGGCACGGCGATCGACCGCCAGGCGATCGTCGACAACGTTTACGGGGGCGCTGGCGTGGTAGCGACCGGCATATTGCCGGCGGATGTCGCCGGTGCCGCCGGCGAGGCTACGAGCGACGCCTATAATGTCGACAGCGCCAAGCAGCTCCTGGCCGCCGCCGGGGTAAGCAACCTCAGCCTCAAGATTCTCGCGACCAAGGAAGCGCGCGACTACAACCCCGATCTCGCGGCGACGGCGAATGAGATCGTCGGCGATCTCGCCAAGGTCGGCGTCAACGCGACCGTCGCCACGCCCGAGATCTTCGGCGATTACCTCCGCCAGTCGGCCGACAAGAAGCGCGAGGCGGCGGTGGTCATCGGGTGGAGCAGCGAAAACGGCGATGCGGCTTCGTTCCTCTCGCTGCTGCTTGCCTGCGACGCCGTCGGCAAGTCCAACCGCTCCGAATGGTGCAACGCCGACTTCGACAAGGCGATTGCAGCGGCGCGCGCGGCGCCCGATCTGGCGACCCTGGTCACCAGCCTCGATGCCGCGCAGCACATCGTTGCGATCGATGTGCCGGTGGCGGTGCTAACGCACAGCCTGGTGGCGGTGCCGATGAAGAAGGCGGTGACCGGCGTCGTCGCCGACCCGCTCGGCCGTCACAATTTCGCGAAGGCGGACATCGCCGGCTAGCGGGTTCCGGGCGGGAAAGCCGCCCGGATCGGCGGTCAAATCCGCCTGCTGCGGCGCGGCAGCGGCATTTTCGATCTTGCTTTCAACCCCCGCCTGCGGTCGAGTGGCCGCAACCCTCCCGGGGCTGGCCCGCAGGACCGCGGGATCCGGGGTGCAAGGGAACGACGCCGTTCAAGCGGCACCAGTTGGAGGATTTCCATGAAGCGAATGATGTACTTCGCGGCCGCGGCCGTGATGGGGCTTGGCATGGCGGCGAGCGCCAACGCCAAGACGCTGACTTATTGCTCGGAAGCATCGCCGTCGAGCTTTGACCCGGCGCTCTACGAGGACGGCAACACGCTCGACGCAGTTGCGCCGATCTACGAGGGCCTGGTCAAGTTCAAGGTGGGCACGACCGAGGTGCTGCCGGCGCTGGCCGAGAAGTGGGAAATCTCGAAAGACGGCCTGACGTACACATTCCACCTCCGTCACGGCGTCAAATGGCAGACCACCGACAATTTCACGCCGACGCGCGATTTCAACGCCGACGACGTCGTCTTCTCGTTCCACCGCCAGCTCGATGCCAACACGCCGTGGAACCCATACATCCCGAATACGAGCTACCAATACTTCGGCGACATGGACATGCCGAACCAGCTCGCCGACGTGAAGAAGGGCGCGGATGACTACACCGTCATCCTCACGCTGAAGCAGCCCAGCGCGCCGATGCTGGCCAACCTCGCCATGACCTTCGCGAATATCGTTTCCAAGGAGTACGCCGACAAACTACAGGCGGCGGGCCAGGCCGCGCAGCTTGCCGATAACCCGGTCGGGACCGGGCCCTTCACTTTCGTCGGCTACAACAAGGACTCCGACATCCACTACAAGGCGAACCCCGACTACTGGGGTGCCAAGCCGAAGGTGGACACGCTGGTCTTCTCGATCACGACCGACGCCGCGACGCGCCTGCAGAAGCTGAAGGCGGGCGAATGCGACGTCATGGTGAGCCCGGCGCCGGCTGATGTCGCCGCCATCAAGGCTGATCCGAACCTCAAGACCCAGGAGCAGCAGGGCCTGAACATCGCGAGCCTGGACTACAACACCCAGGAGAAGCCGTTCGACAATCCCGACGTCCGTCACGCCCTCAACATGGCGATCGACAAGAAGGCGATAGTCGCCGCGGTGTTCCAGGGTCTCGCCCAGCCTGCGATCAACCCGATCCCGCCGACGATGTGGAGCTACGACAAGGACATCAAGGACGATCCGTACGATCCGGCCGCGGCCAAGGCACTGCTCGACAAGGCCGGCGTCAAGGATCTTCACATGAAGATCTGGGCGATGCCGGTGGCGCGTCCGTACATGCCCGACGCCAAGACGGCGGCGACGCTGATCCAGGCTGACTTCGCGAAGATCGGCGTCACTGCCGACATCTTCAGCGAAGATTGGAAGCCCTACCAGAAGGATTCCTCGCCCGTCACTCATGACGGCGCGGTCATCATCGGCTGGACGGGCGACAACGGCGATCCGGACAACTTCCTGACGCCGCTGCTGGGCTGCAACGCCGTCGGCGTGAGCAATCGCGCCGAATGGTGCAACAAGGAGTTCGACGATCTTATCCGCAAGGCGGCAACCGTCACCGACCAGGCGGCGCGCACCAAGCTCTACGAGCAGGCGCAGGTGATCTTCAAGAAGGACGCCCCGTGGGCGACCCTCGATCACTCGGTCGTGGTCATGGCGATGAGCAAGAAGGTGTCCAACTACGTCATGGATCCCTTCGGCCTGCATCATTTCGATGAGGTCGACGTCGCCGACTAGACGCAGGCAACAAGCCGCGGAGGCGGGCTCCCGTCTCCGCGGCTCTTAAGGCCGGCATGTTTCGCTTCCTCCTGCGCCGTGTGGCGCTGATCGTTCCGACCTTCATCGGAATTACACTCGTTTCGTTCGCCTTTATCCGCCTGCTGCCGGCCGATCCGGTCGAGGCGCTGTCCGGCGAGCGTGGCGTAACGCCCGAACGGCATGCGCAACTACTGCATCAGTTCGGGCTCGACCGGCCGCTGTGGCAGCAATATCTCGACTACGTGTGGCGTCTGCTGCACGGCGATTTCGGCAATTCGATCGCCAGCTCCCATCCGATACTTTCCGATTTCCGCGTGCTGTTCCCGGCCACGATAGAACTGTCGGCGGCGGCGATGCTTTTGGCCATCGTGATCGGCCTGCCGCTCGGCGTCATCGCCGCCGTGCGCCGCGGCAAGCTCGTCGACCAGCTCGCCATGGGCGGCGCGCTCATCGGCTATTCGATGCCGATATTCTGGTGGGGGTTGCTGCTCATCATCGTCTTCTCCGGGATGCTGCATTGGACGCCGGTGGCGGGCCGCATCGGCGAGGATTATTTCATCAAGCCGGTGACCGGCTTCATGCTGATCGATAGCTGGCGCTCGGGGCAATCCGGCGCGTTCGTTTCAGCGCTGTCGCACCTGGTG
>Ga0265342_10005040_pt1 | contig 10189 bp, 9 predicted proteins | sample 4CB327metaG_FD_203125 | JGI IMG/M metagenome (GOLD analysis project Ga0265342, IMG submission 203125) | Rhizosphere microbial communities from Carex aquatilis grown in University of Washington, Seatle, WA, United States - 4-CB3-27 metaG | ecosystem: Host-associated > Plants > Roots > Rhizosphere...
GATGCAGTCGCCGTTTCGGTTCGGATGGCGGTTGCCGCTACGCTAGGTGTTGCAGTGGCGGTAAATGTTGCAGTGGGAGAGGGGAAGCGAGTGTGCGTCGATGTCGCGGTGAGGAACGGCAGAGGGCTGCGCGTCGACGTCGCAGTGGGCAACGGCGATCGTGTGCGCGTCCATGTTGCAGTGGCCAACGGCGACCGGGTGCGCGTCCATGTGGGCAGGGGCGATGGCGTGCGCGTTGACGTCGCCATGGGCAAGGGCGATGGCGTACGCGTCAATGTCGGGGTGGGAGATTGATAACGGGTGAGGGTTGGCGTCGGCGACAACGTAGGGCGATGACTCGGCGTCGGTGACGAAGTCACTCGGGGCGTGCCGGTGCTGGTCGGCCTCGACGATGGCGTCACGCTGCGCGTTGCAGTCGAGCTGCTGGTCGGGCTGGGCGTCCGCGTCAGCAGCACTGTGAACGTTGGACTGGCCGTCCGGGTTGCTGTCGCTGGCCGTGTGCCCGTCATCGTCCTCGTGACGGTAGCCGTTGCCGCCCCTGTCGCGGTCCGCGTCGTCGTCGGCGTCCGTGTCGGAACTACCGCAGTGCTCGTCAGCGTCGCGGTTGGCTGATGCGTCGGCGTGGCGGTTGCCGACGGCGAAATCGTCGACGTTGCGACCGTACGCGTCGCAGTCCGCGTTGGAACCGTCGTGCGCGTGGGAGAGCTCGCTGGAGTGCGCGAGCGACTCGGGGACGCCACCGGGCTCGGCATTCTCGTCACGCTCGCGCTGGCCGTTGCGCTTTGGCTCGGCGTTGTCGACGCCGTGCTGGTCTCCGTCGGCGTTGCGCTCTCCGACGCCGTCATGGTTGCCGTAGCCGTTCCGGTCGCGACTCCCGTCGCGGTAGGCGTGTCGGTCGGTTCCGCTGCTGGCGTTGTCAGCCCGGTATCCGTCGCTTCGGGGCTCACCGTGCGCTCCGGGCTCGGCGAGGTCGTGGCCGTCTCGGTCACGGCGACGACGGTGGATACCGCGGTCTCCGTCGCGGCGACCTGCGTCGCGGTTGCGCTGGGCGTCGACTGCCGTGAAACAGTAGGAGTCGCGCTCGCTGTCGCCGCCTGCGTCTGGGTGGCCGTTGCTGTCTCTTGTGCGCGCGTCGCTGCGCCGGTTGCCGTAGCGCCCACGGTAGTCGTCGCCGTGGCGGTAGTCGTTGCGGCAACTGGCGATGGCGTCGCCGCTGGCGAAACGATAGCGGCGGTCAAATCAGCGGCACTGACGACCCCGTCGCCGCTGACATCGCAAGGCGGCCCACCGTACAGCGCCGCCAAAACCGCTGCCGTGCGCTCCGCCGCCGATCCGCTCGCACAGTCAGGCCCAGAGTCTGCAGCCCACCCCGCCCCAAGACCCGCAAACGTCCAGAACGCGACAACCAGCAGCGTTGGTCGTCTCACGTTCGATCTCGAGATCCCCGATTGCGTACTGCCCGACCCGGCCCGCAGTGTTCCTTGTCGGTGGCAGTAAGCTTCAGCTGGTGCGATTCAGCAGCCGCTCCATCTTTGTACGGACGACGCTGAGGTCGACGATCGGCTTCGCAAGGTAATCGTCGCAGCCGGCCGCCAACGCCTTCTGCTCGTCGCCCGCCATAGCCTGAGCGGTCAGGGCTATGATCGGAATCGCCTTACCGAATTCCAGTTGCCTGATCTTCTTTGTCGCTTCCCAGCCGTCCATGACCGGCATCTTGAGATCCATGAAGATCAAATCCGGCGGCGGCGGAGTCTGCACGATCGTCAGCGCCTCTTCGCCGTTACTCGCCTCGACGATTTCAAACTCGCCGATCCGCTTCAGCCGGTACACGAGGATACGCCGATTGTCTAAGTTATCCTCGACTACGAGGATTCTCTTCAACGCCATCTCTTGCCTCGCGCGGTTCCGATCGCTCCGCCTTTACCGGACCATGCACAGAAAAAAAAGGCCGGAGTGGAATCCACTCCGGCCTCAGAACCAGCTTTCGCTAGAACGCCTTCACGGCGGAGGATTCTGCGGGAACTGCGTGCGGAAAACCGCGTCGCCGTCTTCGCGGAAGCCAACATGCTGCAGGTTGAACGCGGTCTTCGCCAGGACCGTACCGTCCGCCACAGCGCTGTGGTTCTCACACGCGACGCCCGTCAACCCGTAGCCCAATTGGCCCTGCGGTCCCTGGATGCCGCGGATGCGAGTCTGGCCAGTGATCGTTCCCTCAACTCCTACGGAGAAGATCGAGAACTGGTCGCCAGCGACACCCGGCTGCGTGTCGATGTCAGACAGTCGCACGGACTGGTAGCACTGCACTCGCGAGTTCGTCGAGAAGCGCTGCTCGAACTCGTTGTACACGAGCATGTTCGCCGTAACTGTCAAATCGAGTTGATCGGCTGGCGAGCCAAGATCCTCGCTGCACGGCACGAGCGTCAGCTCCGTGCTGGCGATACTCCCCAGCTCGGTCGTCGCGCCGTCGAAGAAATGCTCGAGGTGCAACACATTCGGGCAGGGTGCGTAGGTCGCCGCACAGTCGGCCGTCGAACCCAAGGGAGGCGTGCCAAGGCAAATCGGATCGGCTGGTCCACCACTACCGGCGGCTTGGGCCGTGAACCCGACGCCGTTATAAGAAGCCGCTGTCGTTGCTACGCCGCCTCCGACCGTCGTCGTAACGATCGTCGCTTCAACCTTCAAGTCGTTCGAAATAATCGGCGTATCGTCAGAATCCACTTCGAGGCACTTCAGCTCACCCACGAACGGATCTTCCGGCACGGGCCGCACCGATCCGCCGGCACTTCCGATGCAGTGAATACCCGGAAACGTGGGATCGCAGGGCAACGCGCTCAGACCGTTCGATGCCAGGAACCCAACGGGCTGGCCCGGCGTCAAAGTGAACTGGAAGTCCAGCGGAATCCAACCCTGCACGCACTGCAACCCGGGAGAGCAATCCGCGTTGGTCGTACAGATCGGGCCCCTATCGGTCCCGCAATGCTTGTTCGCGTTGACCCACCAGCAGTCGACCGTAACCGCGGTTGCCTGGTTCACATTGGTGATCTGGACGATTGTATCGATTGCCGTCCCGCCCGAATCAACCGGCGGCGTACCGCCAGTCGTGTGAACCATTATCTTCGGCAGAACGACGTAACCAGCCGCCGTGTCCGAGGAAGACACCTGCGCAGATACACTCCCAGCTCCTAGGGCCAGGATCAGCGATGCCGCCAGAATCGCCGGCGACAGTCGCGAGGCGCTCCTCTGGGCATTGATCGTACGCATCTCGTTACTCCTTTCCCTGCCTGCGCGCTTCATCTCTTCACCCACCGCCATTCCGGTCCGCCTATCGGAAGGTCGGAAGCCGGATCTCGGAATTGACGGTCACGCAGGATGCCGGAGCGGTTTCGTCGGTGCAGAAGTGCAGATTCGTAGCTGCGGTGTCTTGGCTACCGTCATCAGCAGTGCGCAGCACATTCGCCACACCCACCACCGGCACCCCAACCGGGACACCATTGCCCCCCAGCGGCGGGCGCAGGATCGCAGTGCCAAATGTGCTCGATGACAATGTGAACGCGCCACCGAAGGGCGAAGCGCTCAGCGGATCCTCGAAGTAGCAATCCACGCCGATCGGGAACACTGAGCTTACGGTCTCAAACTCGTCGCGGATCTGCGCCGCGATCGTGGTAGTCTCCGGAATCAAGTTTTCGAAATCGATGCCACATGGCACCAGCGACAGGTTGGTGCTCACCGTCGACGCGGTGTTTCCGGCATTCACAAGCGCCGGATCGGGACCACCCTCAGATTCGAAGTTGACATATACGCCGCCAGGACACGCCGCGTATTCGTGATTGTCGAGCGAGAGGACATTGTCGCCATCGTTGGCGGTGCCATCAGTTCCGCACGGCCCCAGCGTGCTACCGCAACCCGGAATGCCGACGGCGTTGTATTTGCTCACCACATTAGGCCCGCCGTCGCCGATCGCGCCGACTGTCGCTACGCCGATCAGCGAATTCGCACTAACCGGCGTTCCGTCGACCGACGTTTCGACACAGACGAGATAGCCAGTGAAGCCCGGCGGGATGGGAGGCACGAGGCCCGGATCCAAACCGCCCACCGAGTCGACCGGATTTACTGCGCGTCCGGTCGACGCGCCCCAGTGGGTGGGCTGCTGCCGCGTCAGGGCCAGCTCAAAGTCGGTTACCTGCCACAGAGGCTGGCCGTTCACCGTCGCGCCGTTGACGTAAAAGCAGTGCGCGTAGGTAAGCTGGTTCGACGTATTCGTGATCTGAATCACCGTATTGACGTCAGTGTTGACGACCTTCGGGAAGATCAGAATCGAGCCCGGGCGCTCAGTCGAGAAGCCCTGCGCCTGCGCAATCCCAGCCGCCAGGGCGACCCCCGCGAGGATGCTCGCCATCACGCCGGCTCGCAGTCCCTTGACCGTACTCATGGGTTCTCCTCCTTCAGAGAGACACACGCTCCACAATCCGTCGCGTTACTCACGAGAGTTCGGCTACGGAATGCGGATGAAGTCCGGCTCGTCGCGATCGGCGAACTGGTTCAGATTGTAGCCCGCACCGGAGAATGCCTCGGGTCCACTGGAAGTGAACAGGATACCATTGCCGATAAGACCACCACCTACTCCGGTGATGCGCGTCTGTCCGGCGACAGTACCAGCTACCGCTGCGCTAAAGATCGAGCGATCCGGTTGCGTAGTGTCGATGTTTGAAATGTTACTCTCCAACAGACACTGCACCGGACGTGAGGTCGAGAAGCGCTGCTCGAATTCGTTGTAGACAAGGAATTGCGCGGTAACGAACGGCACGGTCTGGACCAGGAAGTCCTCCGTGCACGGCACCAAGCTGAGCACGGACTGGAAGGTATTATCGCTGTTTACCGGATCGACTGCCCCGTCGAACATATGGTTGAAGACGAGGACCTCGGGACAGGGCTGGTATTCGGCCGCGGCAGGATCGGCGCCGCCAATCGTCAGCGTATTGTCGCCGTTGTTGTGGCCGGCGGAACGTAGACCGACTGCGTTGTACCGCTCCGGATCGATACCGTCGCCGACCACACCGGTCAGAGTTGCGGAACCTTCCAGATCGTTACGGCACGGAGCACCGTTCAGATCGTTGCAGGGAATCGGCAACCGAGTGATCGGATCCGACTGAATGCACTTCAGCTCGCCGACGAACGGCTCTTCGCCAACGGGCGGGACGCGCGTACCACCATTACCTGTGCACTTGCTCCCGAAACCACCTGGGCACGGCAGGTCAGAATTGCTCAACCCTTCCGAGGCACTCCAGGCAAGCGGCTGATCGCGCGTCAGCAGGACGTCGAAGTTGGTCTCGATCCAGCCGGGAACGCAGGCCCCGAAGAACCCACCGTCCTCGCATTCACTCGACGACTCACAGACTTCGCCGGTGTTGGTGCAGCGGTTGTTCGCGTTGATGTAAAAGCAGTGCGCGGAGCTCGGAACGGCCGCCTGGTTCGTGATCTGAACGACCGTATCGTATTGCTCATCCACGATAATGGTGGGCCAGATCAATACCGCGGCGCCCTTGTCCGAGAATGTGCCGGCGTGAACCGACGGCACGAGCCCCAGGTACGCGGCGGCGACCAGGCCAACCACACTCAGCTTCTTCATGCTCAGCATCGCCCTTCTCCTTCTCTCATTCCGTTCGTCGGCTCACTGCTGGACGACGATAGGGCCAGCCTCGAAGCTGATTTCGTCGTTCATGCAGCGGTCGCAGAAGTCCGCCGGATCGAGGGCCGTGCAGGCAGTGTCGGTCGTGCACGCCGTCGTCGTGTTGATGCGGCAGAACCCAGCAGGGCAGTCTCCGTCAACCTGGCAGGTCTGGGTGAGATCACCGCGGCAGTGACCGGGACGGCCGAGGGCGTTAGCGACACCGAGATCGACCGAATAGCCGTTGGCGGCATCCGTTCCCGGCGCCACCGTCGGCGGGGTGGTGAGCGACGCGTCAGTGTTGTGGAATTCCTCAACGATCGCGAGGATGCCGGTGACCGGTCCGCAGACGCCGCCCGTGCCGCAGTCAGCGTCATCCGCGCATGGACCATTCGGACTGCCGTTCAGCGACGTGGACCCCGAGATGCAGAGACCCGAGCCACTCGGAATGATCCGAGTACGCTGGAAGGTAGAGCCGCTGAATGCCGCCGAAGCGAAGCCGAGATCGCGCAGATCAAAGTTCGCCCAGCAATCGAACGGGTTGTCGGCAGAGAGAGTCTGCTCGAACTCGTTCGTGTACAGGATGTTGGTCGAGAATGAGGCGCCCACTTCGTTGATGTAGTCGGCTCGGCAGGGCACGAGAGTGATCTCGGTCTCCACCGGGCATCCCGAACCTGTGCAAACGGCGGGATCGATCGAGGCGGCGACGAGGTCGTCAGCTCCCTGTGCGTAGTGAGTCACTTCGACAGCTTCCGGGCAGGCGCTGTACTCGATGTCGTTGAGGCGCACGAGGCCCGCTTGCGTGGGCGCGGTGTTACCCTCGACGTTGATCGAGTTGTATTCGCTGATCTGCGTGGAGCCGAGGGTCTCGATGGTTGCTTCACCCTTCAGGCCGTTAGCCGGGAGCGGCGAGCCGTCGGGCGCGACCTGGAAGCAGCGGAGCTCGCCGCGGAACGGCTGATCGGTCGCAGGAGGCACCTGGCCTACCAAGAACAGACCGGGGCAGCTCTGACGGAGCGGCACGCCAGGAATGTCCGTGCAAGCGCCGTCGGCCGCCAAAAACGGATCGAAGATTCGACCCGTCGATACGCGCCAGATCGTCGGCTGCTGGCGCGTCAACACCACGTCGAAATCAGCCGTGCGCCACTGGCTTTCGCACACGTTACCCGTCACCGGCGAGCAGATTCCCGGAGATCCCGGAACCGTTGCCTGCGGGTCACAGAAATCGCCCGTGATCGAACACAATCCCAACGCCTGCGTGTACTCGCAGTGCGCGTAGGCCTGCTCGTTGCGCGTGTTGGTCAGCGTGATCAATGTGTCCCGCGTCCCATCCGCTATCACCTTTGGCCAAATGACGATCGACCCAGGCTTGTCGGAGGAGACACCCGCCTCAGCCCGAGCCCCACACAGGGCCATGGCCGCCAGCACCACTCCCAGGCCATTCAGCCACGGGCTTCGCTTCTGCACTCGCATTGCACGCCTCCTTTCGGTAACTGCACCCAATACCGCGCTACCGGGGTCTAGACCTCTCCCCATGAACGCGTGTCGGCTTATCGCAATTTGCTGCCACGCAGTCAAGCGGAAAACGGACGTGACGTGCCGCGAGTGAAGAATGCGGACGCCAACCCGATAATTCTGCCGTCAGGTCGCCTTTGACGCGACTTCGTTCCGATATCGCCATTCAGTTTCGGCCCACCATGGCCGTGCCAACGGACCGAGCCGCGACGACGACCGGTTCGCTCTATGCCACAAAGAGCCCGGTGGGGAAACTGTATTTTGCGCGATAAGGACAACCCCGCCGGCGGGCGGGTCACGGGACGACGCGAACGACGAACTCGAGATGCGGGCCGAGGTTACCCGCTACGTCGCGCAGCTGCGCGGATACCACTGTATCGCCAGGCTGGAAGGCGCCGGTGGCCGGAACTTGATAACAATACTGGGTTCGCGTGGCGCTCGAAATGTAGCCGAAGTCGCCAAAGCGAGTCTTTGTGCAAGCCGTGCTGATGCTGGCCAGCGTATTGACCGAGAACCGACATTCTAGGTCCTGTACCGCGTTGGTGACCTGTTGGCTCCCGTCGAAGATCGGGGGATTGATACCAGGTACGCCGCCGAACGGCGTCGGAGGCGGGCCCATGTCGCAGACGGCTGTACTGCCGAAGCCGGACGGATCTTGCGGGTCACCAATCGGCCGGCTCAACAATATCTGCAGATCTCCGCGATCGGAGCCGGATGGGAACACGTTGGTACCTGGATTCGCATTCGACGGTCCGCGCTGCCCCTCGACGACCAGCAAGAACTGCCCGACGCTTTGGATGAAAACGCGACGGCCGCTGTCGTCGATAAACGGCGTTGGCGTCGGCGTGAGTTGACAGGAGAACTCGCAGCAGAACGGACAGCCGTCTTGCGAGATCGGCCCTGCAAAGGCGATCCGCGGACCCGACAAATTCGATGTCGGAGTGGGCGTTCGAGTGATTGTCGGAGTCGCCGTCACGGTCAGCGTGCGCGTCGGCGTACGAGTGATCGTGGGTGTCCTCGTAATAGTCGCCGTGCGGGAGGAAGGCGGGGTCGGCGAGTTGGTGACCGTCGGCGAGGACGTCGGCGTGCGCGTCGGCGTGCGCGTCTGCGTATCGGTACGCGTCGCTGTCGGCGTGAAAGAGAAAATCGGCGTCAGCGTGGCGGTCGTCGTGGGTGTCGGCGTCCGCGTCCACGTCGCCGTCCCCGTGCGCGTCGGAGTCCACGTCAGCGTCTCGGTGCGTGTCGGCGTCTCGCTACGGGTAGGCGTTGGGGTCCGCGACGATGTCTGCGTCGCAGTCGGAGACGACGTGAAAACGGCCGTGCCGGTCGCGGTCGCGTTGGGCTGAGGTGTATCCGTCCGTGTCGGCGTCAGCGTACGCGTGACAGTATCGGTGCGCGTCGATGTTCCGGTGAATGTCGCAGTCCCGGTTCGAGTCGGCGTTCGCGTTGGCGTATCGGTGTTGGTTGCCGCCGGTGCAAGCGTCGCGGTCTCAGTGCGCGTCGCGGTCGCGGACGGCAGCAGCGTGGCAGTGCGAGTCGGCGTACCCGTGAAGCTCGGGGTGCGCGTCGCCGTTGCGACAAGCGGCGTCGCCGTCACCGTTTCAGTGCGTGTCGCAGTCAGGGTCCGGGTGGCCGTCGCCACAGGAGCTTCAGTCGCGGTACGGGATGAGGTGGCCGTACGCGTGGCGGTCGTTTCAGGTGCACTCGTCGCGGTACGAGATGGGGTCGAGCTGCGCGTGGCGGTCGTTTCGGGTGCGCTGGTCGCCGTGCGTGACGCGGTGGCCGTGCGCGTGGCGGTCGTTTCCGGTGCGCTGGTCACCGTGCGTGACGGCGTGACCGTGCGCGTGGCGGTCGTTTCCGGTGCACTGGTCGCCGTGCGTGACGCGGTGACCGTACGCGTGGCGGTCGCTTCCGGTGCACTGGTCGCCGTGCGTGACGGAGTGGAGCTGCGAGTCGAGGTGGCGCTCGGCGTCTCGGTGCGCGTCGGGGTCTGCGTGCGCGTCCGTGTTGAACTGGGCGGCAGCGTACCCGTGACAGTCGATGCTGCGGTACGCGTCGGGGTCGAGGACGGCGTGGGACTTTCGACCGCAGTCGTGTGCGTCCGCGATGGCGTGGCGAAAGCCGTACGAGTCGGCGTAACCGTGTCGTCGCCGGTCGGCGTACTCGAAGCTGTCGCCGCGGCCGTGACGGTCGATTCAGCAGTCGGACTGCCGGACGGGCTGGCTGTCTGTGTTGCCGCGTCGGCTTGCGTCGGGCTTGCCGTCTGCACGGTCGGCGTTGTCGTCAGCCCGACGGTCGCCGTCGCTGCCGGGGTCGAGGTGTCTGTCGCCGCAGGTGTGGACGAAAGCGTGCTCGTCGCAATTGCTTGTGTCTCGGTCGGATTTCCAGGCGTGTCGCTGGCGCGCACAGTCGCGGTCGCGGATCCGGTAGGCGTCAGCGGCAAAGATGGCGTGAATGTAGGCGTTGCAAGCGTCGTGCGGGTCCCGCTCGCCGCCGCAGTAGCGGTGATGCTAGGGGCAACGGACGGACTTGCCGTCAGCGTGGCGGTAGGGGGCAAACCCGTCGCCGTCGGCGTGCCGAGCGCCGACGCGGTGCTGGTCGGGCTAGCCGTCGCCGTGGCCGTAGCCGATCCCGTCGCCGTCGCCGTGCTAGCCGGTGCACCAAGGACCCGCACCAAGGCTATGAGGTCCGCGGCGCTCAAGCGCGCATCGCGATTGATGTCCGACGTCGCACAGGTGCTTCCGCTGAACAGCGCCTGCTCGAGAGCTGGAAAATCTCGCGCGTCGGCGATTCCGTCGCAATTCGCATCGCCGCTGACGTCCAGCGCCGCGGCGGCGGAATGCACAGGCAACGCCGCTGCACTCAAGACCAACGCGGCGCCGGCGAGAGTCCAAAAGCCGATCGATCGGCGCAGCCCTACCCTCGTCACGCCTCACCCCGACGCGTGGTGCGCCATTCGAATTGTCCGCCCAGCCGCGTCACCCACGTCCCGTCTAGATGGAAGTTTCT
>Ga0265342_10005043_pt1 | contig 10185 bp, 7 predicted proteins | sample 4CB327metaG_FD_203125 | JGI IMG/M metagenome (GOLD analysis project Ga0265342, IMG submission 203125) | Rhizosphere microbial communities from Carex aquatilis grown in University of Washington, Seatle, WA, United States - 4-CB3-27 metaG | ecosystem: Host-associated > Plants > Roots > Rhizosphere...
CTTTTCGGCAATGCGGGTTCTCGGAGTTGCGCTCTTACTGAATCCAACTTGCCAGCATCCAATCCTGCGAGCTCGAAGGACTCTACCTCCGTCGTAGCATCCACGTATCTGCGGTAGACGATTTGGTAGAAGCCACCCGCGCCTTCCCAAGTGACCTTGACGTGTTTGCGGAAGGGGATGGGAAAGTCCATGTTGCTGCCGCTTGCAGTGATACCTGCGAACGGGGGGACCAAAGGCTCAACGTGGCCCGACAGCAGATCCGTCATGGAGGCTTCGAGCGCAATCGTCGACGCTTGATCGACGTAGATGCGCAGGGTGCCCGAGGGGGTGGCGCTCCAAATGCGCACGATGCTACCAGGCCCATCCGTGTCAAGGAGGACGAGCTCGCTCGCACCTGAAGGGCCATTTTCCGCACCGAGGTAATTGCCCCAGTCATGGTTGGCGTACCAACCCGTTGCCGTCGCGCTCGACGACGTAGCGATTTTCGACTCTCGGTCGTAGGAGCTGACCATGCAAGTTCGATAGGGTCTCGGCGCACGATGGGCGATCCCATCGAGATCGGCCATTTCATCAAGAAGGGTTTCGACGCCAATGGCTCCGCCCACCGGACTCGGCGTAACCTCGACGCTGCGGGGATCGCCGCACGAATTGTAGTTCCACTTGGGGCTACTTTCGGTACAGCCCGAAAACAGGAGACAACCTCCAATCGCAAGTGCCAGAACAGACCTTCCAATGCCCCGACTCATTGTGTCTCTTTCCTATCTAGCCATTGGCTTCACGAGGGTGGCAAGCCGACTTTCTGGAGACGCACCATCTCGTGTCGCATGGTGGGCGCAGTGGGTGCAGCAAGTCAATCGTCCAACCTCCGAGTGCCGTTTGGAGGCTCGTGGTAACGCTGCGCGCGCGGTGAGTGAAAAATTTGGAGGTACGGGCAAGTCGGGCGAGTCTTCACCCTGTGCGTGAAGATGGCGAGAAGAGTCTGCCGAATTCCTTCGTTCCTCTAGGAGATTGCGAGTCTCCTGGGGAGGCGGTGCGTTGCGCTCTCGCTGCGCCCTGCGTTTCAATTCTCTGGCGGAAGGGCTGCGGCTTTGTTGAATGGTAGTCAGGCCGCGCTGGACGTCGAGGCGCCGCGGGCGGGACTGCTTCGTCGCAAGCGGAGAAACCGTCGTGTTGCGATCCAACACCTAAGCTTGACCAACGCTCTGGCTGGAGCAGGCATCAGGGTGGGGCGGGCGAGCCTTCGTATCGGGCGCGTTGTCGGCAAACTCGTTCTGCTCCTCTCTGTGCTCGCTGGTTGCGTGTGGGGTGGGCGTTTGGCGATTCGCCACGTCGTGGATTCGCCGCGTTTCCAGATCCGCGCCGTGGAATTCTCGCCCACCCCCCACCTTGGACAGGCCGAGGTACTTGGCCTGGCTGCTGTTTCACCGGGCGACCACCTGCTGGGCGTCGACACCGACGCGGTGGCCGCACGCATCGCTACCCATCCCTGGGTGGCCAGCGTGCGGGCAAGCCGCCGACTGCCCTCGTCCCTGGTCATCGAGGTCATCGAGCGACGCGCGGTCGCGGTGGCCGCGCTTTCAGGCCTGTACCTCATCGACGAGAGTGGTCACCCCTTCAAGCGTGCGACCATGGCCGAAGCCGATGGCTTGCCCGTGCTGACCGGGATCGATCGAGGCCGCTACGCGCAGATGCGCGACGTAAGCGAGGCCGCGTTTCGCGAGGCCCTGACGGTCTTGCGTCAGTACCAAGAGCGTCCGGACCGCCCGCCGGTCAGCGAGGTCAGCATCGATCCTGGGTACGGATATTCTCTGCTCCTGCTCGAAGGCGGCGCCGAGATTCGCCTGGGCCAGGGAAATTACAGCAAAAAATTGGCGCAACTCGATCAGATCCTCGAAGCTGTGCTGGCGAAGGACATGGGGGGACTTTCTGCTCTCAGAATCGTGCACCTCGATCTTCCCGAGAGTGGAAGGATTCCCGTGCTTCTTCGTACGGGTAGCGCGGAGTCATCCGCGCCGCCCAAGGCAGTCCCCGCGAAAATCGCGAAGAACTAACGCGAACAACTAACGACAAGCAAACGAGCAAGAACATGGCGAGACGAAGCTCCGACATCATCGTTGGACTCGATATCGGCACCACCAAGATAGCCGCGGTGGTGGCCGAGATGGGCGATAGCGGCCTCGACATCATTGGCATCGGAACGCATGCCTCGAGGGGTCTCAAGAAGGGCGTCATCGTCAACATCGATTCGACGGTGGCTGCCATCAACCAGGCCGTGCTCGAAGCCGAAGGCATGTCGGGCTGCGAGATCTCCCAGGTCTACGTGGGCATCGCCGGCGGCCACATCAAGGGCATCAACTCGACGGGAACCGTCGCGGTCAAGGACAAGGAAGTTCGCGCCAGCGACGTGGCCAAGGTGCTCGAGCTGGCACGCGCCATTGCCTTGCCCGTGGATCGCCACGTGGTCCACGTCCTGCCCCAAGAATACAAGATCGACGGCCAAGACGGTGTGCGCGAGCCCCTCGGCATGTGCGGCGTTCGCCTGGAGGCCCGCGTGCACATCGTGACCGCGGCCGCCGCTGCCATGCAAAACGTGATCAAGTGCTGCACCCGCTGCGAGCTGGAGGTCCTCGACATCGTGCTCGAACCCCTGGCCTCGGGCGAGGCCGTGCTGGAAGAGGACGAGAAGGGCCTGGGCGTGGCCCTGGTCGACATCGGCGGCGGCACCACGGACATCGCGATTTTCACCGAAGGCTCGGTGGCCCACACCAGCGTGATTCCGCTGGGTGGCTACCAGATCACCAGCGACATCGCGTTCGGCTTGCGCACGCCACCTCACGAGGCCGAGAAGATCAAGCACCAGTGGGGCTGCGCCCTGGCCAGCATGGTGACCGAGGAGGAAACCATTCAGGTCGCCTCGGTGGGCGGGCGCGCGCCGCGTGTGCTGTCGCGCCACGTGCTCTGTCGCGACATCATCCAGCCGCGCATCGAAGAGATCTTCTCTTTCGTCAAGGCCGAGATTGCGCGCCTTGGCTGCGACGACCTTCTGGCCTCGGGCGCGGTCATCACTGGCGGCTCGACGATGTTGCCCGGCATGGCCGAGCTGGCCGAGGACATCCTGGGCATTCCCGTGCGGCTTGGCATCCCCAAGGGCGTGGGCGGTTTGGCCGACGTGGTCAAGTCGCCGAGCTTTGCCACCGGCGTTGGCCTGGTGCAGTACGCCTCCAACCAGCAAGCCCTCAGCGCGCGCAGCACCAACACCCCGGAGCGCAAGACCATGTTCGGTCGTTTGCGCCGCGCACTGTCGACGGCATTCTAATGATTCAAAAAGCATCAAAAAATTTGGCACGGCGGTCGACGCGTGCGATCCAAGGAGACTAGGGAGAATTCACATGCTCGAATTCGACGAACCAATACTGGGGCCGAAGATCAAAGTGGTCGGCGTAGGCGGCGGCGGCGGCAATGCCGTGAACACCATGATCGAGGCGGGGATTCAGGGGGTGGACTTCGTGGCCGCCAACACCGACTGCCAGGTGCTGGAGACCAACCAGGCGCCCACGAAGATCCAAATCGGCAAGACCCTGACCAAGGGACTTGGCGCGGGCGCCAATCCCGACATCGGGTGCGCTGCCGCTCTCGAAGATGCTCAGCGCATCGGTGAGGTGCTGGCCGGCGCGGACATGGTCTTCGTCACCGCGGGCATGGGCGGCGGCACCGGCACCGGTGCCGCGCCGGTCATCGCGCGCGCAGCTCGCGAAATGGGCGCGCTGACCGTGGGCGTGGTGACCAAGCCCTTCATGTTCGAGGGTCTGCAGCGCAAGAAAAAGGCCACCAGCGGCATTGCCGAGCTGGCCAAGTCCGTGGACGCGCTCATCGTGATTCCCAACGACCGCCTGGTCGGGCTTGCTGGCAAGAGCTTGACCTTGCGCGAGTCCTTCAACATGGTGGACAGCGTTTGCCTTACCGCCGTGCGTGGCATCAGCGATTTGGTCATGGTGCCTGGCCTCATCAACGTCGACTTCGCCGACGTGCGTTCGATCATGACCGGCATGGGCCGCGCGCTCATGGGCTCGGGCTTCGGTAAGGGCGAAAAACGCGCTATCGACGCGGCCCAGATGGCCATCACTTCGCCCTTGCTCGAAGACGTCTCCATCAATGGCGCTACCGGCATCCTGGTCAACATCACCGGCGGTCCCGATCTGACCCTGTCCGAGGTCAACGAGGCGTGCAGCCTGGTTCACGATGCCGCCGATCCGGACGCCAACATCATCTTCGGCTCGGTCATCGATCCCAACATCAACGACGAGGTTCGCATCACCGTCATCGCCACCGGTTTCCAAAGCCGCATGGCGGTGGAAGCCTCGACCTCGGGGAGCCATCGGCCGATGATCAAGAAGGCGGCCGAGCACCAAATGACGTTGCCCATCCACAGCAACCAAGCTCAGTCGGTGGTGTCGGTCATGCCCACGGCGCACGTGGAAGCACCGGTGCACGCGGCCACCCTGGCTCCCATGTCGGCCAGCATCTCGGCGCCGGTTGCCGAGCCGCTGGAAGTGTCCGATACCGAGGTGGAGATCGACGATTCCGAGATTCATCGCTATCCGCCCTTGCCGGCGCTGCTGACCCCTGCGCCCGTGTATGCACGAGCCACGCCCATGGCTGGGCCCATCACCCCGGCCCCGGATTCACGCCCGGTCATACGGCCGCCCGTGGCCTCGCCCATTGCCAGTGCCACCAGCAGCGCCCGACGTGCGACGCCGGCCCCACCCACGACGCTGGCCACCGCTCACCTCGGCATCGAGGAGAGCGAGTACGACAAGCCCACCTACCTACGCCGGGCCATGGCCGGCGAGGGACTGCGCCTGCCCGGCGACGGCAAGGCGTAGGTCTTCTTACACGAGGGACGCGTGGCGAGCGGAGGCGGGCGGAAGAGCCGAGCGCAGGCGAACACCATACTGGCGCGCAACCGCAAGGCCCGCCACGAATACGCTATCGACGAAACCTGCGAGGCCGGCCTGGCTTTGGTCGGCTCGGAGGTGAAATCCATTCGGGACGGCAAGGTCGCCCTCGTCGATGCCTACGCGGTCATCGAGAAGAACGAGGCCTGGCTGTGCGAGCTGGAGATCGGGGTGTATGTCTTCGCGCATGCGCGCAACCACGATCCGCGCCGGCGGCGCAAGCTGCTGCTCCACCGCACCGAGATCGATCGCCTGGCGGACAAGGTGCGCGGCAAGGGCCTGACCCTGGTACCGTTGTCGCTCTACGAGAAAGACGGACGGGTCAAGGTCGAGCTGGCTTTGGTCCACGGCAAACAGGAATACGACCGGCGCGACGACGTGAAAAAGCGAGAGGCCCAGCGCGAGATCGACCGCGGCATGGCCAGCCGGCGGCGCTAGCCACGAGCCTTTCCTACAGAGCCTCGGACAGCGTTCGCATCAGATAGTACTGTGCGCCGGAGGAATCGGCGGCCATCGTCGATGACGATTTTTCCGTGAGGACGGCCCATGACCTCTTGGGCGTCGTCAAAGTAGTACGGGAAAGCGTCTTTCGCGCTAGGGACAAGCTCGACCGCTGTCGCCTGGATATCCCAGCTCATCAAGGAGCGGAAGGTGGTTTGGTAAAGCAAACCGCAGAATCCGGATGGGAAGAAGAGCGTGAACAACAGGCGCTTCTGGTTGATCATCGGATTGGTCATCTTGATTGCTCCTGGTGGACTGCACATCGGAAGGCCGGGGCAAGGGACGCAGCGACGAAGGAACGCTCGGTCGACGCGACGCGCTGCCACGGAAGCAACCTGTGCCCCGGCGGGGAGATTCCTTGCCAAGTTTTTTCGCTCGTCTCTCGCAACCTTGATTCCGATTGACCAGACAAGCGACCTGCCGCTAGCTTCCGCGCATGCGTCCGATGCCGTGCCACCCGTCCATTCTGCCTGTTGGCCTGATCATTGGCCTGTTCGCCCCGACGGTACTCAGCGCTTGCGGCTCTACGCAATCGGCCTCGCAGTTTCCGAGCAATGAGGAGCTCCAGCGGCTTGCCGGGCGCCCTGCCGCCAGCCATCCACAGCAGGGCGACTTGGCCGACGTCGAGGAATGGGAGCTTGCCGGTCCGCTCCCGGACCAGGTGAGCGATCAGGCGGCGCCGTCGGACGGGCCGTGGAACGGGCTGCTCGGGGAGCTGGCCAAGAGGCGCCCCGGACTTCTCATGGCATCCAACTCGGCGAACTGCACGGCACGAGAGCTGGGCGTCTTCTTCGCCGCCAAACGCGCCCGGATGGCGGAGTCGTTACAACGGTTCATCACCGCCCGGTGCGGGATGACAGGCGCCCCGCAACTTTCGCACGGGTATCGCTATCAGGAAATAGGTGGAGAGGCAGACGAACAGAAGCTGTTCGCCGCGTGGGGCCCAGTGCTCAAGGACGAGCTGCAGAAGGCAGTGGGCAGCTCCATGGGGCCACACCTCATGGGGATCTGGTTCGGCCGACGCGAAGGGATAGCTCTCGCCAGTTCGGTGGTCGTGCCAAGGCAGGTGCGGGTGGATCCCATCGCGATGGTTCCGAATGGCGAGGGCCAGCTCGTCGTACGCGGCGAGGTCTTGAATCGCGCCGAGCGCATTGAGGCGCTCGTCAATCGAGGTGCCTACAGCTTCAAGCGCTGCGAAGTGGACCCCAAGGTGGCCATGCCGCAATTCAGCCTGCGTTGCGAGGTGGATCGGGCCGACACCTCGACCAACGTTCAGATTGCGGCATTCGAACCAGGACGCGTGCTCGGACACACCATCCTATCCTTGGTGGTTTGGCCCAAGGGCGAGCTCGGCAATCGTTACCGTCGTCCGTCCTTGGCTGAGAAAGCGGCTGGAAACGCCGGGACCGTCCAGCTCTCTGGCGATATGGCGGCCGACCTCGTGACCCTGGTCGGCGGCGTGCGTGCCCAGGCGGGAATGAAGGCCCTGCGCTTTTCGGCCCCGCAAAGCCAAACCACCCGGCGCCTTGCCCCGCACTACTTCGCGGCCATCACTGGGCTCGAATCCGAGACCGTTGCGGACCAAGTTGTTCTGGGCCTGCGTGCGGGCTGGGAGGTCGGGGCACCCTTGCGTACGGGACAGTTCACCTATGGCAATGCCGAGGGCGGCTTCTCTGCCGCACGTTTGTTGTCCGAGGTTCTGGATATTCCAAGCGGGAGAGAGGCACTGCTCGATCCCGAGGCGGATCATCTGGCTGTTGGCGTGATCGGCCGCCCCGCGCAGGGCTTCGTTGGCGCTCTTTTCGGCACCTATGCGACATTCGAGCTCGGGGATCCTCGGAGCCACGCTGAAAAAGTGCGCGGGCGTCTGGACAGCCTGCGCGCGCAAAAGGGCATGGCCAGGGCCGAGACGTTGCCAAACGTGGAAGCCGACCTATCGGCCGTCGTGCGCCAGGTTTCCTCGGGCGAGCTCAAGGCGGACCAGGGGCTGAGCCGCGCGCTTTCGGTTGCGGCCTCACGGACCCAGACCGAGGTTCGCGCCCACTACGTCGACGCCGTCGATCTCGACCAACTCACCATTCCCGACGAGCTGCTCTCCATGCGCTCATTGCGCGTCGCCATCGCGGTCGGGCAGCACCAACCCAAAGGCGATCCGTGGCGGCGCTACATCGTCTATTTCGTCATCGTGGGCCAGACCGACGTAGTCGCGAGCCGCTAGAGGCATTGGATCCAGGAGAGCGGCGCTCGGCTTCTGCGGGCTTGCGCGGGTCGAGTAGGGACCCCCGTTATCCGGGGCCTCTCTCACAGAACCGGACTTGACCGCCGCCGCCGCGCACGGAAGCGCAAGCCTCGGGTCCGGCAGCAGACCGGAAGACTCACCGTCGTGCAACAATTTGGTTCGTCATTGAACTTGAATGTTCACCTTCATGTCGCCGTGATGGACGGTGTGTGCACGGAGCAGCCGGACGGAACCATGCTGTTCCAATCGCTGCCCGCACCCCGATTGTCATCGAGAGCTCGGAGGTCAAGGCAGGCACGCTCCAGACAGTCGTCATTCGCATGCCCAAAGCGGCACTGCCCTTCTCAGCAGTGCCTCCGCAGCGCCCTATTCAGGGGATAGTATCTGTACTGCCGGGAGGTGCACGACCAGGTGTGGAGTCAACCATACCGTGTGTGCTGCGTTTGACGGTGGAGTTCCTTATTGTGCCAACACGCAAACCGATAACGCCAATTGCGGAACGTGCGGCAGGGTCTGTGGGGGCGGAACGGCTTGTTTCAGCGGGATGTGCGCGGTTACCTGCGGCACAGGCGCCACGTTGTGCTCTCTTGACGGCGGACCCGCGTATTGCGCCAATCTCGAGAGCGACAACAACGACTGCGACTCTTGTGGAAACCAATGCGTCGTGGGTGGTACGGGCGTGAGTACTTGCATAAACGGAGCCTGTGTTTGGCAGGATGTGACCTTCTCCAGCCTCATCTTTCCCAATCCCAACACTCTCAGTTGGACCGTTCCTCGCCCGGTAACATTTGGCATTGCAACTGCGTCGGCCGCGACCATTTACTATACGACCGACGGCAGCACGCCCAGCAAGGGGGCAACGGCAACGGCAACGACAGCGGTCACGGCCAGCGCAGGCCCTACCTATGCTTTCGTGACCGTTCCCGACACTGCGGGCGTGATGTTACAGACACTATCTTGGTACGCCGATTTTGGGACGTCTCGGGAAGTCGTTCGGTCGATCGCCGTAGCCGTCAACGGTGACTACAGTCATTGGGGCGGCATTTTTGATAACTTTCGGCTCAACGGAGGTGGCCCCATCGCTGTCGTGAGCAAAGGTGCGGCTTTGGCGGGAACGTGCCACGAAACAGTGTGGAATGGTTCCGCTGGAACGAGCAGCGCGATCTTGACGACTGACGTGGGTTTGGACGGCGTTAGCGTCAGCAAGGACGGCCCTTGGGTCGATTGCAAAGTCGGCACGGGAGGCTCGTCCGCGCCTACCGAGGTCGCCTCGCAAACATTTTCGTTCAAGGCGCCGAGTCAGTCGGGAATCTATTTCTTCCGACAACGAACCGCTGCGGACTATCAGTGCAATTACGCGACTGACGCTGCCAGTGTCGGCAATATCCCTGTCGGCCTGGTGGTCGTCAATTGAGAGCTTAGGCCTGCAACGGCACAGTCGGGGTGTGTTAGTCGATGACGACCGCAACCGATGAAACCAGCGTGCCCACGTTCACCAAGAGCTGGCCGCTGGCATAGCTGAAGGTGGCTGGCTGATCTGCGGCAAGGTCGGGGGAGACCAGGGTGACGGAGGTCGGCGTTTGTGCCAGTGGAATGGTCACCGAGAGCCCCGCTTGCGGCACGAAGCCTGCGGCGTAGTTGTGATTGACGAGGTGAAGAACGGAACGGCCGTCGTCCAAGGTGACGAGGTGGGCGGCTACGCCAGTCGTGGATACTACGGGCACCACCGCCGAGTCATGCGCTCCGCGGAAGAGATCGGTGTGCGTCCGGTAGAAATCGCGCATGGTTGCGAAGAAATCCATCATGCCGAGCGCCGTGGCGGTGTTGCTATCGGTGGTGGTTGCCAGGGGTAGGGCGAACCACATGCTGTACGCGTAAGCCTCGGCCAGCAAGATACGCACGTAGTCTTTGAGCTCTTCGGGGGACAGGGCGTAGTAACGATTCATACTGTCGGTAGGCCAGTCGAGGAAGAGCAGCAAAGGGACCTCGCGTCCTCCGGCGGCTTCGACGATGCGCTTGGAGCGCTCCTTGAGCGCTTGCAAGGTCGGCATGAAGGAAACGGTTCCGTTCAAATGCGTGCTGGCAGCCGTCCCTGTAGTCGGGACGTAATCGTAACCCCTTGGGCCCGCGCCGTCCTTGTTCCAGTCGTAAAGCCCCACGCTCTGGAAATCCACGAACGGGAAGATGCCGTTGGCGGTGATCAACACTTCCTTGCCATGTTTCTCGCGTGCGTAGCTGCGCACGGCGACGACGATTTCCTGCCAGTAGACCAGGGAGGCGTACGTTTCGACGAAACCGCCCCTGGCCGGGTCGGGGCGGTTCTGTATCGTGGTGCCCCATTCGCCCGCCAGCTTGTTCGATGGATCGAGGGGCGCGCTCTGCAAACCATGGCGTGCCAAATAGCCCCGATAGTTGAAAGCCGAGCCAGGATCCGCCGCCGAGCAGTCGAGCCCGTCTGCCGAGGCGAGATCGAAGGCCGCCAAGGCCGCG
>Ga0265342_10005045_pt1 | contig 10180 bp, 7 predicted proteins | sample 4CB327metaG_FD_203125 | JGI IMG/M metagenome (GOLD analysis project Ga0265342, IMG submission 203125) | Rhizosphere microbial communities from Carex aquatilis grown in University of Washington, Seatle, WA, United States - 4-CB3-27 metaG | ecosystem: Host-associated > Plants > Roots > Rhizosphere...
GCTGGCCTGGCGCGCGCACCAGCTCGTCGGCGCGCCGCCGCCGGGGGACGATGCCTGCGCCGCCGTCGGGCAGGAGCCGAGCGACCCGATCCTGCGCGACAACATGCTGGCGCTGATCCACGCCAGCGCCGCGACGCTCCAGTTCAGCAAGCGGCCCGACCCCGCGCCGGGCGATCCGAGCGACGAGCAGTATTTCTTGCGCGCGCTGGGCGAGCCGCCGGCGCCGGGCCGCCCGGTCTATCGCTTTCGCGATCTCACGTATCGCGGAAATCCGGCGACGGCGACGACCATCACGCTGGCGATCCGCGACGTCATCCAGGACCTGATCGAGCGCACCACGTTCAACCAGAACAGCGGCGTCGGCCGGTTCGCGGTGGGCGCGGTGGGCAAGTCGCTGGCCAATTTCTACGCCTATCGCCCGCCCTCGATCTTCGGCGGCATCGCGCTGTCGACCGAGCGCGGGCTGGAGCTGGAGGGCGGCGTGCGCTTGCCCTGGGACGGCTACTCGCCGCCGATCGTGCACCTGCGCCTGGACGTCGCGTTTCGGTTGCTGGATCTGGAGACCATGACCGTCGACCAGCCGCCCAATCGGCTGTCGTTGCTCGCGTTCACGTACATGGGCGCGGTGCATGTCACCAACGAATGGCAGCTGCAACGATGGGCGCCCGATTTTCAGGCCATCGTACAGTTTCACACCGGCTTTGGCTGGGCGGTGGAATCGCTGCAGAACTTCAACGGGCCGCTGATGCTGCGCCAGGGCCCGGAGTTGACCGTCGGCGCGTCGCTGTTTCAGCGATTGACGCTGGAGGTGAGCGCGACCTGGTTCGAGGACAATTGCGCCGGCAACAACCGTTGCGCGCAGGCGGTGCCGAGCCTGGCCGAACGCGCGACTCCGCTGGTCGACAACGACTTCGCGTTGCGGGTCGCCCTCGGTTTTCGGTTCTTCGTCAACTAGAGCGGTTGCTCTAGTCGCGGCCCAGGCGAAACAGGTAGCGCACGCCGACCTCGAGCGAGTAGTCGAGCTGCTGCGGGCCGAGAAACTGCGTGCTCGCCCGCGTGAACAGACCCACACGACCGATGAGCAGGCGGCCGACCTCGATCGTGCCGAAGAGGCTGGCCGCTCCGGCTTCGAAGTCGATCGCCGGCATGAGGTCGACCTTGTACCAGGTGTAGCCGCGGCCAAAGACGATGCTGCCCGCGTCCCCGGCCAGCTGGTTCACTCCGGGCCGCGCGGGGTCACCGCCGACCGAGACCTGTTCGTTGAGCAGAAGATACGCCAGCCACCAGCGTACCGGTTTGACCGCCGCGCCCGCGCCAAGAAACAGCTGCTGCTTGCCGGCGCCCAGCTCGGGCTGGCTCGCCGTATCGAGCACCGCGCCTGTGATCAGCGCCGCGACGAAGGTCGGCGTCGTCGCCAGCACGGTGATCGCCAGGATGCGCGCGTCTCCAAAGCCCGACTTCTGGCCCGCGGGCGTGTCGAGCACGCGCACTTTCCCCTCGTAGCGCAGGAGCACGCGATCGATGAACTGGATGTCGATCTCGGTGGTGGTGTCGTGCAGCGACACGCCGCCGCCCAGCGCCACGAACGATTGCCGCAGCTCGAGGCGCGGGATCAGCTCGACCGGGCTGACGCCGGCGCCGCCTTTCGGGACCTCGGCGGGCGCCTCGCTTTCGGAGCCGGGCGCGTCGGACAGCGGCTGGGTGCCCGACGCGCCAGACATCGTGTTCGCCGGCTCGAGCGCCAGCAGGGCGGTTAGCAGGACCAGGGCGCAGCCGCACATCGACCGCGACAAGCTGGGTCCGGGCCGCGGCGGAGGAAACGTCGGGTGCCGCCCGCAGTTTCCCCGATCCTTTCCGCACCCCACGAGTCCCGTCACGGGGTAGGAAGAGAGGTGGATTCGGCAGCGTCCATTGGGCTGTTGGCGGGCGCCGTGTTGAACATCGCCATCTACGGCGCTGTTTGGCTAGGGCACAAGAAGCGCCGCGCCTATTTGCTATTTCGGGGCCTGCCGGTGTCTTCCATCCGGGACGCTCCGGAGGGGACGGTCCACTTTCGAGGACGCGTCCTCGGCAACGGCCCGTTGCTGGAAGCGCCGTTGAGCGGCCGGCGTTGTGTGTTTCATGATGTGCTCATCGAAGAGTACTCGGACACGACCGGCACACTCTTGCGTCAGCTGCGTGGCCTTCGGTTCCGAATCGCAGACGGGACCGGGACTGCGCTCATCGTGTTTCAGGGGGCGGGCCCGATCCGCGCACGGCGGTGGGACCTCGCTTCGTGGAATGCGCCCTTCCTCGCGACTGGAAAGGTCGGTCCCGGTGGCCAATCATCTGGCTACCGTACGCCACCCGAGGAGTATGTCGTCGAGGCCACGGAGGATGCGCCGCTGACTCTGGTCAAGGCGACAGGCGCGCCTGCCGGTTGATGGTCGGTGCACTCGTCGACGACCCGCCGGATCGGGGTCGATCCCGAGAAGTATGCACAAGTGTTGGCGCCTCGCCGACGCGCTTTCATCGCGTACACTTTCGGCTCCGATTTTCGCGCCTGCGCGGCGCACTCTCACGAGAAGGGGCAGGACATGAACTATCGAAGTCTCGGCGGTACCGGTCTGCGCGTCTCCGAGCTGTGCTTCGGCACGATGACCTTCGGGGGCGAGGGCGTGTACCAGGCAATCGGCAGCACCGAACAGGCGGAGGCCGATCGCATGATCGGCGGCTGTCTGGATGCGGGGATCAACTTCTTCGACACGGCGGACGTGTACTCGGCGGGCCGCAGCGAGCAGATTCTGGGCAAGGCGCTGGGGGCGCGGCGCAAGGAGGTCATCGTCGCCACGAAGACCCGCGGACGCACCGGCCCAGGGCCGAACCAGATCGGCCTCTCACGCGGGCACATCATGGACGCGATCGACGCGAGCCTGAAGCGCCTCGGCACCGACTACATCGACCTCTATCAGATTCACGGCTTCGATGCGCTCACGCCGTGGGAGGAGACGTTGCGGGCGCTCGACGATCTCGTGCGCGCCGGCAAGGTCCGCTATCTCGGCGCGTCCAACCTGGCGGCGTGGCAACTGATGAAAGCGTTGGGCACCAGCGAGCGCGCCGGCCTCGAGCGCTTCGTGACGCTGCAGGCGTACTACTCGCTCGCCGGCCGCGATCTCGAGCGCGAGCTCGTGCCGCTGATGGAGTCGGAGCGCGTCGGCCTGCTCATCTGGAGCCCGCTCGCCGGCGGCCTCCTCAGCGGCAAGTTCACCCGCAACCAGAAGGGGCCCGATGGAACGCGCCGCGCCAGCTTCAACTTCCCGCCGGTCAACGAAGAGCGCGCGTACGCGGTGCTCGACGTGCTCGGTGAGATCGCGAAGCCGCGCGAGGTCTCGGTGGCCCGGCTCGCGCTCGCGTGGCTCCTGCACCGGCCGTTCACGACCAGCGTGATCATTGGCGCGCGGAACGACGCCCAGCTGAAGGACAACCTGGCCGCCGCCGAGCTCGAGCTCAGGCCCGACGAGCTCCAGCGTCTCGACGCCGCCAGCGCGTTGCCACCCGAATATCCGGGCTGGATGATCACCGTCCAGGCGCGCGATCGACTGGAGGTGATCTCGATGGAGAACCGCTTCGCACCGGTGAAGTAGACGCGCGCGGCCCGCCGCCGGCTCCTAGCGGAGGATGTCGGCGGCGCCCGTGACCGAGAGGCCGGCGAGCAGGCGCGGGATGCGGAACAGCTCGCTCGCGCCGAGGTCGACGGCGATCGGCGCGGCCAGCACCGCCAGGTCCGGCCCGGCGGCGAACGAGAACCGCCCGCGCGATAGCACGTAGCGAAGCGCCGCGAACCCGCCAAAGGTGCCGCCGTAATGCTGTTCGAGCCTGGCTTCGCCAGGACGCGTGGCGACCAGCTGCCGCCACTCGCCGCCGATCGCGAGCTCGAAGCCTGCGGCGATCGGGTGTTGCGCGGCGACCGACGCGCCGAGCGTGCGGGCCTGGATGCCCTGCGCGCTCTCCGCGCCGCGGCCGATCGCGGCGGCGACGCTGAACGACCATCCGGCGCGTGACGCGAGACGAAGCCCGACCTCGCCGGCGACGCCGCCCGTGATCGCGCCTTCCCACAGCTCGGCGCGCGCCGCGGCCGCGACACCGAATCGCACGCGCCGCGCGGTGCGCGGAGCAGCGACCGTACCGACGTCGACCGCGATCGCCGGCGCCGCGGTCCTCGTCGGCGCGGCGGGCGCCGCTGTCGGCGACCCCGCGCCCGGGACGTCGCCGCCGAGGCGCAGCTCGTGGACCGCATCCAACAGGCGATCGACTGTGACTCCGGGAGCCGTTCCTTCGAGCGCGACCACTCGCTGCTGCGCGCGGCCCGGTCCCGCGGGGAGCCAATCGACCTGAGCGGATCGCTCCCGGCAGACCACGATCACCGTGCCGGCCGGCCGGGGCGTCAGGACAATCTCCGCACGCGCCCGTGCCTCGAGAGCGCTGCGGCTCTCGAGGTCCAGCGCCGCGCAATCGATGCGGAGCGCCGAGCTCGGTGTTGCACTCGGTACCGACGCAGCCTCGGCCGACAGCAGGAAACCCACCATCCCGAGCACGATCGGCGCCACGACCACGCGCGTATAGTACGCCCGGCGCTCGGCAAGCGTGCTGATTGTCTGCGCGCCGCGGGCGGTGAGGACGGGACGCGGAATCGACGGCTCGGACAGCACATGCGTGGGGCAATCGGGAACGAATGAGATCGATGGAACGCTCGAACGGCACCGGCGTCCACGCGCGGTGGCTCGCGGCGACTCCCGCGGCGGAGGAGCCGATGCCGACGCCCGAGGCCGTTTTTGGGCTGGTCTATCGCCAGATGCGCGCGCTCGCCGGGCATCGCGAATTCGATGATCTGGCGCAGATCGCCGCCGAGCAGGCGATCCGCGCGCTGCCCGGGTTCGCGGGCCGCTCGAAGCTCTCGACCTGGACGTTTCGCATCTGCCACCTGACCGTGCTCAAGCACGATCGCTGGTACCGGCGCTGGTTGCGCCGGTTCACGCTGACCGACGACGGCGAGCTGCCCGATCGCGGCGACGACGGACCGTCCCACGAAGGCCGATTGGTCGACGTCGAACGCGCGCGGCGCCTGCACACGGCGCTGGAGGCGCTGTCCGCGCGCCGACGTGCCGTGCTGGTGATGCACGATCTCGAGGGCCTATCGATCGACGAGGTTGCCGAGATCGTCGGCGCGCGCCCGATCGCGGTGCGGTCGCGGCTGCGCGATGCGCGCGCCGCGCTGGCCAGGGAGCTGGCCGCGGATCCGTACTTCGGTGACGAAGCCTGCCGCAGAAAGGAGCCACCGTGAGCCTACCGACGTGCCCGGATCCTCGAATCGCCGAGCAGTTGCTCGATCTGGCCCAGTTTGCTCGCCGGCGATCGCTCGCAAGGGCGGTTCAGCTCTCGTCGGAGCAGGCCTGGCATCTGGAGAGCTGCGCGAGCTGTCGCGTGTCGCTGGAGCGCGCCCGGCGCCTGGTGTCCGCGCATCACAGCGTGCAGCCGAGCGACGCCGAAGTGTCGGCCGCGCGCGTGCGCTTCGCGCAGCGAAGCCTGCGGCAGGGCGCGCGCACCCGATGGAGGCGCCTGCTGCCGCGCGCGATCACCGCGGGCCTGGTCCTCGGGCTGGTCGCGGGTGCCGCGGCGCAGATCGCGGTCCGGCGGTGGGCGGCACCGAAGGACGCGGCGCGGCTGTACACGCCGGCGGCTCACGCGGGCGGCGCCGCTGGGCCACGTCCGGCGATCGCGTCGCCGCCAGAGCCGGCCGTCGAGCCGCGCGCCCAAGACAAAGACAAAGACAAAGACGAGGCCGAGGTTGCCGGCGCGCGCGGCGAGACACCGCACGACGTACGGATCGCGCACGTTCCCAGCAGTCGGCGCGTGTGGGCGCCCATCCGCCCGCGCGTGGCTGCCCCCGCCGCGGCTCCCGCGGCCGAGGGGCTCGAGCCTCGACTCGGAGTCGGCGATGCAGCGACCTGGGAGCCGGTCGCGGCGGCGCTCCGAGCGGGCGACACCAGCGCGGCCGAGAGCGCGTTGAACCGCCTCGCGGCGTTGAACGACGCGCGCACGCGCGACGCCGCGCGATTGGCGCGCGCCCAGCTCTGGCTGTCACGCGGACGGGCGACGCCCGCACGCGACGAGCTCCAGGACCTCGCCGCCACCGGCGCAACGCTGACGATCCGCGCGCGCGCGCGCGACGCGCTCGAGACCCGTCGATGAACGGCGCGCGCGACGTGGGCGCGAAAGGGACGACGTGAACACTCATCCCGCCTCGATCGGGAACCAATCTCTCGAGAGGGGACACAAATGACAAATGAGAAGAGAGCGGCGCTGTTCATACTGAGCGTCGGGACGTCGGCGGCGTGTGTCGGGCTCGCATGCATGGCGCAAACGCTGCATTTCCCGGATGGAACCGGCGGTGCGGGCGGCGGCGTGGGTTCGACGCCCGATTGCCCCGCGGAAATGGATTGGTTGACGGTCGGAACGCCGGTGAATCTCACGGAACCGCCGCCGCACCCCGCATCGGAGTGCGGCTTTTACCAGGCCGCGTTTCGCTACTTCCTGGCCGCCACGCAGCCTCCCGCCGGTGGCGGCGACCCCGCGCTCGCCAGCTACGCGACCATCGACGATACGTTCACGCGCGCGCAACCCCTGACGGCAGCTGCGCTGGCACCGGCGGGGATGCATCGCGGGACCGGGCAGCGCGCCTGGCTGGGTTACCTGAAGCAGCCGGGACCCGATTCGATCCTGATCGATCAATCGGGACACGCGGTCTACTACGGGATTCACCTTGATGCGGGGTTCGTTGCTTTCGTTCACACGCAAGGACTGCAAACTGCGCCGGCAGTCCAGAACGCCGATCCGAACCTCGCGCTCACGCCGGGCGTCGGCGCGTTCCGCTCCGCCTGGATCGACATCGATCCGGCGGACGGCGTGAGCGGCGATTTTTCGCGGTTCATCACCACCGAAGCCTGGGTCTCGAGCTTGCACGCCAGCGCCGCGACTGGCACGATCTCCGAGGATCGCGATCATCCGCGACAGATTCGCGTCGCATTGATCGCGCTCGATGTCGCTTTCGGTTTGCCCGGGCATCCCGAGCGGGTCTGGGCCACGTTCCAGCATGTCGGCGCGGACGGTTCTTCCGATGTCGCGCCGGTGGCCACGTCGAACCCCGTCCCGCTCACTCCAAATGCGCCCAGCGACGTGTCCATGTTGCTCTATCACGGTGGAATGGCGGCGAACCTGTCCGACACACCGTATTCCGAAAGCCAGCTCCAGCTCGACGAGGCCGCGCAGCGATTTGCTCAGACGACCTCCGTCTACCGGATGTTCCCTGCGTCCAGCTCGGCGACGACGCTGGAGCGCGAGGAGGTGACGCGGCTCAACAACAACGTGGCGGCGCTATTTCAGGGTCCGGCGGCCGCCGACCCGCGCGGCGCGTACCGCCTGATGGGCGCCATGTGGATGGACAAGCCGTCCTATTTTGGAGTCGACGAGCCGTTGCAGAACGATTTGACCAGTCCGTTCGTGACGGGCGACCATGTCGATCAGGACGGCAAGTCCGTCGGGCCCGTGCAACCTTCGGTGTTCACCGACTCGATCGTGATCGATGGCAGCGACAGTCCGTACTCGATCCTCGGCGGCCAGGATCGACTGTCGAACCCGGCCATCGAGTCGTTCACGCAGGCGCCGGGCAACTTCAATAACTGCTTCAGCTGCCACAACACGCAGGCTGTGTCGACCGGGGGCGTTCCGGCCCCGCGAGACGTCAGGCCGACTTTGCTCGCACCCAAGCTCCTCAACATGAGCCGTGTCTTCAGCCAGTTCTTGCTAGAAGAGTGCGGACCGAGCGCCATCTGCCCGGTGCCGTAGAGGTGTCGGAGCGTCACCGATCTGACGCGTAGCGGATTTCTGACGCTGGTTCTTGGCGTCACGCGCTGCTTTCTCGCGGGCGGTGGGGGCCGCCCTTGGTACGCGGATTGCGGAGATGAGGTCCGCGATGTCCCACATCCAGCCGCTCACGGTCTCGGTCATCATCCCGGTCTTCAACAAATGGGAGTACACGTTCAAGTGCTTGATGGCGGTCGCCGTCAACACCCGCGACGTCGCGCACGAGGTCATCGTCGTCGACAACGCCTCGAGCGACGACACCGCACAGGCGTTACCGCTGCTGGATGGCGTTCGCGTTCAGCGCAATGACAAGAACCTCGGGTTCGCCAGGGCGTGCAATCAGGGCGCGGCGATGGCGCGCGGAAAATATTTGATGTTTCTCAACAACGACACCGAGGTGCGAGCCCGCTGGTTGTCGTCGATGGTCGAGATTCTCGACGGCGAGCCGGACGTCGCCGTGGTCGGCAGCAAGCTGCTGTTCCCCGACGGCACGCTCCAGCACGGCGGCGTGATCTTCGCCTACGCCGCGCCGTTGCCGGTGACCCCGCTTCACTTGCAGTATCGACGTCCGGAGTCCGAGAGCCGGCAGCGGATGAACCTGCGCGCGGTGACCGCCGCCTGCATGCTGATCCGGGGCGAGGTGTTTCGCGCGGTCGGCACGTTCGACGAGGGCTACGTCAACGGCTACGAGGACGTCGACCTCTGTCTCAAGGTCTCGCAGACCGGCGCGAGGATCGTCTACACACCCGACAGCGTCGCTGTCCACCACGAGTCGGTGTCGGAGGGACGTTTCAACGCCGATTCGAACAACCTCGCTCGCTTGAACCAGCGCTGGCAGGGGTCTCTGAAGACCTTCGACATCGATTTCCGGCGCGAGATCCAGCCGATGGCCGTCGACCCCCAGCGCGCCGCCGCCAGCGTGGTCGTGCCGATGCGCGACGCGCTCTGGAGCCTGGTGCCGTGCCTGGAGAACCTGCGCTACACGACCGGCGATCAGGACGAAGTGATCATCGTCGACGATGGCTCGGTCGGTCCGGCGGGCGATTTCGCCAAGCAGTTCGTCGCGGAGTACCCGCGGCGGTTCCGCTTGATTCGCAATCCGGCGCCGACCAGCCTGGTGCAGGCGACGCGACAGGGGCTCGAGGCGGCGACCCGTCCGCACGCCGCGGTCATGGCCCCCAGCCTGCGCGTCGTCGGCGACTGGCTGGCGCGGCTGTCCGCGCATCTCCACGCCCACCCCAAGCTGGGCGCGGTGGTTCCCACCTTGATGCCGGTCGAGGGGCTGCCGGCGCACCAGCTCTTCTACCCGCTGGAGCTGACGGCGCCCGGCCCCGGCGGCAACGTCGCGTCGGGCGTGGCGCACCCGCGCGCCGCCAACCCCGGCGACGTCGAGGAGATAGCGTATCCCCTGACCATGCTGGTGTACGCGCCCCGCGAGCGGCTGCTCGAGATCAGCCGCCGCGTTCCCGAGGCACTGCTCGGCGAGGACCGCGGACGTCTGGCGAACGAGCTGCGCGCGCAGGGGCTGGCGCTCGGGCGGGCACGCGACGTCGGCGTCTACCGACTGGATCAGATTGCCGGTGACGCCGACGCCGACCTCATGACCGGCTACACCATGCAATCGAGCCAGAATATCGCCTACGAGCGAGCGTACCGCGAAAACCGCGGCCCGCTGATCGGCCGGCTCAGCAGCGCCCAGACCGAGCTCACCAGCATCGTCATCGTCGCGCGCGACAACCTGACGGTCACCGCCGATTGCCTGGCGTCGATCCTGGCCCACACGCACCGGTCGTTCGAAATCATCCTGGTCGACAACGGATCCTCGGATGACTACGACGGCCTGGTTGCGAGATTGCGCGCGCAACGTGCCTTTGTGACCCGGTTGCGCAATGAACGCGACACCGGATACGCGACGGCCTGCAATCGAGGGCTCGCCGCTGCGCGCGGCGAATACGTCGCGATCCTGCACAACGACGTCGTGGTGACGCCCGACTGGCTCGGCAAGCAGCTGGCGCTGATGGCGCTCCACCCGGCGGTCGCCCTGGTGGGACCGGCGCTCAGCGCCTGCGCCGGCTTGCAGGGGGGCGGCATGCGCACGTATCACGGGCTCGCCGAGATGGCGGCGTTCGCCGAGTCGTGGGCGACCAACCACGCGGGCGAGTTCGCGATCACCCAGCCGATCTCGGGCATTTGCCTGGTCATGAAGCGCGCCGTGATGAATCGCATCGGCGGTCTCGACCCACGCCTGGGTTCATCGATCCACACCGACGACGACTACTGC
>Ga0265342_10005047_pt1 | contig 10179 bp, 6 predicted proteins | sample 4CB327metaG_FD_203125 | JGI IMG/M metagenome (GOLD analysis project Ga0265342, IMG submission 203125) | Rhizosphere microbial communities from Carex aquatilis grown in University of Washington, Seatle, WA, United States - 4-CB3-27 metaG | ecosystem: Host-associated > Plants > Roots > Rhizosphere...
CTCGCGACGCGCTCGTGCCTTCATAGGGACGCCGGTAGCGGTGGGCGGGATCGGACCTCGGGATCGTTTGCGGCGGCGCGACTTCGAGCGCTCCGTCAAAACCGCCTTCGAGCACATAGACTTCGATAGCCATCTGGGCGAGCCAGGACGCAGTCATGTTGGCGCGAACGCCCAAGTCATCGGCGAGCAGGATGCGAGCGCCGCGTACCGGCGCGGCCATGTCGATTTCCTGAACAAGCTGGCCGCCCGGATAATGGCGAAAGCCGCGGATGTGCCCCGCGGCATAGTCCTGCGTCGGGCGAACGTCGAAACGATAGAGCGTGCGCGTGCTGTCAGCTTGCAGCGCCTCTGCCTCGCGCGGCGTCACGTGCTTCACGCCGGCGCGGTAGGCGACTTCCTTCGCCTTTTCTTTGGCTACCTCGGATGAACCCAGGCCGCCATGCCGGTCCGCGCCGTGCTCGAGCGACTGGTTGGCGAGCGTCCAGCCGATGGTGCCGTTACGCAGCGCCACGACCTTGTTGGCGATGCCGGCATTGATCAGCGATTGCGTGCCGATGATCGAACGGGTCCGTCCGGCGCAATTGACGACGATGGTGGTCTTTGGATCGGGCGCGACATGGCCGGCGCGTAGCACCAGTTCGGCGCCGGGAACGCTCAGCGATCCCGGGATATTCATGGTCGCGTATTCGTCCGGCCGCCGGACATCGAGGACCTTGATATCCGCCTTGCCGGCGATCAGCGCGGCGACCTCTTCGGCCGACAATGACGGCGTATGGCGGCGGGACTCAACCAGTTCGCCAAACGCCTTGGCATAGGAATTAACGTCGATGAAAATCTCAAAACCAGATTTGCGCCACCCCTCCAGGCCGCCTTCGAGCTGGCTGACATCGGTATAGCCAAGGCCCTTGAGGCGGTCGGCAGCCTCGGCGACAAGCCCCTCCCCGGCATCGTAAATAATGACCGGTACGTCCGCGCGCGGCAGCCTCGCCTCGGCCTCGACGGTAATCCGGCCGGCCGCCATATTGGCCGCAAACAACGGGTGACCGGTGGCAAAGGCGGCCTCGTGGCGCAGGTCGAGCAGTGCGATTTCCTCGCGCAACAACAGCATGTTGCGGACTTGCGAGGGGGCGACGGCGGGGATGGTCATGGATATGCGGCTTGGCGGGACGATGGTTCAGCCTTGCACGGTCAGACCGGATGTTTCAACCCGAGCCGCGCGTCCGGGCGGTCCACTCATTAACCCTCTGCAGTGCGGAACTTCTTCTTAAACCACGCGTTTATTTCGGTTAAATCGACGGCTGTCAAACGGCGGGGGTCTTTCGTGGAGCGTACGGAACGGTTCGAGGCCTCGAAATCGAGCGAAGGCCGTTTCCGCATGCTGATCGAGGCGATCACAGACTACGCAATCTACATGCTCGATCCCGACGGCACCATCACGAGCTGGAATGCCGGCGCGAAGCGCTTCAAGGGCTATGACGAATCCGAAATCCTCGGCGAGAATTTTTCGCGCTTCTACACTCCGGAAGACCGCAATGCAGGGCTTCCCCAGCGCGCGCTCGATGCTGCCAGACGCGAGGGCCGGTTCGAAAGCGAGGGCTGGCGCGTGCGCAAGGACGGCAGCCGGTTCTGGGCGCTGGCAATCGTTGATCCGATCCGCGACAGTTCCGGCCGGCTGATCGGCTTCGCCAAGATCACGCGCGACCTGACCGAACGGCGCAAGGTCGAAAAGGCGTTGCGCGAAAGTGAGGAGCAATTCCGCCTGCTGGTGCAGGGTGTCACCGACTATGCCATCTACATGCTGAGCGCCAACGGCTACGTCTCAAGCTGGAATCTCGGCGCAGAGCGGATCAAGGGATATGCGCCCGAGGAAGTCATCGGCCGGCACTTCTCCCTGTTCTATACCGACGAGGATCAGAACGCCGGTCTGCCGCAAGCGGCACTCGAGACGGCGGCTCGAGCGGGACGGTTCGAGAGAGAGGGTTGGCGTGTCCGCAAGGACGGCACGCGATTCTTTGCCCATGTCATCATCGACGCCATCTACAACCCCGACGGATCACTGCTCGGCTTTGCCAAAATCACCCGCGACATCACCGAGCGGACGACCGTTGCGCGGGCGCTGGAGGAGGCTCGCGAAGCCCTGCTTCAGTCGCAAAAGATGGAAGCCATCGGGCATCTGACCGGCGGCATCGCTCACGATTTCAACAATCTCCTGATGGCGATCCAGGGAAGCCTCGAGCTATTGCAAAGACGATTGCCCGAAGGCGACCCGAAAGTCGCGCGGCTGATCGACAACGCGCTTCAGGGCGCGCGGCGCGGCGCGGCGTTGACCCAGCGCATGCTGGCCTTTGCCCGTCGACAGGAACTCAAGCTTGAGCCGATCGACGTGGGCCACGTCGTCGAGCAAATGACGAGTCTCCTGCAAAGCTCGCTCGGTCCCTCGGTGCGGATCGAGACCAACTTTCCGCGCGGGTTGCCGCAGGCCTTTGCCGACGCCAACCAGCTCGAACTCGCGCTTCTCAATCTCGCGATCAACGGGCGCGACGCGATGCCAAACGGCGGGACCATCACGATCGGCGCGGCAAAGCAGGACGGCGCGCCGGGCCTGAAGGAGGGACACTATCTTTGCGTGAGCGTGACCGACACCGGCACGGGTATGGATGAAGAGACGCTCCAGCGCGCGATGGAGCCGTTCTTTACGACCAAGGGGGTCGGCAAAGGCACCGGCCTCGGGCTGCCGATGGTTCATGGCATGGCCGAACAATCCGGCGGGACGTTGCTTTTGAAGAGTAGTCCGGGTCACGGAACGTCAGCCGAACTTTATCTCCCTCTCGCCCAGGAAGAGGCGATTTCCGCAGAACCGGACGCCGCAAACCATCCGCTTTATACCGACAAGAAGCTCGCGATCCTGACCGTCGATGACGACCCGCTTGTCGCGCTCAACACCTCGGCGCTGCTCGAAGAACTCGGCCACACGGTCTTTAGCGCACCATCCGCCCTGCACGCACTGGACATCCTGCGCCGCGAAAAGAAAATCGATCTGATGATCACCGACCAATTGATGCCCGATATGACCGGCTCCGAATTGGCCAGCCGCATCCGGGCCGAGAACGCGCAGATGCCGATCATTCTCGCGACCGGTTACGCCGAACTGGCGCCGGGCGAGGGCGTGGGATTGCCACGGCTCGCAAAGCCCTTCAGCCAGCGCGAACTGGCTGAAGCGATCGCCCGCGCCGTCAGGCCGTGACGCGACGATCATCACCGACGCAAAAAACAACGCCACACGATGAAACAATAATCCGGTATACCTCCCGTAACGATGCGCGGAACGATCGCGGCGGAAGAGCGCAAAAAGGGGGGAAGACCATGGAGGACATCGCGGCTCACCACGCAGCCGAGTGGCTTTTGACCGAACATCGCGCCGGCCAGCGCTTCAAGACCCTGAGCCCGCCGGCTGCTCCTGCCACCGTCGCCGACGCCTATGACATCCAGGACAAATATGTCGCCCTGCTGGCCTGCGAAAACGGCGAACCAGCCGGCTACAAGGTCGGCCTGACGTCGGCGACGATGCAGGCCTTTTGCGGGATCGATCATCCGATCGCAGGCGTGGTGCTGGCCTCGCGCGTGCATCGTTCGCCCGCGAAGGCGCGCCGCGCGGATTTCGGCCGGCTTGGCCTTGAATTCGAAATCGCCGTCCGCATCAAGTCCGACATCCCCGTGACCGGCAAGCCGTTCACGGCGGAGGCGATCGCGCCGCATATCGATGGAGTTTGCGCCGCGATCGAACTGGTCGACGACAGGGCGGCTGACTATGCGAACCTCGACGTGCGCTCGCTGGTCGCGGACAATTCCTGGAACAGCGGCATTGTACTTTCGGATTTCAGCTCGACCTGGCCGGATCTCGCAGCCCTGCTCGGCCGCGCCACCAAGGACGGCGATTTGATCGGCGAAGGGTATGGACGGGACATCCTCGGACATCCCTTCAATTCGGCGGCCTGGCTTGCCACCCATCTGGCGGCGCGCGGCGCGGCGCTGAAGGCGGGTCAGATCGTGATGACCGGAAGCGTCATGAAAACCATATTTCCCGAGCAAGGCGCGCACTATCGCTTTGACCTCGAAGGGCTTGGCGCTGTCGAAGTACAGGTGTCCTGAGAAGTGCAAGCCTCTTAAGCGGCCGGACGCCGTCAAGACCGAGGCGCGTCTCACGAGATTGAGCGTTGGCAAGCGGCCAGAACGTCCGTGGCTGCCTTCGGGCCGACAAAGTCGGCCACCTAAAATCATCGGGAGCAATGTCAGCCGCTAAGGACAGGGGCGTTCGATCCATGATAATCCGAATCAGGTTGTCCCATTTACTTGCAGGCTAACGACATCGTGAGCGTCCCCGGAACCCGCCCGTCAGCGATTGCGCGCATCCGGGCTTTGTTAAGCCAGCCTGCCCACCATTATCGCCCGGCAACCACGATTTTTCTCGACCTCAACGTCGATCGCGTCGCCGATGAACTGGGTCTCGTCACACTCGGTGCCGAGCGCGGCGCGGAGAACCGGCCATCTTCCGATGCCCAGACCATGGACGATGTCGAGCACAAGATCGTCGAACGCATCGAAACGCACAAGCAGGACGCCAACGTCATCTATCTCGAGCAGCTTCACACCTATGACGAGCGGCTGAACGCGCTCTCTTTCGAGGAACGCTTTGCCACGATCCAGCAGGCCGCACCCGAAGCCGTCGGCGATTTTCGCGCCGAAGCAACCGTTGGCCGCGACGAGCTCTTCGTGTTGCGCCGCCGTCTCAATGAATCCGAGATCGAGCGCGAGCAATTTCGCAAATTCCACCGCATCGAACGCCCGGCAAGGCTCGCAAGCCCCGGCACGATCATCCTGAAGGCGGGCATTCTCGCGATCCTGTTCATCATCGAGGTCGTCATCAACGGCAGCTTTCTCGCCAAGGCCAATCTCGGCGGGCTGCTTGGCGGCGCGGTGCAGGCGGTTACATTTGCCGCGCTCAACATCATTGCGAGTTTTTTCTGGGGCATGGTGCTGATCCGGCTCGTCAACCGCCGCAACTATCTGCTGAAGCTGGTCGGCGTCATATCCTTTCTGGCCTATCTTGCCTTCGCGATCGCGCTGAACCTCACCCTGTCTCACTTGCGCGAAATTCCGCCGGCAATCGCGCTGAGCGACAATGTCGGACAGGAAGTGCTGCATCGCCTGCTGACCGCGCCCTACGGGCTGACCGATATCAATTCATGGCTTTTGTTCGCGCTCGGCTTTGTATTCTCGCTGATCGCCATGGCCGACGGCCTGATGTTTTTCGATCCTTACATGGGCTATGCCGGTCTCGATCGGCGCTGGATCGAAGCGACCCGGCAATTTGCCGATACGCGCGGCGAACTGATCGAGCGGCTTCGCGATATTCGCGAGGATGCCTCCGAGGCCATGAACGAGGCGGCGCGCGACCTTTCCGTCCGGCGCAGCGAATACGATTCGCTGTTGCAGGGCCGCGTGCGGCTTGCCCAGCGGTTCGACCAGCATCAAAGCCAGATCGAGCAGACCGGCCGCGCCTTGCTCGAAATCTACCGTGAAGCCAATCGCAAGGCGCGCGTGACGCCTGCGCCCGCCTATTTCGTCAAACCCTACACCATGGAACGGATCAGCTATGCGAGCGGCGAGCCGAGCACGAGCGCGCGTGACAATCTGCGAACCATGATCGCCGACACCCAGGAACTGCTGAACCAGCAAATCAAGGCCATTCACGAGGCATTCGAGCAAGCGGTGCGGACCTATCGCGAGATAGACGAATTGCTGCCGGAGAAAAAGAGTGGCTAGTGCGGCGAATTCGACGTTCCTATCGTTTCGCCGCGAATTCGTCATAGGAACTTCAAATTCGAAAGCCGCACTAGCATCAATAGACTTGCTAGAGCTCTTTTGATTCCGAGGTTCGCATTAGAGGTTGCCGCGATGTCATACGAACTTCGGAATCGGAGCTCTAGACGCCGTCCGAGAAACCGCAGTTCATCCGCGCTCGGCTGGTCGGGCCTCGCAGGTGTGTTGTTGCTGTTGCTCGCGATCGGCTCCGGTGGCGCGCTCGCCTATTTCTATTTCGCAAGCCCCGAGCGGCCGGTGCTCGATGCGAAGACCCTCTGCCCGGTCGACGGCCCCAGGGGAATTAACGTGGTGCTGGTCGATACCTCGGATGACTTGCCCGACGCGACGCGACGCGAAGTGCTCGGCCAGCTCGACGACATGATCACGACGCTGCCGCCCTTTTACAAGCTCGACATTCGCGTGCTCGACATTGCGGGGGTGCGCAGCCGCTCGCTGTTCTCCAAATGCAATCCCGGCGACGGCGCGGGCTTGAGCGAATGGACCGACAATCCCCGGATTGCGCGGCTGCGCTGGATCGAGGATTTTCGCAAACCCGCCGCCGAAGCGGTGAAAAGCAGCATCTCCTCGGCCAAGGCGACCAGTTCGCCGATCATGGCCGCGATCCAGGACATCGCGATCGGAGAATTTTCCAGCGCGGCGAGCGAAAACGCACGGAAAACACTCTATGTTATCTCCGACATGATCGAATACACCCGCGACTATAGCCAGTATCCGCGCGCCGGCGACCTGTCGTTCCAGCGCTACAGGCAATCGCCGGCCTACCTGAAGTTCCGCACGGATCTGCATGGCGCGACCGTCATCCTCCGCTACGTGACACGGCAGACTGGCAGTCAGCAGGTTGTGGACAGCACCAAGCACATGGAGTTCTGGAAGTCCTGGATCGAGGACAGCCGAGGCTCGTTCGGCGGCGTCAAACGGCTGCAGGGAGCCTGAAGGCACATGGCGCCCAACCAATTCAATCTCGATGGGTTAAGGCTCGGTTTGCCGCCAGGCTTCGTGAACGGGCTGCTGTTCTTTGCCGTCGTCGTGCTCGGCAGCAGCTATATCATTTTCTCGAAGCTGCATGAATTTGGAGCGCTCGCGGCGACTTCGGTCCCGGTCCTGATCATGATCAGCTATGCGGTCTTGCTGGGTGCACGGCTGTTTCGCCTGCGCGACGACCAGTCCGGCGACAATCTTTATTACATGGGATTCCTGTTCACGCTGACGAGCCTCGCGGTCTCGCTCTATCAATTTTCGGCCGCCGGCTCAGCCGAGCAGATCGTGCAGAATTTCGGCATCGCGATCGCGTCAACCATTGCCGGCATCACGCTGCGCATCATGTTCAACCAGATGCGCCGCGATCCGGTCGAGACCGAGGCCGCCTCCCGGCTGGAGCTCGCCGAGGCTTCGCGGCGCGTAAAGCGCGAACTCGAAAGCTCGATCCTGGAATTCGGCTATTTCCGCCGCATGACCCAGCAATCAATCACCGATGCGCTGGACGAGGTGCGCGAAAGCATCGGCAAGGCGCACGAGAAATTTGCCGGCGAACTGGAGAAGCTTGCGACAAGCACCAGCCTGCCGTTCGAGGAATCCTCGAAACTCTCGGGCGCGACGCTGGCGAGCCTGAACAAAAGGACCATCGAAGTCCTCGAAATATCCCGGGAGCTGGTGCAGGAAGGCGAAGAGCTCGCCAAAAACACCACGAGCATTGTCCGCTCGATCGATGGGCTGTTCGCGCGCCTCTCCACGCACCAGACCTCCGAGGAAGCGATCGGCACCCAGCTGATTCCGATGATCGAGCGGTTGACCGAATCGGTCGATGCGCTCAACCACAATGCGCAAACCCAGGCCAGGAGCACGGAAATGAACCTGCGGCAGGCCCAGAGCGTCGTCATCGCGATGAAGGAGTTACTGATCGAAATACAGGCGACGAGGCGTGGCATCATCCCGCGCGCGCTGGGCTTCATGGTGCCGCGATCGGGCAACGATCCGCGAAGGTAGGGCGAAACTTGCGAACTTCGGAATCGGAGCGGTAGCCGCTGATGGAAGGACAGATACTCGAGCAGCGATCATCGTACCGGCGCGGCCTGGTGCTTGGGCTCACCATGGCCGAGATCATGGTGCTGTTGGTGTTTTGCCTTCTGATCGCAATGGCCGCGTTTTTGAAGCGCGAAGAAACAAGGCGTATCGCTGCCGAGCAGGAGCTGAAGGAAGAGCGGGCGCAGAACGAGCAAATCCGCGACGTCGTCAATTCCTTGAGCAAAAGCGCCGCGGTGGCCGAGAAGGTCGAAAGCCTTTCCGGTCTGAGCGATCCCCAGGCCATCGACCAGTACTGGCGCGAACTCGTCGACAGCCGCAGCGTCGTCAAGGACATCGAGAAGAGCCTGACGGTAAAGGAGCTCCGCGAGAGCCTGGCCAATATCGCCGCGCTGCGCGCCAGCGGCGTCGACGTCGACAAGGCCATTCGTGATGCCGAGATCGTGGGCGCGATCAATCGCGCCATGGCCAAGCCGGGCGATCCGCCGGTGTCGGCTCAAAACGTGCTCGATACGTTGGCGCGGGGCATGGCGCCGGGCAACGGCGGCCATCAATGGCCGCCGATCATCCGGATGAGCGAGGCCGACGGCTATTTCTTCAAATCGGGCAGCGCGGAGTTGTCGCCGACCTTCCGCGACACGCTGGCCTCGAAAACGCCGATCGAGATTCTCAACTACATCCGCAAATACGACGTCGATATCATCGAGGTCGTCGGCCACACCGACGAGCGACCGATCGGATTGCGGCAATATTCGAACCTCGATCGCGACCTGCTGCCGGTATTGAAGAACGATGCGGGCGTCATCAGCCTGGTGCCGGCGGACAATGCCGGGCTTGGGCTGGCGCGCGCGGTCGCGGTGGTGAGCGTGCTGCGCCAGAGCCCGCTGCTCGCCGGCTACAAATTGATTCCGCTATCGGGGGCACAGCTCGTGAATACCGACGAGACGCTCGCGATCTCCGGTTCGCCCGGCGACATCCAGCAGCGGCGGCGCATCGAGATCCGCCTGCGCAAATCCTCAAACAGCGAGGCGACCGGCAGCCTTGCGCCCACGGCGACCGACGCGCCGCGCTGATTGGCGGGGTTTTTGAGCGGGTCTAAAGCGGCGCGCAGTACCAGGGGCCGAGGATTTGCGTCAGTTCTGATAGATCAGCCTTGCGCTGATCGTACCGTCCAGCGCGCGAATTTCGTCCAGCAACTCACCGCAATCGTGACCCGCGAGGTCGACGTCGAGCACGACATAGCCGACGTCGCTGTCGGTCTCGAGGTATTGGGCCGCGATGTTGATGTCGCGCTGGAGAAATACCTCGTTCAGACGTCTCAGCATTCCCGGCACATTGTGATGCACATGGCTGAAGCGGGCGCCGTGGGCGCGCGAATGAAGCTGCACTTCCGGAAAATTGACCGCACCCATGGTCGATCCATTGATGCAGTAATCGATCAGCTTGCGCGCGACTTCCCTGCCGATGCGCTCCTGCGCCTCTTCGGTCGAGCCGCCGATATGGGGCGTCAGGATTACGTTGTTGAGGCCTTGCACGGGGCTTGTGAAGCGCTCGGAGTTCGAGGATGGCTCGACGGGAAAGACGTCCAGTGCGGCGCCGGCCAGATGTCCGTCGCGCAGCGCCGTGGCGAGCGCGTCCAGGTCGACCACGGTGCCGCGGCTATTGTTGATCAGGCAGGCGCCGGGCTTCATCAGGCGAAGTTCCGGCGCGCCGATCATGTTGTGGGTTTCGGGCGTCTCCGGAACATGCAGACTGACGACGTCGCTTTGCGCCAGCAAGGTCTCCAGCCGATCCACCGGTTCGGTGTTACCGTGCCGAAGCTTGTCGGTGCGGTCGAAATAGATGACCCGCATTCCCATCGCTTCTGCAAGCGTCGAGAGCTGGGAACCGATATTGCCGTAACCGATGATGCCGAGCGTCCGGCCGCGCACCTCGCGGCTGCCGGCCGCGGACTTGTCCCACCCGCCGCCATGGGCCGAAACGGAGCGCGGAAAAATCTGGCGAAGCAACATCACGATCTCGCCGATGACGAGTTCGGCCACGCTTCTGGTGTTTGAGAACGGCGCGTTGAAGACGGGAATGCCGCGTTTGCGCGCAGCGTTGAGGTCAACCTGGTTCGTTCCGACGCTGAAACAGCCGACCGCGATCAACTGGTCCGCCACGGCGAAGACGTCCGAGGTGAGCGAGGTCCGCGAGCGGATACCAAGCAGTGAAATGCCTTTAAGGGCGCTCCGAAGTGCATCGCCCTCCAGCGCCCTTGGCTGTCGCCTGATATCG
>Ga0265342_10005048_pt1 | contig 10178 bp, 11 predicted proteins | sample 4CB327metaG_FD_203125 | JGI IMG/M metagenome (GOLD analysis project Ga0265342, IMG submission 203125) | Rhizosphere microbial communities from Carex aquatilis grown in University of Washington, Seatle, WA, United States - 4-CB3-27 metaG | ecosystem: Host-associated > Plants > Roots >...
TGGTCCGCGACGATCAGACATCGGTCAAGATCGTGGTCTTCCAGGGCGAGGCCGATAAGGCCGAGGAGAACGAGTTGCTGGGCGAGTTCGTGCTCTCGGGTCTGCGCAAGGCGCCCAAGGGCGAAGTGGAAGTGGATGTCACGTTCGAAATCTCGGCTGACGGCATCGTGGGCGTGGCCGCGCAGGACATGGAAACCGGCACCGAGCAGCACATCACGGTCACCGCCACCAGCGGCCTGACCGATGCCGAGATCGAACGCATGACCGCCGAGAATCAGGAATTCCTGGTTTCCAGCCGGACCGAGGCGGGCGTGGAAAAGGAGCGGCAGCGCATCGAGAAACTGCTGCTAGAAGCCGAGACGCTTCTGCCCAAGGTCCAGGAGGTCCTGTCAGGCACGCCGTTTGGCCAGGATAGCCTGGACAATGTGCGTCTCATCCTCGACGACGCGCACGCCGCGGTCGAACGGCGCGATGCCAGCGCGCTGGAGCAGGTGTCGGAGCCGCTGGCCCGCACATTGAATATGTTCCACGGGGTCGTAGACAGCGCACGACTTCGGCCTCAGTGAGGCGTCCGTGGCGCAGGATGTGTTTCAGGAAGCGCGCGCGCTGACCCAGCGGGGACTGGAGGATTACGCGCGTGGCCGATTCCATGAGGCTGCGCTGGTCTGGGAAAAGGCCACTCAACTGGCGCCCGGCGATGCGCGGACGCGCAGCCTGCTCGAGTTTGTGCGCAAGCGGATCAAGGAACGTGAGGCGCAGCCGGTCGCACACGCGCACGGCGCGACCCTGGAGTCCCCTATCCCTGGTTTCCTGGCCAGCCTGACCGCGGTCGAGACGGACGAGCCGACCGGCGGAAAATTTCCCGAGGCGCCGCCCGACGGTGAGTGGGCCCAGATCAGCACGAGGCGCGTGCCGGCCCCCGAAGGGGCGGAGCCCGGCAAGAACGAGCCAGGGCCGGCCGACACCTGGAAGGATCTGCCCCTTCAAGTCGACAATCTGCAGGCCAGCGCGCGCGGCTTGCTGGACGAGTGTCGGACCGCGCTCCGCGACGGGCGCCCCGACCGCGCGGCCCTGGCCGCCGAGATGGCCTTGCAGCTGCGCGAACAGGCCCATTCGCCCGAGGTCGATGGCATTGTCGATTCCAGGCTTCTGCTCTTCGAGCGCGCCTTCTGCGCCTGCATCGGCGACATGAAGAGCGCGCCGATTCGCGCCATCCCTTCGGACGCGCTGGATGCGTATGGCTTCGATCACCGCGCGGCTTTCTTGATGTCGCGCATGGACGGCACGATGAGCGTGGGCGACTTGCTCGATGTCGCCGGCATGGCCCGTTTCGATGCCCTACGCCTGATGTCGGCCCTGCGACGCGCCCAGGTCGTGGATATGGTGCCAATCTGATGGGATTCGGAGTGGCGGGCGCGGTGGCGGGTGGCGGTGAGGGTGGCGTCGACCGAAGCGGTGGCAGGCGCCGGGGCCGTCGTCGGTAGGGGCGACCAGCGGTCGCCCATGTGGCCTAACCCTGCTGACTCTGCTTGACTCCCTGTGCGCCATGCTCACGCGCCTGGCCCACGTGGGCGACCGCCCCTCCGGGCCAGCACAGATCGGCCAGCGTGAGCGGTAGCGTGAGCGGTAGCGACCAGCGGCAAGCGACCTGGGTGGGCGGCTGGCGTGAGCGGCCCGCGACACGCGGAGCACTCACGCCCTCGCCCCGCGCCTTCCGCCTCCCGCGCACCTCACACGAACTCGCTCACGCCCTCGCTCACGCGACCCGCGAGCCGCGGGCCGGCCGTTTGGACAGCCCAGAATTTCCCGACAAGCCGTAGCTATTCCGCTGGGCGCATGATCCGCACCTCGATAAGCGAGGCGAGGACGAACGGTATGCGGAATGTTCTCGCCCAACTTGATCTTCACGCGACCTTGACCTCGTGGGGAGCCGGGGTCGGGGCGGGAAGATCCTCACTGGCGGAGGCCGCGGCAAACGCAACAACCGCGCGCACATCCTCCTCGGTCAGGCTGGGGAAGTCGGCCAAGATCGTGGCTGCAGTCTCACCATGCGCGAGGTAGCCAAGGATGGTCCGCACCAGAACGCGGGTCCCGCGCACAACGGGCTGTCCACCGCAAATCCCCGGATCGCGAACGATTCTGTCTTGGAAGGTCATGGCGTCTGCCCCAATTCTTGGCCCGCTCTGGCACCACGTCCACTGTGTTCTTGCGCGGACCCGATAACCCCGTCATGTCGCACAAGGACGACATCAACTCAGGCAGTCCGGCCAACAAGCGTAGGTCTGCTTTCCACGTCGCCCGCCGGGGGCGTCGCCGGCCGTAATGTCTGGCTATCTCGCGCCCGCTGGCGCCGCTTGCGCCAAGGTCACTTTCAAACTGGTCGCGGCCAATTGGGCCTGGCGAGACATGTCGATGGACTCGCCCAAAATGCGCGCCAGTTCCTGCGGGGCGTGGAAGCCCATGGAGTTCTCGGCAGCCACGAAGTCGAGGCGCCATTGGGCCTGGCGCTGGAGTTCCAAGATAGGCGCAAGTTGCGCCTCGGTGGCATTGGCTTGCTTGGCCGCCTTGATTGCGTCGAGCATGTCGACCAACGCGTTGCCGGTGCGGGTCAGCAAGGCGTAGTGGCGATCCTGGATGGTCTCTACGCGTTTCAAGATTTCCTGCTCAGGATAGTGGTGGCACTGCTGGCAGGCGCGGTTGACGTTGGTGAGCGGCGAGCGCACCCAGTGATCGGAAACCTTGAGCGCGCCTTCGCGCATGTAGGGCATGTGGCAATCGGCGCACGCCACGCCTACCTTGCCGTGCGTGCCTTGGCTCCAGACTTCAAACTCGGGATGCTGGGCCTTGAGCACCTCGGCCCCGGTTTCCGCGTGTTTCCAGTCGTAGAAGCGGTGGCCGTCGTCGAATTTGTACTTGTCGTAGTACGATTCGATCTCCTCGACCTTGAGGCCCTCGATCCACGGGTAGAACAGCGTGGTCTTGGGACCACAGTAGTACTCGACGTGGCATTGGCCGCAAACAAAGGATCGCATCTCCTGCCGGGTGGCATCGCGATTGGGGTCGTAGTCAGCGATGCCCTCGTGGGCCTTGAGCGCCTTGATGCCATTGATGAACCCAGGCCGGGTCACGCGCAACTGCATGCTCTTCGGATCGTGGCAATCCACGCAGGAAACGGGATGCTTGTGGCCCGATTTCTCCAGCTTGGCGTTGGCCTCCCAATAGTCGAGCTTGCCGATGGCCTCGAAGCCTTTTTGCAACTGCTCGGACGGCGAGGCGGTGGGTACGAGTTCAGCGCCGGTCTGGCGATACAAGGGAATCACCGAAGCGTGGCAGTGCAAACATGAACCAGGTTGCTTTCTCTCCTTGGTGCGCTTGGTGCTTTCCTGATCCGTGAGCATGTTGGCGTGGCCGCGCCGATCGCGGTAGTCGATGGCAAAGGCGTAGCCCGCGAACATGCGCGTGAGCCAAGGGTTCTTCTCCGCCTTTTCGGGCGGCAGCATGCTTTCCGAGGCTGAGCCGCCGCCGTATTTCGTGCGCGTGGACAAGACCGTGCGCAGGTAGCCGTCGTACTCGCGCGGCCAATTCTTGCCCCACTCCGCCGGATCGGTGGTGTCATTGCTGACGTCCACGAAGCGCAGGTAGGGATTCTTGGCCTCTTGCTTGCGTTGGAAAACGTTCACGAGCAGACCGGCAATCACTGCCGTCGAGCCAGCCACCACAATCGCCAACGCGAAGAGAAGCAGGATCTTGGGTTGGCGCGACTTGGGCGCGTCCGTCTTGGAAGTCTCGGCTGTCATGTTTTCACCTACTGGGATGGGTCCGTGGCATTTCCGCGGTCAGCGCAAAGGTCCGTGGCCAACCGAGCTGTGGCAGTGTACGCAATTGACCGCATGGGCGTCGGTGGTGCTGCCCGCGACGATGTCGTGGACCAGACCGCCGTGGCAACCCAGGCAAGCCTGCTGCAGGATGCGCGCATTGTGCGGCTTGATCATGATGGGCTCGTGAAAGTCCTGGAAGGTGAAGCCCTTGGAATGGTGGTAGCCATTGAGCGCCTTGGCCACGAGTTTGGGGATCAGGGTGTGGGGCAGATGGCAGTCCACGCAGGTCGCGGCGATGTGATGGCTCGACTTCACCCACGAATCGTATTCCGAATTCATGATGTGGCAGTTGGCGCAGGCCTTGGGATCGGTGGTGAAATAGGAGAAACCCTCGGCATAGATGAAGGTGAAAAGGCCGAGGCCGAGCAGCACGCCGAGTCCAACAGCGCCAAAGACGAGGACCTTCCGGGAGAAATGCATCACCGCAATCCGTCGTGCATCGCGAGGTGGATGCTGTCAATCTGGATCATGCGATTCCTGGCCGACCGCAAATTCTGCGCATCCTACCCCGTGGCGAGCAGCTTGCGCACCAGCGCCTCGACCTGGCGCCTCGTGGTGGCTTCGTCGCCTGAGTTGTCGATGATGTCGGTGGCCGCTCGGCGTTTTTCTTCCAGCGGAAGCTGGGCGTGCAGCCGCGCCAGAACTTGACCGCGGGTGCAACCCTCGCGCGCCGTCACTCGACTCACCTGTTGTTCTTCGCTGGCCACCACCAGCACCAAGCCGTCGAGGCGGCGGTGCAGACCAGTTTCGACCAGCAAGGCGGCCTCGAGAAACGCGACCAGCAATCCCTGACGTCGGAACTCATCGGCCTGCGCCAGTGCTCGTTCCGTGATGCGCGGGTGGGTGATGGCCTCCAGACGCGTGCGGCTGGCTGGGTCGGCGAAGATGCGCTCCGCCAGCTTCTTGCGATCGATCACGCCGCCCTGGTCGACGACGTCGGGCCATGCGGCCGCGATCTCGGCGTGGGCCGGCTGTCCCGGTTCCACCACCTGCCGGGCCAGAAGGTCGGCATCAATGACCGGCACACCCAGGTCGCGGATCATGCGCGCGACGGTGGATTTGCCGGTGCCGATTCCGCCGGTGAGACCGACCAACTTGAACATGGGGGGATTCTAGCTTCTTCACCACAGAGAGCACAGAGGCCACAGAGCCGGAGGGAAAGAAGAAGGGTTGGGTTCCGGTCCAAACCCCTTCTTCCTTTCCGACCTCTGTGTTCTCTGTGCTCTCTGTGGTGCAAAAGGTAACCACCCTCCGCCCCGAGATGTTCGGTACACTGTCACTCCCATGCCCAAGCCCGCCCTGCCGACAGTCATCGACGCCGCGTACCTGGCCGAGGCGCGCGAGCCAGGTCATTGGCCGCCTGAGGGCCCGGCCGAGGTGGCCATCGCGGGCCGATCCAACGTGGGCAAATCGACGCTGCTCAACCGCTTGGCGGGCCGGCGCGCCCTGGCGCGCGTGTCCAAAACGCCGGGGCGAACCCGCGGGCTCATCTTCTACGACCTCAGCTTGCGCTTGCCGGAAACCGACGAGCGGCTCGCCTTGCGCTTGGTGGATCTGCCGGGCTACGGCTACGCGCAGGTTTCTCGCGACGAGCGCAAGGCCTGGCAGATCCTGGTTGAAGGCTATGTGAAGGCGCGATCATCGCTGCGCCTGTTTCTCATTCTGCTCGACGCGCGCCGGGCGCCCGGCGAGGAGGAAATTCAACTGGTGGAGTGGCTGCGCAGCGAACGCGTGCCGCACCACTTGGTCGTGACCAAGACCGACAAGCTGCGCACCGCCGAGCACGGAGCCGCCCGCGCCAAGGCCCGCGCCGCGTTCGGGTCCGACGCGCCGCCGGTGTCCTTGGTTTCGGGAGAAACTGGCGAAGGGGTGGAGGCGCTGTGGGCTCTGCTGCTCGCGGGCGTGCGCGACGACGGCGCCAAGCCGTTGTAAGCTGTCTTGAATCCGTGGTCGTGAACAAGGCGTCTCACCCGTATCTTATCCAGCCGCTCACCCCGGCCGATCTCGACGCGGTCATGGAGATCGAGCGCCTGTCGTTCCGCACCCCCTGGTTGCGCCAGGCTTTCGAGGAGGAAATGGCCCGTTCCTGGGCGCGCGTCGAGGTCCTGCACGACACCGTCAGCGGCCGCCCGGTGGCATTCGCCGATTATTGGCTGGTGGCCGACGAGCTGCACATCCTGAACATCGCCACCCACCCCGAGGCTCGACGCAAGGGCCATGGCGCGCGCCTCTTGCGGCACATTCTCGACGTGGCCCAACGAGCCAGCTACCGAACCGTCGAGCTCGAGGTGCGCCGGTCGAACCTGGCGGCGCAGGCGCTGTACCGTGGCTTCAAGTTTCAGCAGGTCGGAATCCGCGCTCGTTACTATGAAGACAACGACGAGGATGCCATCGTCATGACACTCAGGTTGCAAGACTAGACCATGAACGCGCTCCTGCTAGCGGTCATGCTTTGCGCGCAAAACGCCTCGGCGCCGCCGACAGACGCCGCACCGTCGACAGACGCCGCACCGCCGACAGACGCCGCATCGCCGATCGACGCCGAACCGCCGATTGACGCCGCACCGCCGACTGACGCCGCACCGCCGACTGAATCCCAACCGCGTACCGCACCGGTCGATCACCCGCGGCCTTGGTTCGCCATCGCGCGCGTGCGCACGCAACAACCAGTGGTGGCGCTGACCTTCGACGCCTGCGCCACTCTCAAGCAGGACAATGGCTTTGATCGTGAAGTGTTCGACATCCTGAAGCGCGAACAAATCCCGATGACGGTGTTTCCGACGGGCCGCTGGATCGAGACCCATCTTGCCGAGGCCAAGGAACTGGCCGCCCAGCCTTGGGTCGCATTCGGCAATCATTCCTACTCGCACGCGCGCATGACCCGCATCCCGCGGCGCAAGGCACGCGAGCAGATCGCGCGCACCGAGGCGCTCATCGCTGAGTTGGGCCGCCAGTCTGTCGCCTTTCGCCCGCCCGCGGGCGCGTGGAACCGGTCGGTGGTGCGGATGGCAGCGCGACAACATCTGCCCACCGTGGAATGGGATGTGGTCTCGGGCGATGCCGGCGGCCATATCGGGGCACCGAAAATGGTCACGACGGTGTTGGCCGCGACCAAGCCGGGATCCATCGTGATCTTTCACATCAACGGACGCGGGCCGCACACCAAAGAGGCACTGCCCGACATCATTCGTGGCCTGCGCGAAAGAGGGTTGGGCTTCGTCACCGTGGCGGATCTCTTGCAACAGCCCGATGCCCAACCGGTGGCGGCTCGGCCCGCACCCTTTGGCTGGCGCCCGCTGCACAGCGGCCGGCACGGTTCAAAAGCACGACAAGGAGCCGTCGATGGCAATCCGCCGGGTTGAGCCCGCCGTGGCCCGCCGCCAGGCCGAGTGGATCGTGGCCCTGGAGCCCTGGCTTTCCATGGGCTTTCGGGCCGCGCCGCTCGGGCGCTGGCTGTCTCGGCGCGCGCGTGCCCGCTGCGTCCTGGCTGCCGTGCATCGGGGCGCGATCCTGGGAATCGTGGTGTTTCAGCCAGATTTTCTCCTCGGCACCTTCATCGCGCTGCTGGCTGTGCGGCCGCAAGCCGCGGGCCAGGGCGTGGGCCGCGCCCTGGTCGCGCGCGTGGAGCACGACACCTTCGCCCATCGTCGCTGGCTATATGTGTCGTCGGACAGCAAGAACCTGGCTGCCGCACGCTTCTACAAGAAACTCGGCTTCGAGCGCGTGGCGCGCCTGCCCGGCCTGGTCTGCGACGATCGCGTCGAGATCTTGTGGCGCAAGAAACGCATCTGAAACCACAGGTTCGTCCCATGAACGTCGCGGTGCTAGTATTCGTCGCGAGCGCACTCCATGCGGACCATACCGGCAGCAAAGATCACGGAAACGGTCGCGCGCCTGTGTCAGCAGGCGAACTACTTCCTGCCGCGTGATGTGCAACAGGCGCTGAGCAAGGCTTTTCAGAAAGAGGAATCGCCCCGCGCCCGCGAGATACTGACCCAGATCTCCGACAACGCCCGCGTGGCGCGCGAGAGGTCGATTGCGCTCTGCCAGGACACGGGCATCGCCGAGGTCTTCGTGCATGTGGGCCAGGACGTGCACATCGACGGCGAGGTTCTGTCGGACGCAATCGACAGGGGCGTTGCGCTCGGCTACACGCACGGCTATCTGCGCACGTCCATCGTTGCGGATCCGCTGGATCGCGTGAACACCAACGACAACACGCCCGCCCAGATCACCGTGACCATGGTACCGGGCGACCAGCTCGAAATCACCGTTCTTCCCAAGGGCGGTGGCACCGAAAACGCCAGCGCTCTGCGTATGTTCCCGCCTTCGGCCGGATGGCCGAACATCGTTGAATTTGTGCTCGAGACGGTGCGGGAAAAGGGAATCAACTCCTGCCCGCCGCTCATCGTGGGCATGGGCATCGGCGGCAGTTTCACTTCGGTCGCCAAGGTGGCCAAGACCGCGCTTCTGCGTGAGATCGGCTCCGTCGCCAGCGACGCCGCCTATGCGACAAGGGAAAAGGAACTGCTCGATGCCATCAACGCGCTTCAGATTGGCCCCATGGGTCTGGGCGGTCGCACCACGGCCCTGGCGGTACACATCGAGCACGCGCCCTGCCACATCGCGTGTCTGCCGGTTGCCGTGGCCATGCACTGCCACGTGATGCGCCGGATGACGGAGACGATCTAGCCATGGCTCGTTCATTGACGATCGCCGAGTTCATCGAGCAGATCCCCGCGCTGCGGGCGGGCGACGATCTGCTGCTGACCGGAACCTTGTTCACGGCCCGCGACGCCGCACACAAGCGCCTGGCGCAACTGATCAATGACAAGAAGCCGTTGCCGCTGCCCTTGGCAAATGCCGTCATCTACTACTGTGGCCCGGCGCCAGCCCGGCCAGGCGATGCCGTCGGACCTTGCGGGCCAACCACATCGGCGCGCATGGACCCGTTCACGCCTTTGCTGCTGTCGCAAGGGGTGAGGGCCACCATCGGCAAGGGCAAGCGGTCGGCCCCGGTCGCCGAGGCCTGTCGCGCACACAAAGCGGTGTACTGTGTGATGACCGGCGGCGTGGCGGCCCTGCTGTCTCGCAAGGTCAAGCATTCCGAGATCGTCGCCTTCGCGGATCTCGGCCCCGAGGCCATCTGGCGGCTTGATGTCGTCGATTTCCCGGTCACGGTGGCGCTGGACAGCCAGGGCAGCAGCGTCTTCGACCTTGTGACGAAGCAGTAGGCGCAGGTCGCCTGCCGCGAACAACGCTGCTATAAGAAGGCCCGACATGGAATCTCTGCGCGTGGACGCTGTTGTCATCGGCGCCGGTCCGGGCGGCTACGTGGCTGGCATCCGGCTCGGTCAACTCGGCAAGAAGGCCTTGGTCGTGGAACGCGACAAGGCAGGCGGGGTTTGCCTCAACGTGGGGTGCATCCCCTCCAAGGCGCTCATCAATGCGGCCAAGCTGTACGAAAAAATCGCGCACGCGTCGGACCTGGGCATCCTGGTGGACAACCCGCGCGTGGACATGGCCAAGCTGCAGTCGTGGAAAGACGGCGTGGTGGCCAAATTGTCGACCGGGGTGCGCCAGTTGCTCAAGGCCAATGGCTGCGACTGGCGCAGCGGAAGCGCGCGTTTGCTGGCGCCCGGCAAGGTCGAGGTGCAGGGCAGCGGCTCCGATGCCGGCAAGACTTACGTGGTGGAAGCCGCGCACATCGTGATCGCCACCGGCGCACGACCAGTACAGATTCCTGGCTTCGCTTTCGACGGAAACCGCGTGGTCGATTCCACCGGCGCGCTCGCCTTCGCCGAGGTGCCGCGGCGTCTGGTGGTGATCGGCGCGGGATACATCGGCATGGAGATCGGCACGCTCTACGCCAAGCTGGGCAGCCACGTGACCTTTGTCGAGGCCTTGCCCAGCATCCTGTCCGGCAGCGAGTCTGATTGCGTGCAAGTGGTCGCGCGCAAGGCGAAGCAGCTAGGTATGGAAATCTTGGTCGATGCCAAGGCCAGTGCTTGGTCTGAAAAGGGCGACCGCGCGGTGGTGACGGTCGCTACGAAGACCGGCGAGCGCCAGCTCGACGCTGATAAGGTTTTGGTCTCGGTGGGCCGCCAGCCCAACAGTGAAGACTTGGGCTTGGATGCTGTCGGCGTGCGCGTGGAGCGCGGCTTCATCCCGGTGGACCGCAAGATGCGCACCAACGTGGCCGGTATCTACGCCATCGGCGACGTGGTGGGGCAGCCGCAGCTCGCTCACAAAGCCTCGCGCGAGGCCGAGGTCGTGGCCGAAGTGATCGCGGGCCGCGCT
>Ga0265342_10005054_pt1 | contig 10171 bp, 8 predicted proteins | sample 4CB327metaG_FD_203125 | JGI IMG/M metagenome (GOLD analysis project Ga0265342, IMG submission 203125) | Rhizosphere microbial communities from Carex aquatilis grown in University of Washington, Seatle, WA, United States - 4-CB3-27 metaG | ecosystem: Host-associated > Plants > Roots > Rhizosphere...
GCGGTCCCAGGGGCAGCCAGTGGGCGCGAGCAGCCGCTGCATCAGGCCGACCAGATCGGGCAGGTTGCCGCCCGTCTGCTTACCCGGCAGCGGGCTCAAGTCGAGTTGGGGCGGCGGGGTTTCCTGGCTCACGATTGCCGGGGCCAAGCTTGGAGGACGCCCGGTCGCGCGGCAAGAAGCATTCGGGCTACGCTGGAGTACTATGCGCCCCGGCCTACGCAGATTTCTGACCCCTTGAGCACGTCCACGGACTCCTAATTCATACGATCCGTTCCCCTTTTTTGGAGGTTTGCATGCGCTTTGTCTCTCTGCCTCTTGCCGTCATCGTCTTTGCTGGTTGCGGCTCGGTTTCGGTGAGTCCAAGTCAAGAACCCGACGCCGCCGTCGCAGCCGCTGCTGCACCTGACGTAGCGATGGTTACACCCACTCTGACGGCGCCTAGCTCGTGCTTTCCTTCGACCGTCCTGCCGACCGTTCTCTCGGTGCCTGCAGAGACCTCGGCTGTGACGACCGTTCCCGAGGGCGGCACCAACGTGATTGCAGCGGGCATCGTGACCCCACCCTCCTATGGCGGCGTGTCTCAGACCGTCGTCGACGTTGCCGGTCAAAGTTTCACGCAGGCCATCCAGTACGTGACCACCACCGCCACAGGCAACATTTGGGACAAGGGGAACTACATCAATACCATCGCCGCCGTGGCGGCCGGTGATGTGGTGCTGGTTTCGTTCTGGGCGCGGTGCGAGCAGTCGCTGGCGGAAACCGCGGTGTGCGCGACCCACGCCGCATTTCAGGTCAACACCACTCCCTACACGGGCGAGGTATCGCTCGATATCACGCCGGGCCCGATCTGGACGCAGTACTTTATGCCCTTCAAAGCCAGCGTAAGCCATGCGGCGGGCGCCGCGGAGTTCACGTTCAGTTTGAACTACGCAAACCAAACCCTCCAGCTCGCCGGGTTCACGGCCGTCGACTACGGAACGTCGCTGTCGCTGTGGCAATTGCCGGTTACGCAGATCACCTACGACGGACGCGACGCCAACGCTCCCTGGCGTGCGGTGGCAGCCGCCAACATCGCGAAGAATCGCATGGGCGATCTCACGGTGCATGTGGTGGACGCCCAGGGGGTCCCGGTCAGCGGCGCACAAGTCTCGGTCAACATGATCCGCAATGCCTTCGGCTTCGGAACCGCCCAGGCCGGACACGACTTCCTTCCCGGCGCGTCCAGCGATGCTGGCGTGGCCAGCCCCTGGGACAACTACCGCGCCTATCTCCCGCAGCTCTTCAACATCTCGGTCGAAGAGAATGCGCTCAAGTGGCAATCCGTGGCCGGCGATTGGGGCTCCAGCTGGAATTTGGCTCTCGGTGTCGCGAGCATCGATTGGGCCGACCAGCATGGTCTGCGTACGCGAGGGCACAATCTGATCTGGCCAAGCTGGAAGAACTCTCCGGCGGCCGTCAAGACGCTCGCGGCGACGGATCTGCGAACCACGGTCAATCAACACATCCAGGACGAAGTCACCGCGCTTATGGGCAAGGTCGACCACTGGGACGTGGTCAACGAACCGTTCGACAACCACGACATCACCGACCTCCTCGGCAATTGCACCACAGCCAACTGTGAGGCGGGCCTGGACGAAATGGCCACCTGGTTCACCCAAGCCCGCGCCATCGATGCCAAGCCAAAGCTGTTCATCAACGACTACGCCATTCTCGAAGGGGGCGGCGGCACGACCTCTCATCGCGATGAATACGAGCGCATCATCAAAGGCCTCATCGCGCGCAATGCCCCGCTCGACGGGATTGGACTCCAGGGTCACTTCGCCACCGCGCTCACCTCACCCGATGACCTGATGACGCTGCTGGATCGCTATGGAGCCTACAAGGAGCTGTGGGTCACCGAATACGACATCACCATCACCGATTTCCTCTTGGCCGGCGACTACACGCGTGACTTCATGACCGTGCTGTACAGCCATCCAGCGGTGGCGGGATTTGTCATGTGGGGCTTCTGGGATGGCGCCCATTGGAAGAAGAACGCGCCTCTCTTCACCCAAGACTGGAAACTCAAGCCCGCTGGGGCCGCCTACTACGATCTCGTCTTCAATCAATGGTGGACTTGCACCGGGGGCAGCACCGACGCCACGGGCGCCTACGTGGCCAACGGCCACCTGGGTGACTACACGGTTTCGGTCACGGTGGGCGCCCAGACAGTGACCACTACAGCGTCGTTGGTCAAAGGCGGCGCCGAGATCACCGTGACCTTGAACTAGCGACTGCGCGCTGGGCGCGGCCTGGGTTCCGTGGTAAATGAGATCAGGTTCGATTGAGTCAACGGCCGAACGATCCCCAACGAGCAACTGCGGATGTCGAGTCAGACCGCGTGGTCCTCGACGACAACCGCGTTGCGCTTTCGTTGTTCGGCGAGAAGAACTCCAATCTCAAGCGCATCGAGCTGGAGACCGGCGCCAAGCTTCATTCGCGGGGAAACGAGCTCACTTTTCTGGGTGCGACCGACGCGATTGCCCAGGCGCGCCGTCTGGTGGAACAGCTTTACCGCATGGTGCGCGGCGGGCGCGCGGTGGGGCCGGAGGACGTCACGCGCGCAGCGCACGTGTTGCGCGGGGATGCCAACGCCAACCTGCAGGAAGTTTTCTCCGACACGATCCTGGTGGGCAGCCGCGCCCGCCCCATCGCGCCCAAGGGCCTGGCCCAAAAAAGATATGTCGACGCCATCCGCGAACACGACATCGTCTTCGGCATCGGGCCCGCAGGAACCGGCAAGACCTATCTCGCCATGGCGCTGGCATTGCGCGAGCTCATGGAAAAACGGGTCAAGCGCATCGTTCTCACCCGGCCAGCGCTGGAGGCGGGCGAGCGCCTGGGTTTCTTGCCTGGCAGCATGGAAGAGAAGGTCTCGCCCTACCTGCGGCCGCTCTACGATGCCTTGCACGACATGATGGACTTCGACCGCGCGCACCAGTTGGTCGAGCGCGGGATGATCGAGATCGCGCCCATCGCGTTCATGCGCGGCCGCACGCTCAACGATTCCTTCGTCATCCTGGACGAAGCCCAGAACACCACCGGCGAGCAGATGAAGATGTTCCTCACCCGCCTGGGCTACGAGTCCAAGGCGGTGATCACGGGTGACGTGACCCAGATCGATCTGCCCGACCACCGACGCTCCGGCCTAACCGATGCGGAATCTCTTCTGCGCGGCATCGAGGGCATCGCCTTCTGCTATTTCACCGAGGTCGACGTGGTCCGCCACCCGCTGGTGGCCGCCATCATCCGCGCTTACGACCGTAAAGCCCAGAACAACGGCGGCGGCCGACCGCCCAGCAGCGAGGGTTGACGCCGTGGCGTCCAATGAATCCTTCCCTGAGGCGCCCAGCCCGGTCGAGCGCGCACGCTACGAGCGCAACGAGCTGCTCTCCATCTCGCGCGCGTTGTCCTCAGAGAGAGACATCCGCAAACTGCTCGATCTGATCCTCGACAAAAGCCGCCGCATTACCGGCGCTGACGCTGGCAGCGTGTACGTGATAGAGGCGGCGGACGCCGACGGCAACGGTCAGCCCGACGGTTTGGCCTTCGGCAATCCAGCGCGATCGCCGAGGGCGCTGGGGGAAGCGGGCCGCCGGCATGCGCCCACGCCGGCAGGCGGACTGCCCAGCCGTCCTGCCCGGCTGCACTTCATGCTCTCGCAGAACGATTCCATCGCGGTGGACTTCAAGGAGTTTACCCTGCCGGTAGACGACACATCGCTGGCGGGTCGGGCTGTGCTGACGGGCCGGCCCATCAACGTGCCCGACGTCGGGCAGGCGACTGCGGCAGCTGGCAGCGTCGCCCACAATCGCAGCTTCGACGACAAGATCGGCTACCGCGCGCGCTCGATGCTGACCGTGCCCATGCTGTCAGCCGAGGGCGAGGTCATCGGCGTCATCCAGCTCATCAACAAAAAGCGCCGGCCCAGCCAGGTTCTGGCCACGCCGGCCGATTTCGAGGAAGGCGTGATCCCCTTCGACGAGCGCGCCGAGGAGATGGCGCTGGCGCTGGCGTCGCAGGCGGGCGTGTCGTTGGAAAATGCGATTCTGTACGACGAAATTCGGCGCCTTTTCGAAAGCTTCGTCGACGCCTCGGTCACCGCCATCGAGTCTCGCGATCCCACGACGTCGGGTCATTCGCGGCGTGTGGCCACCCTGACCGTGGCCCTGGCCGAACAGGTGGACGCCGTCGGAGACGGCCCTCTCGCACCTGTGCACTTCTCGCGCGACGATCTACGACAGATCGAATACGCGGGCGTGTTGCACGATTTCGGCAAAGTCGGCGTGCGCGAGCAAGTGCTGGTCAAAGCCAAGAAGCTCTACGATTGGCAACTCGATGTCATTCGCCTGCGCCTGGCCTACGCGCGTAAGTCCGTCGAGTCCGAGTCGCTGCGCAAGCAACTCGAGCACATACGGCAGGGCGGCTCGGCGGCGGCGCTGGCCGCCATCGAAGCCGAACAGGTCGAGCGTTTGGCTGTCCTAAACGAGTGCTGGCGCCTGGTACAAACGGCCAACGAGCCGACCGTGCTGGAGCAGCCGGTGCTGGCCCGCCTGGCCCAAGCAACCGCGTGGACTTACCTCGACGAAGTCGGTCAAGCGCAACCGTATCTTCTGGCTGACGAAGTGGCGGCCCTGCAAGTGCCACGCGGCAGCCTGACGCCCGCCGAACGCCAGCAGATCGAGAGTCACGTCAACCACACGGTGGCCTTTTTGCAAACCATCCCTTGGGGGCGCTCGCTGCGCCGGGTGCCGCAGATCGCCGGCGCCCATCACGAGCTGCTCAACGGCGCGGGCTACCCGGTTGGCCTGCGCGCTGCCGATATCCCCGTCGAGGCGCGCATGCTCACCATTGCCGACATCTTCGATGCGCTGACTGCCGCGGACCGGCCCTACAAGGCCGCCGTCCCGGTGCCCCGAGCCCTGGGCATCCTCGAAAGCGAGGTCAAGACGGGCCGATGCGACGCTGATCTGTTTCGCGTGTTCGTAGAGGCCGAGATCTACAAGCGCGTGCTCTGATTTGGTATCGGACGCGCGAAACGTCTATCATTGCGACTGTGCCCGTCGATGTGGTTGCCCGAGAAGATGCTGGCCGCCTGGTTGGCCCGGCCGCGCGCCGCTTGGTCGCAAACAGCCTGCGCGTGGCCTTGCGCCGGCTGGGACGCTCGCGCTCGTCGGTCACCTTGTTGCTCACCGGCGATGAGGAGATCCGCGCCCTCAACCGCGAGTACCGCGGCCTCGATCGGGCCACCGACGTCTTGAGTTTTCACATGCAGGAACTTCAGGGCGAGTCCGATCCGGCAGGCGACGGCGTATTCCTCGGCGACATCGTGATCTCGGTCGAGACCGCCCGCCGCCGCGCAGGCCGCATCCGTCTTGAGCGGGAGATCGAACGTCTGGCCATCCACGGACTGTGCCACCTGTTTGGCCACGATCACCACCGCCCCGGCCAGGCCCGTCGCATGCGTGCGCTGGAGAAACGGCTGCTGTCTACTTCTGGTTAGCGTCGGGCGCTGCCCGCAGCGGCTCGAGCACGGCAGCGGGAAGATTGCCCATGTACAGCTGGCCATCGACCAGGAAGCTGGGCGTGCCCTCCAGCTTGAGCGCGATGCCGACCTCGATGTCGTTCTTCACGGCCTCCAGCCCTTCGCCCTGCATGCAGCGGTCGAGCGCCGCGGGATCAATGTTGAGATCGGCTGCAATCTTCTTGGTGGATTGCGTGTCGAGATAGTTCGATAGCTGGAACAAAGTGTCGTTGGCTTCCCAGAAGCGCCCCGCACGACCGGCACACTCAGCGACCAGCGCCGCCCAGCAGGCGGACTGGTGGAAGGGGCGCTCGATGCTTCGGTTGCAAGACTGATCGAGAGGAAAGTGACGATGGATGAGACGCACCCGATCGGGGAACTGCCCCACAATATTGCGGAGCTGCGCATGCGCCTGCCGGCAGTGAGGGCACTCGTAGTCGGAGAACTCGGTGATGGTCAGCGTGGGCTTCTGCGCCCCAATCCAGTGGCCGCCGCCGGGTTCTTCGCCACGGGCCAGGCCATCGAGTGCAAACGTCTTTCGCGCGTGGCCCGCACCCTGCTGCCAATAGGACGGAACCAGAACGACCAGTCCCAGCGCCGTGGCACCCAGTAAGACAAGAAGCGCCAGGGTCCTGCCCGGACCTTCGCGAAAGAAGCGAACCGGCGCAGCCAGCACATCGGAAAATCCGACGGCCGCCGCCTGCACCAAGGCCAGCACGAAGAGCAAAAGGTTGATGCCATAGGTGGTGGCGCACAGGATGCACAGGGCGTGCAAGCGGAAGGCCGAGATGAAGCCCAGCACCGCGCTGAGCGCGACGAATCCAGCAAAAAGCAGCAGGCCACACGCCGCGATCAAAGCGGGCCGTCGGGTGCGCAGGCCAAGCGACGCCACCGCCGCGGCGATGAGGTAGCCCCAGATTCCCCACCACGCCGTGGGGACGCCCAACAAGATCGCGTAGGGGCTGCGGGCCACATCGTCGCAGTTGAAGGTGCTGCCGCCGCAGAAGCTGTGGAAGCCAGCCTCGGTGTTGGCCTTGAAATGGATACGGGCCAGCACCAGCGAGACCACGATCCCGGCCACAGACAGAATGAGCATGGTCCACCAGATCCCCTTGCGCGCCGAAGCCGAAGAGAGGGCTTGGTTGACTCCGCTGGTCTTGTCCATGTGACAGAGCAAACCCTTACCACGAACTGCCGCGCATGGAAGGGTTCGTGTGCTTGCATCGAGAAAGCACCCGCCGCGCGATCAGGGCAACCCCAGCCCGTTTTTCCGTCGACCAGTGACGCCGCGAGATCAGTTGACACGGAGCTGAAACGCTGCCAACATCGCCGGACTTTCCACTAGGAGGAACCCCACATGCGAATTCTGGCCTTACTGTCCCTGGCATTCTTTGCGGTGAATTGTGCGAGCTTCGGTCAGGCGAATCTGCCTCCCAAGACCGAGTTCTTCGTGACGACCGGCGATTTGGCGACCAAGGATTACCAGCCAGTCGCGCTCCTCGAATCCCGGCGAATTCTGTGCACGCCATGCGGAATGACCCTTGAGTCAGCCTACACGTCTCTCGAAGAGTCGCTGAAGAAGGACCTGATCGACAAGGCCAAGGCGGCTGGAGCGAATGGCATCATCGAGCTCCACTTCCAGGTGGTCCCGATGAGCGGGCTCTCGTCCATCCAAGCGGCCGGCCTCGCGGTTCGCTACTAGAGGTTTGCTCTTTGCCCTGCCCCGTGCGTGCGTTTGATCGCTCGGGGCGGGGCTTTTTTTTGTCCGTTCATCCCAGTCGCGGCATGTCGCTGCACTTTCTTGGGGTGTGTAAGTGATGCGTGTTTCAGCCTGTCTAGCGTCTATCGTCGTAGCGTTTGTTTTTGTCGGCGCCCCGTCGCTGGCCCATGGTCAGACGGGGAAAGGCGTTCTCCTGTTCGTGGAGGACGTCGAGATCGGTGCCCTTCCCGATTGGAATGCCGAACAACGTGCGACTTTAAGTCGGGCACTGGCCTCCGATATCCAGGCCATTATTGCTCGCGACCAGCGCTATCTGCCCATGACCTTCGAAAATCTCGAAATGCAGCTCAAGAAGGAGAAGAAGCTGCAAGAATTGACCTGCGAACGACTTGACCAGAAGTGCATCCTGCGCATCCTCGACAACTACGGATGCGAAGAACGTGTCTTCGCGTCGGTTCGTCCCTTGGGCAAGCAGGTTCAAGTTTCGTTCTCGCGATTTCGTGGTTCCGAACTGGTGCCGGGCGGCGCTGACAGCGCCTACACCGAGTCGAACGTCTCGGCCATCAGCACCGCCATTCGCCAGTTGGCAGGGCGCATGTTTGGCGTTGGCCCGCAGACAGCGACGTCGCCGGCCGCGCCGCTTGCGCGCCCAGCAGCCGCTCCTCCCCCGCTGATTCTGCAGCAGCTGGTGTCTATACCAGGCGGCGACTTCGTGATGGGATCGAGATCGGGCGAAGTTCCCGAAAGAAGAGAACACACCGTCGTGCTTTCTCCCTTCAAGATGGACCGGTACGAGACGACGCAAGCCATGTTTGCTCGATACCTGTCCGCGACCCGGCGTGCCGCTCCCACCTGTTTCTGGGATCCGAATGCGATGCCGAACCATCCCGTGGTGTGCGTCCGTTGGTGGGATGCCAAGGCCTATTGCGAGTGGACGGGAGGTCGTCTGCCAACCGAAGCCGAGTGGGAAATGGCGGCGCGGGGCAAGGACCGGCGCCTGTATCCCTGGGGCTTTGAGCCGGCCGGCTGTTCGCGCGCCATCATGGAAGGGGGCACGAATCAGGCGGGCTGTGGTGCGAACTTTGCCCAGCCGGTGGGAAGCCGTCCGCAAGGGGCCAGCCCCTTCGGCGTTCAAGACATGTCCGGCAACGCAAGCGAATGGGTGGCTGACTTCTTCGATGATGACTACTACGGCGATAGTCCCACTTCGAATCCGAAGGGACCGTCGCGCGGCTCATTGAGAGTCATCCGGGGCGGAAGCTGGGGCGACAATATGCCCCGCTACCTGACGGCGACCCAGCGAGCCAGAAAGATCCCCGAGGAAGCCAACAAGTATGTGGGATTTCGATGTGTCAGGGACGCCAAGTAGCACGGCCTTGGCGGAGTGAAATCGCTCTGTCCGGGCGGCGCTAGATGGCAAGCGGCCTTCGCGTGGTCCTTGTGGGTGCGCTGCTAGCGCTACCTATGGCCGCGCTGGCCCAAGAGGCGGTTTCGCAAGCAAGCCCTCCTGCCAAGAAGGGATCTCCGGAGAAGCACTCGCACGACGACTGGCTGTGGGAGGGCGTCTACCAGCTTCTCGCGGGGAAACTGGATGCGGCACAGGAGGCGCTCGACAAGGCCTCGGAAATCATCTACGCACCCCGCACCATCGCGCTGCTGGCTCTGGTCGAAGCCCGCATGGGCGCGTGTGCGCGGGCCCGAGAGCGACTGCGCTGGATTGACCTCAAGGCCCTGCCGGCCCCGCTCGCAACCACGGTGCAAGATGCGTTTTCCGCGCCCGGTGCGATTTGCGCGCGTGAGCAGGACCAAGGCTCGCCCGTCGACTTTGGCTTTCGCTGTGCCGGGTCGATTCGCGTCGAAACCGAGCCGCCCGGCGCCGATGTGGTGGGTCTCCAGAAAGGTCCCCGCGTCGGGGAACTTCTGTGGGGCGCCAGCCCGATCGAGAAGACCGGCCTGTGCCCGGGAGATATTCACATTTCCGCTCGTCTGCGCATGTATGCCGATGCCTCGCGCATCGTCCGTTTGGCTCCCGGAGAGTCCAAGACCGTCAAGCTGACGCTGGCCAAGCGCGACCGCAATTCCTTTCTCGACGAGTACCGGTCCACGGCTGCCCTGGGCGTGTCGACCCGATTCTTCGCCGGTGCCAGCGAGAACGGCAGCAAATGGGGATTGTTCGACGGGATCGCCGTGGGCCCGTCACTTTCGACCTGGTGGCGCGAATACCGGATGACGGCAACCGCCGAATATCAGGGAATTCCCGACAAAAACGGGGGCCGACGCCACGCCGCCACCATGCGGGGGTATGCCGAATATGCCCTGCCTCTGCTGCGTTTCGAGCCGCTGCCCGTGATGGATACGCGGGCGATTCAGGCCAGATTGGGAATGGGCGGCGGGCTGACCGGGTGGAATCCCCGCGGGGTCTCGCTTTTCGCACAGGGAGGAATCCAGATCTTCTGGATCACCTTGGGCGGATTCTACGAACGCGGTTTCGGTTTGTGGATGGGAAAAAGTGTGTCGTGGACGGCCGGTCTCTCGGCCCTGCTGGAATTCTACCTGTGACACGAAGGGGGCTCGTGCGCTGGATCTGGATCGGATTGTTGGTCGCTGGTGTTCTTCTGCCGCGCCCGCTGATCGCGGAGACCTCGTGGTGGCCGGAGGGATGGTACGACACAGACCAGACGGGGCGCCCGGGCTACTATCCGGACATCGAGAAGATGAAAGCGCCCTTCTACTGGAACACAGCCGAGCCATTCACCATCCTGAGCGTCGGCTTCATCCGCTTCTACCAGACGGTCTTGTCGCGAACCCGCTCAGGAAATTGCCCCTTGTGGCCGTCCTGCTCGCGCTACACCCTGCGCGCCATCTCTGACTACGGACCCTACCTGGGA
>Ga0265342_10005061_pt1 | contig 10165 bp, 6 predicted proteins | sample 4CB327metaG_FD_203125 | JGI IMG/M metagenome (GOLD analysis project Ga0265342, IMG submission 203125) | Rhizosphere microbial communities from Carex aquatilis grown in University of Washington, Seatle, WA, United States - 4-CB3-27 metaG | ecosystem: Host-associated > Plants > Roots > Rhizosphere...
TATCCGAATCCTTTCAATCCGACAACCACTATTGCTTATCAGCTTCCGAAAGACGGCAGGGTAACGATAAAGATATTCGATGCTATTGGCAGGGAAGTAGTAACGCTTGTAGATGAATTCAAGCCATCGGGCCGATATACGGTGCAATTCGACGCTTCACATCTTGCCAGCGGGATCTATTTTTACTCGCTGAAGTCGGGAGACTATAATGCTGTGAAGAAGATGTCGTTGATTAAATAAGTTAACACTATGCTTTCATCACCGTAAACAAAATTCCGACCTGCCGGCGGGATTTTTTAAGGATATTGTTTTTGGGGAGATTCATTGTGCACGGAGGATCAAGCGCAAAAGGACATAGTGCATGTTTCAGAACGGAAATTCTTGGGGCGTTGATACCGGCGATATGAGTTTCGTTTCCTCTCGTTTCTTCGCAACACCATGAACGGCGTTCGATTGCACAAAGATCGCTTTTCGCGGGGCAGCCGGACATGCATGCTCACATGCGCCGCAGCCGATGCAATACTGGTTATCTACTTCTGGAATGGCCAGTTTGCCGTACGGCACCATCCTCACGGCTTTCGTCGGACAATGCTCGGAACAGGCGCCGCAATCGTTCTTCTTTGTTTCAACGATACAATCCTCTTTTACAAAATGGGTTTTGCCGATCTGCAGTACTTTCTTTTCCTCGGGCAGGACCGGTTGAATCGCGCCGGTGGGGCATACCTGACCGCACAGCGTGCAATCGAAATTGCAATAGCTGACGGAATAATCCATCCGCGGCTGCATAATGCCGGCAATGCCGAACTCAAAAAACGACGGCTGCAACACATGCGTCGGGCAAGTACTGACGCAGAGATGGCACGCTGTACAATGGCTTGTGAACTGGTTGATACTGCGCCCGCCGGGCGCCACCACGGGTGTTCTTCGAGTTTCCTCGTACGTCGGTCCTGCGGCGGGGGCCGGTTGTTGCGCCGCGAAGAACCACAGCATCCCCGACGACGCTGCGGCAAGAACGCTTCGCCTTGCGTCGTCAACCGGCGCTTGCGGCGGCTCCTTAGTTTTCTTGAAGGCGTATTTCATTCCGACCGTGGGGCAGGAACTGAGGCAATCGAAACATCCGACGCACGCCGCGAAATCGATCTGCCGTTTCTCGCTGTCGATACACCGGGCACGGCAAACGCGTTCGCACAACCCACAATCGATGCAGTGCTCGTTGTCTATTGTGATGCGAAATATTGAAAGACGGGAAACCAGGCTCAACACTCCGCCGACGGGGCATAACGTGTTGCAGAAATACCTGCCGTAATAAAAGGAAAGCCAGAACAAACCGCCGAGAAAAAGAAGTGTCGCGGCAACAACGGAAACTGTGAGCCCCTTGAGTGGGATTTCATACAGGAGAAACATTTGCTGTTTCGAGAGGAGGAGCGCCGCGAAATTATTAAGAAGGAAGAGAAGCGGGCGAACAATGTTTGAGAGAATTCTGCCGAAGCTGCTGAAAGGCTCAAAAAAATTCAGGATGAAAAAACTTCCGCCGATTGCAGCAGCGATCATGATAAAAGAAATTCCGTAGTGGAGGAGGTACTGCGGCTTGCTGTACGGAAATTTTCGGTGCTTGAATTTTCTTTTCGCCGTCCAGATGAAAATATCCTGAAGCGTTCCCAACGGGCAAATGTGAGAGCAATAAACTCTTCCGACCAGCACGGTCGCTGCCAAGATTACTGCTAACCCGGCGATTGCGAGTCCGGAGCCGCCGAGCACGTGAATGATCGCCGGTCCGGCTTGGAGAGAAAGGATTGAGGAAATGAAAACCGGCGGGACAAGATTGGCGAAATCCAGGAAGAAAATCGTGATAAGGACCAGCGACAGTGTCGCGATGCCCCACCGGATATTCCTGAGATATCGCACGGCTTACAGGGAGATTCGTTTGATGTTCAACTGATCGAGATTTGCCCGCCCGACCTTTTGCGCTGCGGCGATTTGAATGTAACGGATATCGGCCGGGTCGGCGCCGAACAACTTCGCGCCGGCAACGTCAATCGTGACCATGTCGGTCGAAATCAGCTGCGACTTCATTGTTATGATATCCTCTTCCGAAACGCCGCGGGGGCCGTTGCGTTTCATGACATAATACGCGTCGAGGACATTCAGATCCGGCTTTCGATATGCCGCAAAATCGGCGATACACTGGTGCAAGTCGTTCGCATGCCATGCGCGGCGGTCCCACACGACTCCCATCATGTTCTTCATCGACATCGTTAGCTTGGCCGATTCATGGTTCTTCAGAATAGGGACGTTGATGAAAACGTCCGATTCAATAATCAACTCGTGTACTTTTGCTTTCGTCAAATTCTTTGCCCCCGCTATCGTCACATCGTGAAAATAGCCTTCGGTATTTCCGGGAGCCATTTTTCCGCCTGCGCCGGTTACTGCCGAGGAAATGCCGCTGTTTTTATATGAGCGCTGCCAATTGTCGCACGTATTATCGAAGACAACGACCTCTTTCGCTCCAGCATCAAAACATTGTCTCGTGATTTCCGCGATTAATTTCGGATTGGTATTGCCTCCCCGTTCAGGAGAAACATCCCAACCGATATTCGGCTTCACGACGACTTTTTGTCCTTTTTTGACAAAGGCTTTCATGCCGCCGAGTGCTTCTATTCCTTTCACGAACATCACATCCGGCTCTCCTCCCTTGACGGCGACAAGATCAAAGGCGTTGGTCGGCGTGCTTTCCCACATCCCCTCGCCGAAAAGCCTAAGGTTTCCAAAAGCAGAACTCGTACCGGCAAGAACCGTAGCTCCAGCCGCGCGTAGAATAAATGACCTGCGATCCATGATTACCTCGATGAGTTTGTGTTTTGACGGATAACTCTGTCCTTTAAGGAGACTGCAATTCTCTTGCCAATTTTGGGTCTGATTGTGTTGAAAGAATGGATACAATTACAAAACCTCCGCAACAATGTGCCCGTGAAATTCTCATTTGCGGTTAAGCACATAAGGACTTTCGCATTGCTGAGAAGACAGATCCGCTTCATGAATTGTTCCGGATTGATGGTTCCTTCGATTTATTTGTGAATTGACGTTGTTGGCAGTCTTGTGGGTTCGATCTCTGGGTTGTAGTTCGATAGAGAGCAAGGTGGACTGATGACGCGCTGCCCGTTTTGATTGGAATAAAATAGCCCGCAATGTCGCTTGTTCGCTCCCTGCCATTCTTGAAATATTTCTCGAAATAACATTCATCGGGCTCGACTAAAAAGTGCAATCAACACTCAACACGATTTATTTACTGGGAAATGATTGAGTTTATTCCTATTTTTTGGGAAATATATGCTTTTTGGTGATCGATTTTGAAGAAGCTCGTGGGAAAACCTGTGTATTTTGCCAAAATCAGTCGGTCGCGATGTTGAATTTATTGGCACAATCCTTGCCGAATTATTCAACGCTTGAAATCACCCTGGACATTAAAAGTGCTTTAAAAGTATGTTGAGAAAGAAAAATGTGGCCCTCTATAAAGTAATTGTTCTCTTCTTTCTTATTACAGTTACGTTCTCGCCTCTTCTCACTTCACAAACAAAAGAAGATTGTCTTGCCTGCCACTCCGACAGCACATTGTCCACAGAACGAAATGGGAAAACAATTTCGCTGTACGTGGATGACCAGATTCTTGCTCATTCTATACACAAGACCTTCGTATGCGTAGCATGTCATACCGGTTTTGACCCGAACAATGTTCCGCATAAAGAAAAGATTACGCCTGTCGAATGTCAGACATGCCACAAGAATATTGCAGCGAAACATCCTTTCCACAATAGTCTTTTGTCAAGAGGCGGAGCGGATGACAGCAGAATGTGTAAGGAATGCCACGGCAAGCACGATGTTCAATCGCCAAAAACTCCCGGAACAAAATTTAATTCAACCAATGTTGTTCAGAGCTGCGGTGAATGTCATGGTGAAGTGAAAGAAAAATATTTGACATCGGCCCATGGCAAAGCGCTATTTTCAGGCAACCTGAATGCACCGACCTGTGTTGCGTGTCATTCAAAAAATATCACGACAGTAAAAGCCGGATCGGATTCTGCCCAATTGAAGATCGTGCAAGAGCAGGTTTGCATTGCGTGCCATGTGAAGAACAAACAAACTCCGGAATCGGCACCATCGGCAGCGTTCGTCATGTCATACGAACAGAGCGTGCACGGCATGGCGCTGAAGAACGGCAACGGGCGGGCCGCCAACTGCGTTGATTGCCATGGCAGTCACGAAATGAAAAAAGGTGGAGACCCGACATCGAGGGTGAACAGGCTCAATATTCCAAACACGTGCTCAAAATGTCACGCATCCATTGCAGCAGAGTATAAGGGGAGTATTCATGGCTCAGCGTTCATGGCCGGCAACAAAGATGCACCGGTGTGCACCGACTGCCACGGTGAGCATAGAATCCTCGCGCCCAAAGACCCCAATTCGCCGGTCTCAAGGCTCCACGTTTCTGCGCAGGTCTGTTCCCCCTGTCACAACTCGGTACGGCTCAACGAAAAATTCGGCCTTGCCGCCGAAAGGGGTAAGAGCTTTGACGACAGTTACCATGGACTTGCGACAAAAGCGGGAAGTGTAGAAGTTGCAAACTGCGCGAGCTGCCACGGCATTCATGATATTTTACCGTCGAGCAATCCGAAGTCAAGAGTGAACAAAGCGAATCTTGCCGTTACTTGTGGAAAATGTCATCCCGGGGCGAATGAGAATTTTACTAAAGGCTCGGTGCATCTTATCGTAACTGCAAAGGATAAGGATCTGCTTTATTATGTGACTTCGGGGTATATCCTGCTCATCATTCTTACGATAGGCGGAATGTTTGCGCACAACGCTTTGGATTTCGTAAAGAAGTCAAAACGAAAATTGCGCGTAAGGCGCGGAACAATCTACGAAGAAGATCTTGGCCATTCGTTGTATGTTCGCATGACATTGAGCGAACGTCTGCAGCACGGCACCCTGATTATCAGCTTCGTAACGCTTGTCATCACCGGCTTCATGTTGAAATTCCCCGATGCGTGGTGGGTGTCGCCGATTCGGTCGATTAGCCCTGCAGTGTTCGAGATTCGCAGCCTGTTGCATCGAATCGCGGGGGTTATGTTGATCCTGGCAGGCGTGTATCACGTCTATTATATACTCTTCGTGCCGAGAGGAAGACAACTCGTTCGCGATTTAGTGCCGAAACTGCAGGATGCTCACGATGCAATTGCCGTCGCAAAATACAATCTTGGCTTAAGCAAAGTAAGGCCGCAGTTTGACCGGTTTAGCTACGTGGAAAAGAGCGAATACTGGGCGCTGGTGTGGGGAACCATCGTCATGGCCGCGACTGGATTCATTCTCTGGTTTGACAATAGATTCCTGGGGCTGATCGGAAAACTGTGGTGGGACGTCGCAGGGACGGTACATTACTACGAAGCGTGGCTTGCAACGCTCTCTATCGTGATCTGGCATTTCTATTTTGTTATTTTCAATCCGGATATATATCCGATTAATCTCGCATTCCTCAAAGGGACGATTACGGAGGAAGAAATGCACGATGAACATCCGCTTCAATTGCGCCGCATTAAAGCCGAGGAATTGAGGCGGATTGAGGAAGAAGAGAAAGCGAAAAGAGAAAAGTTATAAATTGAGGCATCTGAAAAATCAGTTACAATGGTGGGACGGACATTCTTGTCCGTCAGAATTTGTTAGATTTGAATCAAAAATGACAAACAGGAATGTTTGTCCCACCAGAAAAAGCAATTTTTCAGAAGTCTCAAATTGTAAGTTAAAAGTTAAGCTCGCGGGAATACGGACTTAGAACTTACAACTTAGAACTTGAAATTAAGGGCTACGAACCATATTCATCATTTGCTTCTTTTTATCTATAACGGTATTATCCAACAGTCATGAAACGGCTCGTCCCGAAATCATTCTTTAACCCCACAAGTTTTGCAGGGGCTGCGATCGCCATCGTTAGCTTCGGACTGATTTTATTCCTCTTCCTTCTTGAAGCGTTTGCCGGCCATCAGAAGCCGTACATGGGAATTATCGCGTTCGTGATTCTTCCTGCATTTCTTCTTATCGGGTTGGCGATAGCAGTTGTCGGAATGGTCCTTGAGCGGAAACGCGTCCATGTTACGGAAGATCGGTTTCCCCGTATCGACCTCAACAATCCGCATCAGCGCTCGATGTTTGCTTTCTTCTCCGGACTCGTCATCGTCCTGCTTTTGTTTTCCGCATTCGGTAGTTACCAGGCGTACGAGTTTACCGAATCGGTGCAATTCTGCGGCGAGGTCTGCCACAGCGTGATGAAACCGGAATACACTGCGTACCTTTATTCGCCGCATGCGAGAGTGTCGTGTGCCGAGTGTCATGTCGGATCGGGAGCTGACTGGTACGTGAAGTCGAAGCTTTCCGGTGCCTATCAAGTATATTCGGTTCTGTTTCATAAATACTCGCAGCCCATCGAAACGCCGGTGAGAAATCTTCGTCCGGCACAGGAGACGTGCGAGCACTGCCATTGGCCTAAGCAATTCTATTCGGAGAAGCAGATTGTAAAAAACTATTTCCTTTCCGACGAGAAAAATTCGGAATGGTGGATATCTCTGCTGATGAAAATCGGCGGCGGCAACAGTGAATCCGGTCCGACATCCGGGATCCACTGGCATATGAATATCAGCAACAGGATTACTTATGTCGCGACCGATTCGCAGAGGCAGGTCATTCCGTGGGTTCAATCGAAAAGGCCTGACGGCACCGTGGTGACGTATTCCTCGACCGACTCGCCCTTGACCGAGGCGCAGCTTGCGGCAGGCGAGAAGCGCCGGATGGACTGTATCGATTGCCATAACCGCCCCACACATATTTACCGTCCGTCAAATGAATCGGTGAACGAAGCTATGACGCTGGGCTGGGTTGATCCACGGATTCCGGCAATCAAGGCCATGGCCGTTGAAGCGTTGGAAAAGCCGTATGAAACGCAAGATGGGGCGATGGACAGTATCGGAATCTTTATACGCGATCAGTATGTGCAGCGGTATCCGGACGCCGCGCGCACAATGAAAACCGACATCGACACGGCGATTGAGTGCATTAAACGAATATACAGCAGGAATTTCTTCCCTGAAATGCGCGTGTCGTGGAAGCACTATCCGAATAATATCGGACATCTGTACTCGGCCGGCTGTTTTCGCTGCCACGATGGAAAGCACATGGGCGATAACGGCAAGGTTCTTTCAAGGGACTGCAATACATGTCACGTGATTCTCGCGCAGAAGCTCGACCATGACAAGCTTCGGATATCGCTGACCGGAGTCGAGTACCGCCATCCGGTTGATATCGGCGATGCATGGAAGCAAATGAATTGCAGCGATTGCCACAACGGCGGCTAGTACGCGCCTCTTCTGTCGAGCGCGGCCACGATGATTTTTTTCACATTATTTAAAAAATAAAGAAGCATTTTTCGGACGGTTTTTTGCATCGCATGAATTATGATTGAGCATCCCCCGATTCAGCCTCAGCAAACCAAAAGAGATTTTCTCAAATACATACTTGGCGGAAGCCTATTTGTGTGGATCGGTACTATCCTGTATCCGGTACTCTCGTATCTCAAGCCGCCGAGCCAGGCCGAAGCAGAAGTCAGCAGCGTAAAAGCCGGCAAGCTTTCTGACATCGAAAAAGACAGCGGGACGATCGTGAAGTTCGGGACCAAGCCCGTGATCCTTCTTCGTACTGCCAACGGCGATCTGAGAGCATTTTCTGCAACATGTACACACCTCGATTGCACCGTTCAATACAGGAAAGATTTCGGGCTTATTTGGTGTGCATGCCACAACGGGAAATATGACGTGAACGGCAGGAACGTTTCGGGTCCGCCGCCGCGGCCGCTGGACGAATACAAAGTCAATGTCCAAGGAGGGGAGGTTTTCATCTCCAAGAAATCATGAAACAATCATTAGAAAAAATCTACAACTGGTTGAATGAACGGGTCGAGCTGGATGACCTGATAAAATTCATGGGGAAAAAATATGTTCCTGTCCACCGACATTCCGTGTGGTACTATTTTGGCGGTGTCTCCCTCTTTTTGTTTATCATTCAGGTCGTAACCGGGATTCTTTTGCTGATGTACTATAAAGGGAGCGAAGAATTTGCGTTTGAGAGCATTCAGTTTATTATGTCGAAAGTGCAATTCGGCTGGCTCATCCGGTCGATTCACAGCTGGACTGCAAATCTGTTCATCCTGACGGCGATGATTCACATGTTCAGCGTGTTCTTCGAGAAATCGTACCGCAAGCCGCGCGAGATCACCTGGTTGACCGGTATGTTGATGTTTTTTCTCGCACTCGGCTTCGGCTTCAGCGGTTACCTGCTGCCGTGGAACGAACTTGCGTACTTCGCGACGAAGGTCGGCACTGACATCGCGGGTGTCGTTCCGCTGGTCGGCAAACCTATCATGATTTTTTTGCGCGGCGGCGAGGAGGTCACTGGCGCAACGCTCTCACGGTTTTTTGGGTTTCACGTTGCGGTGTTCCCCGGCATTTTTACCGTGCTGCTCGGCATCCATCTTCTTCTGGTTCAGCGACAGGGAATGAGCGAACCGCTCTCGTCGGAAAATGAACCGGCCGTCGAGCGCAAGACGATGCCTTTCTTCCCGAATTTTTTGCTGCGTGATTTACTGTTATGGCTCATTGTGCTGAACCTTCTTGCAATACTTGCCGTCTTTTTCCCGTGGGAGCTGGGAAAGAAAGCGGATGCGTTTGCCGCAGCTCCGGCAGGAATAAAGCCGGAATGGTACTTCCTCTTCATGTTCCAATCGTTGAAATATATTCCCGGAAAGCTTTGGATCTTTGACGGCGAAGTGTTCGGAATTATGCTTTTCGGCGCAGCCGGATTCCTTTGGATGCTTGTCCCGTTATGGGACAGAAAAAGTGCTCGCGGCGAGAAGAACCGGCTCATAACATACATTGGGCTGTTTGTCGTTTTCTATATGATTATTCTTACGATGATCGGATGGGCATCATGAAGTCACGCGTATCTGTGATGGCTGCGGTATTGATGAGCGTTGCTCTTTTGCACGGCGCCGCGGTTGCCGGAGACCAATGCCTGACGTGCCACGAAGCGCTCGACGATGCGCCGTCGAAGTTGTTCAAACATGATGTTCACTTCGGTAAAGGATTATCGTGCGCAGATTGTCACGGAGGAAATTCCAAATCTGAAGATGCCGAAGAGGCGATGAGCAAGAAAGAGGGGTACGTCGGCGCGCCGAAGGGAGACCAGATTTCGAAAATGTGTGCGGGATGCCACGCCGACCCGGAAGCCATGAGGCGGTACGGTTCACAGTTGCCCACGAATCAATGGGAAAACCTTCAAGCGAGCGTTCACGGAAAGCTTTCAACAACGGGAAAAGAGCGCATTCTGCAGTGCACGACATGCCATTCGGCGCACGGAATCGTTTCGGTGAAAAATCCGGCGTCGCCAGTTTTTCCGTTGAACGTAGTTAAAACATGTACGCAATGCCATGATAACGCCGCGTTTATGCGGTCCTACAATCCTTCGATGCCGGTCGATCAACTCGATAAGTACCGTACGAGTGTCCACGGTATACGCAATGCAAAAGGCGACCCGCATACCGCAGAATGTGCGAGCTGTCATGGCAGCCATGATATTCGCTCGGCAAAGGATGTGAAGTCGAAAGTGTATGCGACGAACGTTCCCGGGACGTGCGCGCATTGCCACAGCGATCCCGGTTTGATGAAATCGTATAAAATTCCGACCGATCAGTTTGACAAGTTTTCCAAAAGTGTCCACGGCATTGCCCTTCTGCAAAAGAACGACGTGTCCGCCCCGGCGTGCAATAGTTGTCACGGCAACCACGGCGCCGCGCCCCCCGGAGTAGAATCGGTATCCAAAGTATGCGGCACATGCCATGCGCTGAACGCCGATTTATTTTCATCAAGTCCGCACAAGAAGGCGTTCGATGACCGTAAACTTCCCGAGTGTGAAACATGCCACGGAAACCACGAAATTCTGGCGGCTACGGATACACTTCTCGGGGTGGCCCCCGATGCAACGTGCAGCCGATGCCATACCGAAAGTAAAAGTGCGAAAGGTTTTTTTGCCGCGCGAACAATGCGTTCATTGATTGACAGCCTTGGATTTT
>Ga0265342_10005064_pt1 | contig 10159 bp, 8 predicted proteins | sample 4CB327metaG_FD_203125 | JGI IMG/M metagenome (GOLD analysis project Ga0265342, IMG submission 203125) | Rhizosphere microbial communities from Carex aquatilis grown in University of Washington, Seatle, WA, United States - 4-CB3-27 metaG | ecosystem: Host-associated > Plants > Roots > Rhizosphere...
CCGCGTTCCAGCGACACGGCGCGCAATTCATCCGGCGCACGGCGGCTTGGACGCATGAAATTCCTCCGAAATTAACCAAGGCACAGCCAATTTAACGGCCCGGCGTCCTTCTAGGAGGGCGCCTGCGGTGCGGCAAGGCTTTTCGGTATGCATGCTTGTCACCAGGCTCCCGGAGGGACAAAATCGCGCTCAACCTGGGAGTTTCGATTTTGGCTCATCACGATCCGATCGGCGTGATTTCCTCGCATGCCGGGCTTGCCCAGCTCAACGAGCGCTCGCGGGATATCTTTCGCCAGATCGTCGAGAGTTACCTCGCCACCGGCGAGCCCGTCGGTTCGCGCAACATTTCGCGCCTGATCACGGTTCCCTTGTCGCCGGCGTCGGTCCGCAACGTGATGGCCGATCTCGAGGCGCTCGGGCTGATCTATGCGCCGCACACCTCGGCCGGCCGGTTGCCGACCGAAATCGGTCTGCGGTTCTTTGTCGACGCCTTGATGCAAATCGGCGATCTCACCGAAGCGGAACGGCAGTCGATCCAGACCCAGCTTGCGGCCGTTGGCCGGGCGCAGTCCGTCGAAGCCGCGCTCGGCGAGGCGCTGACCCGGCTCTCCGGGCTTACGCGCGCCGCCTCCGTGGTGTTGACCGGCAAATCCAATTCGCGGCTGAAGCACATCGAATTCGTGCGGCTGGAACCGGAGCGGGCGCTGGTCGTGCTGGTCAGCGAAGACGGCCAGGTCGAAAACCGTGTGCTGATGCTGCCGCCGGGCGTCCCCTCATCGGCGCTGATGGAAGCGACGAATTTCCTCAACGCTCGGATCCGCGGGCGCACGCTGGCGGAAGCGCGGCTTGAACTCGAAACCGCGCTGACACAAGGCCGCGCCGAACTCGACCAACTGACGCAGAAGGTGATTGAGGCAGGGCTTGCAAGCTGGTCCGGCGGCGAGAACGAGGACCGCCAGCTCATCGTGCGCGGCCACGCCAACCTGCTGGAAGATCTGCACGCGCTCGAAGACCTGGAACGCATCCGCCTGTTGTTCGACGATCTCGAGACCAAGCGCGGCGTGGTCGATCTGCTCGGCCGCGCCGAAAGCGCCGAGGGCGTGAGGATTTTCATCGGATCGGAGAACAAGCTGTTTTCGCTGTCCGGCTCGTCGACGATCATCGCACCCTATCGCGACGGGGCGGGCAAGATCGTCGGGGTTCTCGGCGTGATCGGGCCGACCCGGCTCAATTATGCGCGCGTGATCCCGACCGTGGATTACGCGGCGCGGATCGTCAGCCGCATGCTGGGCGGCTGATCCGGACCTTTCACAGCCCGTTTGGAGCTTGATTTTCGGCCGCCAAAGCACGATATCCGGCCCAATCATTCAACGATCCAGAAGACGATTTCGAAAAGGTAGTCGCATGACCGATCCCAAGGGGCAGAACGACAATTCGGCGAGCCCTGAGCAAGGAGCGGAGCCGGTGGTTTCCAAGCCCTACATCATGCCGGATGATCCGGAAGAAGGCTCTGCGGAGGCGCTCGCCAAGGAGCTGGCCGAGGCGCGCGACAGGACGTTGCGGACGCTGGCCGAGATGGAGAACCTGCGCAAGCGCACCGCCAAGGAAGTGGCCGATGCCCGCGCCTATGGCATCACCGGCTTTGCGCGCGACGTGCTCGACCTCGCCGACAATCTTCAGCGCGCGCTCGATGCGGTGCCGGCGGAGACGCGGGAATTGGCCGATCCGATGCTGAAGACGCTGATCGAAGGCGTCGAGCTCACCGAGCGTTCGCTGCTCAACGCGCTCGAGAAAAACGGCGTCAAGAAATTCGATCCGACCGGCGAGAAGTTCAACCCGAACTTCCAGCAGGCGATGTACGAGGTTCCCGATGCCTCGGTGCCGGCTGGTACCGTGGTGCAGGTGGTTCAGGCCGGCTACACGATCGGCGAGCGCGTGCTGCGTCCGGCGCTGGTTGCCGTTTCCAAGGGCGGCGCCAAGACGCCGGCGGCCGGCCCAGAGAACTAATCTCATCCCCGCCGGGCAGGGGCCTTTCTTGCATCCTCGCCGGCAACGAGCTCGGCAATCAGTTCACGAACCCAGCGATATCCGGGGTGTGCGTGGCTGCGCTCGTGCCAGATCAAGCTGACGTCGAATCGCTCGCCGAGCCATGGAATGTCGATCGCCGCAATTTCATTCCGTTGATTGCGAAGCAGCCGTCGCGGCACTAGCGCGACAAGGTCACTGCTCGAAACGATTTCGGGAACAAAAAGAAAAGAAGCTGCGGACATCACGACCTTTCGACGGTGCCCTAACGCCGCCAGCGCATCGTCGATCGGCGTTTCAAATCTGCCACCCGAAGGCGACACGACGATGTGTTCGAGGCGGACGAACTCCTCAATCGTTAGTCCGCGTTTCAGCTGCGCGTGACCCCTCCGGCCGATGAGAACATAGGTCTCGTCGAACAGATGCTGGACCCTCAATTCTGACGCGCGGGCGTCGGGTGTCGTGATTGCCAAATCGATCTCGCCGCGCGCCAATTGATGTTCCATTTTGGCGGGGTCCCAGTTTCGAACTGCAACGCGCATGCCTGGAGCTCTCTGCCGCAATGCGAGCGTCAGCGGCATCACGACGGTGGCCTGTATGAAATCGGTGCAGGCGATCGTGACAGTCAAGCTTGTGCGCGCCGACGAGAAATCTCTGTGCGACTGGAGCGTATTGCGCACCTGATCCAGCGCCTGTCGTAACGGACCGAGCAATTCGAGGGCTTTCGCCGTTGGGATCACGCCGCGCCGGGCAGGCAAAAGCAGGGGATCGTCGAAGATATCCCTGAGGCGATTAAGCTGCGCGCTCACCGCCGGCTGACTGAGATGCAGCCGCTTGGCTGCCTTCGTCACATTTCGTTCGGCCAGCAGAGTTTCGAGCGTCACCAGCAGATTCAGGTCGAGGCGTTTGGTATCCATTTGGCGGATGGCTGGTGATAAAATATCCGATTTCACATATGGCTCGGATCACTCCATCACGCAAGCTCGATCCACGTTGGAGACAAGAGCGGTGAAGAAGCGAGTGCTGATTGTTTATGCCCACCCCGAACCAGGTTCGGTGACGCGGCAACTGGTTGAAGTCACGGCGGAGACGCTCGGAATGCAGGGGCACGGGGTGGTTCGTTCGGACCTTTACGGCATGAGCTGGAAAGCGGTCTTCGACGAAAACGACTTCCCAAGACGCACCAATCCCGAGCGGCTGTCCTTCATCACGGAATCGCTCAACGCCTATGCCAGCGGTCATCAGACCGACGATGTCGTGGGCGAACAGGCCAAATTGTCAAACGCTGATGCCGTCATCTTGCAGTTTCCGCTTTGGTGGTTTGGAGCTCCCGCCATTCTGAAGGGATGGATCGAGCGAGTTTACGCGGCCGGATTCGCCTACGGCTACAAGAACGGAACGAATCAGTACCGCTATGGCGAGGGTGCCCTGAAAGGCAAACGTGCACTGGTCCAGGTCTGCACCGGCGGACCCCAGGAAGATTACGGGCCGCGCGGGATTAATGGTCCGATCGACCAGCTTCTTTTTCCTCTGACGCACGGAGCGCTGTTTTATCCCGGAATGGATGTGCTCCCGACGCACACGGTTTACGGAGCGGCCCATTTCAACGCGGCTGCACAGGTGGATGCGGCCAAATCGGCATGGCGACGACGCGTCGAACGTCTGTTCGAAGACACTCCGATTCCATTCAGATCACAAAATGGCGGCGACTATCCGGACCAGCGTACGCTTCGCGACGACTTGGCGCCGGGTTGCACCGGATTTTCCGCGCATATCGACGAGGAAATGGAAGCCTGAGCCCGGAGCCGGAGCTACACCGCGATATCGCTGGACTGGATTCGCTTGACGCCGGCCTTGGCCATATCGGCCCATGCCTTGGCAAGCGAGCCCTGGGTGTCGATGCCGCGGCAGGCGTCCTCGATGACATAGGCTTCAAACCCCGCTTTGCGCGCATCCATCGCGGTCCATGCCACGCAGAAGTCGGTCGCAAGACCCGCAACGAAAAGTTTTTGCAGCTTGCGCGCCTTGAGCCAGGCGGCAAGGCCTGTCGTGGTCTTGCCGTCGGCCTCGGTAAAGGCCGAGTAGCTGTCGGTGTCCTTGTGATAGCCCTTGCGGATGATGAGTTCGGCCTGCGGGATCGAAAGATCCTTCGACAGTGAAGCGCCATCGGTGCCCTGCACGCAGTGATCGGGCCACAGCACCTGCTTGCCGTAAGCCAGATCGACGGTTTCGAACGGCTTCTTGCCGGCATGCGATGAGGCGAAAGAGACGTGCCCGGGCGTGTGCCAGTCCTGGGTCATTACGACGTTGGCAAAGCCCTTGGCGAGCTTGTTGATGACCGGCACGACCTGATCGCCCTCTTTCACGGCAAGGCTGCCGCCGGGCAGGAAACAGTTCTGCACGTCGATCACGAGCAAGGCCGATGCATCGTCGATCTTGATCGGAGCCGCTGCCCAGGCCGTGCGCGAGGCGATCGCGCTCACAGCCAGGCCGCCCAGGGTTGCGAGTGTCTGTCTTCGGTTCATCATGATGCCCTCCCTCTTCGGGAACGAAGTTAGCAAATCCGGTTACCGGCGGAAGATCAAAGAAGCGGCGCTGTCTGACCCAAAACTTGGCGCGTCCTAGCACGGCGGTTCAGAGGTCCGCATCATGGTTGCCGCGAGTTCGTCATGCGGACCTCTGAACCAAAGCCACGCTAGATCATCAAATTGGCTAATGTCCTTTCGATTCCGAAGTTCGAAACGTGGCTCCGAAAAATGCTAAAAACTTCGGAATCGGGACATTAGCGCGGCTCGATTGCGTCGCGGACCGCGCGGAAACGCGGAAAGGCCTTCTCCCATTGATCGCGCGGCGCGCTGCCGATGATCCGCATCGAGCCCCCGCCGCCGAAGCGCAGCCACTGCACGAGTGTGACCGGGGTATCGTTGCGGCCGGAGGTGGCATCGATCCGGGTCTCATAGCCGGCCATGCCGTCGATACGGACCGGCTCGGACATCGTGATCTTTCCGGTGTGCATGCCGGGGATGGCGCGGGCGGCCTGATCGGCGAAACGGGCGCGGTCGTCGGCTTGCGTCGGCGTCGCCGCCATCAGGCCGATCACCATGAAGGGCGCGGCTTCGAAGCCGGTCTCCTCCTCGCCGTCAGCGAGCAGCAGGGCGCCGGTCGCGCCAAGCGCGCGCACATGCTTGAAGTCGCCGAGATTGCCGACCTTGAACGGCATCAGGGCAAGTTGTTCGTCGACCGGGACTTCCTTGCGAATGACGGCGGATGCAAACATCTGGCGAACCGCATCGTCGCTGTAGATCCTGGTGGCGTTCTCCGGCACCTGGACGTCGACATAGCCGGAGAAGGTCCCGCCGGAGAGGATCATCGAGTAGTGGCGGAAAACGCCGGAGGCGTTCTTGACGGTCTCTGCCGTGTAGTACGCCGTTCCGGCGCCGGTCTCGAGGCTCTCCGGCTTGACGGCCGCGCCGGCCGCCGGATTGGTCTTGACCCCGTTCATGACCTCGCCATAGGCGCCGGCCGGCAACTCCGCGACCAGCACCTTCACGTTCTGGTCTTCCGTCGTGAAGCCCGAGAAGTTCTTGGCGGGGACGAGGCCGACCAGCGGCGTCATCCCGACCCGGCCCCCCGGCGGGAAAACCGGGTCGGCGGCGAGCGCGCTGGCCATCGTGGCGGCCAGCCAGGCGAGGACGGAAAGCAGTCGGAGACAGGTCATTGGCGATTTTCTCAGGTGGTGATTGCGGCCGTCCGATCAGGGCAGTGGAGAAGCCGATCCCGCCCCAGTTCGGCGCGGGTTGGGAGGGCTTTTAACGGGTTTGCCGTCCGGGCGACAGCGGGTTGGGACGCCAGGGGGCGCCGCTCCCGGTATTACCCCGGGGCGGCCCGGCTGTGGTCTCGCCCCGAAACTATCTTTAAAAGTTGAGGGGCTTGGCGGCCGAAGCTTGCGCCATCCTCCTTGCAGGCCATACGCCCCCTCCTATATGAGGCTCACCGTCGCAATATCGCGAGTATTTGATCGTTGGGGGTCCGGATCAGGGTGCCTTTAGGGCCCAACCGACCTGCCGCAAAAAGAAGGATATGAGGACCATGGGAAAGGTCATTGGGATCGATCTCGGCACGACGAATTCGTGCGTTGCCGTTATGGACGGCAAAAACGCCAAAGTCATTGAGAACGCCGAGGGCATGCGGACGACCCCGTCGATCGTCGCTTTTAGCGATGATGGCGAGCGGCTTGTCGGCCAGCCGGCCAAGCGCCAGGCGGTAACCAATCCCGAGCGAACCTTCTTTGCGGTGAAACGCCTGGTCGGCCGTCGCTACGACGATCCGATGGTGGAGAAGGACAAGAAACTCGTCCCCTACAAGATCGTGAAAGCATCCAACGGGGATGCCTGGGTCGAGGCCGACGGCAAGACCTATTCGCCCTCGCAGATTTCCGCCTTCATCCTCCAGAAGATGAAGGAGACCGCGGAAGCCCATCTCGGCCAGAAGGTCGATCAGGCGGTCATCACGGTTCCCGCTTATTTCAACGACGCCCAGCGTCAGGCCACCAAGGACGCCGGCAAGATCGCCGGCCTTGAAGTGCTGCGCATCATCAACGAGCCGACCGCGGCCGCGCTTGCTTACGGTCTCGACAAGACCAAGTCCGGCACCATTGCGGTGTACGACCTTGGCGGCGGCACGTTCGATATCTCGATTCTCGAAATCGGCGACGGCGTGTTCGAGGTGAAGTCGACCAACGGCGACACCTTCCTCGGCGGCGAAGACTTCGACATGCGGCTGGTCGGCTATCTCGCCGATGAGTTCCAGAAGGAGCAGGGCATCAACCTGCGCAACGACAAGCTTGCCTTGCAGCGCCTGAAAGAGGCCGCCGAAAAGGCCAAGATCGAACTGTCGTCGACCACGCAGACCGAAATCAACCTGCCGTTCATCACGGCGGACCAGACCGGTCCGAAGCATCTGACCATGAAGCTGACGCGCGCCAAGTTCGAGGCGCTGGTCGATGACCTCGTGCAGAAGACCATCGAGCCCTGCCGCAAGGCGCTGAAGGATGCCGGCCTCACCGCCGGCGAGATCGGCGAAGTGGTGCTGGTCGGCGGCATGACCCGCATGCCGAAGGTGCAGGAAGTCGTGAAGCAGTTGTTCGGCAAGGAGCCGCACAAGGGCGTCAACCCCGACGAAGTCGTGGCGATTGGTGCGGCGATTCAGGCCGGCGTGCTGCAAGGCGACGTCAAGGACGTGCTGCTGCTCGACGTCACGCCGCTGTCGCTCGGCATCGAGACGCTGGGTGGCGTGTTCACCCGCATCATCGACCGCAACACCACGATCCCGACCAAGAAGAGTCAGGTGTTCTCGACCGCCGAGGATAACCAGAATGCGGTCACCATCCGCGTCTTCCAGGGCGAGCGTGAAATGGCGGCCGACAACAAGATCCTCGGCCAGTTCGACCTGATGGGCATTCCGCCGGCGCCGCGCGGCATGCCGCAGATCGAGGTGACGTTCGACATCGACGCCAACGGCATCGTCAACGTGTCCGCCAAGGACAAGGCGACCGGCAAGGAGCAGCAGATCCGGATTCAAGCTTCCGGCGGCCTGTCCGAAGCCGACATCGACAAGATGGTCAAGGATGCCGAGGCCAATGCGGCCGACGACAAGAAGCGCCGCGAGGCGGTCGACGCCAAGAACCACGCCGACTCGCTGGTGCATTCCACCGAGAAGGCGCTCGCCGAACACGGTTCGAAGATCGCCGACACCGAGCGCCGCTCGATCGAGGATGCCGTCAGCGATCTGAAGGAAGCGCTGAAGGGCGACGATGCCGAGGCGATCAAGGCCAAGACCAATACGCTGGCACAGGCCTCGATGAAGCTCGGTGAGGCCATGTACAAGCAGCAGGCCGAGGCGGATGCCGCCAAGGACGCTGCGAAGGATGACGTGGTCGACGCGGAATTCACCGAAGTCGACGACGACAAGAACAACAAGAAATCTGCTTAAAGAGCGCCGAACGATGACCCCCATTCTTGCGAGTGCGCACAGCGTCTCGAAGGAGTGGGGGTTATTTTTTCTTTAAGCGGGAAGCGGCATTGTTGGGTCGCATTCGCAGTGTGGCGGTTCAGAAGTCCGCATCATTGGTGCCGCGAGTTCGTCATGCGGACTTCCGAACCAGGGCCACACTAGATAAATAGGTTTGCTAATGTCCTTTTGATTCCGAAGTTCGCAAGCGCGGCTCCGCAAGATGATACGAGCTTCGGAATCGGGACATTAGGGATTGAGGATCGGGCGGGTTTGACGGATGTCCACCAAGCGCTGTTACTACGAAACGCTAGAAGTCGAACGCACCGCCGACGAAAACAAACTCAAGTCGGCCTTTCGCAAGCTCGCGATGAAGTGGCATCCGGACAAGAATCCCGGTGATGCCCAGAGCGAAGTCCGCTTCAAGGAAATCAACGAAGCCTACGAGGTCCTGAAGGACGGCGACAAGCGCGCTGCTTACGACCGTTTCGGCCACGCCGCCTTCGAGCAGGGTGGCATGGGCGGTGGTCCTGCGGGCTTCGGTGCCGGCTTTGCGTCTTCCTTCTCGGATATTTTCGAAGACCTGTTCGGCATGGCGGGCCAGCGCGGCCGCGGCGGCCGCGAACGTGGCGCCGACCTGCGCTACAATATGGAAATCAGCCTGGAGGAAGCCTTCCAGGGCAAGACCGCGCAGATCGAGATCCCGGTCTCGGTGACCTGCGAATCCTGTTCGGGCATCGGCGCCAAGGCCGGCACGAAGCCGAAGACCTGCAGCATGTGCGGCGGCGCCGGGCGGGTGCGGCAGGCGCAGGGCTTTTTCACCCTCGAGCGCACCTGTCCGGGCTGTCAGGGCCGCGGCCAGATGATCGAAGAACCCTGTCCGTCCTGCACCGGCACCGGCCGGGTGACCCGCGAGCGGACGCTGTCGGTCAACATTCCGCAAGGGGTTGAAGACGGCACCCGTATCCGCCTGGCTGGCGAGGGCGAGGCAGGCCTGCGTGGCGGGCCTCCAGGTGACCTCTACATCTTCCTGTCGCTGTCGGCGCACGAGTTCTTCCAGCGCGATGGTGCCGATCTGCACTGCCGGGTGCCGATCTCCATGGTGACGGCAGCGCTCGGCGGCGAGTTCGAGGTGCCGACCATCGAAAAGGGCAAGACCAAGGTGAAAATCCCGTCGGGGACCCAGTCCGGCCGCCGCTTTCGCATTGCATCAAAGGGTATGCCGGTGCTGCGTTCGCGCCAGACCGGTGACATGTACGTCCAGGTCATGGTCGAGACGCCGCAGAATCTGACCAAGAAGCAGCAGGAATTGCTGGCCGAGTTCGAAAAATTATCCTCCGGCGCAACCCAACCCGAGGCTGCGGGTTTCTTTGCCAAGGTCAAGGACTTCTTCGGCACCCGCGCCAGCACGTAATTCGCATTGGTGCGGCTTGCTTGCGCCCTCGAAACCATAACCAGCCCAGCGTCTTGTTGAAGCTGGTATGCCTGCCACTGACGCGCCGCAAGTCGCGTTTTGCTTGACCCGTCGGCTTGCTGCCTATACCTCTTTATGACTGTTTTCTGACATTGTGCCGCGTGAGCGGTCCCGCCTGGTAACGACATGGCATTGCAATCGTCCGTGCGTGCGTTGAAAAAGCCGCTTCGTCTCGACGACGAAGTCCGTTTTCTCCGTTCATGGATTGAAAAACCACTCCACATGGGCGCGGTCATGCCGTCGGGCAAATTGCTCGCACGCACCATGGCGCAATATGTCGACGTGGAATCCGATGCGCCTGTCGTCGAGCTTGGTCCCGGCACCGGTGCGATCACCAATGCGCTGATCGAACGCGGCGTCGATCAGAAGCGGCTGGTGCTGGTCGAGTATAATCCGGGCTTCTGCGCGCTGCTGCGCGATCGCTACCCGCACGCCAAGGTCGTTCAGGGCGATGCCTATCGCTTGCGGGAGGCGTTGCGGGAGGCGCTTGATGCGCCGGCCTCCGCCGTGGTGTCCGGTCTGCCTCTGGTGACCAAGCCGATGCAGATCCGCCTCAAACTGATCCGCGATGCTTTCGTGGCGCTCGCCCCTCGCGCGCCGTTCGTGCAGTTCACCTACTCGGTCGCGCCGCCAATTCCGAAATCGCTGCCC
>Ga0265342_10005065_pt1 | contig 10157 bp, 13 predicted proteins | sample 4CB327metaG_FD_203125 | JGI IMG/M metagenome (GOLD analysis project Ga0265342, IMG submission 203125) | Rhizosphere microbial communities from Carex aquatilis grown in University of Washington, Seatle, WA, United States - 4-CB3-27 metaG | ecosystem: Host-associated > Plants > Roots >...
TCAGTAAAGTTCAGTTGCGTGGGGGAGGGATTTTTCACACATCAAACGGCCGCGAGGTAGAATTTATTCATGTGCTTTTCAAAGCGAATCTTAAAGCGAGGGAAGAAAGTTGCTTGGCCCAGCAGACCATCCATGACGAGATTCTTCCCAAAGAAAACCGGGGTCTGGTATGCCACATTAAAATCCGGGACCACGATCTTCACTTCTGTATAGAAACCTTCGAGCGAACCGATGCCACCCAGAACCCCTTGTCTACACCGAGATCCATCAATCCCCAACGTTTCGGCGATGTCGGCATGAAAGACGGTCCCGTCAGTGCCGGAATCTATCATTGCTAAGATCGGTACCTTTTCGCTTCCCCCAATGGTCCACACTTCGATGTTGATAAGCGGACGGTGCACCCAACTCATGCCGGGTCCAGCTTGGATTTTATAATCGTATTCCTTCCACGCAGTTCGCTTCATGCAAACGAGAAGCTGTACTCCAAATCGGAACGCAGTACTCGCATATACACATAATCATTCTTTCGTTCACCTAGTCGGTCTCTAAGAACCTTTAATGCTGCGTCGGAGTCGATGAGTTTTGCATGGTCCTTTGTAATAGCAACCCACTTCTCCTCGTGTTCCTTACCAAGGATCTTCGTAAGGTCTGCATTAACCTTCATACCCAATAAATATACCATAACGACCTTAAAGGCATTCGTTTGGATCCTTTCTCTTTATTTTATTGCAGGCAAGTCGGCGGAGAAGGTTGCGCCTTGGGCGGGGCCGGGTGAGGTGGCTGATATGCGGCCGCCGTGGGCTTCCGTTATTTGTTTTGCGATGTAGAGGCCGAAGCCGGTCGAGTCGGGGTTGACCTCTTTCGACTGCGCGCCGTGGCCGCCTTCGGTGAAAAGCCGCTGCATGTCTTGCGGCGTGATGCCGACGCCGGTGTCCGTTACCGCGAGGTGTACCATCCCGTCTTTTTTCGTGAGGCTCACCTCGATGCGGCCCCGCGGTGTGTAGCGGAATGCATTCTCGACGAGGTTGCGGACGACGTGGCGCTCAAGTTTTTCCGCATCACCGTCGACCATGCACCCATCTTCGATGGAGGATGTGAGCTCGAGCTTTTTCTCAGTTATCTCAGGGCGGAAGTCTTCCACCACGCGCCGCACGACGGCTGAAAAGTCGAATTCTTTTTTCTCTATCGTTGTTGTTCCGCGTTCCATATCGGCCCCTTGTAGTATAGACATTACCGTATCCACGCCCTTTTGTGAATCGGCAAGTGCGGAACTTGCCATCGATTTCAGCGGGGTCGAAATAGGGCCGAAATCCCCTTCCGCGATGGCGGCGAAGGCGGCTTTGCTCTTCGCGAGGTGGCCTTTTATTTCGTGGCTCATAAAGCGCAGGAACTCCTTCTGCTTGCGCGCGGTCTCTTTGAGCTCGTTGTACCGGTTGTCCTGTTTCAGGATGACGGCCGCGACGTACTCGGGCTTCCGGATATTGGTGACGGCCACGTAGCCCGGGCCAGAGCGCTTCGTTATTTCAAGCGTGCCGTAATTGAGGAAGGATTGCAGCATGCCGCCGATGCGGACGTTGACCTCATGAATGTCTCGGATGTCCCACTCGTGGGCGACGCGGGTCCCGAGCGACACTTGCGTGAAGTAGAGCAGGCGCCTGTCGGTGAGGATGAGCATGTCGAGGTAATGGGTGGTCCAGATGATGATGACCGTCACCCATCCAACAAAAAGAAAGAACGCGGCCAAAAAGGTGAACGCGGTGTGCAGCTCGTAGCTCACGACGCTGTACGGCAGGAGCAGTGCTGCGGCGACGAGCAAGAGCGTTGGAACCAATACGGCAAGCGCTTCGGGGAGGAATACCGCCCAGTGCTTGTGGACCACGAGCAATACTTCTTCGTCGCTTTCGGGAACGGGTATGCTCATAGCAGTGCGAGCGCCGAGAACGCGAGGCACACGAGGCAGCCGAGAGTATATATGATGACGGCTTTCACGACAGTGGGGCGATGCATGAGCGAGTGCGACCAGAAATACCAGAAGAAGATGCCGCAGATGAGTGCGAGGGCGCATTCAATGTAGAGGAAGATATGTCCGAGATCGACGAGCATGGGAAAAAGTATGGCGTCTTGGAATTGCGGGCGCAACAGCGCTATATGCTCATGTCAGCGTTGATGCTGTCGATGGAGGATTGGATGGCGTCCTGGGTCCACACGTATGCGAGCCAGAATGTGACGAGGGTCGAGAGGACGAAGAGAACGACGGCGACGGTGCCTATCTGTTTTGCGACCGGATCCTCCGACTTGAAGTAGGTGTAGCCCTTCCACTTTGATATCGAGAAAAAGAGGAACATCGGGAGGATGACGCTGTGCGCGTAGATGATGAGCTGTGTCGTGAGCGTGGTCGAAAGAGGCGCCGGGTGAATGTTGGTGCCGCAATTTGGGCAGAAATACCACTCCGGCCGCAAGCCTTGGTGGCAGGTCGGGCATGTGGCGGGCGCTGGAGCTGGTGTCTGCGTTGCTGATAGAGCGGAATCTCCTTCCATATCAATAGTTTACTACAGGTTCGAGCCCTGAAACCTCATACGCGCATGGTAAAATAGGGCCAAGGGTCGCAGGTTTTTAACGATGAAAACGCGCATATTAATGTTCGGGTGGGAATTTCCGCCCTTCAACAGCGGCGGACTTGGCGTCGCCTGCTTGGGCCTCACGAGAGCGCTCTCCGCACTTGGTCTCAGGGTCACTTTTGTAATGCCGAAGAAGCTCGACATCTCCACTCCATGGGCGCGGATTATTTTTGCAGATGGCGAGATGGATGCGGAGGCGGGCGGCATAGAAACGATAGCGTTCAATTCCCTGCTCACAGCGTACTCGACGAGCCGCTCGTACGGCCAGCAGGTAGGTATGTCGAACGGCACTGCGAATGACGGCGGCTACGGCGGCGACCTCATGCAGGAAGTCTTGCGCTACGCGCGCGCAGGCTCGCGGCTCGCACGCGAGGAAGAGTTCGACGTCATCTATGCGCACGATTGGCTCTCTTTTGGCGCGGGGCTCGAAGCGAAGCGCGCGACCGGGAAGCCGCTCATCGTGCACGTGCACGCGACGGAGTTCGATAGGTGCGGCGGCTCGTGGGGAGTCAACCCCGACGTGTATGCAATGGAAAAAGCAGGCATGGAAGGCGCCGACGTCGTCATCGCGGTTTCCGAAATGACCAAAAACATCATCGTCCGCGAGTACGGCATCCCCGCGGACAAGGTCCGCGTCGTCTACAACGGTATCGATGAATCGACCGCGCCGCAAAAAGGCGAGGCGCTCCCCCGCCTGCGCGCCTTAAAGGCTTCCGGCTACCGCTTCGTGCTTTTTATCGGCCGCATCACGTTGCAAAAGGGGCCCGATTATTTCCTGCGCGCGGCGAAAATGGTCTTGGAGCGCAATCCGCACGTGCTCTTTATCCTTTCGGGCTCCGGCGACATGGAAGGGAGTGCCATGCGCATGGCGGCCGACCTCGGCATCGCGGACCGCGTCTTTTTCACCGGCTTTCTCTCCGGCACAGAGCGCCACGAGGTCTACTCGAGCGCCGACCTTTTCATTATGCCCTCCGTTTCGGAGCCTTTTGGCATCACAGCGCTTGAAGCAATGCGGCTCGGGACCCCCATTCTCATTTCGAAACAATCCGGCGTCTCCGAAGTCGTCCGCCACGCGCTCAAAGCCGATTTTTGGGATATTGACGAAATGGCCAACAAAATACTTGCGGTCGTCGGCTTTGCGGGACTCCGCGAAGCCTTGGCGGAGAACGCCGCGCGCGAGGCGGAAAATCTCACCTGGTCGCAGGCGGCACAGAAGGTCAATGGTATTGTCCACGAACTGGTGCAATAAAAACGCGTCTCGATTGGTAGTAGAATGATGTGGTGCCGCACGGCGTCCCCTTCCCATGAAATCAGTCTGCTTTTACTTCCAAGTGCATCAACCCTACCGCGTGAAGCGGTATCGCGTCTTCGACGTGGGCAACGACCCCGAATATTTCAATCACCGGGGCGCCGGCAACCTCAACAACAGGCTCATCATCGAAAAAGTCGCCCGCAAATCCTACATTCCCGCGACTAAGCTCCTCCTCGATCTCCTCAACCGGCATCCCGAGTTCCGGGTCTCGTTCTCTTTTTCGGGGGTGGCGCTTGAGCAGCTCGAGCGGTACGTGCCCGAGGTAATAGCGCTCTTCAAAGCGGTCGTCGAGACAGGCCGCACGGAAATATTGGGAGAAACCTACTACCACTCGCTCGCCTTCTTTTACTCGCCCTCCGAATTCGAGCGGCAGGTCGCGCACCACCGCGAGATCGTCCGCAGGCTCTTCGGGGTCTGGCCGCGCGTCTTCCGCAATACGGAACTCTCGTACCGGAACGACCTCGGTTCGTGGGCTGATTCGGCCGGCTATTCCGGCATCGTGACAGAAGGCTGGGATCCGATACTCGGCTGGCGCAGTCCCAACTACGTGTACCGCCCGAAGGGTGCGACGAATACGAAGCTGCTCCTCAAAAATTACCGCCTCTCCGACGATGTCGCATTCCGCTTCTCCTCACGCGATTGGAGCGAGTGGCCGCTCACCGCGGAAAAATTCGCGACGTGGGTCGGCGAAGCCGAAGGCGATACCGTCAACCTCTTTATGGATTACGAAACGTTCGGCGAACACCAGTGGGAAGAGACGGGCATTTTCAAATTCCTGGAGCAACTTCCGGCGGAACTTGGAAAGAATCCTGGCATTGATTTCAAAACGCCCTCCGAGGTCATCGCGAGCTACGAACCGCGCGACGAGGTCGACATCCCCCACATTCTCACGTGGGCCGACACCGACCGCGACCTCACCGCGTGGGCAGGCAACCCGATGCAAAAAGCGGCACTCGAAAATATTTACGCACTCGAAGACAAGGTCCTCCTCGCCAACGATCAGAAACTCTTGGACGACTGGCGCAAGCTGCAAACCTCCGACCACTTCTACTATATGTGCACCAAGTGGTTCGCGGACGGCGACGTGCACGCCTACTTCTCGCCGTACGAGTCCCCGTACGACGCCTACATTGCCTACATGAACGCGCTCTCCGACCTCCGGCTGCGCGTCTCGAAACGTCTCACTTAGTATGTCGCGCTCTATCGTGCTCGGGAACGGCACGCTCTGCGTCGCGCTCGATGGGCGCGGGCTCGTGCGCGACATCTACTATCCACACGTGGGACAGGAAGACCACGTGCGCGGCCGCTACCTGCACCGCGTCGGTGCGTACGTGGATGGCAGCATGCACTGGTTCGACGAGGACCAGGGGTGGGAGATCGCTGTCACCTGCGAAGAGGATGTGCTCTCGAGCATCATTACCGCGCGGCACCCGGGCTTAGCGCTCGAGATAACGCTGAAAGACATCGTCTACAACGAGAAAACGATATTCCTGCGCAAGGTCACGGTCGCCAATAAAAGCGACCGAGAGCGCGAGATAAAGATCTACTTCGGGCACGAATTCGAGATATACAAATCGCACGGGGGCGACACCGCATACTTCGATCCCGAATCCCATTCCATCATCCACTACAAAGGAGAGCGTGTTTTTCTCATCGGGGGCACCTTGGACGGCGAACCCTTCAACGATTACGCGACGGGCCGTGTGAATTTCCAGGGCAAGGAAGGCACGCACCGCGATGCCGACGACGGACAGTTGAGCCAGAATCCGATAGAGCACGGGCCCGCCGATTCCGTCATCGGCTTCTATGCGCAGTACACGCCCGGGAAATCCCGGAATATCGAGTACTGGGTCGCGGCCGCAAAATCGATACACGAAGCGCGCGAGTTGAGCGATTACATTGCGCGGAAAACACCCGAGCAGCTGATAAAAACGGGAAGCGACTTTTGGAAAGCGTGGCTGCGCGTGTGCGAACCGGATTTCAAGGACCTGACGCGCGAGCATGTCGCGCTCTTCAAGCGGAGCCTCATGTACGCGCGGGCGCACGTGGATGTGGGCGGCGGCATCATCGCCTCGTGCGATTCCGACATGCTCCAGTGGGGCTTCGATACGTATTCGTACGTGTGGCCGCGCGATGCCGCATACGCGGCCTTAGCCTTTGATCAAGCCGGGGACCCGAGCATCGCAAAGCGGTTCTTCGAATTCTGCCGCGATGTCATCACCGACCAGGGATATTTCATGCACAAATATTTGCCGGACAAATCGCTCGGGAGCTCGTGGCACCCGTGGGTGAGGAACGGTCATCCGCAGCTCCCCATCCAGGAGGATGAGACGGCGATAGTCGTGATAGCGCTCGCGCGCCACTACGCAAAAACGCGCGACATCGAACTCCTCGAAGAGATGTACGACCCCATCATCGAAAAAGCTGCCGATTTCATGGTCATCTACCGGGAAAAGGACACGCACCTTCCGAAATCTTCCTACGACCTCTGGGAGCGCAAGCCCGGGAGCTCGACCTACACGTGCGCTGCGGTTTACGCCGGACTCATCGCAGCAGCCGACCTCTCGCGGATACTGGGCAAGGAAACGCAGGAGACGCGCTATCGGCAGGCCGCGCACGAAGTGCGTGAAGCGATACTCACGCACCTCTGGGACGAAAAGACAGGCATGTTCCTCAACATGATAGACAACGACAAAGGCCCTGCGGCGCGCGACGCGACCGTGGATATGTCGAGCGTGTATGGGATTTTCGCCTTTGGTGTGCTTCCGCACGATGATGCGCGGCTTGCGCGTGCGTGGGAGACAAGTGTGCGGACGCTCTCGCACGGCGTGAGGAGCGGCGGGCTCGCACGCTTTGAAGGAGATGACTACTACCGCATCGAGGGCGAGGCTCCCGGCAACCCGTGGTTCATCACGACGCTGTGGTATGCGGAATATTTGACTGCGAACGCGAAGACCGTGGACGATCTCGTGCGCGTCCGCGAGATATTCGACTGGGTCGTACGCTTAGCCCTCCCCTCCGGCGTGCTCTCCGAACAGCTCAATCCCTACACCGGCGAACAAGTCTGCGCCGCACCGCTCGCCTGGGCGCACGCGGGCTACGTGACCGCAATTCTCGCGTACCTCGAGCGCTTGAATGCGCTGCGGACATAAGATGCGTTTTAGGATAGGATGAATGCGTTCTGCGTACAGTGCTGGGGTGGCGAAATTGGTAGACGCGCGTGGCTTAGGACCACGTCCCGTAAGGGGTTGAGAGTTCGAGTCTCTCCCCCAGCACTGTGGGTCGAACGCGTGCGTAACGACTACAACTTCTAATTGAACGAGCCGGTGACGTTGATGGGGGCTGGTGTCGTCGTATCGGGATTTTGGAGATCAATGCCGAAGGTCGCCGTTACGATAGAGAGGATGCCATAGACAGAGACCATGATGAGCATGCCGACGATGCCCCATATCATGTGGCTTTTGCCTTCGCTGTTGTCCCCTCCCTCGTTGAGCTTCACGAGGAATTCCACGAGCCCGTACACGAAGAGAAAGAAGCCTGCGGCAAAGATGACGAGTATGGCCGGAGTGATGAGGTAGGCCTCGAACCGTGCCATCACATCACTTACTCCGGTCATATCAGGATTTTCGGGATGCCTCGCGCGAGAGAGTCACAGTGCGCGAAGTACAGAGGCATCAGCCTCCCGTATTTATCTGTATTCCCTGAGGAATGACAGGGGTGGTAGACGTGACTGAGAAGGTGCTCTGGAGAAGACGGATGATGCCCCAGATGGAGACCATCACGAATATGGCAACGACGCCGTAGAACATTATCTGCAAGCCCTCGGATTTTGCCTCGCCGACGTTCATGAGGTACTTGATAAGGCCCCAGAAGAAGATGACGATGGCGAGCGTGATGAAGAGGCCCACGACCGCGTTCAAGAACGTATTAACGAGTGCGAGCGTGTTAAGCAGGGTCTGAGCCGCAACGAGGCTCGGAAGAACGAGGGTGCCCGCCGCGATTATGGATGTACCGATAATTTTGCGCATAAAAATGAGGTTTTTTGGCTTATCTCTAAGTACTCAAATGGTATAGCCCGGGGCCGAAAACACAATAGACGCCTTGGGGGCGATGTGGATAACGGACTTTAATGCTTTTCCTCTTCTTCCTCCCCCGAGCCTTTCGCAATCATGAATACCGCCCATACGATAAGCGCAAGAATGACCGCCCCCGTGATGTACGTGGCGGTCGCCGCGTGGTCCCGGAAAAACTGGACGACCCCGAGGAGGACAATGAGAACGAAGAGGATGGCCACAGCCCATTCCATTATCTTGATGGCCTCAGTGCGGTTCGAAGGCCAGGTGCCGAGGCGGCTCACCCACATTACAAATGCAAGGCCGTACGTGAGAAGCGCCGCGACGAGCATGAGCCCGACGAAGATATTGAAGAGGCCGGCCGCCTGGGTGAGCGACTGAGCGGAAGCAGCGTATGGAAGCGTAAGAATGAAGAGCGGCGCAAGACGCAGGAGGCGTCGCGTGCGCGAACTATCCGCCATAGTAGCCGCTCCCGAAGAGCGTCGACTGGAGGAGGTGCAGAATGCCCCAGATGGAGACCATGACGAAAAGCACGATGATGCCCCAGACGAAATAGTTCTTCAATTTCTCGGTGTCCCCCTCGCCGAATTTGAGGATATTCGTGGAAATACCGTAGAAGTAGACGGCGATGCCGCCCACTATGAGCACGCCGGTCGCGCCGTTCAAGAGCGTGACGACAAGGCTCGCAAGCTCCTGGAAGTTGCGGGGCGACGCGGCAAGAGCGACGCCCGGAACTGCCGCCGCGATAATACTCAATGCTACTGCTCGCAAGATTCTCATATCAGTTGCCGACGAGCTGCGTCACGGTGCCGCTGATAAGCGTCGCGATGAGCCAGGCTCCGAGAATGAGCAGAGCGCCAATGATGACGTACACGAAATTCTTCTTCGCTTCGTCGAGCTTGCTTTCGTTGCCGCGCGCGAGCACGAACATGAATCCGGAGATGACAATGAAGAGCGTGATGATGGGGAGCGCGACGATAACGAGGACCTTAAGCGCACCGGCGATGAAATTCGGAATGCTGTCGAAGCTCGAGTTGAGGGGATTATTGAGCCCGGTCGCCTGTGCCAAAACCATCCCTGGCAAAAAAGCGCAGATCGCGGTAAGTGCCGCGACAGATGAACGGATATGTCTCCCCAAGCTCTTCATTGTTGTTGGCTTATGAGATGGCTAAGCTGCTGGTCCGCGCGCGAAACCGCCTGACTGATGAGGACGGCGCCGCTCGTGGTGTCTTCAATCATAGCCTGAAAGATAGTGTCTGTCCCCTCGGGATCGGGATCGGCCCATGAGTGCCCGATGATGACCATTTTGTTGAAGAGGTCGGGGTCGCCCGAGGCCGTCTGCCCCAAGAGATCGCGGCGGGGAGACGGCAGCCCGAGCGCCGTCGAGAGCGCGGCCGCATTGGTGGGTTCGTTGAGAACGTACGCGACGGTGAGGGCCGAGGAGGGGTTCTTGCCGGATTTTGCCGCCGCGAGCGCATATACGCGCGCGGTATCGAGCGAGCGAGCACCGCCGCGTATCTGCGGCAATGCGGTCGCCGCAAAGTTGAGGTTGGGATTGATACGCTCGATCTGCACTTCTTCGCTCGCGTAGCCCACGTACAGCGCCAAGTCTCCCGCGGCGAAGGCGGCCTGCGCGTCCGGGAGCGACCGGTTCCAGGAGTAGTAATCCTTCGAGGGGTCGGCGAACTGGGTGAAAAAGCGCAGCGCGTTCAAGGTCGACTGCTGCACATCGGTGCCGCCTGTTTTGGGTACGAGGTCGCTCTCGAGCTTGCCCGCGTTGTCGTAGAAGGTTATCGGCCCACCCGCCTGGAGAATGAGGGTCGCAAGCACGTCTTTGGCATTGTCGACGTTCTGGTATTCTCCGAAATCTATCGCGCTTTTGATGAGCGAGCCCGCATCGTCTTTGGTACTCAGTTGCTGCGCCATGGGAGAAATCTCATCCCAGTACGCGGGCGGCTGCGAGTACCCGGCCGAGGAGAGCATGTCTTTGTTCCAGTAGAGGACCAGGGGGTCGGCGGCGATGGGAACAGCTTCGATGCCAGTGGTGCCGATGAACGAGTCCGCGACATCCGCGAAGGTACTTTCAAATTGCGATTGCGAGAACGACTTGAACGGCGTTGGGACGATCTCGCCCGCGTCTTGTATCGCGTAATC
>Ga0265342_10005066_pt1 | contig 10156 bp, 9 predicted proteins | sample 4CB327metaG_FD_203125 | JGI IMG/M metagenome (GOLD analysis project Ga0265342, IMG submission 203125) | Rhizosphere microbial communities from Carex aquatilis grown in University of Washington, Seatle, WA, United States - 4-CB3-27 metaG | ecosystem: Host-associated > Plants > Roots > Rhizosphere...
GGTACCGTTGAACGAAGAGGTAATCAGGTTTTGGCTAACGTTGACTTCAAGGACAATCGGTGACCCCGGCTGCACGACGCCGGCGCTCTTGGAGTAGTCCGCCACTTCGCTCCAGTGCTTCTGCGAGTCCCGCCACAGCGAGAGCGTGTTGTCGCTGCCCCACTGGAAAACGTACATGTTGTCGGCATCCGACAAAAGGAACGCGAGGCCGATCACCGCGGTATTGCCTGATCCTGCCGGCTGGGGCGCCACGGCTTCCATGCAAAAGTCACCGGTGGTCGCGTTGAACGTCTTGTTCCAGTAGGTCCAGTAAGTGTCCTGGCTGCCGAAGTGCATCTTCAGCCCGCCGCCAAACGTAGCCTCAGGATCGCTGGCCCAGCCGCCGGTATTGTCCGCGAAATTGTCCTCGAAAATCGCCTGTCCCGGCTTGTCGGCACAACCGGCCGCAAACGCCTGCGGTGACAGAGACAGGGTCAGCAGAAGCAGGATTGGAAAATGCTTCATCATATTCCACCCCCTTGCAATCTCCGCCGGCCGTCGCACTGACAGCCAGCAGAGAACTCGTCGCCCTCGGCCCTACTTTGGCAAGAAGAGACCGTCGAGAGCAAGACCCAAGCCGGGCCCCACCGCTGGTCCGGCGCAAGGCTTCGCGGCAGGAATGATCCGCGGCGTGGTTGCGCGGTCGCACCACGTTGCCCTGTCGCGCGGTCCAAGCGATATTGTGAAGACGCTGCCATGGTTGCGGAGGTCATCGCGGTGAATCGCACCCGCAGATTGGAAGCCAGTTTGCCCCAGGTGCTGGCGGCGGCTTTCTTCGCCACTGCGCTCGCGTCGCTGATCGCCCCGGCCGCCGCGGACTCGACTGGAACGCCGTTTCCGCCGACCGTCGCCAAGAGCTATCACGCGCCGGGCTACGTCGCGCCGCCGGCCTCGACTTCGGGCAAGACCTCCATCCTCGATCTGTTCAGCGCCATGCCTAACCCGAACTGGGGGCCGGACGACGCCTACAGCACCGTCGCGCTGGCCGCCCTCAGGTTTCATGTGCCGGCGAGGCAGCAGGCGATGCGCTTCGCCGCCGGATACAGGGATCCGGAGGTGGACCTGACGGCCACGGTCGTTCCGCCGGAAGAATCCAAGCCGGGGTCGGTGGCTGGCCTGGTCGTGCAGGCCGACGGCAAGGGCAACGCTGTGCCGTTGTTTCTTATCGACCCGGTCGCCCAGGCGATCCGCCGTCTACAGCGAGGTGGGCGGCAAGCTCATTCCACTCCACACATGGTCGGACGATCCGGCCCTGGTAAAGTGGATTCCCACCTACCACCACGTCAACCGCATCGAGGCGATCGCCGGCAAGAACTCGGCGGTGTTTCTTATCAATGGTGTTCAGGTCGCCGACATATCGCTGCCGGCGACGCCGACGGGTTCGCTTATCGGCTTCTACGCCGCCGGTAGCGACAGCGACGAGGGCGACTTTGCGTTCAGCAACGTTCTGGCGCATTTCCCGACATCCGAGCCGCCCCGCCCTTGGGGATGGCGGAAGCCCCGACCGCTGCTAGCGGCCCGGCAGCGACGCCGGCCTCCGGCATGCCGCGCAATTCGGACCTCGCCATTCAGGCGCTGACAGGGACGACCACGGGGGTCGGAGGCTTCGCGAACGAGAATACCGCGACCGACTTCAAGCCGGGCGACATCATTTTCACGGACAATTTCCAGACCCTCGACAAGGATTGGAACGTCGACGATCTCGACGCCGTCGTTCAAGGAGGGCGGTTCATCATAAAGGCGGCCACCGGCAGGCAATTTCGCCTGCCAAACCTGAAATACAGTTTGCCGCAGTTCGACGTGGCGATCGATGTAGCGGCGGCGCCCGACTCTGCGACCCATGCTTCGGCCGGCCTGGTCCTTTGGGACACGGGCGACACCTACACCTTTTTTCAAGTCGCCCCGGGCCGCAACACCTTCGCGATCTATAACATTGCTCCCGGCGGCGATACGCCGGTCGCGGACTGGGGCACCGACCCTGCGATCAACACGGGGCGGGGCGCAACCAACCATCTCGAGGCGATCGCGGGCGACAAGAAGGTGTTCTTCCTCATCAACGGTCATCCCGTCGCCTCGATGGCCCCTCCGTCATCGTCGACGCTCGGCTTCCCAATATCGGCCTGATAGTTCTAGCCGCCGATGACGGGCCCGCCGCTTTCAAGTTCGCCAACCTCGTCGTTAAAACGCCGCCGAAAGTCATTACGAATCTGGTCCCCGCGCCTCCGCCCACGGCGCCGGGACAGACGATTTTCAGCGACAAATTCAGCAGCCTCGACCCTTCGTGGGGGCATCCGGATGCCAATGTTTCCGCCGCCGGTGGCCAGCTTCACGTCACGGTTCCCGCCAACCAGACAGACGACCCGATAAACGGCAAATACAGCTATGGGCCGATCGACCTGTCGACCGACGTGACCGTTCTGCCGAGCGGCGACCCGGCCATGGGGGGAGGCCTTGCGTTCTGGGCCAGCGACGATGGCGATTACACACCGGGTGTAAACTGTGTCGGCCCTTTTGGCGGCCGTTTTAGGAATTTGGCAGCACGAAGCTCCTAAGTTCCCGCTCGATTTAGATCTGGGTCCGGGAGTGAGTGCTTCCCATGTCTAGTCTTATGAACCGCTTCTTGAAGGATGAATCCGGCGCCACGGCGATCGAGTACGGCCTCATTGCCACGCTGATCGCTGTCGCCATCATCGTCGGCGCTGGCGCCCTCGGCACCCAACTGAACGCCGTGTTCAATGGTCTGTCGACCAAGCTCACCGCGCCGTAACCGGTTCAATCTGCCATCGTTGAGAGCCGCGATAGAAAAGCCCGGCCCTAAGCGGGCGCAGAAGGACCGGGCTTCTACGCAAGCGGACTCGCCCAGGGGGTGGGCGAGTCGGGCTCCATTTTAGAGGTTTTCCGTCCAAAGCGAAAACGCCCCGGCCTTTCGACCGGGGCGCTGGTCCGCCGCAAGCGGGCCCGAAGAGGCCGGCCGCTGGTTCCTTGAATTGCCGGTCGATATCAAACTGCAATCGATGATCAAGACGGCAAGCGGGGAGGTATACTTGCCCGACGAAATCCCGCGGCTGCGGCGCGTTAGCGGAGAAGGAACCGAGTGAGGATCACCGAGAGGAAGAAGCGATTTAGATTGAGCGATGCGGAGAAAGCCAGGGAGGAGTGAGCGCAAAAGACATCACCGGTATCGCCCGCATCATCGCTGGCGTCGACACCTACACCGACGTTCCCTATCGGCTCGGCATAGTCGAGACGAATGGCAGGCGGGGCATCCTCCGCGGCACGATCGAGGTCACCCAGGCGGTCATCTCGTCGCTGCACGACCTCGGTGAAAGCACCATCGAACTCGGCAGCGTGCTCGGCTGGTTCAAGTTCATCGTCACCGACGTACCCCGCCGCGAGATCAAACTGACGGGCTGGATCAAGGCCAGCAGCTTAAAAACGCGCCCGTAGCTCAGTGGGATAGAGCGTCGCGCTTCGAACGCGAAGGCCGGGAGTTCGATCCTCTCCGGGCGCACCACTCTCGCTCCGGCTGTCAAGGCTCAACGCGGCCCGCCTCGCTCGGCCGTGCGACCTGCGCCCCTGGGAAACAGACGTTGCACAGTCCACCACTCAATGATCAGGCTCATCAAGCTTGGCAGTCCGATCAGGAGAAGAAGAGGTAGGTCTCTGGCGAGCTCGTCGCGATTGGTGAAGTCGATACTTCCTGCGGCGGTCTGCCCGAAGAGTTCTACGCCAGCCAGCCCACCGACCAGCAAAGTCGCAAGAACAATTGTTGCCCAGCTCACGGCCGCGCGGGCGCCCCGACTAAAACGACGATCCCGATGACGATCGCGCTGCCCACGGCGATCATGATTTCGAGAACAAGAACGATTGCCAGCTCGGTATTGAGATGAGGGCCGGCCTGCAGGCCCAAGTTCATCTCGACCGCGGAGAAGACAAGAAGCGCTGCCAAGGCCGAAGAAATGGCGGTGGCGAAACCCAAATAGGCAATGCAACGCGACCGCGAAGGTGGCCTGTTCGCGATGTCGAGGCCGATGGTGCTAATGTTCTCCATGGGCGGCTCCTTTCTTGCGGTACCTTAGAACACCGCAACGTGGTACATCGCGATGCCGGTGTAGGAGCCGTCCACAGCATCAAGAGCAGACCCTTCAATCTTTGCTCTCCCGAGCCGAGGCGCCACCCCCGGCCGAGATTAGGGTCAGTGGCATGTAACGGGAGTGTTTCGCCCTAGCTGCAACGGCGCGAATTGACTGCTCAGTCCGCCGACGCCTGAAGGTGAACATCGACGCGACGGTCGCGGATTACCGTGCAGCCTTCTCGAAGATCGGCGCCACCTTTGAGTCTTGTTTCGAACAGCAGTCTAGTGATCGGACGAGCTAAGTTGTTCGGTTGTGCATCGGGTGCCACCCGCGGCGCATCACTTGCGCCCACCCGGAGTGCTGAGGCTTGTCGCGTCTCCTTGGTCCGTAGGGCTGGCCGGCTGATGAGCGAGAATTGGGTTGACCCCCCTCGTGGGTCGTTCTCAGCCAGCCCCTCAAATCACGCGACACCCGGCCATCCGGTTCCGCGATGTTCAATCATCGAGACCTGCGGCACCAGCCTTGAAGAAGCTGTATCCCTGTTTGAGCAGATCGCGCGAAATATCGGGGGTGGCGACGTATTCCTCGTCTGTCGCCTCCCAGTCGCTACTCGCAAACTGCGCGGCAAACGTAGAGGGGAGCGCCACCAGCCTCTCTGCCGAGCTGACCGTGCTGCGGTAAACCATGATCGCAGACCGGGCCGTAACGCCCGCGCCGCTCGGCGCCGTCCGCGGCAATTCCGCAAGGGCGCGTTCCAAGCCCAGTAGGCGATCGCTTAAACGCGTCCATAAACGCCGACTCCACGGCGAGCGGCTACGGCGCGACATATCAATCATCCAACTGGACAGACGGAGCAAAAGACTGCCGATCATCTTTCGTCTTCGCAACCTCAGCCCTCAGACTCCCCGACGACAATTCACGCTGGGCCGCGTCGACGTGCTCGAGCCTTCGGTGTAGTGCTCGCCGGCATCGGCCACTTCGCCCGGTTCCTGCGCCGCGTCGTATTTGTCAGCGAGGCGGCTTCGCAGGGGGAACGGGTTCGCCTTGGGAACCTTCTGCGTCGACCGACGTTGGGTGTCCGGCCCTCCCGGATTCAGAACCGCATTGCGGTGGAGATTCTCGCCAACCTCCGAATTCGCCGGCCGAGGCCGTCAACCAAGGAAACAAAATGTCAGATAGCCCGTCTCCGCCGCGTGAGCCGATCACGATCATTCGCGGCGATTCCAACGGTCCCCTCTATCTGCTCGTTGCCCTGATCATTGTTGCGGCAGTGGGCGCCGTGTATTGGGTAAGCACTTCGCATCCGAACCCAAGTTCGACGTCAACGACCACAGTCATCATGCCGGCGCCAGCCCGCACCGACGCGCGGCCTGAGCCAAACCGTCAGGCACCGGACAATCACTCGCGCGATTCTGCGCCAGCCCCGCAACCGCAGCCCCCCGTTTTGATCCCGAGACAGTAGCAAACTCGGGGTATTTGGACCGCACTGAGGACATTCCGGCGACCCGGCGCGTCCTACTGTTTGTCGAAGCGCGACGCTCTATCCGACTGAGCTACGGACGCATTCAGGCTCAGGCGGGGCCGGGAGCGGACTTGAGCAGCCTGGCGATCTGATCGGCGGCGTCCGCACGGGCTTCCGTCTCGGTCGAGTAGACCTTCATCGATGAAGTGACCAGCTCAGCTCCCCGATAGATCTCCCAGCGGAGCGTCAGTCGGCCGCCGATCGCCCGGCGGCGGAGTTGGACACGGTATGGTTCGTCGGCCACCCTCCACCTTCGCACGACAGCGCCAGGTGGGCTACTCCGTGCCGGTGGTAGTGCGTCAGTTTGGAAACTCAAAGCGCGTCGAGCGGAATATCGAAGACCGACCCGCACTCGTAGCACCTGAATCGGTCGACCTTACTATCCCCCGGCACGTTCGTGAGGGACGTAGCGTGTTCGCGTTCGACCCAGCAACGAGGACATATATAGTCAAGCCGGAGTGTCGGCACATAGTTCAGCGCGCGCTTATTGGCCATGCGCGCGCGATGCAGCGCGGTTTCCACCGTCGCCAGTTGCGCCCTCAAATCCGCCGCTTCGTGCTCCAAGTGCGACTGTTGAGCCTGCAAATATTGGCTGGCCTCTTTCGCTAATTCGATAAGATAATCGTCTGTCGACATAGACTGCGAAATTGAACGCGACACTCGTTAGAGTCGAGTCAAAATCAGGCGGCAATCTGCTTCTTGTAGGTCTCAGGCCGCCCCGGCTTGGGCAAGGTCGGTCGATCATTTCCCGCAAGACTATCTCCAAAACTCTAGAAAGGAGGCGGCTTCGCAGGATGGCTTGAGCAAACGTGCAATCGCCAGACAATATTTAACCACTACGAGAGTGACCCCATAGGGAGTTCGTTGGAGACGGCGAGAAGTCTCTCTGCTTTTTTGGGTCGCGGCGGATGACGCCACCTCATTTCGCTGCGATGCAGAGTTTGGTCGCTATCGGGGCTTAAGAACCTCTCGGATAGGCGGCACTTGCGCGGCCGGAAGAGTACTTCTCGACCCTAACCTCTACGCCGTCGCGGCCTGAAATATTGGCGTTACAAACTCATGATGCTGTCACAACGTGCCGATTGGTTCGGTGACGGCGAGGTGTTGACCGCGCTCGCCGAACACGCGCACAAGTAGTTCGTCGGAATAGTCTGCGAAGTGGTCGCCGGCGGTGCCAACGCGTAATCCAGGCCGACGGCGACGCGGCACCGGCGGTCGTGCTCAACCGACAGCCCCTACCGCCGAGGATCTACTCTACGAGCCGCCCGATCCGTGTGTGGGCACGCCAACGCCGCCGCCGAAGCCCAACCGTTTCTATGCCGCGGGCACGAACCCGGGTGATGGGGTCCGGTGCGCGTCCTGCTCGACGGCCAGTAGGAGTTCGTTGAGGGGCATGGCCCGTCCGAATAGGTAACCTTGGCCTTCATGGCAGCCGAGACGACGAAGCGTCGCGGCCTGCTCTTCGCTCTCGATTCCCTCGGCGACCAGTTTGAGCCCGAAGCCCAGGCCCAGGCTGACGATCGCTTTAACGATGGTTGCGTCGCCTGTGCTCGTCGCCATTCGGCCGACGAAAGCCTGGTCGATTTTCAGACGTGTAAGCGGGAACTCGGTGAGCATGCTGAGCGAGGCATAGCCGGTGCCATAGTCGTCGAAGGCCATGCCGACGCCGAGCTCGCGAATCCTCCTGAGTGTCACGAGCGTCGCCGGGTCGTCGCTCAGTACTATCTTCTCGGTGATCTCGATCTCTAGCAGTTCTGGAGGCAGTTCGTTTTCCTGGAGCTGCTTCGCGATCGTCTCCGTCAAACCTCCGGCCTTCATCTGGGCTGAGAACAGGTTGACGCCAATCCTCATCGGGTGGCCGGCGCGATGGAGCCGCGCCGCGGCGGCTGACGCTGCGGCGATCGTCCAGTCGCCGACCGCCGCCGCCACCGGGCTCGGCTTCAGGACTCGGAGAAATACCGCCGGTAGCAACAGTCCCCTTTCCGGATGGCGCCAGCGCAACAGTGCCTCGGCACCGACGATGCGGCCGGTGGCGAGATCGACCTGTGGCTGGTAATGCAGCTCGAACTCGTCGTTCGCGAACGCCCGGCGGAGTTCGGCCTCGAGGTCGATCTCCCGTTGAGCCTCTTCTTTCATCCCGGCGGAGAAGAATCGTAACGTCCCGGGCTGCGTTGCCTTAGCCCGATACATCGCGAGATCGGCGTGGGCCATCAGCTCGGCAGCTGAACTTCCGTGGTAGGGCGACTGTGCGATGCCGATGCTCGCGGTCAGGAATACCTTTCGCCGCGGCAGGAGAAAGGGTTCGGCGCACACCTCTTTTATACGACCTATGGTCTCGGCGAGCGAACCGGTCGTCGATCCCTCAGGCACGAACACAGCGAACTCATCACCTCCCCAACGGGAGACGGTTGCTTCGGGAGGCGCGACCTGCGTTAGCCGTTGAGCGGTCGCCCGGAGAACCAAGTCACCGACCGCGTGCCCGCTGGAATCATTCACCTTCTTGAACCCGTCGAGGTCGAGAAGGATCACTGTACCGGCCGCGTTTTGACTGATCGCCGCATCGACGATTTCGCCGAAATACAGCCGATTGGTGATGCCGGTGAGCTGGTCGAAATGGGCGAGCTCATAAAGGCGGTTCTCGGCCGCTTTGCGCTCCGTAATGTCCTCGGCGACGCCGATCAGTCGATAGACCCGACCTGCGTCATCCCTGATTGCGACGCTGCGGTCGTGTATCCAGCGCGTCGCGCCGTCGGGCCGCGTGATCCGGTACTCGACATCGTAGCCGACGTCTGGTTGCTGCCGAACGCGTCTTTCCGTCTCCTCCCGGTCCTCGGGCATGATCGCTTCCAGGAACGAGGCAGGCTGGTTGTAGATCTCCTCAACGGTTCGGCCCCAGACCGTCTCATACGCGGGGCTGACATATTCAACCTTCGTCTGCTCCGCGTTGGTAATCCAGAAGACCTCGTTGAGGTTCTCTGCGATCTGGCGGAAGCGCGCCTCGCTCGCGCGAAGCGATTCCTCGGCGCGGCGCCGCTCGGTGATGTCTTCCCCGGAGCTGAGGATCCCGGTCGCCTTGCCGCCATCATCGAAAAGACGCTGGTTGTGCCAGCTGATAATCCGTTCTTTGCCGCTCCTGGTGAGGATCTCATTCTCAAAACGCTCGACCTCGGGCGCCGTGCCCTCAAGAAAAGAATGGAACGCGGCTCGCATCTCAGATCGCCTCGGCTCCGGGATGAAGACGTCGATCCAGCTTCGGCCGAGAAGTTCCTCCGCGGCTCCGTAACCGAGAACGTCGCGGCCCTGCCTGTTGACGAGCGAAATGGTCTCGTCCGCTGCGAAGACCATTATCATTACGCCCGCCACGTCGAGGTACCGCTGTGCAGTGTCCCGTTCGCGGGCGAGTTGCGTGGCCATCGTCCGCTGATGCTCGCGCTCTTGGACTGCCCGCCGCGTGTCGGTCGTCTCCAGGAAGGAGGTAGCGAGCGCAGGGCGACCGTCGATGGCGATCGTCGCTCCCCGTACCTCCAGCTCGATGATTGAGCCGTCCTTCCGCTGGCCACGACACCAATATTCCGAGCTGGTTGTCCTGCCGGAAAGGCGTTCGTTCATCCGGTTCCGCACCGTTGCTCTATCGGCGTCGAGGACGATCTCGAGGGGCGAGAGCTGGATGAATTCCTCCGCTGGGTAGCCAAACAGCTCGCAGCATTTCTGGTTAGCGTAAAGAAATCGGCCGTCGAGCACGATCGTCATGCCGACCAACGCGTGGTCGGCCAAGTCTCCAAAGACAGCGGAAAGCCGATTGGGAGAAACGGCCCGGAGGTGATCCATCGTGGCACTCATCTCTGCGTCCGAGACGGAAACAAGAGTGCGCGCCACTACTTAACGAAGAGTTCGAACTTCGAGCGGCTTGCACCAATGGAGAATGAAGCTGGTTGAAACAGGGAGCCACTTGCTGCGGACCAGCGCCCGGCCGCACCGACGGCGCTTTCGTTTTGCTGGGAACCTCTAAGATGACACGCGACTCGCCCGTCCTGGGCGAGTCCGCTCGCATAATGGCCCGGTCCTGTTTCGCCCTCTCAGGGCCGGGCCTGATCCGGCTACGGCGCGGTGAGCTTGGTCGACGGGCCGTTGAACACGGCGTTCAGCTTGCTGCCGAGGGCGCCGGCGCCGACGATGATGGCGACAGCGATCAGAGTCGCAATGAGGCCGTATTCGATCGCCGTGGCACCGGACTCATCCTTGGCGAAGCGGTTCATGAGGTTCGACATCTGCTTACTCCTTCTTTGAGAAGGCGCGAGTGCGTGCCCTCTGGGTTTGACAGTGTCGAGGATTATCCGGTGCTTTCTGCCCCATTCGTTACCGCGGGAACGCTGAATGCGGGGTCGGTTTACGCCGGTAAACCAGCTCTCCGCGACCTCGCGCCCCTCGGCGACGCGGCGGCGATCGAAGCACTAGTGACGTTGCCCCCAAGTTTTATCCAGCCATGAGTGGAGTCCAGTCGGTTGCTGCCGCCTCGGCG
>Ga0265342_10005068_pt1 | contig 10153 bp, 12 predicted proteins | sample 4CB327metaG_FD_203125 | JGI IMG/M metagenome (GOLD analysis project Ga0265342, IMG submission 203125) | Rhizosphere microbial communities from Carex aquatilis grown in University of Washington, Seatle, WA, United States - 4-CB3-27 metaG | ecosystem: Host-associated > Plants > Roots >...
CGGACCTCGCGGCGCGAATTGCGGCCCTCGCCCTGGTCGTCGGCGTGCGCGATGTCAGGCAAGTGCGCGTGCGGCGCAGCGGCCCCGAAATATTCGTCGACTTGATCCTGGTCGTGGGCCGGGCCGAGTCCCTGCAGCGCAGTCACGAGATCGCCTGTGGCGCCGAGGCAGCCATCAAACGCGAGCTGCCCAAAGCCGACGTCGTCGTACACGTGGAACCCGCCGAAGGTTCTGGGGAAGATCTGCTGACGGCCGCCCGTCGCATTGCGGCCTCGCACGACGCCTCCGCTCACAACCTCCTGGTGTACGAAGAAGACGGTGTGCTCGTGCTCGAGATGCACCTCGAGATGCACGCCGATTTGCCCTTGTCGCAAGCCCATCGCAGGGCCCTCGAAATCGACGAGGAGTTGCGACGGACCACCCCGCGACTAGCGCGGGTTGTTACGCATGTTGAGCCCTCCGGTGGGGCACGCGCCACGACCCTGGCCACGGACGAGGAAACCTCGCAGATTCGCGACGCCCTGGCGCACGTTTCCGAGTTCGCGACACGGGGCGTTACACCGCAAAATATCGAAATAAGGCGTTCGGGGTCTGAATTTTCGCTTTCCTTCCGCTGCGCCCTGCCAGGAACGACGTCGATCAAGGAAGCCCACGATTTTACCGATAGGATCGAACGCTCCCTGCGCAGTCAGGTAGCGAATTTGGGCCGCGTAATGGCCCGAACCGAGCCAGTGGACTAGCGCCGACTCGCCCGGCCGCCGACAAACTTCCGCATCATCCGCTTGCATCCACGGGGATCTTTGGGGAAACTACGCGCCGCTGTCCAGACAGCGTTCGTAGAAAAAGGAGTATTCATGTTGCGTTTTGGATACGTCGTCATGGTTGGTTCTCTCTTCGCCTGTCTGCTGTTTGCATGCGGGGACAAAGGCGCCAAGCCTTTCAACTCGGCGGGTGGAGCGGCCGGGACAGGAATGACGGGGGGATCCTCAGGCGCGGGCGGAGGAACCGGCGGCGTCGATGGCAGTGCCGTCGAAGCCGGCGCGGCGACTGGTGGCGCCGGCGGAACTACGACCGCGACGGTCAGCTATAAGAACACGATTGCCCCGATCGTGGCTGCAAGCTGCGCGGTGTCGGGCTGCCACAACTCAACCGACATGACCATGGGGTATGCCTTCGATACCTACGCAGGCCTCACGGCCGACCTGGATGTGGCCAATGCCGCGATTCAGTCGGGCACCATGCCGATAAGCCCTGGCGCGGATCTCACGGCTGCCGACAAGAAGAATTTCCAGGACTGGGTCAACGCTGGCGCTCCCAACAACTAGGTCAATCAGGTCTACAATGACAAACATTGCTCTCGTCCTCCTTTCACTGACCCTTGGCGCTGAATCCTCGACCGAGGCCTCCAGCGAAACCCAGCCCGCTGCCGAAGCTACTGAAACGGTGGCCAAGCCCGAGCCAAGCCCTCCGAGCCCACCTCCGGCCCCAACGCCAGCGCCAGCGGCCAAGCCCTCTGAGAATGACATTGAAGTCCTCAGCGAAGTCGTGGACCTGCAGGAAACCCAGGATCCCGCCGCGGGTTGGTACGGGAAAGGCTTTCCAGAGCCCATCCGCATCCTCGCCTTGCCAACCGGCCGTACCGTGCGCGCGGGCGGCTTCGATTTCATTATCGACCATCGCGCTTCGTCGCCCATCTACAACAAGGACAGCAAGCACCCGTTCGACGACATGGGGAACAACTTCCTCGGATTCGACTCGGGCCTTAGTGTGGGCCTTGGGCTTCGCTACGGCATCCTCGATGTGCTTGATGCCGGGCTCTATCGGGTCAACGGACCCCAGTTCGACACCTACGAGTTCGACGCCCGCGCGCACGCTCTTCGCCAAGACGATTACGGCGTGGACTTGATGGTGCGAGGCGGGTTGTCGTGGTTCGCGGTACCCAACCATGCGGACGCGCTGTGGCCGTTCGCGCAGATCTTCGCGAGCCGACTCTTTCTCAACCGCTTGCTGGCAACGGCCGGGATCCTGTACCACGCCAACTCGAGCCCCAGCACGACGGTTGGCAAGAAGTACAGCAATGAAGAACACAAGTGGTCCCTGGCTAGCGCCGCTGGACTCGAATATCGTCTCGCATCTGCGGTCTCGCTCGATGCGGAAATGGTCTTTTGCAACTACGGCTTCTGTTCCAAGAACCCAGTTTTTTCGGGCGGCGTGAAGTATTTCACCAACAGACATACCTTCGCCTTGGTTTGCGGAAACACGCAGTTCGTCACTGCGGACGCCTACATCACCAACACGGACACGCAATGGAGCAAGCTGGTCATCGGCTTCAACATCACGAGGGAGTACTAGTCATGTCGAATTGCCGTTGTTCTCACCAACCATCACCGTCGGCAAAACAGGACGCTCTGGGGCAGCCTTCGCGCCGGGGGTTCTTTGCCACTATGACTGGCATGGCCATCGCCTTGCTGGCCTGGCCCAAGATGGTCCTGTCCGCGGGCAAGAGCTGGGTCGCCGTACCACTTTCCAAGGCGCCGAAATTGCAAAAGGTCGGCGGCTCGATGGTCACCAAGATTCGCGGCAAGGAGTTACTCCTGGTCCGCGATAGCGAGACCAGCGCGCACGCCTTCGAGGCCAAGTGCCCGCACGAACAGTGCGACCTAAACTACAATCCCGACATCGTGAAGATCGAGTGCCCCTGCCACGCCGCCGTGTTCGACATGACAGGCAAGGTTCTCGAGGGGCCACCACCGCGACCTCTCGAGAGCTACCCGGCAATCGTCGACGGGGAGCGGATCCTTTTCAATATTCCCGGTTGAAAGACGGAGAGCTTAGCGCCCAAACAGGGCCGCTTCGGCGCGGGGGTCGGCCAGATTCGCGAAGGCGACGGTCGGGTCGCACTGCTTGAGTTCGGCGATGTCGTGCATGCCGGTTGCAACCGCAATCGACTCGGCGCCGATGGCCTTGGCCCCGGCGATGTCCTTGGGTGTGTCGCCGATGACGACGATGCGGCAGTCCTCGATGGCAAGGCCCAGCTTGTCCGCGCCCCGGCGCGCGCCCGCCATCAGCAGCGTGGGGCGATCGATGGAATCGTCGCCGAAGCCGCCGAAGCTGAACCTGTGATAGATGCCGACGCAGCCGAGCTTGATCTCGGCGCCCTTGCGGATGTTCCCCGTGCCCAGGCCGAGAGCCACTTCCGGACGAGCGTCCGCCATATCCAAGGCATGCGCCATTCCCTCGTGGATGCGGATGCGCGTTCGCGCGACTTCCTCGGCTAGCACATCGAGATAAAAGCGCAGCATCTCCTCCGTCTCGCGCTCCAGGTCGGCCTCAGGCGGCCGACCGAGCGCCAGCAGCGCATTGCGCACGATGGCCTTGTCGGTCATGCCGCCGAAGGAAAAGTTCAGGATCTCTTTCGTTCCATGGCGCAACTCGAACGCGCGCTCGATGGCGCGCCTGCCGGCGCCACACGTCGTCACCAACGTGCCGTCTACGTCGAACAACAGGACGGTTGGTTTCACGGACCGGTAAGCTGCCCTCCGATCGCCGAGAATGCAAGAAACAATGAGAGCGTTCGGCCGACCCTAGAGCCGGACAGCGAGTCCAACCACGATCAACGCGACCACCGCTAGCACCGCCCCGAGCGCGAGAGAATAGAGCAACTTCCGCGAACCCCTGGACGGTGACGCTTGTGTGGTCGACACCGGCCGGGATCGGCTGCGACGCCTGCCTGGACGTGCCGAGGTGTGCGTCGCGTGCTGCTGCCAGGTGGGCGCAGGCTCGCGCGGCAAGGGTTGCGTTGGGGCGGCGCGCGCATCCGCGTCCGCGTGTTGGCGGTGCCACCCGGAGCTCTCGGGCCACTTCGTCTTGACGTCGGTGCGATTGTAGAAATCGTCGAACTGGCGCTGCCCCTCGGCGGACGCCAGTGCAAACAGCGCCCGCCCCAGCTCGTGCACTGAAGGAAATCGGTCCTTCGGTCGCACACTCATGGCGCGCTCGATGACGGCTTCGAAGGCGGGCGACAGGTCCGTGCGCAACTCGCTCGGCGGACTGTGCCGGCCTTCGGTCACGTTGCGGAGCAAGGTGTAGATGGGAAGGCCGCGCTGTGGCGTCTGCCTGGTCACGCATTCGTACATCACGACGCCCAGGGAATACTGATCGCTGTGTTCGGTGACATGGCGCAGGCCCGCCGCCTGTTCGGGCGAAAGGTATTGTGACGTCCCCACGATATCTCCGGATTGCGTGAGGCCGCTGCTGGAAATGCCGCCCACCTTTGATATGCCGAAATCGAGCACGCGGGCGGTTTCGTTCCCCTTCCAATCCCGGCACAGGAAGATGTTGCTCGGCTTGAGGTCGCGGTGAACGATGCCCGCCTGGTGCGCGGCGTGCACGCCCGCACACACCGCCAGCATGATGTCCGCCACGCGCGGGAGCGCCAGAGATCCCCGCTCGATGGCCGCGGCCAGGGTTTCGCCTTGCAGGAACTCCATGGCCATGTACGGGATCGCACAGTCCACGTCGAAGTCGAAAATCCGCACCACATTGGGATGCTCCAGGCGCGCCGCCGCCTGCGCCTCGATGGTGAATCGCTTGGCGGCCTTGCGCTTGCCTTTGAGCTCGCTCGACAGGATCTTCAACGCGACCTTGCGATTGAGGCGCGCATCCAGCGCCTCGTACACCGTGCCCATGCCACCTTCGCCAACCAGCCGAATGACTTCGTAGCGCCCGACCTTCGTGCCTGGCGCCAGGACCTCCCAGGGCGGGGCGGCCTCGGCCGGCAGAGCCTTGCCCCGCCCTACCCGCTCATCTTCGTTCCCGTCAGCCGCTTGATGGGTGGATGTCACACGCCTCCCCCGCCGTTCCTGCTTGGTAGCGCCCGTGGAAACGGCCACCTGCTCTCGCTCCACTCGTTGTTCGTCGGCCATGCTCGACCCCCGCACAAGTGCGGCCGAATACTATCGGCGAGCACAAATCCTTGCCAGTCCAAACCGCCGGACGCGATGCGCGCAGGATTCGGCCGTCCTCCGGTTCGAGCGCCGTATCACCCACAAACGATGTGTTGGTAGTCATCGCGTTCGACCGGCAGCCAATGCCGACCAACTAGAGCAGATCGCCCACGGCCAAACGCCCCCGAACCGCGACTGGCCGACGACGAGAAAACTCGGACTCGTCGTAGGGGCCACGGGCGTGCCAGTGCGGTCGCGAAATCGGCGACGATGGCAATGTCGATGACGAAGTCGACATCGTTGGTTGCACGCGGTTGCCCGCGTCGATGACGTCTTCAGGGCTATCGGTCATTCCGGGCGCCCCCGGGAACAGGCTACGTGCGACCTTGGCGCCATACAGCCGCTCGGCAGTCATGCCGGCGGACCTTTCCACTCCCAAGGGGAACGTGGTATCTCTTCGCGACGTTGCCGGCCCAAAGGGGCACACAATGGCCACCACGCGGCAAGACAACGCAGAAGAAAAAGTAGCTCGAAGTAGTCAGAATTTAACTGTTTGGCCCCGTAGCTCAGGTGGATAGAGCGACGGTTTCCTAAACCGTAGGTCGCCTGTTCGAATCAGGCCGGGGTCACACGATGGTTGTGGTCGTTCAGCGCGTGTCGCGCGCCGAGGTTCGTGCGCTAGGCGAAATCGTCGGCAAGATCGACCTTGGGCTGGCGGTTCTCGTCGGCGTCGAACGCGGCGACAGCGACGCCGACGCCGACGTGCTCGCGCGCAAATTGGTTGCCCTGCGCATTTTTCCGGGACGCACGCCCATGGACCTGTCTATCAAGGACGTTCACGGCGCATGCCTGGTCGTGAGCCAATTCACTCTCGCGGGCTCGACCCGCAAAGGCAATCGCCCCAGCTTCGCTCGCGCAGAAGATCCCGCCCTGGCGGAAAAACTATACGAACGCATGGCCGAGCGCATTCGCGCCGAGGGCATCGAAGTCGCCACCGGCCGATTCGCCGCCGACATGAAAGTCGAATTGGTCAACGACGGACCTGTGACCTTCGTCCTGCAAGCGCACGGAGGGGCGTTGGTTGGAGAATAGGTCATCCCGATGGCAACGGTGGGCACTGTGCGAGTGGTCACCCAGCGAGGACGTCGATGGTTTCGACATCCTTGCCCGCTCCAAGCCGTAGACCTACGCTTGCCTTGAGGTCGACCATGATAAGAGTCTCATGCCTTCTGGTTCTCGCCGCCTTGACGTTGTCCGCGTGCGGAGATGACCACGGCCCACCACTTGTGGACGCCTCCGCCCAGCTTGCGTCGGACGGCGCCGTCCCGCCGGCAAACGAGCTTCTCTCAGACAAGATCAGAGCCCTGACTCCCGTCGTCTCATCTGACGATGCCACGCAACTGGCGGCGGACAACCTCGCCTTCGGCGTGGACCTTTACGCCCACTGGCGACGTGAGCGTTCCCATGATGTCGAACGGCGAGGGCAACGCCACGCTTTGGAGCGGGACGGGCTGTAACGCGGCTACCCTCGACTATGCCGGCGGAACGACCTCAATGATCTTGCTGGTCCCGGACGCTGGAACCTTCGGTGCTTTCGAGCATGGGCTGACCGCGGGCGGCCTGACCTCCACGTTGACTTCCACCTCTTCCGCGATGGGCATCGTCACCATGCCGCGCTTCAAGTTTTCCACGCCTTCCCTCCTCAACAGCGTGCTTGCGGCATTGGGAATGACCGACGCATTCGACGCTCTCCTCGCTGATTTTTCTGCAATGGACGGCTCGCGCGACCTGTCGGTCGGCACGGTCATCCACAAGGCGGTCATTGCCGTCGACGAGAAAGGGACAACCGCCGCGGCCGCGACCGGCGTGTCGGTCGGAATTACTGCGATTCGAATGGATTGGCCAACCCTGGTTGTGGACCGTCCGTTTCTCTTCTTCATTCGCCACAATCCGACCGGCGCGATTCTGTTTCAGGGGCGCGTCCTCGATCCCTCCCAGGCCCAGTAACAGCGTGCCCCTTTCACATCGAGCCCAGCGCGTTCAGGTCGCGCGGCTCCAGGCGCGGCTTGCCGGCTTGGCCGCGCAAGGCCTTGAGCATGGCGCGGGTCAGGCGCTCGGGCGTGATGATGAGGCTCGGCAGCAGCCAGCGGAGAAGCGGAAACAGTGGTCGCATGACGAGGTAGAGCCAGCGCATCCAGCGGGTCTTGGAGCGGAACCCGCGCGGCGGTACCAGGCCGCCCAGGCGAATCATCGCCACGTGACTGAAGGGCATGGCCAGAAGCGCGTTCTCGGTGCGGCCCTTCACCCTCGCCCACATCGTGCGCCCCTGCCCTGTGCTGTCCGTGCCAGCGCCCGAGACGAAGACCATGGCCATGCTCGGATTGACCGCCAACATGGTGCGGGCCGCGGCGACTGCCAAGTCGTACGTAATGCGCGTGTACGCAGTCTCATCCAGACCTACCGAAGTCGCTCCCAGGGCGAAGATGCAGCCGTCAAAGCCCGCCAACTTGTCTTGCAACGAGGCGATCTCGAACAGATTCGGAACCACGAGTTCGTCGACCTTGGCGTGACTGATTCCGCAAGGGCTGCGCCCCACGACCCGCACCGCAGCCACACTGTCATCCTTGACCAGCTCACCCAGCACCGACGACCCCACCATGCCCGTGGCGCCGAAGAGCAGCAGTCGCAAAGGTTGGTCCGGGGATGGATTGAAATTCATGTCTGATGTTGGCGTGTAAGAACGGCCGGGGCAATCAGAACTTGCGGACAGGTTGCCGGTCTGAAACGCGCACCACGAATCGCAGGCCGGACCACAAGTCGTCGATCGCGCAGACCTTGTTGTCGACCAACCCGGCGGCCAGTCCGCGCGCTCGGATCTCGTTTTCGGTGACATCGGTGGAAATGCCGGCGGACTTCGCGGCCGCCTTCTTCGGCCATGCGAACCAAAGGCCACCTGCGGGATCGAGGCGCCTTCTCAGCACCTCCACGTCACGATCAACATCCTTGATGGCGCGCACGAAGCAGATGATGACATCGAAGGAAGTGCTCCCATTCGCCACCAAGCGAGGGCGCACACCCGCGGGCAACGCCCCCAGCGTGCCCATGAAGTCACCCGGTGGACGCACCAAGCCGACGCGTGCATTAGCCTTGATGCCGAGTTTCTGCGGAAGCGGTGTCCCCGAGTAGCCGCTCATGGCGGAAAAGTCTAGCACTGCGTCCTCACTCCGGTGCCCTTCGCCGCGGGCCTCCTTGCTTGCGCCGCTTGAAATGTGCCAACATCCTCGCGCACGCATGAAAGGATCCATGTTTCACAAAGCACTCGCGGTCGAGCGGCCCGATCTGGTGGCCCAGTGGCACCCGACGAAGAACCTGCCACTGACCCCACTCGGCGTGACGGCGGGCATGGAGACTCGCGTGTGGTGGAAATGCCCGAAGGGCCCGGACCACGTGTGGGAGGCGTCGGTTCTCAGGCGAGCCTACAAAGGCACGGGGTGTCCATTTTGTGCGAACCGCAACACGGGCTCGAAGAACTCCCTTGCGGTCCTGGCGCCTAAACTCGCGCGGGAATGGCACGAGACGAAGAACGGCGCCGTAAAGCCGACGGACGTGGTGCCCGGTTCGGGCAAGAAAGCGTGGTGGCGTTGCCGCTTCGGCCACGAGTGGCGGACCAGCATCGTCCAGCGCACCAGGGTGGGCACCGGCTGTCCATACTGCTCGGGATATCGGGTCACGCCCGAGCGTTCGCTTGCCGCCATTGCGCCGGCCGTGGCCAAGACCTGGCATCCGACGAAGAACGGGTCGCTGAAACCGGCCGACGTGGCGTCGGGGACGGCCCAAAAGGTTTGGTGGCTGTGCAAACGCGGGCACGAATGGCGCGCGGCCGTGCTTCTGAGGGCTCGCCAGGGCACCGGCTGTCCGATGTGTGCGGGCAACAGGGTCAGCCCGGAGCGCTCGCTTGCGACCGTCGAGCCCGAGTTGTCCAAAACCTGGCATCCCACCCGCAACGGACGGCTGCGACCTGAGGATGTCATGCCGGGCACCGACCGGAAGGTGTGGTGGCGATGCCCGAAGGGGCCGGACCATGAGTGGAAAAAGGCGATTGTCGAGAGGCGGATGCGCCGCAATTGTCCGTTCTGCAACAACCGTCGCCTATCCATGACCAACTCTCTGGCCACAGTGGAAAAAGAGATCGCCCGGGACTGGCATCCGACGAAGAACGGTAAATTGAAGCCGACCGACATCGTGTACGTCAGCAGCAAGATGGTTTGGTGGCGATGCAAGTATGGCCACGAGTGGCTTGCGACCGTCATCAGCCGCACCCGCGATGGAGGCACCCGCTGCCCCGGCTGCCGCTTCGACGACCAACTCCAGCGCCGCCGTGAGCGGGGCAAGCTGCGGCCGGTCGATCGCGCGCTGTTGGCGATCAAGGACCCGGCACCCCGGCGTCGAGTCGGGCGTGCATCGGCGCGCTGAGCGGGAATCTCCGGTCCATAGCCCGCCTTAGCGCGCGCTTCTCGGCCTCCGTCATCTCGTTTTTTCGGTCACTCCCATTGGACGTTCTCCTGCCAAAGCGCGAAACACCCCTTCCCGAACCCACCCTGGCGTGGTTTGAAACCACGAAAACCGGGTCCTTGACCACCTTTGGCGTGGTTTGAAACCACGAAAACCGGGTCCCTGAACCCCTTCGGCGTGGTTTGGTAGACAAAACCTAGGATCTACAGCGACTTACGGCCGGATGATGGGTCTTGCAACCGCGTCACCCGGCCCTAGCGCTTTCAGCTACGGCGCCGCTTTGGCGGCCGGAGCGGGGGCTGGCGCAGGCGGCGCGTCAGGGGTCTTGCGGCCGCGGCCATCGGCGGTGCGTTCGGCCGCACGCAGGGCCGAGAAGAGCAGCCGATCAGTGTCGCCATCCAAGCCGACCAACTCGGCGTTGGCCACGAGCGCGTTTGTTACGCGGACCCAACCGAGGCGGGCGCTGTTGATGTCGCCAGCGGTTGATGACGTGGGCGGTGTCAGGCGCGCGCGCTCTTCTTCCAGGTCGCCGAGTTGCTTGGCCACGCCCAACCACTCGTTGACGAGGTCGAGCAGGTTCTTCTCTTGCAGCGAAACCGCCTTGAGGCGTGCCTGCACGCTCGCATCCAACCGTGAGGCCACCAAGGCGGCATGGCCGGCCTCTCCTCGATAGGTCTTTTGCGTATGGGCCGCGC
>Ga0265342_10005069_pt1 | contig 10151 bp, 7 predicted proteins | sample 4CB327metaG_FD_203125 | JGI IMG/M metagenome (GOLD analysis project Ga0265342, IMG submission 203125) | Rhizosphere microbial communities from Carex aquatilis grown in University of Washington, Seatle, WA, United States - 4-CB3-27 metaG | ecosystem: Host-associated > Plants > Roots > Rhizosphere...
CTCCCGCGGCCGCAGGAAGGGCCAGGGGCGCCTCGGCGTAATCGCCTCCGTCCACGCTCAGGGGCCTCGAGACGTCGCTCGCCACGAGGACCCGCGCCTTCCCCGCCTGGGCACGCTCGTGCAGTTCCGCGAAGCGATCGGCCGCCCTGATCCAGGGGCCGAAGATCGCCCCAGCCTCCGCTGCCGTCTCCTTCGCGTTCCGCGCTCCCGCCCGCTCTTTCATACCCTTGAGCGTCAGCGCCGCGTACGCCAGGTCGACCAGACGCTCGCTTCCCAGGTACCTAGTCGACAGGGTCAGCTCGTCGCCGAATGCCTTCGCCGCTCCGTCTATGTCGGCCGCGCCCAGGGCCTTGCCGGCTTTCAGCTCGAGCAGGGCGGAGAGCAGGCGCGCGTTCTCCTCGAACGTGGCCTTGATTCCGCTCGGATCGGGGTACGACTTAGCGTCCTCGTAGACCCGGCCCGCCGCCTCCAGGGGCTCGAGCTTCGGATCCCATGCCGAGGCCTCGATGTCCCGTCTGCTCTTGAGGAGTGCCCATTCCCCGCCCAGCTGCCTCGCCTGATCCCTGAAAGCCGCGAGTTTGGGACTGTACGATACGTCGGCCACGAGAGAGCTCAGCTCCGCTATCCCGGCCTCGGCGGCCCCTGGAGCGCCGCCACCCATCCCCTCCTTGATCCGGCTCATCAGAGTCTCGAGCTTCGCTTTCTCGCCGTCCAGGAGGTAGGGCACCGAGAACTCCACGAGGGCGCTCGAGCCTTCCTTCACTTCCACGCTCGCGCTCGCTATCTCCCTGTCCCCCAACATGCGCCTCTGGGCGATCGTGACGCGGCGGCGGCCGATCAGCACTTTGTCCAGGCTCCTCAGATCGCCGCCTACAGCCTGTCCATCGACCATGACACTATAGCTCCCCGGCTCCCCGGAGTTCCTGAGCTCGATGGAGCCGAAGGCGATGCGCGAGCCCGTCATGGACTCCAGGACCGAGACCACCAGCTCTTCCTCGACGTCGAAGATGTCCAGGACGCCCGCCGCCTTCCTCGTCCGAGACAGGCTCGTCTTGCCCTTCGCCCGGTCGTACACGGAGAGGCTGCAGGAGATTCCTCCTCCGCTGACGGCGGCCATCGAGCCGTATACGATGAAGTCCAGCTTCTCTTCCGCAGCCATCGCGCGCAGGCCTTCCTCGCTGATCCCGGCGCTCGCGCCCTCGTCACTTTGGACTGCATACGCGCCCACTTCCCGCAGGGTCAGGGTCAGCGTATCCGTGGCGGCCTTGCATGCCGCGTCGTACGAGCCGGATCCCGTCCCGTTGGCTATCCTCAGGACGGCTACATGGGCTTTTGGGCCTTCGTTGCAATAGGCGAATCGCGCCGTGCAGATCGCGGCTAGGGCGATGGCGGCACGGATAAACGACCGCTTGACGGAAGCTCTCATAGCGCCCCTCCAAGTCCGGTCAGTCTTCCATCCCGGACGGCGGCAATGATACAATAAACCGAGATCTCCCAGATAGCCGGCCAATTCTGCCTTCCGCGGGGGATCTCTTAATCTCCAGACCCGTATTTCTTGTGCCTGTGTGTCGCCGTTCGGCGGAGATTGGTCGCAGCCTGGTATTCGAACTCATGGTAAAGGACGATCGGAGTCTCGGGAGGGCGCCCCACCGGCCTCGTCATGAGGCGAGCGATTTCATGAGCCGGATTCTCATTGGAAGGCAGTCGGATAGCGCATCGGAATCCCTCCGACTCCAGATACTCGCGGATCGAAGCGCTCGGCATTCCCTTCTTCTTCAAGCAGTGGGGCGGGGTATTCAAGAAGCGTCGCGGCCGCCTTCTCGAGGGCCGTGAATGGAACGGCAAGCCCGTGGAACTAATAAGGTCCTGAAAAGCGATGCCGCGTATCGCCAAGGGCGACATCCTCGCCTCCGCGGAGCTCGTCGCATGATGCCCAGATCGAGGAGTGGAGGTCGGATTTCTTGAGTGCCATATATCGATCTCCCTAGTTAGTCTGCTTTTGCAATCCTGGTACAATATGCCTCGAGTGCCTCTCTCGTCGTAATCCACTTGCTCCCGATCTTGACCGAAGCGAGGCGACCTGTCCGGGCGAGGTAGGAAAGGTATTCGATCCCATAGCTGCAATACTGCGTCGCTTCGCTCAAGGGAATATATCCGTGCCGCTCCGAAGGCGTAGCGGCGCTCTTCAAGGCATTGAGGTAGATCGACAGCGATCGATCTACGGACCGACCTATGAAGGCCAGGAAGCCGGAGTAGCGGTCACCGTCGGCCTCCTTCAGCACCCGATAGTAGCGCTTCCGGTCCACGGTGAGGATTACCGCAGGCGGATAGCCTCTGCGCATCAGGACTAGATTCATTAAGAGCCGCGCGGTTCTTCCGTTTCCATCGGTGAAGGGATGGATGTGAACAAACTTGTAGTGGACCCACGCCGCGAGTTCCGGTGGCGAGAGTTTATGTGCCTGCTTTTGGTACCATTCGAAGAACTCCTCCATGAGCTTCGGTACCTTTACAGCCTGCGGCGGGATATGAGCAGCCCCAACGATCATTACGTTCGAGCGCCGATACCGCCCCGCCTCGGCATTGTCGATGTTCTTGAGGATAAGAGCGTGCCGGGACAGTACTAGCTCTTCGGAGAGGTTCTTCTTTTTTCCAATAACACTCTCAAGGAGGGTGATGGCCTCCCCATGATTCAGCACCTCGAAGTGCTCCCTTAGGCTTTTCTTGCCGATTGTGAGACCTCGGTTTAGCACGAGCTCAGTCTCGCGGAGATTAAGGGTATTCCCTTCGATGGCGTTGGAGTTGTAGGTCCACTCGAGGCGGAACTGCTCCTCGAGATTTCTGACTATCGCAACAGGGAAGGGCCTATGTCGATCAAGTTCTTGCTTCATCCCCTTTAGAACGCGGAGTAGATCAGGGGGCATCCTTTCAGCATCGGTTTCCATGGTTTTTATGATAACCGATATTGGGCCGACTGCAACGCCCTGCAGTGAAGTTCAAAGAGACTCGCGCTCGGGCGGGCCCCTCGAGGGCAGAGAGTGGAACGATAGGCCGCCGGGGACTGGCCCCAAGCCGCCGGGGAACGACCGAAGGCCGCGCTTAGCTCGGCCAATACTCCAGGTCGCCCGGCTTCAGCCGCTTGCCGAGCATGAGCGTGAGGTAGCCGCCCTCCTCGGGCTCCCTGCCGTCGAGTCTCATCCATCCTTCCTCGAGGAGGAGGAGGAGGGGATTCTCCGGGCCCGAGCCGCCCTCGCCGGAGGCCTCGGCCTCGTACTCTACGATGATGCTGGGCGCGCCGTTGTCGAGGGCCTCGGCGTACTGCTCTCCCGCCCCGACCCGCGAGAAGACGAGCTTGCGCCCGTCGACCGGCGGAAGGTCGGGGTAGGGGGCGTACTCGAGGTCCTTCGCGAGGAAGTCCTCGGGGTCGGGGGGCGGGAGGAAGAGCCAGGAGTCGCCGCGGTCTATCCAGTCGTCGCGCGTGCCGCCTTCTATGCCCGCGGGGGTGAAATAGAGCCTGAGCTCGAAGCGCTCCGTGCCCGAGCCTGGCTCGGGACCCGAGCTTGGCTCGGGATCGACGAGGACGAGGTAGAGGGGACCTGAGCCTTCCTCCTTCAGTTCGACGAAGGCGTAGGAGCCGGGCTCTGCGCCGCCGCCTTGGCCGGCGCCGCGTCCGCCCCCGGCGAGGCCGCCGCCTGAGCCGCGGAGGGCGAAGCGCCTGACCTCGCCCACCTCGTAGTCGACCGAGCCCCCCGAGCCCGCTCCTGAGGCCAGGGAGGCTTCGAAGGCCTCGGCGTCGGACAGGCCGACGAAGTCCCCGCTCTTGAGCTCGCGCCAGTAAGCGGCGCTCTCCTTGTCGGCGGCCTCGCCTCGATCGCCTCGGCCGCGACGGCCCTTCGGGAGGCCGAAGCGCGGGCTCATCGGTAGTAGCGCTCCGTCCTGCGCCTGGCCGCCCTCGCGATAGCCGCGACGACGACGATGAGGACGAGCATGAAGAGGGCGAAGCCCATGAAGTTCATGCCGTGGCTCAGGTACACGGGCGCCCCTCCCCAGTAGTAGCCGCGGTTGTACATGGCGCCGTCGAGCATGGCTCCGTCGGCCAGGGCGTCGAAGAGCATCCAGGTGCCGAGACTAGGGTGCATGTAGCCGTAGCCTCCCAAGGCGGGGCTGTAGACGACGTTGACGCTGCGGCCTCCCACGTAGGCCGTGCTCGGGATGTAGCTCGGCCTGACCGAGGGCTCCGAGGCGAATGTCGAGCCGTAGTCCTTCGCGTAGCTGCCGCGGAAGGACTGGGCGGCCTCCTCCCGGCTCGTGAAGAGGGTGCCGTTGCGCCTCGCCGAGTCGTAGAGACCGCGTTGGGACGAGATCGAGGAGCGGCTCCCCGAAATTCCGCCTAAGCGCGAGGTCCGCGGCGAGGACTGCGACGGGGAGCCGAGCGAGGGGCGCGTCGCGCTGCCCCATCCGCTCGAGCGCAAGGCCCCCGTCGACCCGAGGGAGCGCGAGCCGAAGGACCTCGCCGAGGAGGCGGAGCGGAAGCCGCCCCCGTGGAATCCGCCGCGGGCGCTGGCCTGGGCAAGGGGGATGAAGGCCAGGGCGGCCGCGAGGGCCGCCGCCATCAGTCTGGTTCGCGTTAGGTTCATCTTGTGCCTCCCGCGCCTTTTAGCCGAGCTGGGAGCGCACGAGGGCGGCGAAGAGGAGCGCCACCGCGACGAAGCCGAGGGCCGATACCGCTCCCGCCGCGACGTTGCCCTGCCGCGAGATCTCGTCGGCCTCGTTCGAGCGGGGAAGGAGGACGAGGGCCGAGAGGGCCCGCGCGGCCGCGAGGAGGACGAGCCCGAAAAGGCCGACGACGAGGGCGGTCAGGAGCTCGGTCGGGACGTCGCTGCCCGCGCCGGCGAGGGCTGCCCGGAGGACGAGGCCCACGGCCGCGAAGAAGCCGCAGAGGCTGATTCCCGCCGCCGCGTCCTTGCGCTCGCCGATAAAGGACTTCGCGTCGAAGCGGGCGATCGCGCGGTAGAGGAGCCAGGATAGGAGGAGGAGGACCTGGCCCGCCGCCCAGTAGGCGCCGATGTCCAGGAGCTCGGCGAGATAGGAGCCGCTCGGCCCCTCCATGACTCCCGCGACGATGAAGCCGTTCGCGAGGAGGAGACCCGCGAAGGCGAAGGCGGCGCCGAGGTTGCGCTCGGCCACGATCTGCTCGTCCAGCTTGAGGCCGGGAAGGATGAGCTTCTCGCCGAGGGCCATGCTTATCCGCATGAGGACGATGGCCGCCAGGCCCGAGGTGCCGAGGTCGACGAGGTTGTCCAGGACCGAGGGGCCGAGCTTCGAGAAGGCGCCGGAGAGGGCGATCGCGAGGCCGAGCATGTAGCCGACGAAGAGGACGCCGAAGGCGGGATTGTCGCGCTTGGTAAGCTCTTCGTCGTCCTTGATCCTAGGCGTGGAGACGTCGAAGAGGAATTTGCCCAGGAAGAAAAGCGCGAGGGCGGCGACGAAGTAGGGGACGATGCCGAGCATGGCGGTGAGGGAGGAGACGAGGACCGTCATTTAGTATCTCCTGGCGCGCCGGCGTGGATTTGGGAAGCGACTCGCCTTCCCGGAGTTCCCGGCTTTCGCGCCCGCAGCGACAATATACTGGCGCGCGGCGGCGGAAGGAAAGCGGGCCGCCTCGGCGGTCCCGGGCGGGCGCCGCCTCAGCAGTCCTTCGCGCTCTCGCCTTCCGGGCCGGGCTCGAGGCTCGGCCCGAGGCCCATGCGGAGGGCGACGCGGCCGCCCTTGAGCAGGCCGACGATTTCGCCCAGGATGCGGAGATGCTCCTGCGGGCTTTGGGACGAGGGCGCGCAGAGGAGGACGAGGAGGCGCGCCGGGGCTTCGAGGGAGAGGACCCGCAATCCCGCGGGGCTGGAGCCGAAGAAGACGAGGGGCTCCGCGGCCTCGTCGACGTGGGCGTGGAGGAGGAGGACGCCGGGCTCGAGCTCGATGGGCTGCTTCTGCGCTATGTCGGTGAAGAGGGCCGAGAGCCTGGCGAGGGACTTGCGGTCGGCCTCGAAGCGCGTGCGGAGGAGCTCGCGCACCGCGTCGTTGATCGAAGTCTCGCTCATCATGGTCTTGACCCTGCCCGCCTCGAGGGCGCGCTCGAAGAGATCGCTCCCCTTCGTGGTCGCGGGCGTGGCGATGGCGGCTTCGCCGCCGATCGGCAGATAGAAGAGGAGGATGGGAAGGTCGGGCCTGTCCTCGCCGATCTTATGCGGCAGCTTTTCCACCGCCGGGTGCCACGCGGCCTCTCCCGGCCTGGCGCTGAAGATGACGAAGGCGTGGTTGCCCTGGCCCGACGGTCCGAGGACCTGCGCGAAGGACTTCCATGACTCGATCTCGACGACTTGGGCGTGCAGCCTCGATCGCGCGTTGCCCATGGCCGCGATGACCGCCGCCCCGTTGGGGCGCTGCGCGTAGACGGTCAACTTGGCGCCCGTCTGGTTCGAGAAGTTGCCGATGTAGGAGAGGCCCCTGCGGAATCCCGGGTGGCGCTCGACGAGCGGAGGGATGACGAGGGATATCTGCGACACGCTGTTGAGGGGCTTCGTGATCCGAGCGACCGCCACGAGCTCGCGCGCCCCCAGGATGATCTGCTCGATGGCGTTGCCGAAGAAGGCGTACGAGAGCTTGGGCGTCCTGTACCAGCCGAGGATGATAGCGCCGGCCCTGTCGTCCTTGGCGGCCTGGATGATGCCCTCCGGCACGTTGACGCTCACCCTCGTCGCGGGGATCACGGGCACCCCCGCCGAGACCCCGTGGACTACCGCCTGCGCGAGGCTGTTCTCGGCCTTGGCTATCTCGAGCCTCGTGTTGGCCGACTCGGGCACGACCGCCACGGGGTATACCGGCTCCTCGCTGCGCTTGGAGCGGAGGAGGAAGGCGAGGTCGAGGAGGTAGCGGATAGTCGAGGGGTTGGAGATGGCGACGAGTATGCGCTCGGCGGAGCGATCGGGGCGGGTCTGCTGGTCGTCGCAGGCCGCGGCGAGGCGCTTGCCCGAGCGCTGGGTCGCGAGCGGACCGATGAAGCAGCTCGCGATGATGAGGAAGATGGCGCCGTTCAGTACGGCCTGATCGAAGAGCCCGAGCTTGTAGCCCACGAGGGCCGCCGCGAGGACGGCGGCGGCGTGGTTGACCGAGAGGCCGAAGAGCATGCCCCGCTCGTTCCTCGAATAGCCCAGGATGCGGCCCGCGCCGCTGGCCGCGAGCCACTTGGACGCGATATTGAGCGCTACCATCGCGAGGGCGACGATTAGGGCGGCGGGGCTGCCGAACACCGCGGCGGGGTTGGCCAGGACGCCGATGTACACCATGAAGAAGGGCACGAAGAGGGCGTCGCCGGCGAATTTGACCCGGTTCATGAGGACGCCCGATTCGGGGACGAAGCGGTTGAGGAGCAGCCCGGCTACGAAGGCGCCGATGATCGGCTCGAGCCCGGCGAGGCGGGAAGTGTAGGCGCAGATGAAGACGAGGGCTATCGCGAAGACGAACTCGATCGTCCCGTCGGTCTTGACCTTGCGGAAGAAGAGCGAGGCGGCCCTCGGCACGAGGATCGCGACGAGGACGCCCCAGACCAGGACGGCTCCGAGCATCTTGGCCCATACGAGGATCCCGCCGTCGCCGTGGGAGGCGCGGGCGACGGCCGCGAGGATGCCCATCGTGGTCGTGTCGGTGAGGATGACGGCGCTCACGGCTACGACGACGGACCTCTGGCGCGCGAGGCCGAGCTTGGAGACGATGGGGTAGGGCACGAGCGTATAGGAAGAGAAGAGGCAGCCGAAGAGGAGGGCGGCCAGGATCCCGAGCCTGAAGAGGCTCATGCCCGTGGCGAAGCCCACGGCGAAGGGAAGGCCGAAGGTGAAGGCGTAGAACAGGAGGGTCGAGCCCCGCTCGCGCTTGAGCTGGGCCAAGTCTATCTCGACGCCCGCGACGAAGAAGACGTACATGAGGCCGATAGTGCCCAGGAACTCGATCGCCGAGTCCTTGGCTACGAGGCCCAGCGCGTGCGGCCCGATGAGGATCCCCGCGAGCGCAAGGCCGATGACGCCCGGCAGCCTGATTTTCTCGGCCAGGAAGGGCGCGATGAGGATGATGACGAGCACCAACGAAAAAATGCCCGCGGGGTCGGTGATAGGCAGGACGAACGGCATCTTTTCATCTTAGGGCGGATGCGCCGCGGCGGCAAGCCGCGCATCGTGTATACTCAATCCGAGCCGACGAGCGATCGCGGCTGCCTTATTCCAGGAGGTACGTATGTCGAATAGAACAGGAAACGGCGGGGCCGCCGGGGGCGGCGTTTACGGGCTCGCCTTCATCGGCGCCGCCGTGTATTTTATCGCCCATGCCGCCACGTTCTGGGCGGGAGTCCTCGGCTTCCTGAAGGCCCTCGTCTGGCCCGCCTTCGTGATATACGCGCTCATGGCGCACTTGGGAATGTAGGGACCGACGGGGCGGCGATCCGGCCGCCCCGATCTTCGCGCCGCCGGAGACCGGGGCCCGCCGTCGGTTCTTAGCCCCTCGAGCCGACGTAGGCGGCCAGGTCGACGAGGCGCTTGGAGAAGCCCCACTCGTTGTCGTACCAGCCGAGGACCTTGGCCATCCTGCCGCCCATCACCATCGTCGAGAGCGCGTCCACTACGCTCGAGCGATCGTCGCCTTCGTAGTCCTTGGACACTAGGGGCTCCTCGCTGTAGCCGAGGATGCCTTTGAGGTAGCCCTCCGAGGCCGCCTTGAGCGCCGCGTTCACTTCGGCGACCGTGACGTCGCGCGCGAGATCGACCGTGAGGTCCACGATCGAGACGACGGGCACCGGCACGCGGAGCGAGAAGCCCGAGAGCTTGCCGTCGAGCTCGGGTATGACCTTGCCGATAGCCTTCGCCGCGCCGGAGGGGTAGGGGACGATCGAGAGGGCCGCCGCCCGCGCGCCGCGCAGGTCCTTCTCGGGCTCGTCGTGGAGGGCCTGGCTGTTGGTGTAGGCGTGGGTGGTCAGCATGAGGCCCCGCTCGATGCCGAAGGCCTTGTGCAAGGTGAAGGCTAAGGGCGCGAGGGCGTTCGTCGTGCAGGAGCCGTTGGAGATGATGCCGTGCCGGGCGGGATCGTAGCGCTCGTGGTTGACGCCCATAACGATCGTGATGTCATCGCCCTTGGCGGGCGCCGAGATGAGGACTTTCTTCGCCCCGCCCGACTCGATGTGGACTTTCGCCTTTTCCCTGTCGGTGAAGCGGCCCGTGGATTCCACTACCATGTCCACGCCGAGTTTAGCCCAGGGCAGCGCAGCCGGATCGCGCTCGGCCAGGACCTCGATGCGCCTGCCTTTCACGACTATGGCTTTGCCCTCGGCTTTGACTTCGCCGGGGAAGGCGCCCCAGAGCGAATCGTGTTTGAGCAGGTGGGCCAGGGTCGCCGCGTCGGTCAGATCGTTGACCGCGACGATCTCGAGCTCCTCGCGACCGAGAGCGGCCCGCAGGAAAGTCCTTCCGATCCGTCCGAAACCGTTGATCCCAACAGTCTTCATAGAGGCTCCTTCGGTTTCGCCGATCTATTAGTCTAATTGGCGATTGACCTGTAGGAAACATACCAAACCCAAATATACTTGTCAATATCAAAATTGACCTGTAGATTAAAACTATGGATTTTGATGGAGACAGCGCCGAACCCATAGACGCGGAGCGCCTGGAGCAGCTGGATTTTATCTTCCTGGGCGGGAATCTCGCTATCGATCTCGTGAATACGAGGCGTTCTAGGCGTCTTCCCGGATCCAGGACTATCGTCCAATACGACCAGATATACGATTGCGAGCAGGCGGCGGCCTGGTGGCAGAAGGCTCAGGCTAAGCACAGCCTTCGGCGCTCGGAGCCGCATCGCTGGACCGACGAGGATTTCGAGATGCTCATCGCCCTGAGGATCGAGCTGCGCGCCCTCTTCGAGGCCCTCCGCGAGGGGCGGAAAGCCACCTGTTCCGCGCCGGTCCTCAATCGAATATTGGCCAGGGGCAGCTTCTCCTTGCGGGTCGAGGAAGGTGGCGTCTCGCGCGAGTACGCCGCGCGGGAAGGCGGCTACGATCCCCTGCTCTCGATCGCCCTTTCCGCGACGCGCCTCCTCGCCAAGGGCGACCTGACGCGGCTCCA
>Ga0265342_10005070_pt1 | contig 10151 bp, 7 predicted proteins | sample 4CB327metaG_FD_203125 | JGI IMG/M metagenome (GOLD analysis project Ga0265342, IMG submission 203125) | Rhizosphere microbial communities from Carex aquatilis grown in University of Washington, Seatle, WA, United States - 4-CB3-27 metaG | ecosystem: Host-associated > Plants > Roots > Rhizosphere...
GAAGCAGGTGGAGTTCCTCGCCAAACGTCTCACGCACCCGCGCAAACAGCCCCGGAACATGGCGCAGGTACGGCTCGGTCGCCCACTCGTACTCCGGCGGCAATCCGCGTTCGGCCGGTTCGTAGCTCCCCGGCGTCTTGGCCACGCCGTAGGTGCTCGCAAGCCCCGGTATGCCGCTCTGCACGCGAATCGCTTTGTACCCTAGCTCCTTCTGATGTGCGACATCTTCGAGCGCGAGGTCGATGTCCTTCCCGTTGGCATGCGCATACACCAGCACGCCTTCGCGGCTCTTGCCCCCGAGCAAGTTGTAAACGGGAGTATTGAGAGCCTTCCCCTTAATGTCCCACAACGCAACATCCACCGCACCAATCGCGGCCATAGTCACCGGACCGCGCCGCCAGTAAGGCCCGCGATAAAGATACTGCCAGATGTCCTCCGTTTGAAATGGATCTCGCCCGACAATGCATGGAATCACGTGGTCGGTGAGATAGCTGGCCACCGCGAGTTCCCGCCCATTCAGCGTGCCATCGCCCAACCCGTAAACCCCTTCGTCGGTCTCAATCTTGAGCGTGACAAAGTTGCGCCCCGGCGAGGTGATATTCACAGTTGCCCTGGTGATCTTCATGCTCCCCGACTCCCAGAAATTCCTACGCCGATCTTCGATCCCGCTACTGATTCACGCCGCTCGCCAGGAATCCGCCATCGACCGCAACGATCTCCCCGGTAACAAACGAAGCAGCTTCAGACGCTAGATAGATCGCAGTCCCAGCTAGCTCCTTTGCCTCTCCAAAGCGTCGCATCGGTGTACGCAGAATCAGTTCTTCGCCGCGCGGTGTGCCCTGAATCAGAGACGCATTCAGCGGAGTTGGAAAAACGCCCGGAGCAATCGCATTCACGTTCACTCCCGTTTGCGCCAACTCGATGGCAAGAACCTTCGTCAGCGATGCCACGGCGGCCTTGCTCGCACAATAGGCCGCGACCCGATAGAAGCCCACAAACGTTGTCAGCGACGCAATGTTGATAATGCGTCCATAACCGGCGCGCTCCATCGTCTTACCAAAAATCTGGCAGGCACGCAAAGTGCCCGTCAGATTGGTGTCAATGACCCGGGCCCAATCCCCCTCTTCGGCTTCGAGGGTCGCTGCCTTGTGTGTCACCCCGGCAGCGTTGACCAGGATGTCCACCTTACCGAATTCCTTGAGCACAGCATCGTGCAACGCCTGCAGAGACGCGCGGTTTTGTACATCACTTGTTACGCGCAGCGAACGCCGCCCGAGGGCTTCAATCTCTGCCGCGACCTTCGTCACCTGTTCCAGCCGTCTCGAACTCGGTACGACGTCTGCACCGGCGTCTGCAAGTCCGAGCGCAATTGCATGTCCCAGTCCCGTTGTGCCGCCGGTCACGACCGCAACCCTGCCGCGCAAATCAAACAAATTCTGGTTCATCAAATCATCCCCTGCTTTTCTTCCATGCCATGTTAGCGGGTCAGCCCTGCAATCGTCTCGCAACGGATCCCCCACGCAGGTCATGTCCCGAAAACCCTCAGCCAGACGGCCAAACGCTCCGGGCTTGGGCTCGATGCGTTAGAGTGTTCTTGGACGGACGACAGCTTTCCATGGACCCCCTTCTGATTCCCAGTGATACGCGCCGATGGGATTGCCTGAGCCTCGGCGAAGTAATGCTTCGCCTCGATCCGGGCGAAGGACGCGTCCACACAGCTCGCCAGTTTACAGTCTGGGAGGGCGGCGGCGAATACAATGTGGCCCGCGGCCTGCGCCGTTGCTTTGGCCTTCGCACCGCCATCGCTACGGCGCTCGCCGAAAACGCGGTGGGTCGGCTGGTTGAGGACTTCCTCCTGCAGGGCGGCGTGGATACCGCGCTTCTCAAGTGGGTTCCTTACGATGGCGTGGGTCGTTCCGTACGCAACGGACTCAACTTCACCGAACGTGGCTTTGGCCTACGCGCAGCCGCCGGTTGCAGCGACCGCGGCCATACCGCAGTCAGTCAGATCAAGCCCGGCGATTTTGACTGGTCCATGATCTTCGGAAATCAGAACGGCGCAAGGTGGTTCCATACCGGTGGGATCTTTGCCGCGCTCTCTGAATCGACAGCTCTTGTCGCGGCTGAGGCGATGGACTCCGCCCGCAAATACGGCACCCCCGTTTCCTACGACCTCAACTATCGCGACTCGCTTTGGAAGGCCATAGGTGGCAAAGCAAAGGCGCAGCAGGTAAATCGCGAACTGGTCCGTAAAGTCGATCTGCTCCTGGGCAATGAAGAGGACTTCACCGCCATGCTCGGCGTCACCATCAAGGGTGTCAATGAGGATTTCGCCGACTTGCCTGTTGCCGCATATGAAGAAATGTTGCGCGAGGTCGCCGCGGCCTATCCCAATCTGAAGCTGATCGCCAGCACTCTGCGCACCGCACACTCCGCCAGTCGCAATGCATGGGGCGCGATCGCGCTTTACCAGGACAGAATTGTCCACGTCCCGCAGCGCGACATCGACATTCTGGACCGCGTGGGAGGCGGCGACAGCTTTGCTTCAGGACTTATCAACGGATTGCTTTCGGGCAAGCCGATCGAATGGGCGATATGCTGCGGTGTCGCCCACGGCGAGCTGGCCATGACCACCGCCGGCGACACCAGCATGGCTACTTTGGCTGAAGTCGAGCGCGCCATGGCGGGGGGTTCGACCCGCATTGCACGCTAGGGGAGATTGATGATCGAAACCACGAAAGAAACAATCGAGCGTATTGGCCTCATTCCTGTGCTCCGCGCAAAGTCTGCCGGACAGGCGCACGCTGTCGTCAAGGCCATGATCGCCGGGGGCGTCAATATCGTTGAGGTCACCATGACCGTGCCGGGCGCCGTCGATTTGATCCGCGAACTGCGGCATGAGTACGGAGACGATCTCCTGCTTGGTTCCGGCACGGTGACCACTCCAGACGAGGCCGAAGAGACCATCGCAGCCGGCGCGGAGTTCGTCGTCAGCCCCAGCTTCCATCCCACGGTCGTTTCCAGAACCCGCGCAATGGATAAGGTCGCAATCGCGGGCGCACTTACTCCAACAGAGGTCATCACCGCCTGGCGCTCCAATGCACACTACGTCAAGGTCTTTCCCTGTTCGGCAATGGGCGGGGCCAGCTATTTGAAATCGCTTTTGGCGCCCTTTCCAATGCTTAAGTTGATCCCCACGGGCGGCGTCACATTGGAAACGGCTGAGGAATTTATCCGCGCCGGAGCCCGTGCCCTCGGCGTCGGGGGCGATCTCGTCAATATTGCCGCCATCGATGCAGGTCACCCCGAACGAATCACCGAAGCGGCCAGGGCCTATCTTGAAGTGTTGACCAAAGTGCGTACAGAGATGCAAGCGGGACTCTAACCTCGTTCTGCGAGAGCACTGATGACAACACTCCGCATTGCACTCCGCAATTATGTCGATTTCGAGAACGCTCTCGGTGAAGAAGCGCGGCTATTCGAGTCATTCCATCCCAATGTTCAGGTTGAACTCGTTTCGATGGGCATCCACGAGCTCCATCAAGCCACCGTTTCCGGCGGCGGTCTCCGCGAGGGTCGGTTCGACATCGCGCTCCTCGTGACCGACTGGCTGGCCGAAGGTATGCAAGCGGATGCACTGGAAGACCTGCATATCTGGCAGGAACGCATACCCATTCCTGACTGGCCCGATGCCTGGGCTAGCTCTCTAACGCGTCCCCTCGCCTTCGGTGACAAGCTTTCGTCACTCCCCTGGCATGACGGGCCGGAATGCCTTGTTTATCGCAGCGATTTTTTCGCCGACCCGTCTAAGCAGGCCGCTTTCCGCGAACAATTTGGCCGCGAACTCGCGCCCCCTTCGACATGGCAGCAATTCGAAGAGACAGCTCGATTCTTCACCGATTCCACGGCCAGCCTTTTCGGCACCGTCTTCGCTGCGTTTCCCGATGGCCACAACACGCTGTATGACTTAGCCTTGCAGCTTTGGAGCCGCGGCGGAGAATTGCTCGACGCATCTGGAGTCCCACAACTCACTGCGCCTCAGGTGCTCGCCGCCCTCGACTTCTACCGGCGCGTCGTGTGCGACCAAGGACTCTGCCATCCGCAATCCATACAACTCGATTCCACCCAGTCCGGCGACATCTTCTTGGCGGGCGAAGCTGCCATGATGGCCAACTGGTTTGGATTTGCCGCACGTTCCAGCCGAGCGGAATCGCCTCTCGCCGGCAAGGTCGCCATTGCTCCAGTTCCCACCGACGGCCTGCACCCGCAGGTCTCGCTATCCGTTTTCTGGACTCTCGCGATAGGTTCCGGTTCTCACCACAAAGAGCTTGCCTGGGAGTTCCTTCGATTCGTCACCAGCCCCGAGCGCGATCTCGGAATTACGCGTCACGGCACGGTCGGTTGCCGCCTTTCCACCTGGCGGAACCTCACATTGCAAGCCCAGATCCCCGCCTACCGCGAAATCGAATCCGTCTCGCTTGGCGCGCGACAATTGCCTTCTGGACCTCAAATGGCCGCTTTCGCCGCCCTCATCGATGCCGCAATTTCTCGTGCACTGAACACAGAGGACCCTACACTCGCTATTCTTGAAAGTGCGCAGCAAGAGATCCTCCGTAAAGGAATCGTATTTTCATGACCGCACCAGAACACCTGCCTGATGAACAGCCCTTCAGTCTCAAAGACCGCCACGCGCTAGTGACCGGCGGTGCCAGCGGCATTGGTGAGGCCACCGTGAAGGAACTCGTGCGCGCCGGCGCCTTTGTCTGGATTGCCGACCTCAATGTGACTGCTGCAGAAGCGTTGGCCGAATCCGTCGGATCTGCGCGTGCTTTACATCTCGACGTCACGAATTCTGAGTCGATCGCCGCTGCCGCCGCGCATTTGCAACGACTCGACATCCTCGTGAACAACGCGGGTATCGGCCACGTAGGCTCTATTGAAACCACCGAACCCGCCGACTTCGATCGCCTCATCACCGTCAATGTGCGCGGCGTCTATCTCGTCACTCGTGGATTCCTGCCCTTGCTGCTCGCGGCAGGCGAAACCGGGACAGTTGGCACCATCGTCAACATCGCCTCGGTCGCGGGCCAGGTTGGCATCAAGCAGCGCTTCGCCTACTGCACTACCAAGGGCGCCGTGATCGCAATGACCCGCCAACTCGCGGTTGAGTATCCCAAGACGCTGCGCGTCAACGCCGTCTGTCCAGGCACAGTGGAGACACCCTTCGTCGAGGGCTACCTCGAGAAGTTTCATAAGCACAATAAGGAGGAAGTTCGTGCCGAATTGCGTGCACGTCAGCCGATTGGCCGCCTTGGTCAGCCCAACGAAGTAGCTTCGATGGTGCGCTACCTTTCATCCGATGAAGCCGCATTCGTCACCGGCTCGCTCTTCAATATCGACGGCGGCTGGACCGCAGCATAAAACCCGCGTACATCCTCACATCAAGTTCCGCACTGGAGAGAACCATGAAGCTTGTATCTTTTTCGGCCGCCGACGGCAAAATTCGACCAGGTGCCTTGCTCGACAATGAAGAGATCGTCGACCTCAGCTTCGCCGGCCATGCGGATACGCTTGCCGTGATCGCTACCGGACTCAACAAGGTCCCATCCGCACCCACGTTCGCGCTGAAAGCTGTCCGACTGCACCCACCTCTCGCCAATCCACCCCGCGTCTTCGCCATCGGACTCAACTACCGCGACCACGCCAAAGAATCAGGCATGGAACTCCCTACCACACCCGTCGTATTCTTCAAGCTCTCGACCGCCATCATCGGCCCCGGTGATGCCATCGTACTGCCTAAAAACTCTACTCAGCCTGACTACGAAGCCGAATTCGCCTTCGTCATCGGCAAGGGCGGCTATCGTATTCCCGCCTCCGCGTGGCGCGAGCACGTGTACGGATACACCAATGTCAACGATGTCAGTGCTCGCGATGTTCAGTTCGCAAGCACGCAGTGGTCCATGAGCAAGTGTTTCCCCACATTCTGCCCGCTCGGCCCCACCATCGTTACCGCTGACGAAATCGCCGATCCCCATGCCCTCGCCATCGGCCTGAGCATTGATGGTGAGGTGCTCCAAAACTCCAATACACGCGAATTGGTCTTCAAGATTCCCGAGTTGATCGAGTACCTCTCGTCGATCACGCCTCTGCTGCCCGGCGACATCATCTCAACCGGGACACCCCCGGGCGTAGGCCTCGGCCGCACTCCCAAGCGCTGGCTCAAGCCTGGCGAAACCGTTACCGTCAGCGTCGAGGGGCTGGGCTCGCTCACCAACCCAGTCGTCGCGGAATAGCGCCGACTCGACCTTGCCGAAGCAACGGCTTTCGCAGGAACTGCAGGATTTCGACAGATGCGGGATAATCCAGACTGACATGGAACTGACCGGACAATCTTTCCTCGGCAACCGTCGCGTCGCGCCCGCAGATCAAAGCTTCCAAGCGTTAAACCCGCAAACGGGCGCGCCAATCGATCCAACGTACTTCTCTGCAACGCCAGAAGAAGTAGGCGAAGCAGCACGCCTCTCCGCTGAAGCATTCGAGACCTATTCCCGCACCAGCGGCAAAACCAGGGGCGCGTTCCTGCGCCGCATCGCAGACGGCTTCGAAGCCCATCGAGAAGAGCTCGCCGCGCGCGCTCACCTCGAAACAGCGTTGCCCATGCCTCGTCTGCTTGGCGAAGTGGGACGCACCGCAGGTCAACTTCGCATGTTCGCAGAAGTTGTCGAAGAGGGATCCTGGGTCCAGGCTCGTATCGATCCTGCAATGCCCGACCGCGAGCCCCTCCCGCGCCCCGACATTCGCTCCATGCTGCGTCCGCTTGGCCCGATCGTTGTCTTCGGCGCCAGCAATTTCCCCCTCGCCTTCTCCGTCGCTGGAGGAGATACCGCATCCGCACTCGCCGCCGGTTGCCCCGTCATCTTAAAGGCGCATCCCGCGCATCCCGGAACCAGCGAATTCTCGGCACAGATCATTGCGAACGCCGTCTCCACCGAAGGCTTGCACCCTGGCGTGTTTTCCATGCTCTTCGACGCCGGCATCGAAGTAGGCACAGCCCTCGTCAAGCATCCGCTCGTTCGTGCTGTCGCCTTCACGGGCTCCTTGCGTGCAGGCCGCGCCCTTATGGACCTGGCCGCTGCCCGCCCCAATCCCATTCCCTGCTTCACTGAGATGTCGAGCGGCAATCCTGTGTTCATTCTGCCTGGCGCATTACGCAAGGGGCCTGCCGACCTCGCGAAGGTCCTCTTCGGATCGTTCACACTCGGGGCAGGCCAATTCTGCACCAAGCCCGGTATCGTCTTTGTTGCCGAATCGCCGGAAGGAGACGTTTTTCTCTTTGAACTCAAACGACTTGTCGAGCAAGCGCAACCTTTCACCCTGCTGACTGAAGGTATAGCCCGCGAATATGGCCGCGGAACCGAAGCCCGCTCTCAAAGCGTTCCGCTTTCCGCACATTCACAAGCGCATTCCTCAACGCGGCAACTTGGCGCATCCTTTCACGCCGACTCCAAACTATTCACCGTCTGTGTCGATCAACTCATAGGGCAGCCAGAACTCGCCGAGGAAATCTTCGGACCCGACACGCTGCTCGTCCACTGCGATACCACGCAGGACTACCTGCGCGCCGCCCGAGCACTCGACGGCCACCTCACCGCCACCATCCTCGGCGATAAAGATGACCTCGCCGACCATCGCGAACTGATTCAGATTCTTGAGCAGAAGGCGGGCCGCGTCATCTTCAACGGTTTCCCAACGGGCGTCGAGGTGACTCACGCTATGGTCCACGGCGGACCGTATCCTTCAACGTCTGACCCGCGCTTCACATCCGTCGGCAGCCTGGCGATTTACCGTTTCGCACGGCCCGTCTGCTTTCAGGGATGCCCGCAAGTTCTTCTGCCGCCGGAACTGCAGGACAGCAATCCACTGGGCATATCACGACTGCGCGACGGCAAGCCGGAAGCGCTATAGCACCCGCGCCAACCACTGCCCCGTATGCGAGTGCAGACTGCTTGCAATCTCCTCGGGCGTGCCTTCGGCCACAATGCGACCGCCGCCTTCGCCGCCTTCCGGCCCCAGATCGATCACCCAATCCGCGCTCTTGATCACATCGAGATTGTGCTCAATCACGATCAAGGAACCGCCGCCGTCAATCAGCTTGCGAAACGCGGTCAGCAGCTTCGAGACGTCGTCGAAGTGCAGACCCGTTGTTGGCTCGTCCAGAATATAGAGCACCCGACTTGCCTGCGAAGGCTTGGCGTTCGCATTCGCCGACCGCACCTGCGCCAGGTGCGCCGCCAGCTTCACGCGCTGTGCCTCTCCACCTGACAGTGTCGTAGCTGACTGTCCAAGCCGCAGATACCCAAGCCCGACTTCGTCCAACACTGCCAGTTTTTCAAGCAAACGCGTTTGTCCAGCAAAGAAGCGCAACGCCTCCTTCACCGTCATCTGCAAAACGTCATAGATATTCTTGCCCTTGTACTGCACTTCGAGGATGCGCGTTTGATAGCGAGTGCCGTTGCAGTCCTCACACGGCAATTCCACATCCGCCAAAAACTGCATCTCCACTGTGACCGTGCCGTCGCCTTCGCAGGTATTGCAGCGGCCACCCGGGACGTTAAAGGAAAAATGTCCTGGCGTCAGCGACAACCGTTTAGCCTCCGGCTGCGACGCAAAAAGCTCGCGAATCAGATCAAAGCCCTTGATGTACGTGATCGGATTCGATCGCGGCGTGCGCCCGATCGGTGTTTGATCCACCAGCACTACATCGTTTAGCCGTTCCACGCCGGTGAGCGATTTATAGAGGCCAGAGGGATCGCCGCCGTCGGTCTGTCCTAAAGCTCGCGCCACCGCTCGATAAAGTACCTGATGCACCAACGTCGATTTTCCCGAACCCGATACGCCCGTGACCGCGACCAGCATGCCCAAGGGAATCTGAACGTCGAGTTTATGCAGATTGTTGGCCTCCGCACCGCGCAGTACTAGCTTCTCCTTTCCTGGCACGCGCCGCCTTGTCGGCACCGGAATGGCGATCTTGCCGGATAAATAACGTCCCGTCAGTGAATTCGGATTTGCTTCGATCTCCGCCAACCCGCCTTCCGCGAGAATCTTGCCTCCGAACTCGCCCGCACCTGGCCCCAAATCCAGCAGATAGTCTGCAGCACGCAGCACATCGGCATCGTGCTCCACTACGACGATCGTGTTGCCCAGATCCCGTAACTCTTTCAAGATGCGAATCAAGCGCTCCGTGTCTCGCGTGTGCAGCCCAATCGAAGGCTCGTCGAGGACATAGAGCGTGCCCACCAGTCGTGAGCCAAGCGACGTTGCCAACTGAATCCGCTGTGCTTCTCCACCGGACAAAGTCGAGGCCAACCGGTCGAGTGTCAGATACTCCAGCCCAACGGCATCGAGGAAACCCAACCGCTGCCGCACTTCCTCGAGGATCGGTCCGGCAATCTCTTCCTGCATGGGCGGCAACTTCAGCGAACAGAAGAATCCTTTGGCGTCCGTAATGGTGAGAGCCGCCGCCTGGCAAATGTTTAGCCCGTTCAATCGAACCGCACGAGCCTCAGCCCGAAGTCTCTGCCCGCGGCAGTCGGGGCACTCCGCGTAGCCGCGATACTTGCTCAGCATCACGCGCACATGCAACTTGTACTTCTTCCGCTCCATCTGTGCGAAGAAGCCATGCACTCCTACAAAACTTCCTTTGCCCCGCAGCACCGTTTCGCGCGTTGCCTCCGGCAACTCACGCCAGGGCAGGTCCAGCGCAACACCAAGCTCTTTCGCTTGCTTCTTCAGGTCGGTGAACCACGTGCGATACTTCGGCCGATTCCATGGATCGATGGCGCCGTCAGTCAGGCTCAAACCTTTATCTGGAATTACTAGGTTCAAATCGTAGTCGACAGTGTTGCCAAATCCTTGGCACCGCGGACACGCCCCAAATGGATTGTTGAAGCTGAACAAGCGCGGCTCCGGTTCCTTGCCCGGTCGATGGCAGATTGTGCACTCATACTCACCGGAGAATCTGTGCCGCTTCCGCTCTGCCTCTTCGTCGCGTGGAACCTCCTCAAACACCACATCGCCGGCCTCGCGATACGCAATCTCTGCGGCGTCCACAATCCGCGAACGGTTCTCGGGATTGACGACAATTCGATCCA
>Ga0265342_10005072_pt1 | contig 10150 bp, 6 predicted proteins | sample 4CB327metaG_FD_203125 | JGI IMG/M metagenome (GOLD analysis project Ga0265342, IMG submission 203125) | Rhizosphere microbial communities from Carex aquatilis grown in University of Washington, Seatle, WA, United States - 4-CB3-27 metaG | ecosystem: Host-associated > Plants > Roots > Rhizosphere...
GACTCCAGATGACACTTCCTCGCAGAATTGGTTCATGCCTGGTCGTCTTTGGGCTGACCGTATCTACTGGCACGACCGGTTGGGGCGCTCGGTCATCTGCCCCGCCGACCGCCACCGCTGCGACCGAGAGCAATATCATGCTGGTGACAGTAGGATTCCTGGAAAAGTCGCAGCTTGCGCACCACCCACTCGATACCGAGCTGGCGGGGAGGTTTCTGGATCGCTATCTCGATGACTTGGATGGATCCCGGTCCCTGCTGTTGCGGTCGGATGTCAAGGAATTCGCTACCTATCGCGCCACCCTGGCCCAGGCCATCCACAAGGACGGCGATACCAGCGCGGCCCACTCCATTTTTGCGCGCTATCTCCGGCGGCTGAGGCAGAGGTTTGCCTACACCACGCATCTGCTCCGGACTGCGAAGTTCGACTTCACGGGACACGACATCTACGCCTTCGATCGGGAACATGTGGAACGGCCGCGCGATCTAGAAGCCGCCGAGCAGCTCTGGCGACAACAGCTCCGCGCCGAGTATTTGCAGGAGAAACTGGCAGACAAGGCGCCAGAGCAGATTGTAAGCGCGTTGCTGCGCAGAAGGGCGCGACTGCTTGCGACGATGAAGGCCGTGCACGACGACGAGGTACTGGAGATCTACCTGAAGGCGCTCGCCCACGTCTACGATCCTCACACGGACTATCTCGGACATGAACAGATGGAAAGCCTAACCATCGCCATGAAGCTCTCTCTTTTCGGCATCGGTGTATCCATGGAGGCAGAGGACGGCTGCTATAAGATTCACGAGCTCTTGCCGGGTGGGCCCGCGCTCCGAAGTGGTCAGCTCAAGCCTGGCGACCGCATCGTGGCCATCGCGCAATCCAGGGGAGATCCCGTTGACATCAGGAGCATCCCCATCTCACGTGCCATGGAGTTGATGCGCGGCCAGAAAGGAACGACGGTAAAATTGACCATCCTTCCCACAGGCGCTGCGGATGGTTCGGTGCCCAAGACGGTGTCGCTCGTGCGCGACGAGGTCAAGCTCGAAGAACAGCAGGCGAAGGCCCGCATCTTGGATCTACCGACGGAGACAGGCCACACCCTCCGACTCGGGGTCGTCGACTTGCCATCGTTCTACGTCGACGTGGGCGGTCGAGAGGATGGCGAGCCGCTCAGCGCGACCGCGGATGTTGCGCGCTTGCTCGCCAAGTTGAAGAAGGAGCATGTGCGCGGCGTGGTCCTGGACCTGCGAGGCAACGGTGGCGGGTCGTTGGACCAGGCGATCAGCTTGACGGGTCTGTTCATTCGCCAAGGCCCGGTGGTTCAGACACGCGACCTCGAAGGCGAGATTGAAGTGGGCTCGGATACGGATTCCACCGTTCAATACGACGGGCCTCTGGTCTTGCTAACCAACAGATTCAGCGCATCTGCGTCGGAAATCCTGGTCGGTGCTCTGCAGGACTACGGGCGAGCTCTGGTCGTGGGCGATTCCTCGACCTTTGGCAAGGGCACGGTGCAGGGCATTTTGCCGCTCGCGCCCGTGATGGACGCAGCCGACTTCACACATGCATACGACCCTGGCGCGCTGAAGGTCACGCTTAGCAAGTTCTATCGACCGAATGGCGCCTCAACGCAGTTGCGCGGTGTCGCGTCCGACATCGTTCTGCCTTCTCCCAGTGACCTCAGCGACGTGAACGAGTCGACCCTGAAAGACCCGTTGCCTTGGGACGCTGTGCCCGCCGTACCCCACGAACAACTGAATCAGGTGCAGCCCTATCTCAGCCCCCTGCGGGAAGGATCCCGTCATCGTGTCAATACGGAAAAGGAGTTCACCGAACTAGCGGCGGATGTCACTTGGTTCAAGAAGAGCGTGACCGAAAAATCGGTTTCGCTCAACGAAGCGGAGCGCAGGCAGGAATTGGCGCTAATCAAGGCCCGTCAAGGCGAGCGCAAGCATGAAGAGCTGGCCCATCCGAATTTCCAGCCCACGACCTACGAGATCACGCTCAAGAATGCCTCCACGCCCGGCCTGCCACTGCCCATGGCAGCCACGAGGAGCGAATCCCCCGACAGCGACATTCTCTTCCACGAGACCATAAAGATTCTGGCCGACTACGTCGACCTTCTCGGCAGCCAGAGCCAACGAGCTCGCCTCGCTGGCCCGTACGAAAGCGGCGAACCGCTACGGAAGGCGGGTCGGGTTGGTGTTCGATAGAGGGCTTCGACTTACCGTCCACGGGGGAGCGGGCGATGGGCTGGGCATCCTTCATGCAGGGTAGTAGGACCATGCAATCTTCGACGCAAGACCTCTCGACCGCCGGACGCATTTCGACAATAGAATTACGCCCCGCTCTTGGCCCAGTTCTCCCTCGTCGACTGCTGCTCGCCGAGGATGATGGTCCGTTTCGATACCTGCTCACGTCAGCGTTGCGCAAGGACGGGTACCAAATTGTCGCGGTGTCTAACGGTGTGGACCTGATGGACATTCTTGGGGATTCGCTGAGTGCGGACGGCACCCTTGCATCATTCGATCTCGTGCTCTCCGACCTTCACATGCCGGGATGGCCTGGGCTGGACGGATTGGCCAAAGTGGGACGAAATCCCAGCATGCCACCATTCATACTCTTCACGGCGTTCGGAGACGACGACACCCACAATCGTGCGCGTGCAATCGGCGCGCTGACTTTGCTCAACAAGCCGTTCGATGTCGACTACCTTAGGGAGCTCGTTGCGCAGGTTCTTTGCTAGGCTTCCGCGTGCAGCGTGGCCAATTGTCTCGCGTGCCAAATTGCTACTATTTGGTTGGGTCAAACCGTTCTAGTTTGCGGGACCGGCTGAGTCCGGCTTGTGGGTCGAGGGCAGATATATGGAGAAGCGGCTTCCTTTGCTTACCGCGCTGGTCGCTGCGATCCAACCGCCGTGATCGTGCACGATTCCATAGGCAACCGAAAGTCCGAGGCCAGTGCCGCTACCCACCTCTTTGGTGGTGAAGAAGGGCTCGAATGCGTGGCGAAGTTGCTCGCTGGTCATCCCCACGCCGGTATCCTCCACGTGTAGGCAAGCGTAGCCACCCGCGGTGGCTGCAACGCCTACGGGCGGCGAAACGAGCTCCTCGCACGAGTGAATCGTAAGCACCCCACCCTTGGGCATCGCCTGAATGGCGTTCACGACCAGATTAGTCAGTGCTTGCTCGATGAGCGAGACGCCAACCTCGGCGAAGGGCTCTGGTTCACCCTGGCTGGACTTGAGAACGACCGCCGACTTTTCCGCCATCGGACGAAGCAAGGCCAGCGTTCGCACCACGACGCCGCGCAGGCTCTCTTTCCGGCGCTCGGGTTGTCGGCGACGTGCGAACCCGAGTAATTGCTTGATGACGTTGGTCATGCGGTCGACTTGGTCGACGATGGTTTGCCCACTTTCGACCAACTCAGCGCCCGTGACCTGGCCGCGCGTGATCATCTTGGCACATCCAGAAACGACGTTGAGGGGTGTGCCAAGCTCGTGCGCGACGCCGGACGCCAGCTTGCCCACCGTCGTCAAACGGTCCGCATGCCGAAGCTGCTCTAACGCCGCAATACGCTGGTTGGTTTCCTCTTCGACTCGCGCCTGTGCCGCTGCCAGACAATCACACATGTGGTTGATCTCCGCCGCCAGCTCGCCGACCTCGTCTCTCTGCTTGAGGTCGAGAGGCTCGGAGAGATCCCCGGCGCCGATCCGTCGCGCCTTGGCCACCAGGCGGCGCATGGGACGACCGACAAAGAAGAAGCCAGCAACGCCGACAGCCATGAAAGCGGCGAGCGCTCCCAGGGCCGTGCGCCCAATACTTTGCGCGATTTCGGCGCGAAACTCTTTGTCACGCTCCGTAAGGGGGCCAGAAACCTCCAAGGCGCCCACCTGCTGACCGTTGATAATCACAGGCAGGTAGGTGAGTAGTGTTTCGTTGCCAGCCACGTTCTCCACGAAAGCGCGTTCCTTCTCTGCATTGAGCCCCGCAAGTCGGTCGAGGTGCACGAGTGGCTGCACCCCGGGACCGTTCATGTCGGAGATCCGCACGAAACGCAGATCGAGTGGCTGGGTTCTGCGCACACGATCTGCCGCATAGGAAAGCATCTCCAAGGCTGGAGCGGCCCCCTCCTTGCGCCAGATTTCCACCAAGGCCGGCCGCAAGGCACGCCCAAGCACGAGCGAACTCTCGCGTGCCCTGCCTTCTGCGTTGGCCATCTGCCTGCGCGCCGCTTGGTAGCCGCGTACGGCGAAGACCAGAAGCATGGCGGCCAGGATGAAGGCTGTCAGCTTGGCCGCAAGTTTCATGGCGGGAGGGCTCGTTCAAGGTGGTGCACGGGCGTCATGCACGTGCAGTGGCAAGGAAATTATTGATGAAGGTCAGCAGGACGTCGAAGTCGACCGGCTTGTCTAGGACGGCCACAGCACCCAGTTGCTCGGCCTCTGCATGCAGATCTTCGCTACCGAAGGCGGTGATGAGTATGAACGGCGGAATCTTCGGCGCGCCTGCCATCTGCGCAAATACCTGCAGCCCCGTCGATCCCGGCATGCGCACATCGGAAATGACCAGATCGAATTTGCCAGTTCCAACCTCTGGAGCGACCGAAACAGCTAGAGTATCCAAGAGATCGAGCCCGTTCGCCACCGCGACGACCTCATGTCCGTCCGCCTTGAAGATGGCAACCAGCATCTCGCGGAAGGATCGATCATCCTCGGCCACAAGTAGCCGATGTTTGCGAAAACGGTCTCCATTGGACCGCGATGTCCGTGATTCATGCACACAGCCCCTAGATGCACGAGTCGTGCCAGTCAAATGAACGCTATTCGCTTGAGTTGGATCAGCCACGCCGCGTGGCAGCCGCGCGTGGCACCCTGTCACTTTGGTCGCCGAACCACTCGCCCGAGCACCGGCCTCAGAATCGGCGGATCTAGATCGTGCTCCAACCTAATCTTGCCGACCTGCCGTCGCTCGACGACGGCGAGCCGACGCCATGATGGCAGGAAATCGCCGTGCGGCCCTACCCCCATGCGCGCAGCTTTTCCGCTGGGATAGCAAAGGACCGGGCAGAGCTCCCGATTGGTCGGGAGAAAGACCCGAGGTCGGTCGGCTCCCCAAGGCCAAGGTGCGGTGAGCCAGAATCTGATCTATGCATACTGCCATCTTGCCAATGACCAGTCTTGTGACAGGCGCAGCGCTCGAGCCTGTCCCACCCCCTACACAACGGGAGGCGACGCAAGCATGACCTGCAAAGGCGCATCCTGGCCCACGCGAATTGGAAGCTACGCATCCATACCCTCTTGACTGGAAGGCCCACCGATCGTGGCACGTAGCAAAGAGGCGACCTGGCCAGGTGGCTGTTTTCCAACGCGAAGAATGTGATCCCACGCCAACTACGCGTCCGACACCTGCTCGACCGGCAGCTGCGGCCTTCCATCCTCGGGTGGCGGCGCAAGCGGCACCCGCGGTTGGGACTGATTCTTGGAAAAACCTCGCCTGGGACGAATCCTTTCGGCCGAGGCCGGCTCCCAGCAGTGTGCGAATCCTACATGTCATTGAAAACCGGACAAGGCTCAGGCTCTACGGTTGGGCACTCGCCGCCGCGGTTCTGTCTCTGCCATCCCTGGCCACGGCGGCTCCTTTCACCATCGAAGACGCAATCCGCGCGACCTGGAAACAGAATCCAGCCATCGCCAGCGGTGGCGAAATGGTGGCTGCGGCCAGGGCTGATGCCGAGGGTGCACGTGACGGGCGTTTGCCAAGCATCCTTCTTTCGGCGAAAGCTGTCGCGACCAACGAGCCGATGTCGGCATTCGGACTCAAGCTCGACGAGCAGAGGATCACGGCTGCCGATTTCGATCCGACTCGGCTGAACTCTCCCGCCAGCGTGGGCGGCGTTGGGCTGGGTGCCACCGTGATGCAACCCCTTTATATGGGCGGCCGACTGACCGCCGCCCGACGTGCTGCCTCGGCGCAGGCTGAAGCCGAAACGTGCTCGCACGAGCGGCGCATGCAGGAGATGGCACTGCAGGTGGTTCAAGCCTACTTTGGCGCGCAGGTTGCCGCCGAGGGGCTCAAGTTCGCCGAGGATGTGCTGGCGCAGGCACGCGAGACTGAAAGCTTCACCCGTTCGCGAAATCAGCAAGGGCTTGCGCTCGATGCTGATGTTGCCCGAGTCACTGCATTCCGCGCGCAAGCCGAGGCGGAGAGCAGCGTCGCCAAGCAGCGCCTGGATTCTGCGCGCGCCATGCTCGTGTTGTTGGCTGGCGAGCAAGCCGCGACGGGTGTCCTAGGTTCACCGCTGGTCGTCGGAGAAGTTTCCGTGAATCTTGAAAACATTAGCCATCAACGGGCCGACCTCAAGGCCGCCGAGTTTCGTGCCGAGGCCGCGCGCGCCATGATGACCGCTACCCGAGGAAGCATGCTTCCCGAGGTCATGGCCCAGGCCACGCTGGAGACCATGCGCTCGGATTTCAATCAGGGGGCTACTTGGTACAGCCTGGGACTGGTCGCCCGCTGGCGATTATCCGTCACAGATCTTCGGGCAACCGACGCGGCCTCCCTACGCGCCGGAGCAGCGGCAGATGCCCAGCGATGGCAGGAGCGCCAGGCAACCTTTGAAGTCGACGAAGCCCAACGTGCCTTGCGGTCGGCACGATCGCGGGGACAGTCAGCACGCGAAGCTGTAACCGCCTCTGAGTCTGCGCGCACCCTGCGCATGGCCCGCCATCGTCAGGGGCTGCTTCCACTCACCGAAGTTCTCGACGCCGAAGCCGGCCTTGCCGGTGCACGGGCGCTGCTACTGCGCAGCGAGTACGACGCCCGACTCGCAGCGGCGCAGCTTCAATTCGCATTCGGCAAACCCATCGAAGGAGTTAGACCATGATCCGTTCTTCAAGCATCGGCGCGACCATCGCGCTTGCCATCACCCTTGGCCAAGAAAGTCGGGTCCGCGCCGAGACACAACCGGTGACCGTGCACCTCGCGGAAGCTGCGACCGATAGCACCGTGCCGCTCTATGCCGCCACCTTGGCGCCGGTGCACAGGGCAACGGTTTCCACACGTCTGGCGGCGACGGTCCAGAAGGTGCTCGTGGCCGAGGGCACCCACGTGAAGCGCGGTCAGCTCCTCGTGACCCTCTCCAATGAAGAGGTTCAGGCCCAGGTGGCGGCGTCGACCACGACTCTTGCCAACGCGACAGCCTACGAGCGGCGCATCTCCGAGCTGACTAGCCAGCGCGCCGCCACGCCGGTCGAGCTCGAATCCGCCCAGGCCCAACGCGCCCAGGCCGCTGCGGCGCTGGCGGGCACACGCGCCAGTCTCGCCTACACCCAGCTGAGGGCGCCGTTCGACGGCGTCGTGCAGGCCCGCCGAGTGAGCGCTGGTGACTTTGTCGGTCCAGGACAGCCGCTCATCGAGATCGAAGGCGCTGGTCTGGAGGTGCAAGCGACGCTGTCAGAAGAAGAGGCTGGTTCTCTGCATATCGGGCAAAAGATCAAATTCGAGGCTGATGGCCGCCACGGCGAGGCAGAGATCACCGCTCTCACTCCCGGAGGTGATGCGCTATCGCATCGACGGGCGTTGCGTGCCAGGGTCACCGACCACGTATCCGAATTTCGCTCGGGCGCGTTCGTGCGCATGCAGATCCCGGGGGGCGTTCAGCCGACACAACGACGGGTTCCCAAGACCGCGCTCGTCCAGCGCGGCGACTTGACCGGCGTGTTCGTGGCCGAGAATGGCCACGCCCGTTTGCGCTGGCTGTCGCTAGGCGAGACGTCGAGCAACGATGTCGTCGTTCGCGCCGGCTTGTCTCCGAACGAGTCGGTCATCGATGCGCCAGGCAGCCTGCGTGATGAGCAAGCAGTGGAGATCGTCCATGCCCGCTGAACGGGAGATAGGCTTTGCCGGTCGGGTGGCGCAGACCTTTCTGCGCAGCAAGCTGACCCCGCTTATTGTCGTTGCCTCGCTCTTGCTTGGAGTGGCGGCGGTCGTCCTTACCCCTCGCGAAGAAGAACCGCAGATCGTCGTTCCCATGGTGGACGTCATCGTGCCCATGCCCGGCGCCACGCCCATCGAGGTGGAATCCCAGCTGACGACACCGCTCGAACGCCGCATGTGGGGTCTGCCCGGGGTCGAGTACCTCTACAGCACCAGCCGTCCCGGGGCCGCGCTGCTCACCATTCGCTTCAAGGTCAATGAGCCGCTCGAACCCAGCCTGGTCAAGGTCCATCAAGAGTTGGCTGCACATCCAGAGCTCATGCCTGCCGGCGCCCTGCAGCCTGTGGTTCGTTTGTTGACCATCGACGACGTTCCGTTCCTCAACTTGACCCTGCATGGCGAAGATCAAGCGCCCGGCGTCCTGCGCGCCATTGCCGACGAGGTGGCCCGTGAATTGGCCGACGTGCCGCAGACCGCCCAGGTGCACGTGCTCGGCGGCGCTCGACGCGTGGTACGTATCGAACCCGATCCCGAACGCTTGCGAACGCTGCAAGTGTCGCTGGCCGAATTGGATCCTGCCTTGCGTGCTTCGCAGGCGCAGTTGCCCGCGGGCGCGCTGGTGGACGCCAACAAGCGGGTCGATGCTGGAAGCCAAGGGCTACGCGCTGTCGGCCACCGACTTGCGCCGCGTGGTCGTGGCCACGCGCGGAGAGCGCCCCGTCTACCTGGAGGATGTGGCACGGGTGACGGATGGGCCTGAGCCCGAACCGGCCATTGTGGTAACGGCGAAGAAGGGACAGCCCGGGTTCGAGCAGGCGGTGGCGATTGCGGTGGCCAAGCGGCCGGGTACCAACGCCACCGATCTGGCAACGCGCGTGCTGGGAAAGGTCGAGGCGCTCAAGGGTCGGCTCATTCCGTCGTCGATCACCGTGGACGTGACTCGCAACTACGGCGAAACCGCTGGCGAGAAGTCGAACGAGCTCATCGAGCACCTGCTCATCGCTACGCTTTCCGTCATCGCACTAATCTTGCTTGCCATGGGCTGGCGCTCGGCGGTCATCGTGGCCATCGCGGTGCCGGTCACGCTCGCGCTGACCCTGCTGCTCACGTACCTGTTCGGCTACACGCTCAACCGCGTCACCCTGTTCGCGCTCATCTTCTCCATCGGCATCCTGGTGGACGACGCCATTGTCGTGGTCGAAAACGTTCACCGGCATCTCTATCTGCCCGGACCCAAGCGCAGCTTCGCGCGCACCGTGATCGATGCCGTCGATGAGGTCGGCAACCCGACCATCCTGGCCACCTTCGCCGTGGTGGCCGCCATCCTGCCGCTGGCGCTCGTGCGCGGCCTCATGGGCCCGTACATGCGGCCCATCCCCATCGGCGCCAGCGTGGCCATGATGTTCTCGCTGGCCATTGCCTTCATCGTCAGCCCGTGGGCGGCGATGATCGTCTTCCGCAAGAAGGCGCACCTGCCCGATACGGACGAGACCGGCCTGCACCCCGCGGATCCAAACTTCGAAGCTACCTCGCCGGAGACCGACGACGCCAGCGCGCATCCCGAGACCCGACCGGAAACCATTTGGACGCGCATGCACCGGAGCATCACGCGGCGGCTGCTAGGATCGACGGGCGCCCGCTGGGGCTTCGTGGGCGGACTGCTCGTGCTTCTCGGTGGAGCGGCGGCGCTGGTTGCGGCTGGCACGGTCAAGGTCAAGATGCTTCCCTTCGACAACAAGGCCGAGTTCCAGGTTCAGCTCGACATGCCCGCCGGAACGCCCCGCGAAGATGCCTTCGTGGTTGGCCAGGCCCTGGCGCGCAGAGTGCTCGATGAGCCCGAGGCGCTCGACGTCCAGGTGTACGCTGGCGTGGCCGCGCCCTTCACCTTCGTCGGCATGGTTCGCCACAGCTTCTTTCGGGACGCCCCCGAGCAGGTGGACTTGCAAGTCAACCTAGTGCCCAAGGGCAAGCGCAAGGCACAAAGCCACGCCATCGTCATGCGCCTGCGGCCCGCGCTCGAGGCGATTGCCAGCGCCAAGGGCGGCCGGCTCAAGCTGGTCGAGATTCCGCCCGGTCCACCCGTGCTCGACACCCTGGTGGCCGAGGTCTACGGACCCAGCACCGCCGAGCGCGACCGCTTGGCGCGCGAGACCCTGGCCGCCTTTCACTCCACCGTGGGTGTCGTCGACATCGATTCGACCCTGAACCCGACCTCGCCC
>Ga0265342_10005073_pt1 | contig 10150 bp, 11 predicted proteins | sample 4CB327metaG_FD_203125 | JGI IMG/M metagenome (GOLD analysis project Ga0265342, IMG submission 203125) | Rhizosphere microbial communities from Carex aquatilis grown in University of Washington, Seatle, WA, United States - 4-CB3-27 metaG | ecosystem: Host-associated > Plants > Roots >...
ACGGGCCGTGCTGGCGGAAGACGGCCGGCACTACGTCCTCAACGGCGAAAAGATGTGGATCACCAATAGCGGTTTCGCCGACCTGTTTACGGTCTTCGGCAAGATCGACGGCGAGAAGTTTTCCGCGTTCCTGGTCGACCGGGGTACGCCTGGGTTGAGCATCGGCGCCGAGGAGCACAAGCTCGGCATCCGCGGATCGTCCACCTGCCCGCTGATCCTGAGCGACTGCCGGGTGCCGGTCGAGAACCTGCTCGGCGAGGCCGGCAAGGGCCAGCACATCGCGTTCAACATTTTGAACATCGGGCGGTTCAAGCTGGGTGCGGCGTGCGTCGGCGGGGCGCGCAACTCGTTCGAGAGCGCCATACAGTACGCCAAAGACCGGAAGGCCTTCGGCAAAACCATCGCGGAGTTTGGCCTGATCCAGGAGAAGCTCGCGGAATGCGCGGCCGGAATCTACGCGGGCGAGTCGATGGTGTATCGCACCTGCGGGATGATCGACGCGGCGCTGGCGGGCGTCGAGGGATCGCGCGAGATTCAGAAGCGCATCGAGGAGTACGCGGTGGAGTGCTCTATCCTGAAGGTGTGGGCGTCGGAGATGCTCGATATGGTGGTCGATCACGTCGTGCAGATCTACGCCGGCTATGGCTACGTGGAGGAATACCCGGCCGAGCGCGCGTATCGCGATTCGCGCATCAACCGCATCTTCGAGGGCACGAACGAGATCAACCGGCTGATCATCACGGGGCGGCTGATGAAGCGCGCGATGGCGGGCGAGTTGCCGCTGCTGGGCGCGATCAAGCGGCTGATGGACGAAGTGATGTCGGGCCCGGTGGCGGACGAAGGCGGCGAGGGGCCGCTGGCCGCCGAGCGCAAGATGCTGGCCAATGGAAAGAAGCTGGCCCTGTTCGCGGCTGGCGCGGCGTCGCAGAAATACATGCTGGCGCTGGGGGACCAGCAGGAAGTGGTGGGCGCGCTGGCCGATTGCATCATGGAGATCTACGCGCTGGAGTCTGCCGTGCTGCGCACGGAGAAACTGCTGGCGGCGAAGGCGTCGGGGGCGAAGCAGGCGGTCGCGCTGACGCAATACTACGCGGCGAAGGCGTTCGAGACGATCGAGGCGTCGGCACGCAAGGTGATCCGCGCGGCGGCCGAGGGCGACATGCTGCGGACGCAGATGGCGATCTTGCGGCGGCTGGGGAAGTGCGAGCCCGCGGACACGGTGGCCGTGGGCCGGCAGGTGGCGGCGCACGTGATCGCGGCCGGGCGATACGGGCTGTAAGCGACCGAGCGCTATACTGGCTTCAGGGAGTGGCGAGATGAACGACGAGTTGCAGGAGCTTCGGAATGCCGGCTACAAGCCCGTAGTCGTGGGTCCGCGGCCCTTCTCTTTCGAGGATCTTTTGCGCAACGTCGACCCCGCGCCCGACGATGAGACGGAGCGTTTTGTCGCGGACATCTACGCCGACCGCCGCCAGGCAACCGAAAATTCCCGTCCTGAATGAGCCAGATCGTCGTAGACACCGACGTCGCCTCCTACATTTTCAATTGGCACTCGCTGGCGCAGCAGTACGCCGATGCTCTGCGTGGCTCGGAGCTGATACTGTCTTTCATGTCCGTCGCGGAATTGCGCATGGGGGCGATATCGGCAGGCTGGGGCAGCCGCCGGCGCACCTTGCTGGAGCGGTTCGTGCAGGGCTTCGAGTTGGTCTACGCCGACGATAGCCTGTGTACACTCTGGGCCAGGATTCGCGCGGACGCGAGGGTGGCAGGGCGGCCAGTGAGTCCGCAGGACGCTTGGATCGCAGCGACAGCTCTGGCGCTCGACGCTCCGCTGGCAACGAACAACCGGCGGGATTACGAACACATCGGGAGGCTGCGGTTGCTGTCGCTGTGACAGAGTCGCTGAAAGGGAGCCCGACCGTTTCCCCGCCATTCCGCTTGACGGAATACGTGGCGCGTCATACACTCGCTCCCTGCACCTTGACGCGGCGGTACGCCTGGAGGACCTTGGCGTTCCTCCCGGTAACCGCCTTGAGGCGTGGATTATCACTGAGGACGCCCATGGCTAAGAGTGCAAAACTGCTCGATCCGATCCATCCTGGTGAGATTCTGAACGAGGAGTTCATGAAGCCGCTCGGGATCAGCATCAACCGTCTCGCCCGTGACCTGCATGTTCCCCCGAATCGCATTCATGGCATCATCCACGGAACCCGGGCCATTACCGCGGACACAGCGCTGAGGCTCGGCACCTATTTCGGCGTGGCGCCCGAGACTTGGTTGAACCTGCAGTCTCAGTACGACCTGCGCGTCGCGCGCAGGACCAGCGGCGAGGAGATCGGCAGAGATGTGCGAAGGCGCGAAGCGGCATAGCGGGCGTGCGGAGGGGATCGTCAGATTGGCGGGCTGTGCCTCCAAAGCGGGCGATTAGCCGGGCGTGTACGGCGGTCACTTCGTCAACAGTCGGGTAGGAGGTCACTGGGCCAGGCGGCGGAGCAGGTCAGGGTGCTGTTCAACGAATTCGTCGACCGCCGCGAGAAATGGAGATGACGAAGCCGCGTCCCGTCGCTTGAGGAACTCAACGAATAGCCTGGCGGACTCCTGCTCAGCAGGCGTCAAAGAGCGGATCACCTCCGCGAGGTTCTCGTCGGGCATAGCTACCTTCCATCCGCAGTATACTCCGAGGTATTGGCTAGTGGTTCCATGGCCGCGGTCGCACTCCCTTGTGACTCGGCAAGCATGGCACGCAGGGCTTGCAGCAGGAAGTCGCGCTGGCTCAGGCTGAGCAGTGACCCAAAGGTAACGCGGAACTCGCCATCCAGCACGAGAATCGGTCCGTTGTTGTACGTAGCTTGCTCGTAAACTTTGCGGAAGCTGGACCATGGGTAGCCAGACGTAAAGCCCATCGGTCCCAGGCCGCAGAAAACGGTAAGGCGATCTCCATGGCGTGTGATTCTAAGCTGGCCCAGGAGCAAATGCAGGCTACCAACGACAAGCAGAGCTGCGGTGAGAATAAGAACCGCGGGACCCGCGATCGGAGCTCCTGCCGCGACGGCTGGGAGCACCTTGATCAAACCCCAGGCGATGAAGAGGGCGGCCGGCACGGCGAGGAATCCAAGCCCAGAGCGCATGCTGGCCACGGCGGTGAAACCATCGGCCAGGATCTCCAGCCTGGCCCCCCAGGGCGGATTCGATAGCCCCGCCACGGACGCAGCCGGCCGCAGGCATTCCAAGCGATAGGCCCTGCCGCACTTCTGGCATGGGATCTTGCCCAGCCACACATCCTTCTCCGAGAGGACGGCGCCGCAAACGGGGCATGTGAGGGGGCCCGACGGCGGCGTTGCGGCGACGGCCTTCGATCTCCGGGCAAGCAGCCAGAGGACAACGGTGAACCCGCAGACCAGCAGCGCGAGGGCGCCAAGGAGGAACTTGTTCATCACGTCGACCACCGCGTGTCCTTCCACCTGGCTGTTCCTCCTGGGTGACAATCATATCCTAAACTGCCCCATGGAACCGCCGCGCCCCCACGCTCGTATTGACTAGTGGCCATGAGCCTCTTCGGCACCAGCGCGACTCTTCTTCGACAGACCGGGGCGAACGTGTGGCGGCACAAGCTGCGCAGCTTTTTGACCATGTTCGGGATCGCTTGGGGCATCGCGTCGCTGGTGCTGATGAGCGCCCTGTGCGATGGGTTCCGCATGGGCCAGCGCAAGAACATGGAGCAGCTGGGCAGCAGCATCGTGATGGTCTGGGGCGGGCGCACCGAGCGGCAGGCGGGCGGACAGCGGGCGGGGCGGTGGATCGGGCTCTATGAGCACGATGTCGAAGTCATCCGCGAGCAGTGCCCGCTGGTGCAGGTGGCGGCCGGCGAGGTGAAGCGCGAGGGCTTCGTATCGAGCGAGTTCAACTCCGGCCGCTTCATGACGCTGGGCGTCACGGTGGAGTATCTGCAGCTCCGCAAATTTCCGGTGGCCAAGGGCCGGCCGATCGACCCGGCGGACGTTCACGAAGGCCGGCGCGTGGCTGTGATTGGCAGCTCGGTCAAGAAGCAGTTGTTCGAGGAACGGCCGGACGTGGTGGGGCGGCGGCTGCTGATCAAGGGCTATCCCTACCAGGTGGTGGGGCTGCTCAGCGAGAAGAACCAGAACAGCTCTTACGATGGCTGGGACAACGACAAAGTCTTGATCCCGCAGACCAGCCTGCTGCGCGATTGCCCGCCCACCACTCCCTGGTGGCGGGAGGGAAGGCTGGACACGCTGATCTACAGGCCGGTCTCGATTCCGCAATGGAAGGCCGCACAGCAGCAGGTGCGCGGCACGCTGGCCCGCCTGCACGACTTCGATCCCCTGGACGAGGCCGCGGTTCCGATGTGGGACACGCTCGAATCTGCCGAGCTTTTCGACAAGGCCTTCAACGCCACCGAGATCTTTCTGGCCGTGATTTCGCTCATCACCCTGACGCTGGGCGGAGTGGGCGTCATGAACACCATGATGAGTTCGGTGGCCGAGCGCACTGCCGAGATTGGGCTTCGGAAGGCCCTGGGCGCGACGCGGGGCAGGATTCTGCTGGAGTTCTTTCTCGAAGGCGCGCTGCTGGCCGTTCTGAGCGGCGCTCTGGGAATGGCAGCCACAGTAGCCCTCGCGAGCGTGGTGAACGCGCTGCCGCTTCCGGAGATGTTCGCCGGGCTGCCCATCAGCATGAAAGAAGCCGCGATCGCCCTGACCGCGCTGGGGACGGTGGCGATTGCATCGGCGATGCCGCCGGCCTGGCGCGCGGCCAACCTGACGCCGGTGGAAGCTCTGCGCGAGGAGAGGTGAGCCTGTGATCTGGCGCATCGTGCTGGCCGAATCCATCGCGTCGCTGCGGTTCTATCGCCGCAGGACGCTGGTCACGGTGTTCAGCCTGGCGTGGGGCGTGGCTTCCTTCGTGATCCTGATGTCGTATGGGCACGGCTTCGACAAAGTCCTCGAATCCAGCTTTCACGCGGTGGGGCAGGACCTCATCATCATGGCCGATGGGCAGACCAGTCTTCAGGCGGGCGGGCTGCGATCGGGGCGCAAGATCTGGCTCGATCTCGATGACGTAGAGGCGATCCGTGGGGCGGTGCCGACGGTGCGCGCGCTCTCCCCGGAGTTGCTGCGCTACGGGGCCACGGTGATGAGAGGCACGCGCCAGAAGGACTACACGGTGCGGGCGGTCCGTCCCGAGTACCAGCTCATCCGCAATATGAACATCGGCTCGGGCCGGTGGCTGAATCACGATGACTACCTGCAGCGCAACCGGGTGGCTGTGCTGGGGGCGCTGGTGGCGAAGCAGCTGTTCAGCGGGATTCCGCCGGTGGGCGAGGACGTCACGATCCTGGGGCAGCGCTTCACCGTGGTGGGAGTCCTCGATACAAAGATGCAGTTCGCCAACTACAATACGCCGGACAATCTCTGCATCTTCATCCCCTACGAGACCGCGGCGCTGTTTCAGGATTTGCGGCATCCCACGTTTATCGTCTGGACTCCCACCAGCGGGCTGGCGCGCGCCGGGGCCATCAAGGGCGTGCGCGCCGTGCTGGCCAGCAACCACCGCTTCCTGCCGGGAGACGAGAAGGCGGTCTTCATCCTGGCGTTCAGCCAGTTTCAGAACATTATCGACGGGATGTCGATTGCGATCCGGGTGCTGCTGGCGTTCGTAGGGACGCTTACTCTCAGCATCGGCGGCGTAGGCCTGGCGAACATCATGTTGACCACGGTGTTGGAGCGCACGCGCGAGATCGGCGTGCTGAAGGCGCTGGGCGGCGCGCGCTCGATCGTCCTCAAACAGTTCCTGTGCGAAGCGCTGCTGATTATGGTGGCGGGAGGGGTGCTGGGGATTGCCGTGGGCGCCGGGGCCACTTACGCCGTTGGACAGATGCCGTTGTTTGGCGCGCTGGATAAGGACCTGCCGGACAAGGGCAACGTGGAGCTAGTGATTTCGACCTCAGCCATGCTGGTGTCGATTGGGGTTCTGTTCGCGGTGGGCCTGGTGGCCGGGATGATCCCCGCTATCAAGGCTGCGCGGCTGGACCCGATTGAGGCGCTGCATTATGAGTGAGGCGGATGGACATACCTGAATTCAAACCGGCCAGAACCGGGGCGCTGGCCTTGGCGATTCTGGCCTCGCTGGCCGCCACGGTCGCCTTCTACCTGCGGCCGGGCATGCTCTCGATCCTGATCACGTGGTGCTTCACGATCGGTCTGGCCATAGTCGTTCTAGGCCGCCAACGGCCCGGCGATCTGGGCTTGCGTGCGGCGGGGATTGTACCCGGAATCGCATATGGGGCGCTCTACTGGCTCTCCCTGCAGGTGGCGGTCATCGTCACGGCGCCCTGGTTCGGCAAGCGCGCCGGACTGGACCCCCAACTCGCTGCCGGCGCATGGCTGGCCTTCGCGGGTCCGCTGCTCGACCAGCTCATCTTCTTCGCCTCGGCCGAAGAGATCGTGCATCGCGGCTTCTTGCTGCCGCAGATCTATCTGCGGCTGCGAGTACGCATGAGGCCTCGCACGGCGCTCATCGTCGCGGCGTTCATCGGCAGTGCCTTCTTCGCCCTGCTGCACATACCGCACCGATTGCTGGAGGGCGTCTCGGAACGGGAACTGCTCCTCCCATTGCTGCTGCTCGTGGCAGCGGGTGTCTTTCTCTGTACGATCTATCTGCTGACAGGCAACCTGCTGTGCGCGGTCCTGATGCACGCGCTGTCCAACTTCCCGACGCTGCCGTTTGACGCCGGCCTTCCCTGGCAACCCTGGCTGGTCATGAAGTACGGTCTCGCTCTGCTCGCGGCAGGCGTCTACGCACTCTGGTTCCGCCGCCGGCCCCGAGCTTCCTCCTGAGGAACCAGCCGGAGGAATGCGCGACGTTTTTGGCGAGACTCATTGGCCCACCCGCGTAGCACCGAGGTGCGGAAAAGACTCGGCAGGACCTATTCTAAGAGCAGTGTGGAGACCACGGGACTCGGCTCCGGCACAGGGGAATGTCGAACGAGATGGGTATTCAATCCTGGCGGGTGTCTTTGGCCAACAGGAAATTGAACGCCTGATTGACGCTGTTTCGACGGTTGCCGGCCACAGCGGCGTGCTTAGCCGTGGAGGGGTGTATGCGGTTCGCAACCTTCTGCAGCTGTCGCCCGCGATCAAGGAACTGGCGTCTTCGGCCAAGGTTCACTCAATCGTTCAGGAGAATCTTGCAAGGGACGCCTTTCCGGTCCGGGCCACGCTGTTCGACAAGACCGCCGGCGCGAACTGGCTGGTGCCGTGGCATCAGGATTTGACCATCTGCGTTGCCAGCAGAGCGGACGTGGCCGGCTATGGGCCGTGGACAATGAAAGCGGGCGTATGCCACGTTCAGCCTCCGGTTCGGATCCTGGCGAGCATGCTGTCTGTTCGCGTTCACCTTGACGACTGTGACGAGCAGAACGGGGCGCTGCGAGTTCTTCCGGGGACGCACCTCCTCGGCCGGCTGTCGACGGAACAGATCGCGGAACTTCAGCGTGCAGCGGCCCCCGTGCTCTGCGCGGCGAAGGCCGGAGGCGTAGTCCTCATGAAACCTCTTCTGGTGCACGCCTCTTCCGCGGCATCGAGAGCGACGCATCGCCGGGTGGTTCATATCGACTTTGCGTGCGCTCAGTTAGATGGCGGACTGCGGTGGCAAACAACTGAGAGCTACTGAATCACACCGCAGGCGAGGCGGGGACCAGCGTTACCCGCCGGGTCGGTCTTCATGTCGTCTGGTTTCTCGTGGATCACAACGCTGGCGCCGCCCGCGTGGAACAGAGAAGTGGCGCCATCACCGGCGAGGGTGACGTCTTGGATTGTGGTCTTGAAGGTGCCCTTGCCATTCGCGCCTACGGTCAGGTTCGGCAGGTCGCCGGCGTGATGGCCCTCGGGGTTGTCGATGCCATGTTTCTTGTTCGCGGGATTGAAGTGGCCGCCCGCCGTCTTAAAGTCGGGGGCTTCGCACTGACCGGCCGTGTGGATGTGGATGGCGTGGACTCCGGGGCTCAGGTTCATGACCGTCACCGACATCTCGACGCCGCCTCCTGCTGCCTTGAACTTCGCATGGCCGACGTTCTGGCCTTTCGCGTCCTTGATTTCGGCGGTCGCAGCCTTGCGTTCCTTTTCCGCGCTCAGCATGGTGCCGCAGGCAGCCCCGAGCAACAGCACCGCCATTGCCGCACAAGAAGACATCCGTGTGGTCATTCTGCTAGCCTCCTCTCGATCTGCACTCAGCATACACCGGACGGGAGTAAGACCGCCGGGGCAGACGTCCAACGGAGGCGGCGGGGGCGGGTCTAGAGACCAGCTGCAGGACTGGAGAGGGACTTGCGAAATTCAGTTCGTCGCATCCGCGGCGAGAGGTGAAAGGGCTGAAAAGCGGCGACAGGCACCGCTGTCCACGCGCGCTCGAGACCTATCCCGTTGACCAGGCGGACATGTCGCTTGGGACAGCGGAGCCAGTCACCCCGGACGGCGTGGGCGGGTCTGGAGACCCGCTGCAGGACTGGAGTCCTGCCCCACAAGGACGATACACTTGTCAGGGTCGAACACTATGCGATATTCGCTCTTGATCCTGATGGCCGTGGCCGGTTCGATGCCGGCGCAGGTCCGGTTTGCGAAGGACCTGGTCTCCGTCAACATCGACGGAAAACCTTTCACCACATTCCACTACGGCGCCGAGAGCGGGAAGCCTTATCTCGCGCCGCTGCGCTCCGCGTCGGGTAAGATCGTGACGCGCCGGTTTCCCATGGAAGAGATCGCCGGCGACAGCCGCGACCACCTGCATCACACCGGATTGTGGTTTTCCTATGACGACGTCAATGGCGTCAAGTTCTGGGAAAACCACCCGTCCTACACCCACCCGAACATGGGCCGGATCGTGGTGCGCGACGCCGAATTCAAGGACGGCGACAAGTCCGGCACTCTCACCGCAACCATGGAATGGCGCGACCCGGACGGCAAGGTGCTGCTCCTCGACAAGCGGAACATGGTGTTCCATTCCGATCCCAAACTGCGCATCATCGACTTCGAGATTACCCTGACCGCCGCCGAAGACGTGACTTTCGGCGACACCAAGGAGGGCGCGTTCGGTATCCGGCTGGCAGAAACGCTCACCGAGAAAAAGGGCGGCAAGATTGCCGATGCCGATGGCCGCGCGACCATGGCGCAAGTCTGGGGCAAGCGTTCCAACTGGGTTGACTGCTCGGGCGAGGTGGAAGGCGAGAAGCTCGGCATCGCAATTTTCGACCATCCGCAAAACCCGCGTCACCCCGTTTACTGGCACGCCCGCGACTACGGTCTGTTCGCCCTCAATCCATTCGGCGCGCATGCGTTCGATTCCGCCCAGCCGGAGAGCCACTGGCAACTACCGAAAGGGAAGCAGATTGTTTTCCACTGGCGGGTGGTGATTCATCCCGGCGATGCGGAGTCGGGCCACGTGGCGGATCTGTACAAGGAATACACGGGCCAGGTCCGGTGAATGGGCCGCTCGCGCTCCTCTGGCCTTCGCCATGTGCTAGACTAACCGCTTTCAAGGGGTCTGCGCTCTATGTCTGTCCAAGTTCTTCTGTACGGCAAGCTGTTGGGTATAGAAGAATTCCTGTTTTCGGCTGCGCCTGGCGCTTCGAGCGATGCCAACCTGCTCGCGGGGCGGTCGCATTGGGTGACCCTGCTTAGCGAAATCCTGCCGCGCGCCCTGCTCGAGGAACTTGGCCTGGCACGTGTGTTGCTGGGGTCGAGCGGCGGCGGGCAATTCCTGCTGGTGCTTCCCGAAGAAGCCAAGCCCGCGGCCATAGATTTCTTCATCGCGGCCAGCCGGGAAATGGAACAGATGTCGGGCGGGCGGGTCCGGCTGGTTTGTGCCTCTACCGAGAACCTGGGCGATTGGAGCGTGGTCCGGAAGCGCCTGACCGAGGCGTTGCAGCGCAGCCTCGGGACCCGGCCTGACCTGGGACCCGACGCCTTTGTCCCCTTCGAGACTTTGCCGCCTCCGGCGACGGACGATTACTTCTTAGGACTCGCCGAAGGCCTGTGGCAGGCGCAGACGATCGGGTGGAATCCGGACGCTCCGGCGCGCATCGTTCTGGGGACGGGAAAGCACACCTGGGGCCTGGCGCCGAACCGCGGCATCG
>Ga0265342_10005075_pt1 | contig 10149 bp, 7 predicted proteins | sample 4CB327metaG_FD_203125 | JGI IMG/M metagenome (GOLD analysis project Ga0265342, IMG submission 203125) | Rhizosphere microbial communities from Carex aquatilis grown in University of Washington, Seatle, WA, United States - 4-CB3-27 metaG | ecosystem: Host-associated > Plants > Roots > Rhizosphere...
ACCCACCGTACCACCCGCGACCTGCGCAAACGAGAGCGCTGTCGGAGTTGTAGCTGCGAGTGAGACCGAGCCCTTCGACATCGTGCCCGAAGTTCCAACGCTGGAACCTCCTGTCGGCTGAACGATGAGGTCGCCGTTGCCGCTGTTGGTTACAGAAGTGAGCGTGATACCGGAACCGAATCCTGTCGGAGACGGCCACGGAGTCGCGTCCTTCACACCAGCCGCCCAGCTTGTACCAGCCGGACTGCTCGCGAGGTTACACTGCAATGTGAGCGCAACGACCGTTCCTTTCGGAATGGTGAGCGTGTTGTTGAAGACGAAGTTCGCTTCGTTAGAAGACCAGCTCGATGAATTGACGACCTGGTTGGAGTTCAACGCAGTCGTGCCATTCCAGAGCTGACAATTGCTCAAGTCGGTCGCGTCCGTACTCTGTGTCACTACCCAGATCGGGAGAGACGAGAGGCGGATGTCTTCACCCGATTGCGATGCATCGAGGTTGATGGTCGCGAAGGTGAAGTTCTGCGCGCCTACCGCAACGAGAGTCGAAGCGGGAGACGAACCGGCCGAGATGATGAGGGACGGACCCTCGATGGTCATCGGGCTCATGTTGAACTGTCCGGCGTTGATCGTGACTGAAGAGCCAGATGTCTGACCCTGTGCGCCTGTCCACTGAGAGCTCGGTGTCGTACCGAGTGTAATAGTCTGGCCGTTCACAGCGTTCGACGCGACGGTACCCTTAAGAGTGTACGTCTGCGCGCCAACCGGGAAGGTAACGGAGCTGTTGAAGACCAACTGGCCTGCACCACCGCCGTTGTTCGTCGTCGTTTCGTCAACCGGACCAGCAACAACGTTGCCGTTGCCGTCGACGAGAGAGACGCTCGTGGTCGTACCGATACCGTTCGTCGAGTGTGTGACAGTGAATGTCATGCTCTGAACTGTGACCGGCTCACCCGTGAAGTTCGTCGAGAATCCGCCCAAAGGCTGGTTCGGGACGTTGATGGCGATGTTCTGTGCACCCACGGAGCCGGCGTTGCCGACCGTCGAGAGCGTACCCGCCGTGACATTCGTCAATGAACCCTGGAAGAACGGCGTTCCTACCGTACCGGCAGTAGAGCCTCCTCCCGTACCGACGAATTCAGACGCGTGGTTGCCGCTGAGAACCGTGTTGGTGACCGTCGGCGTCGGCGTGATGCCGTAGCCGTACGTCTGGCCAACGAGGTACACATCGGACTGGCGGTAGATGTCGAATTCAATAGTGCGGCCCGAGGAATTGCTTCCAACGAGATCACCCTTGATGTACACATCGATCGTGTTTCCTTTCGGAACCAAGACCCCGCCCGGGAATGTCGACGAGTAGTACTTGCCTGTCGAGTCAACCGTTACCGGGTAGCTCGTGCCGTTCACAACGGTCGAGAGATTGCCGATGTCAGTCGAGCCGACGGAACCAACCTGGTTCCACGTGATCGAGTAGAGTTTCTGGTCTTCAGCCGAACCCGCAGTGACGCGGATGCCGGAGAAGGTGATGCCCGTCGTGCCGATCGGCTCCGAGCGGTAGCCCTGAGGATCGAACGACGAGATGTATGCCGTCGCTGTACCGATAGTCAAGCTTGCGTTGATCGTCTGGTACGCGCCCGTTATTGGGAGCGAGCCAGTGACCGGGACGGTCGTGTTGATGCCGACGACCGAGATCGCGGCAACCTGACCTGCGTAGTTCGCTTCATTGGAGTTCATGTTGCCTGCGACCGTGTAGGTTGCAGACTGACCCGGATTGAGGGTCCATGGAGTACCGATGATTGCCTGGTGGTTGGAATCGAATGTGCGAGACGTGCCGATCTGGAGACCGTTTGAGTCAACCAGTTCGACGCCCGCGAAGACGACGTCAGCCGCGAGGCCTGTGCGCTGCACCGTGACACCGCTGATCGTCACTGCTGCACCAGTGTTGTTGGTGAGAGTGAAGGTCGTGAACGGAACGCGGTTAGCGAGCTGCGGAGCGAGCGAGTTGATCGGCTGCGTTCCCGCAGTGACCGTGATGCCCGGACCTGTCGGCGTCGTCGTGCCGCCCGTACCCGTTGTGCCACCTGTTGAGGTGCACTGAGCGTTGGCTGCCGCGCGCGAGGAAGGACCCCAGTATCCTGTGCCAGCCGTGAGGCCGACCGGAGCGAGGACCGTCGATGCGTTCGCGTTCTGCCACTTGACGACAGCAGCTTTGGTGAGAGCTCCGAAGTACGATGTTTCGTTACCCGGAGAGCCTGCGCCCGTAGCCGCGACCGTGAAGCCTTTACTGTTAAGGAATTTCTGGACCTGCATTACTTCAGCTGACGTAACCCCTGTAGAGAGGTTCTGCGTGAACGTGAAGCATGCGCCCGTGGTGCTGCCACCCTGGAGCGTTGAGATCTGTGCGAGCAATGCCTGGACTTGCGCCTGGAGGTCGGAGAGCGTGTCAGCCTTCGCCGGAGCGGCGAACACGAACGCGAATCCGAAGACCATCGCAACACCCAAGAGCAATGCCGCAACATTCTTTGTTGCTAATGCTTTACTCATAGTTTGTTTTGACCTTTCATCCCGAGTTTAAAATCGGGACCATACACAACACCCTTTCGACGAGGAGTCGTATACGTTTGTGTGTCTTCTACTAATATGACTTATAACTGAAGACAACTGATAAGAGAGTCCTGCCTCTCGAATGCAACGAGCGACGATGCAGAAGTTCGAAAACTTCGCAGCGCGTCGTTCGCGCTATCGCGAGACCCGACTCTTAATTTTGCTAGCCCGCATCATCATGTCTTTCGACACGGCGAGCGAGGTTAGCAGCAAGATGGAATGTGTCTCTCTGTCGTACAACCGTTACCGAATGAATTACTGAATGCGGGAATACCAACGTGTGATCACTTCATATGTTTACGATGAAGTGAGGCTGAGCGGTTTCACCCGCTCCTTTTCTTTCCACTATACAAATGTCAACGAACTGCGCAGAGAACGCCCCAGAGGCCTCCTGCGCATATCGACATTCCAGAGAATGTCGTAGCGCAATTATATACTAGGAGGCTAATCATCGCTGAGAGCCACCTTCTGCGTTTTGTGGATAACTTGTGAGCAAAAAAGCGCCCATTACGGGCTCTATCTGTCAGAAGCTATCACGGGGCAGAATACTCTAGTATGCATGGGGAGTCAATTGACAAAGGCCGCCGCGAAGGCCTGTCTTCGGATGTGCATGAAATTATTCCGAAGCCCCCTGCAAGTAAAGACGCGACTTCCCTCGATCTATTACTGCTTTTGGACTGAATAACGGCTCCAACGCTTAAGACCCGTCTTCTTGACCCTCCCCAAAGAGACGAGCTCTGCGAGCTCCCTTTGTATCATCTTTTCGCTGTATTGAGGAACGCTCGATGCTATATCCCGTATGCTCAAGTCGCCGCCGCCTCGCAAGATCTCTAATATACTGAGTTTTCGAGGGCTTATCTCGGACGAAACAGCTTTAATGGACGTATTTGGAGTGTCTCTTACGGATTCTATGTCCTTTACACTATCGTTGTCCTTTATGTCCTTGATATGAAATCTGCGTGAAGTCCCCTGCTGTCCGAGAAGAGAGCCCGGCACATCGAGATCTTCACGCGACAAAGATATGGTCTCCGAGAGAGACGAGCGCTGCGAAGAAGCGATGAAGTTGCCGAGCTCATCGATAGACTCTATGACAATGCCGGCATTCTGAGGTGATACAGAGCCCGAAACGATCAGCATGCGTACAAGAGATATCAGGAGACGTATGGATGAACGCAACGATGCAATTTCTGGAGATTCGGGAGCCCGCATCTCATCGCGTATAGAAAGTACCGCCTCGAGAAGAGAGAGCGCGCGAGCCCGCACCATACTCCTCAGAGGTTCGCCCTCATGTACGTGGTTCGTGAGGAGGTGCAATGCTGCGACAATACGCTCGGCCCGAGCATACGCACGTTCCGCAGAACGGTTATTTGAAAAGGGGTTGGTCTTAACGGGACTCTGCTGGAAGAAGCCTTCTATAGGATTTTGTCTCTTTTGAACTCCGATGAATTCGTCCGTCATATGTCCTATGAATGTCCTTTATATGTATACGACAGGAAATACCCCCGGAGTATATAGGTCAACTGCGCACAATTCAAGGACATACTGAGCCTCCGCGGAACGTACAATTCCTTTAAAAGGTTCCCTCAAAAACGCCTCGAGTTGCTCTTCGCATCTATATGAAGCGAAGATGCTATGATGTTGCAATGAAAAGCTCCAAAAAGAAGCGCGCGAAAGACACGGGGAGCTCGGAGAATGGCGGGTCTATAAGCAGCCAGGCGCTGCGCGGCGTCGTCGCAATTCTCTGCATCGCGATCGCGGTATTCCTCGTGCTTGCCGCACTCGGCGTGGGGGGAAGTTTCGGCTCAACACTCTACAATCTTCTCACCTGGATACTGGGTGTGGGCTATCTCCTCTTCCCGCTCTCGCTCATCCTCTTGGCGGTGGCCGTATTCCGCTCGCTCGAGCACACGCTCAACATCGTCCACGTGGGAAGCATTGTGGTCTTTCTTTTGTCAGGTCTCGGTCTAGTCAATATGGCGCTCCCCGGCCACGGTGGTGTCCTCGGGGGCATTGTCTCGCAGCCGCTCGTGGGGGTGATATCAACGCCCGCAACGGCGATCTTTCTCACCGCGTTCCTCGTCGCCTCGCTCATCATAGCGTTCGACGTGGATCTCCAACTGCTCGTGTCGGGCATGCGCGAGCGGCTTTCTCAGGAATCTACCGATGAAGACGAGGGCACAATCAAAGATGCGCCGATAACCGGGCTGCCGGATGATGACGAAGAGAACGACGAAGAAGATGATGAGGACGAAGCGCCCGAAGAAGACGAGCCCGAGGTGCAGAAGGCGGCGCTTCCCGCAGAGCCCGCGGTCAAAGATTTCACGCATGAAATGGCGCCGGAGGGCTTCCCTATCATTGCTGCGACAGGTTCTGCGTACAACGCTCCGCCGCCGTCGCTCCTCGCGAAAAATAAGGGCAAGCCGGAAGTGGGCGATGTGAAAGCCAACATGAACATCATCAAGCGGACACTCCAGAATTTCGGCATACAAGTCGAGATGGATGAAGTGTCCATCGGCCCGACCGTGACGCGGTATGCGATAAAACCGGCGGAAGGCGTGCGGCTCTCGAAAATAGTCGCGCTTCAATCCAATCTTGAGTTGGCGCTCGCCGCATCCCCCGTGCGCATTGAGGCGCCTATTCCCGGCAAATCTCTTGTCGGTCTCGAGGTCCCCAACATCGCGCGCACAACCTTGGGCTTGGGTCCTCTCATGTCGGACGAGCAGTTCGCCGCTTCCGACAAGCCGCTCATGATCGCGCTCGGCCGCTCCATAACCGGACAAGCGCACTTCGCCGATCTCGCGCGCATGCCGCACATGCTCGTCGCTGGTGCGACCGGCGCGGGCAAATCGGTCGCGATTCACGACTTTGTGGTCTCGCTCCTCTATCGCTGCGGGCCGGAGCAGCTGCGATTTATCATGGTCGACCCGAAGCGCGTCGAGCTCACGCTCTACAATTCCATCCCACACCTCCTCACGCCTGTCATCACCGACGCCAAAAAAGCCATTCTCGCCCTGAAATGGCTCGGCAAAGAAATGGAACGCCGGTACAACATCCTCGAGACGGAAAAGTGCCGCGACATCGCTTCCTACCACGAAAATGTCGTGAAGCCTGCTCTCGATAGAGGCACAAAAGAAGGTGAGACGGCTCCCGAGGCTATGCCCTACATCGTGCTCATCATCGATGAACTCGCAGACATCATGTCGACCTACCCGCGCGAACTTGAGGGCGGTATCGTTCGCCTCGCACAGATGAGCCGCGCGGTCGGCATCCACCTCATCCTCTCGACGCAGCGGCCGAGCGTGAAGGTCATCACCGGCCTCATCAAGGCCAACATCCCCGCACGCGTTGCCCTGCAGGTCGCCTCTCAAATAGATTCGCGCACCATTCTCGATACGGGCGGCGCGGAAAAATTGCTCGGAAGCGGCGACATGCTCTTCCTCTCGGGCGAGATGTCGAAGCCGCGCCGTATCCAGGCGCCGTATATTTCGGAAGGAGAAGTGAAGCGCGTGGTTGCGTTCGTCGTGCGCGAGAACAGCAATACCTTGCACAGCGAAATAGATTTCTCCGATGCAGGCAAACAGGCTGCGGGCATGGACCCGATCTTCGCTTCGATGGAAGCGAGCGGCGACGATGAGGACGATGAACTCTATCCAGAAGCGAAGAAGACCGTTCTTGAGGCCGGCAAGGCCTCCACTTCTTACCTGCAGCGCAAGCTCGGCGTCGGCTACGCGCGCGCAGCGCGTCTCATGGACATCCTCGAGGAGCGCGGCGTCATCGGCCCCTCCGACGGCGCGAAGCCGCGCGATGTTATCGGCGCCGGCAATGCGGACGAGCTCGCGCGGGAGCCCGCGGAAGCAGAGGCGGGCGAAGAAGACGAGAGCGCATAACCTATGCTTCCCTATCGAGACAGCCGCATCACGCAACTAGCGCTCGCTCTTTTTTTCGTTCTCCTCATCGGGTACGGCTACTTTGAAGCGCGCGGACTACTCTTCGGGCCATCCATCACCGTCACTTCGCAGGTCACTGAAGTACACCAGCCATTCATCCTTATAAAAGGACACGCCGACCGCATCAGTTCGCTCTCGATGAACGGCAAAGCGATACAAGTGACGGAGTCGGGCGACTTTTCCGAGCCGTACCTCCTCGCGCCCGGCGACAACCGCATCGTGCTCGATGCAAGCGACAAGTACGGCCGCAGCCGCACGGAGACGATTGAGATCGTCTACACTCCGGAAACAAGCCCGGGACCGACTACGACGGTGGCCGCAACGACGACTCCAACCGAATTTGCCTCATCCACACCCGTCGTGGCGCCCCAGGGGCAGTAGGATATACTCCCACCATGGCAGGATTCACAAAAAAAGAGAAGGCACCGGCAAAGACGACCGGCAAAGGTTCGGACCAGGATATCGAGCGAGCGCTCGCGCAGATAAAAACGAAATTCGGCGACGAGAGCATCATGATGCTTGGCGCGCAGCCGAAGGTGGATGTGAACGCCATCCCGACAGGCTCTATCGGCGTTGATTGGGCGCTCGGCATCGGCGGACTCCCCCGCGGACGCATCATCGAGATATTCGGCCCCGAAAGTTCCGGTAAAACAACGCTCTCCCTCCACGTCATCGCCGAAGCGCAGAAGAAAGGCGGCGTGTGCGCCTTTATCGACGCTGAGCACGCGCTCGACCCGGAATACGCGAAGAAACTCGGCGTGAAGATAGAAGAACTTTTGGTATCGCAACCCGACACAGGTGAACAGGCGCTCGAAATAGTGGAGTCGCTGGTGCGGAGCGGAAAAATTGACGTCATCGTCATTGACTCCGTCGCGGCGCTCACACCCAAAGACGAGATCGAAGGCGACATGGGCGCGCAACATGTGGGCAAGCAGGCTCGCCTTATGTCGCAAGCACTCCGCAAACTCACCGCCATCGTTTCAAAGACGAAGACCATCGTCATTTTCATCAACCAGATACGCATGCAGATTGGCGTCATGTTCGGCAACCCGGAGACGACACCGGGCGGCAAGGCGCTCAAATTTTACACATCGGTCCGCATCGACATCCGCCGCATCGCGCAGATAAAGAAAGGCGACGAAGTGATGGGCGGGCGCCACAGAGTGAAAATAGTGAAGAATAAAATTGCTGCCCCCTTCCGTCAGACGGAATTCGACATGCTCTACGGCGAAGGCATTTCAAAGGAAGGCGAAGCCTTGGCGCTCGGCGAAAAACTCGGTCTTGTCCAAAAATCCTCCAGCGGCTCGTACGCCATGGGCGACGCAAAAATGGGCCGCGGCTACGATGCCGCCCGCACGTACCTCCGCGAGAACAAACCCATCTTGAACCAGCTCCTAAAAGACATCCGCAAAGGCTTGAACGAAGGGAAAGTCGCCGCAAAAAGTTCCGGCAGCGACGAAGAATAGTTAGATTGCGCCCCACGCATCTCGCGTGGTATCACTCTCGAGGCCCACATCCCGTGGGAATAGAGGAGCAATGCCATGCTAGGAGATCAGGTACCACGAATGTCGGGTTCGGTTGCGCGAAAGACCGTGCTGCGGTGCATCGGTTGCGGAAATACTGTCGACTTGCTCCGCGAACGCAAGTTCCGGTGCGAGAACTGCAAGAGCCTCTTCGATGTCTGGCACGACTTCTATCCGATGGATGCGAGCCGTGTCGCGACGCTGAAAAGTCACTTCAACACACGCACTACACCACGCCTGTGGAACGCAGAGCCTCAAACCCGCTCAGGCGTGTGGCGGTTCAAAGAGCTGATCATGCCGGATCTCGCAGACGAGGACATCGTTTCGCTCGGCGAAGGCATCGTGCCTATCGTTCCGGCAGGCGAGCACTTGCGCGATTGGATCGGCGGCGACATCGACATCTCGCTCATCCTCGAAGGTTCCGGTCCGACCGGTTCATTCAAGGACTTCGGCGGGACAGTCATGATGAGCGTCGCGAAAGCAGCAGGCGTTGGGTTCGTCGGATGCGCATCGACCGGCGACACTTCGGCGATGGCCGCAGCGTATGCGGCTGCAGCCGGTATCACCTGCTTTGTGCTGTTGCCCGAAGGAAAAGTGACGCCGGTACAGCTCATGCAACCAGGGGCGCACGGAGCTCGTGTCATCACTGTCCCCGGCACCTTCGACGACTGCATGCGCATCGTGCAGGAGCTCGTTGCGCATCACGGAGTCTATCCGGCGAACAGCCTGAACCCTGCGCGCATCGAAGGTCATCAGGCAACTGTCTTCCTCATCGCACAGGCGATGCGGTGGAAGCTGCCGGATTGGTTCGCCGTCCCTGTCGGGAACGGCAGCAACTGTTCGTCCATTGGCAAGGGCATGCGGCTACTCGAGCAACTCAAGTTCGTGGATGCAACATCGCGCATCCTCGGCTGCCAGGCAGAAGCCGCCAATCCGCTCGCACGTTCTTGGGTTGCAGTGAAGGACAGATGCCCCGGTCCCTCGAGGATCCAGGGGTGGCAGGAGGCCTTCCAACCCGTCAAAGTCGGCGAGACCACCGCGACTGCAGCTCGCATCGGTGACCCTGTATCGCGCCACAAGGTCATGCGCGAGATCGATGCGTCGAACGGCGTCATGCAAACGGTGGCAGAAGACCAACTGAACGAAGCCGTGTTCGTGTGCGCCAAAGACGGTCTGCTCGTCTGTCCGCAGACTGGCATCGCACTCGCTGGAGTCCGGCATGCCGTGGAACGCGGGTACATCCAGAGAGGCGAGAAGGTCGTCGTCGTCTCGACGGCGACAGGGCTCAAATTCGGCGATGTCTTCGAGTCGCGTTCTATGGAACGCATCGAAAGGGCCGCGGATACTTCCCCCTCGACCATCGCCCGAATGCTCAAGCTCTAGAACGAATCGGGTGATCCCGAAACTTCACAGGCGCGGCCCTCCAGTGGCCGCGCCTGAGACTTTATATGATTGGACAAATCCGGATTTTTGAATAGAATATCGCCATATGTTGAGCTACAACGATGTGAAGCCGGGGGTTGCGGTGCTCGTCGAAGGCGAGCCGTACGTCTGCACCTGGAACAACATCATGAAAAAGCAGCAGCGCCGTCCGGTCAACCAGACGAAGCTCCGCCACATCATCAAAGGCAACTCCATCGAATACTCCTTCCAGCAGAGCGATAAACTCGAAGAGGCGGAAATAGAGACGCGCCCGGCCGTTTTCATCTACGAACGCAACGGCGAATGGTTCTTCCACGATGCAAAGAACAAGGCCAACCGTTTCTCCGTCACCGATGAGCAGATGGGCGGCAGCGGCAAATTCCTCAAGGGCAACACCGACGTCGAAACGCTCTGGTTCAACGAAAAGCTTTTCCGCGTGAAGCTCCCGGTCAAGGTAGAACTCAAGGTTACGGAAGCGCCGCCGGATGTGCGCGGCGGGACGGTTCAGGGCGGCTCGAAGATAGTCGAGGTTGAGACAGGCGCCACGCTCAATGTGCCGATGTTCGTGAAGCTCGGCGACGTCATTCGGGTTAACACAGAAACAGGAGAATACGTAGAGCGCGTCTAACGAATCTCTCAAAAGAAAAAGCCCCGCG
>Ga0265342_10005077_pt1 | contig 10147 bp, 8 predicted proteins | sample 4CB327metaG_FD_203125 | JGI IMG/M metagenome (GOLD analysis project Ga0265342, IMG submission 203125) | Rhizosphere microbial communities from Carex aquatilis grown in University of Washington, Seatle, WA, United States - 4-CB3-27 metaG | ecosystem: Host-associated > Plants > Roots > Rhizosphere...
AGAATGTTCTGATAGTACTTCGGCAGCCCATTCCATTTGTCGAGATTGATCATCGCAAGCAGCATCGGGCCACCCTCCCACCAGCCGGGATAATAGTAATGCGGCGCGACCTTGTAGAGGCCGAGCTTCTCATCGTCATAGGGACCGACCCACTCGGCCGCATCGATGGTGCCTTTTTCCAGCGCCGGATAGATGTCGCCGCCGGCAAGCTGCTGCGGCACGCAGCCGAGCTTCTGCATCACGCGGCCGGCAAAGCCGCCGATGCGGAATTTCAGACCTTGCAGGTCGGCGACCGTGTTGATCTCCTTGCGGAACCAGCCGCCCATCTGACACGTGGTGTTGCCGGCGAGCAGCGAGGTGACGTTGTAGCCCTTGTAGAACTCGTTCAGCAGCTCCTTGCCGCCGCCGAGCATGTACCAGGCCTGGTTGAGGCGCGCGTTCGGACCGAACGGAATCGAGGAGCCGAACGTGAAGGTCGGATCCTTGCCGAAATAATAGTAGGACGCGGTGTGTCCCATCTCGACGGTGCCGTTCTGCACGGCATCCAGCACCTGCAAGCCCGGCACGATTTCGCCGGCCGCAAACGTCTGAATCTGAAACTTGTTGTCGGTGGCCTCTCCAACCACCTTGGCCATGACTTCGGCCGCGCCATGCAATGTGTCGAGCGATTTGGGCCAGCTCGTCGTCATGCGCCATTTGAGTTCTGGCATCGATTGCGCGATGGCGGGAGCTGCGATGCTGGCCGCCGCCGCGGCCCCTATTCCCGTGACCTTGATAAAGTCGCGACGCTTCATTGGATTCCCTTCCCCTAGAGCTCTGATTCCGAAGTTCGCAAACTGCTGCGGCGCCCCCTGATGCGAACTTCGGAATCAAAGGAGCTCTAGCAAACTTGGAGTTTCCGGAGCCGCTTTCCATTTGAAGTTCCTGAACGGAATTGCAGCGTGCACTGCAGGAACTTCAAATGGGCGGCGCCGGTGATGTGTGCTGGCGCTTCGTAGCGAGGCCTTGAGCACCAACGAGCATGAAGCATCCGATTTTGGATTTCCATGTCGATCTCTCATCTCGCAACGCAAAAAGCCCGGCGCCATAGGCGCCGGGCTTCAAAATCATCGCTTAAGTGACGATTAGCCGCGGGTGCGCGAGCGGATCATGAAACTGTCGAAAGTGTACTCCGCCACCTGCCACCACAGATATTCGTCGGAGCGATAGGCCTGCATCGCATCGATCGACTTCTTGAAGTCGGCATTCTTGGCGGAAATTTCAGTCCACAATTCGTTGGTCGCTTTCAGGCAGGCTTCGAGTACCTCGTTGGTGAAGGGCCGAAGCTGCGTGCCGCCGGCAACCAGCCGCTTGAGCGCTGCCGGATTCTGCATGTCGTAACGCGCGGCCATCCAGCTATTGGCATTGGCTGCCGCGTTGGTGACGATTGCCTGATAGTTCTTCGGCAGCGAATTCCACTTCTCGAGATTGCAGTAGGCATGCACGGTCGGCCCGCCTTCCCAGAAGCCGGGATAGTAGTAGTACTTCGCGACCTTCTGGAAGCCGAGCTTCTCGTCGTCGTAGGGACCGACCCACTCGGCCGCATCGATCGTGCCTTTTTCGAGCGCCGGATAGATGTCGCCGCCCGCGAGTTGCTGCGGCACCACGCCAACCTTCTGAAGCACCTGGCCCGCAATGCCGCCGATGCGGAATTTCAGACCGGACAGGTCGGCAACGGTCTTGATCTCCTTGCGGAACCAGCCGCCCATCTGCGTGCCGGTGTTGCCGCAGGGGAATCCGATCACGTTAAACTTCTTGAAGAACTCGTTGCCGAGCTCCTGGCCGCCGCCCTGATACCACCACGAATTCTGCATGCGCGCGTTCAGGCCGAACGGCACGGAGGCGTAGATCGCAAATGTCGGGTCCTTGCCGACATAGTAATAAGAAACGGTGTGGCAGAGTTCGATGGTGCCGTTCGAGGTGGCATCGAGCGCCTGCAGACCCGGGACGATTTCGCCGGCAGCGAAAACCTGGATCTGAAACTTGTTGTCGGTCATCTCGGCGACGTATTTGGCGAACTCGGTCGCGCCGCTGTAGATCGTGTCGAGCGACTTCGGGAAACTTGACGTCATACGCCATTTGATTTCAGGCGAGGACTGCGCAATCGCCGGCGAAGCCACAGCACTCGCCGCAGCTCCCGCTGCCGAAACCTTCAAAAAATCACGACGCTTCATCTAAGGCATCTCCTTGGTAGACATTTCCCGAAATTGAACGGAGCTCTTCTTTCGGCCCTGGACCCGGCTTAACACGGAAGCCGGTCCGGCCAAAACCACATCAACACGTTGATTCAACGAAAGTCTGATATGAGTTTGGAGGCTGATCAGCCCGCCGCGTGGGCCGCTTTAAGCTGGTCGCGGACCTTGGACGCAATCTCCCGGTAGATCGCCGCATACGGCCCCTTTGGCTCGCTGTCGACGACGGGAGTCCCACTATCGGACGTGGCGCGGATCGACATGTGCAGCGGGATTTCGCCGAGAAACGGTACCCCGAGACGCTCGGCCTCATGCCGCGCGCCACCATGGCCGAAAATGTCCGACTGGGTGCCGCAATGCGGGCACTGGAAGTAGCTCATGTTCTCGATGATGCCGAGAACGGGGACATTGACCTTCGTGAACATCGCCAGGCCCCGCCGCGCATCGATCAGCGACAGGTCCTGTGGCGTCGAAATGATGATCGCGCCCTTGAGCGGCACGTTCTGCGCCAACGTCAACTGCGCATCGCCAGTGCCCGGCGGCATGTCGACAACCAAAACATCCAGCGTGCCCCAGGCGACGTCGCGCAGCATCTGCGTCACCGCCGACATCACCATCGGCCCGCGCCAGATCATCGCGGTCTCTTCCTCGACCAAAAAACCGATCGACATGATCGACAGGCCGAAACGCTGAAGCGGAATCATCTTCCGCTCGTCGTTCAACTGCGGCTTGTCGCGAACACCCGTCAATCGCGGCACCGACGGTCCGTAGATGTCGGCATCGAGCAGACCGACACGTAAACCGAGGTCGCGCAAGCCCAGCGCCAGGTTGAGCGCGGTGGTGGATTTTCCGACGCCGCCTTTGCCGGACGCGACCGCAATGATCGCCGCCACGCCGGGAATTTCGGCCTGTTTCGCCATCGGCGAGGCGCCGCCCGGAGGCCCGCGGTGAGCCGCCACATTCTGCACACCATGCGCGTGCCGGTGCGGTTGTGGCGGAGCCGCGGCGGCACCGGCCTTTCGTTCGGCGGTGAGCGCGACCATGACGACCTCGACGCCGGGGATTGCGCGTACGGCCGCTTCGGCGGCCGCACGAACGCTTTCCCAGGCGCGCGCTTCGGTGGCTTCCACGTTGATCGAGAAAAACACCTTGCCGTCATTGGCCGTGACGGGCGACAGCACGCCGGCATTGGACAGGCCCACGCCGCGCGGCGTAGCCACCTTGGCGAGGGCATCCTGGACTTGTTGCTGTGTCACGCTCAACGGAGCATCTCCTGTAACTTTGGATGCCTCTGTTAGAGCGAAGCGGCCTAAAAAGCTACCGCCTGCCGGGGTCGTCAGCCCGTTCGAGCGGACGCTCGCCCTGCTCCTTGGCCGCCTCGTAATTCAGCTCGATCATCACGCCATTTGGGTCGTTGACGAAGATCTGCCAGAGGTCACCGCCCGGAACCTGCCGCGCATCGAACGGCATTTTCTTGGACTGAAGCCGGGCCTTCATGGCGTCAAAACCACGGCTCACGAAGGCGACGTGATGGACCACACCTGAATCGGGCTTCTGCGCCTCTGCCGTCGGCGAAATATCGACCAGATGCACCACCGCCTTGCCCTCGCTGTACATCCAGGCGCCGGGAAAGGCGAAATTCGGCCGGTCGCCCTTTTCGAGGCCCAGGACGTCCTCGTAGAACCGCACGGTTTCGGCGAGATGCCGGGTCCGGATGTTGAAATGGTCAAGCACGCCCACGCTCATGGACATAGGTTATCTCTCCCTTTTTGTTTTGAAACTCGACACTTCGGCCATGCTAGCATAAAACCACGCCCGCCCGCCAAGCGGAGCCGCTGCCGCAATATCCGGCACGCTCCCAGGCCGCGGGCTCGCGGCGGAGCCTGTCTCGAGCAGTCTACCGTCCCTTCCAGATCATGCCCGGCCAACAATGCGCCGGCAGAACCCCAGGATTGCACAAATGGCTAAAGTCGCTTTTCTCGGTCTCGGCGTCATGGGCTACCCCATGGCAGGTCATCTCGTCGCCAAGGGCGGCCATGAGGTGACGGTCTACAACCGGACCCCGGCGAAGACCAAACAATGGGCCGAGAAGTTCAAGGGCAAGACTGCCGCGACGCCGAAGGCCGCGGCCGAAGGCCAGGATTTCGTCATGTGCTGCGTCGGCAACGACAACGACCTCCGTGCGGTCACGATCGGCGCTGACGGCGCCTTTGCCGGCATGAAGAAGGGCGCGACCTTCGTCGACCACACCACCGCCTCCGCCGAGGTCGCCCGCGAGCTCGACGCCGCAGCCACCAAGGCCGGCTTTCAGTTCGTCGACGCGCCTGTGTCCGGCGGACAGGCCGGCGCGGAGAACGGCGTGCTCACGGTGATGTGCGGCGGCAGCGAAGCTGCCTATGCCGGCGCCGAGCCGATCATCGCCGCCTATGCCCGCATGTGCAAACGTCTCGGCCCGGCAGGCAGCGGCCAGCTCACCAAGATGGTCAACCAGATCTGCATCGCAGGCCTCGTGCAGGGCCTTTCCGAAGGCATCCATTTTGCGAAGAAGTCGGGCCTCGACATTGCATCCGTTATCGAAACCATCTCCAAGGGCGCAGCGCAGTCGTGGCAGATGGAGAACCGCTACAAGACCATGAACGAGGGCAAATACGATTTCGGCTTTGCGGTCGAGTGGATGCGCAAGGACCTGTCAATTTGCCTCGCCGAAGCCCGCCGCAACGGCGCGCACCTGCCGGCCACCGCGCTGGTCGATCAGTTCTACTCGGAAGTCGAGAAGATGGGCGGCAAGCGCTGGGATACGTCGAGCCTCTTGGCCCGGCTGGAAAAGTAAGCTTCACACAGGCTTAGCCGAAAGACCCAACGCCGCCGAGTGCAACATGATCACTGCCGGCGTTGGGTGAACGATCAAGCTCGGCGAACCAAGCCTTGGGCTTCAATAACCACCGCCGCCCCCGGCATTTTTCCGGTCAAAATCATCTTCGTACCGGGTTGACGAATACGGGTTGGCGGAGGGATCGGTCGCTTTCGGGCGCTGGTGCGTTACCCTCACCTTCTTCTTCACGTGCTTGGCACTGGTCGTCGCAGCCTCTGCTTGCGTGACAACGGGAACGACAAGCCACGACGCCGTCAACATCGAAAGGATCAAAAAGCGGATCGCACGTTTCGCCATGCATTTCTCCTGTCAGGCAAACAACCCCAACAAGAAACGACACCGCCGACGAACGGATATTCCTGAGAGCGATTTCTGAGCCCGGTTGGCCGTCCGCCGATATGGCTTTTCGACTTGCTGCGATGCACCGAGACCGCCGGCAACGCGATCTCCCGGGCCCCGCGCTTAACCACTTGTTAACGAGAATTTTTAGGTTCTTAAGCGCCCTCTTAATGATTTAGCGCAAGAGATAGAGGATGCAAAAGCTCGCCCGGGCGTGGGGTAATGGCGGGCAGGATTTGTGTTGTCTGATGAGTAATTCCGCTGAAAAGCCAGAGGTCGTGCAGCTCCCTGCTGAATCGCCTGGCACGGCGCCCGTCGCCAGCCGGCGCGCCTCGGCACAGCGGGTGCGCGAAGCGCGCGACCGGTTAACATCATCAAGCGGAACCCGGCCTGCTTTCGACAGCGAGGTGCTGCGGCAGTATGCGCAAACGCGGCTGTCGGCTTCCTACGTTGTCATGCTGCTGATCGTGGCGACCGGCCTCTTGTTCGGCTTCTGGATGCCGCCGGTATCGGTCGCGGCATGGACCTGCGGCCTGCTCTGCATCCACATCGCCATCATCCGCAGCTGCAGCCAGTTCATCTCCGCGCAGCCGTCGTCGCTGGCCGCAACCCGCAAGTGGCGGACGCGCTTCATCGTTCTCGACCTGCTTTATGGCCTCGGCTGGACCGCGCTGCTGATCCACCCCTCCGGCTTCGACGTCGTCTCCAATACGCTCATCATGTTCCTGATGCTGGTGATCGTTGCGGTGTCGAGCATGTTGGCGGCCAGCCTGCCGATCGCAGCCCTCGCGGCGACCGCGCCGGTGACGGCGGCGATTGCGGTCAACTTCACGCTCGGCGGCACCTTCGACAACTACGTGCTGGCGCTGCTGGCGCTCGCGGCGGAAGGCTATTTCGCGCTGCTGGCGCACCGGCTGCATTCGGCGACGCTGGCGACGCTGGAAGCGCGCGCCGAAAAGGACGCCCTGATCGGCGAACTCGAACAGGCCAAGGCGATTTCAGATGAAGCCCGGCACCGCGCGGAAGCCGCCAACGTCGCCAAGTCGCGATTCCTGGCGCAGATGAGCCACGAGCTGCGCACGCCGTTGAACGCGATCCTCGGCTTCTCCGAAGTGATGAAAAGCGAGATCTTCGGAGCGCATACGGTGCCGGTTTATCGGGAGTACTCGGCCGACATCCATAATTCCGGCGTACACCTGCTCAATCTCATCAACGAAATTCTCGACCTGTCGCGGATCGAGGCCGGCCGTTACGAGCTGAACGAAGAAGCCGTCTCGCTGGTGCATGTCGTTTCCGACTGCAACCACCTGCTCAAGCTGCGCGCCACTAACCGCGGCATCACCATTCACGAAGTGTTCGAGCAGGACATGCCGCGCATCTGGGGCGACGAGCGCGCAGTGCGGCAAATCGTGCTCAACCTGCTGTCGAATTCGATCAAGTTCACGCCGCAAGGCGGCGAGATATGGCTGAAGGTCGGCTGGACTGCCTCCGGCGGTCAGTATCTCAGTGTCAAGGACACCGGCTCGGGCATTGCCGAAGACGAAATCCCGATCGTGCTGGCGTCATTCGGGCAAGGCTCCAATTCGATCAAGTCGGCCGAACAGGGCGCCGGCCTTGGCCTGCCGATCGCCAAGAGCCTGATCGACATGCACGGCGGTACCTTCACGCTGAAATCAAAACTTCGGATCGGCACCGAGGTGATCGTCACCTTCCCGCCGGAGCGGGTGATGTCGGCGCTCGGCCCGATGTCGGAGGACGCGCCGCCGCTGCAACCGGAAAGCACGAATGGCAAGGCGGCCGACGCTGCTTCCTCCGTACGTCACAAACCGATCCTGAGCGCCGGAACGGGGTTGTAGGGGTAGGCAAACTAGTGTCCTGGTTCTGACATTCGTATCATGTCGCGGAGGGTTCGTTTACGAATGTCAGAACCGAAAGGACACTAGCAAATATGGATCACAGTGCGGCTTTGGATTTGACATTCGCTTTTAGAGAATTCGCAGCTAGACTGAGCGAATGTCAAATCCGCCGCACTGGCCAATTCGCTTCACTATCAAACGATGAGCATAGAAACACCGTGTATCGCAGTCTGCTTGATGGATCCGAGAACCAACCTCTGTTTCGGTTGCGGGCGCACGCTCGCCGAAATCGCGCGATGGCATCGCATGGACAATGCGGAACGCTTGACCGTGATGGCGGAATTGCCGGCGCGAATGGAAGAAGCCGGCTTGCAACAAATCGCCCCGGCCAATCGTTCGAAGACGGGCTAGTGATCCTGGTTTCGCGAGGTGCGCTGTGAGCCGGATCCTGCTTGTGCTTGCCGTATTGCTCGCCACCGCCGGCGCCGTCGTCGCCTATGGCGATCCCCACCAGATCGCGCGCGCCAAAAGCACGGTCTCGAGCACTGTCTCGAACCTGCTACGGCCGCACGGCGCATCGATCCGCGCGGTGCAGATCGGACGCGGACAAGGCGGCGAATTCGCGCTGCAAGCCAGGATCAACGGCGTCAACGCGCCGATGGTGATCGACACCGGAGCGACCTCGGTGGTGCTGACCTATGAGACCGCAAAGGCGATCGGGCTTCCGCTCGAATTGCTTGAATACGACGTCGACGTCGAGACCGCCGGCGGCCACGCCAAGGCAGCACGGCTGACGCTGGACCGGCTTGCGATCGGCAAGCTGGTCGAGCGCTCGGTGCCGGCGCTGGTGGTGCCGCACGGACAGATGAAGACCAATCTGTTGGGAATGAGTTTTCTCGACCGCCTGGAAAGCTGGGAAGTGCGCGCCGACAGCCTGATGCTGCGCGGCTATCCGTAAATTACGCAGCGATGGCTGCTGGTGGCGTGGATTTGACATTCGCTACCTCCTTCGCCGCAAACTCGCGAAAGCGAATGTCAAATCCTAAACTCCACTGGAAACCAGAGTTTGCTCGTGGTCCTTTGATTCTAACGTTCGTAAAAGTGGCCGCTGAGACGGGATGCGAATGTTAGAATCGGACCACGAGGCGCGCTCGTCAACCAGCGCAATCGCGGCTTTCAGCACATCCACGTCCGCGCCAGCTTTCACACCGTGTTCGGCGAGATGACGGCGGAACGCCCGCGCACCGGGCACGCCGTGGAACGCGCCGACGAAATGCCGCGTCATGGAGTGCAGCCGCGTACCCCGGCTGAGCTCGCGCTCGATATAGGGCATCATCGCCTCGAACACATCCTTCATGGTGGCGAACGGGCCCGCCTCGCCGAACAATTCGGGATCGACGTTGATGAGCCGCCACGGCTCCTGATAGGCCGCGCGTCCCAGCATGACGCCGTCGACATGCGCGAGGTGCGACTTTGCCTCTTCAAGATTGCCTATGCCGCCATTGATGATGACGGGCACATGCGGCATCGCCGCCTTGAGCCGGTACACGCGATCATAATCGAGCGGCGGAATATCGCGATTTTCCTTCGGCGACAGCCCGTTCAGCCAGGCCTTGCGGGCGTGCACGATCAGCGCGTCGGCACCTGCCGCGACCACGGCGCACGCGAGCGTATCAAGGGCCGATTCCGGATCCTGATCGTCGATGCCGATCCGGCATTTGACGGTCACCGGAATCGACACGGCCTGCTTCATCGCAGCCACGCAGGCGGCAACAAGCTCGGGCTCCGCCATCAGGCAGGCGCCGAAGCGGCCCTCCTTCACCCGGTCTGACGGGCAGCCGACATTGAGGTTGATCTCGTCGTAGCCAAAGTCCTCGCCGATCCTGGCCGAGGTTGCGAGGTCGCGCGGGGCAGAGCCGCCGAGCTGGAGCGCGACGGGATGTTCGCTTTGGTCGAACGCCAATAACCGCTGCCGGTCGCCATGAAGGATGGCGCCGGACGTCAGCATCTCGGTGTACAGCCGCCCGCGCCGGGTCATCAGGCGATGGAACACGCGGCAATGCCGGTCGGTCCAATCCATCATGGGCGCCACGCAAAACAGCCAATCTGCTGACTTTACATTATTTTCGTTCATATTCAGCTACTTACATGTGGTTCTTGAGACGCCGATTAGTCACCGATTCCAGCATTATCGTCCGTTTCTCTCTCTACGGCCCAACAATGTTGTACCGACAAAATTTCATGTTGTATCGACTTCCCATAGTTACTGGTTGTGCATTTGAACCAGCTCCCAAGCAGCAAGACGCGAATGTGCGTGAGACAGCGCGGGGCTCGAAACAGTTTCTCGAGCGTATAGGCTTGGCGCTTGCGAGCGCATCCTGCGCCCTGTTTGTGGCTGCGCACGTCGGACGTGCGGATATCGACCTGATCGACTCGGCGGCTGGGCGAGCGAAAAATCTCATGGCAATAGCTCTATGGGCAAGACTCCCCCGGTTGATCCTGATCAAAGGGCCTACGCTGATCTGTCATAAATCGACATAGGGCTTGCGGAGGTCGACAATATGCGCGCTCAAGAAATCATGTCCCGGCACATCGTCACGATTCGGGCTGACGCCGAGGTGATCGAGGCCGTCAAAACCATGCTGCTTCACCGTGTGAGCGGCCTACCGGTCGTCGACGCCAGCAACAAACTCGTCGGCATCCTGTCTGAGGGAGATTTCGTCCGACGTGCCGAGATCGGAACGGAAAAGAAGCGAGGTCGATGGCTTGCCCTTCTCGCCGGCGCCGACCAGGTTGCGGTCGATTTCGTCAGGCAGAACGGGCGTAAAATCAGCCAGATCATGACGCCA
>Ga0265342_10005079_pt1 | contig 10145 bp, 6 predicted proteins | sample 4CB327metaG_FD_203125 | JGI IMG/M metagenome (GOLD analysis project Ga0265342, IMG submission 203125) | Rhizosphere microbial communities from Carex aquatilis grown in University of Washington, Seatle, WA, United States - 4-CB3-27 metaG | ecosystem: Host-associated > Plants > Roots > Rhizosphere...
TAGGCCGCCACATGACCCTGCTCGGTCTGGAATGTCAGAGGCCGTCCCGACACCGGGCGGATCCAAGACTCCGGATGTTTCACATCGCCGACGAGCTCCGTCATCTCGTCGGTCGCCAAAACGAGCGGGCCGTATTTCAACGCTACGATATCCGGATGCTCCTTGTCCACCGGCACGAATGACAGAGCGCGGGGGAACTGGAGCGTGACGGTGTCGCCGTTTTCCACTCCCTCTCGATCCGCGCCCAGGTGTCCGGCGCGCCTTCAAGTTTTGTCTTCGTCCCGTTGATGGCGGCGCTGGGCTCGCCCGCGACCCATGACGGCACGCGAAACCGCAGCGGAAATGATCGAAAGCCAGTAAGTCCGACCCGGAAGACCAGATCGTCTTCCTGCGGATAATGCGATTCGTTGGTCAGGGTGACGCGCTCCCCTCGCTGCTCCCAGCTCACCGTCGATGGCATGTACTGCGCGACGAGGACGCCCTCGGCGTCACGATAATAGAGGAGATTGCGGTATTCGGCCACATCCTGGGGGAAGGTTCACGTGGCTGTAGGCATGACCCGGCCCGATGGTCGGATCCTTTGCGATGAGCTTGTCCCAGAAATAGCGATAATCCCATTCCTTCGCGAACGCGGCGAATGTGGCGTCGCCGGACAATTCCGACGCTCGATAGAGATTCTCCGGCAATGTATACCATTCGATCATGCGCGCCCCCCACAGGGCGGCATCCAGGAGGCCGCCCAGAAGCTTGTCGAAGCAGTAGGTGTCATTATCCAGGACGGCGGCCTCGGCATCGACGCACTTTTCCCATTCGCCCACGAGAAAGAGCGCATTGTTCCGAACACGATCATCGTGGGTTGATCGGTACATTTTGGCGAACGCTCCCAGGACCTGTCCGAAGGTGGTAGCCCTGCCGCCGTACCATCCGGCAAGGCTCTTTCCGGGAGACGGCAAGCCGGCCTTCTTCCGGAAGATGTACAGGAGCTCGTGCTCCGCGCCGTGTTGATTCATGGCTGCCTTCCCCCCTTCGGCCTTTGATTGCTCCGATCATCATACCGCACGTGACCGTATCGGCGAACTCCTGCGCGCAGGCTACCCGACTACCTGTCAGGACGAGAGATCTGATATGCCATGAGGAGTTGTCCCTGGTATCTAGGAATTAGCAATATTGATTTGTATTATGCAAAGTGATAAATATGCTGGCGTAAGTAAGGGGGAAGCGGACATGAATCGGGTTGTCATCGATTCCGATCAAGGCAAAGGAAAAATCTCCCGCCACATATATGGCCATTTTGCCGAACACCTGGGTCGGTGTATCTACGAAGGGATATGGGTGGGCGAGGACTCGAAAATTCCCAACACCCGCGGAATTCGAAACGATGTCACGGCTGCACTCTCCCGTCTCAAGATGCCCAATCTCCGCTGGCCCGGCGGCTGCTTCGCGGACACCTACCACTGGAAGGACGGAATCGGTCTCAAAGACAAAAGACCCGGAATGGTCAACGTCTTCTGGGGCGGCGTGACCGAGAATAACCACTTCGGAACACACGAGTTCATGGATTTCTGCTCCATGATAGGCGCCGAGCCGTACATCTGCGGCAACATGGGATCGGGGACGGTCCGTGAAATGTCGGAGTGGCTGGAGTACATCACGATGCCCGGTGCAAGCCCCATGGCGGAGCTTCGGCGGGCAAACGGCCGCGCCGAGCCCTGGGACATAACCTACTGGGCCGTCGGAAACGAGAACTGGGGTTGCGGCGGCAATATGACCCCCACGCAGTACGCGGCGGAGTTCCGACGCTACCAAAGCTACTGCCGCCATCTCGGGGGCAAACCGCTGTACAAGATAGCCTGCGGCCAGACCGACGAGTGGAACGAGATCGTGATGCGCGACGCGGCCCGCTTCATGGACGGCCTTTCCGTCCACTACTACACGATTCCCGGAAAATGGGAGAAGAAAGGCCCAGCCACCGGCTTCACGCCCGAGGAGTGGTACTCCACGATGAAGAACGGACTGGCCCTGGAGGAGTTCATCGAAAGGACCGCGCTCATCATGGACCGCTACGATCCGGCAAAGCGGGTGGGCATGATCGTCGACGAATGGGGCACCTGGTACGACGTGGAGCCGGGCACCAACCCGGGATTCCTCTACCAGGCGAATACCATGCGCGATGCCGTCATCGCGGGGTTGTCGCTGAACATTCTCAATCGCCACGCGGATCGCGTCCACATGGCCAATATCGCCCAGACCATCAATGTCCTGCAGGCCATGATTCTCACCGACGGCGCGCGCATGCTCCTCACCCCGAGCTACCACGTGTTCGAGATGTACAAGGTGCATCAGGGTGCCACCCTCCTCCCCCTCGCCATGGAGGGAGAGCCGATACAGCGCCATGGCGTCACGATCCCAGCTCTCAGCGCCTCGGCGTCCCGAGACGCCACGGGGAAAACGCATTTGAGCTTGTGCAACCTGGACACGGAAAACGCCGCCACCGTAGAGGTGGTGATGCGGGGAGCGGGGGCCTCCTCACGAGACGCCGTCGGGCGCATCCTCACCGGGGCGAAGATGGACAGCCGCAATGAGTTCGCCGCGCCGAACGAGGTCATTCCACGGCCGTTCACGGCGGCGGCCGCGAAAAACGGGCACCTGACCATGGACCTTCCACCGATGTCGGTGGCCGTGCTCGCGCTGGACTGAGGGACCGGATGCCGGCGAGCGGAGAGGAATAGCATGACCGTGATCTCCCTTCACGTGGGTGTGCCTCACACCGAGACTCGGGATTCCGGAAAGTTCGTCACCGCGGGGGTGAAGACATCGGTGGAAAGCGCCGAGCTGCGATTCGACTCGATCGTCGGTGACGGGGTGGCAAACCATCGTTATCACGGCGGGCCGGACCGCACCGTCTGCGTCTATCCCGCGGCGCACTATGCGTGGTGGAAATCGATGTACGGCCATGACCTGCCCTTCGGGGCATTCAGCGAGAATCTGACGGTGGATGGCCTCGCGGAGTCCGACATCTGCATCGGCGACACGATCCGGATCGGCACGGCGCTGGCACAGATCACCGTGCCCCGCGACCCGTGCGCAACGATGGACCGGATCACCGGCATCGCCTCGCTTCACATCCTGGCGCGCGAAAGCGGCAGGTGCGGTTTTCACATGCGCACGCTCGAAGAAGGAACGATGCGCGTGGGGGATCCCTTCGAGGTGGTCGATCACGACCCGGCGCACGTCAGCGTAGCATCCGTCCTCGACCTCTATCATGGCCGCTCACAGGACGGCGCGCTCACCGCGATGCTGATGACGATGCCCGCCTTCGCGGAGGAAGGGAAGCGCTACCTCGCCGCCCGACAGTCATGAGCCACGGCCTCCGCGTCACCCCCCCTTGAACGAACACCGTCATCCGCGCTACCGTGCTGCACCGGTGACGCCACTTCGCAAGATCTTCTCTTTTGCCCGCCCTCACGTCGGGTGGGCCGTGTTTTCCATCATCTGCGCCATTGTCGTCGTGTCCTTCGCGCTGGTCCCCCCTGCTCTCGTCAAACGGCTGGTCGACGATGTATTCGTCGCCTCCGTCCAGGACGGCAATTTCGAGAGCCGGCGCGGTCTCCTCCTCTTGCTCACCGGCGGCATTGTCGTGGCGACCGTCGTGCGTGCCGGCTTCATATTCCTGCGCAACACCTTCGTCGAGGTCTACAGCCAGCGCGTATCGCGCGATCTCAAACAGCAAATGTACGATGCCATCCAGGCCCAATCGTTCGGCTTCTTCAATTCCACCCGGACCGGAGAGCTCATGGCGCGCTTGACGAACGACGTGGAAATGGTGCGCCTCCTTCTGGCGCAGGGGCTCATGATGGGAGCCACGGGCGTCTTTTTCGTCGTCGCTTCCGCCGCCATTCTCCTCACCCTGAGCTGGCAGATCGCGTTGTTCTCCATGATCTCCGCGCCGTTCCTGTTCCTCGCGACCCTGCGCTTGCGTCGGGAGCTCCATCCGGCTATTACCGACGTGCGGGCTCAATTCTCCCGCCTCAATACGGCGGTGCAGGAAAACATCTCGGGAATCCGCGTCGTGAAGTCCTTCATGCGCTACGATCATGAGCTTGGCAAGTTCGCCAAGGAAAACGAGGGGCTCACGGCCCGACGCAACATATCGAACAGGATCTGGGCGAAATACATGCCCGCCACGGAAATCCTCTCGGGCATCTCCTCGGCCATCGTGCTCCTCGTCGGCGGCTGGCTGGTCATTCACGGCCGCATCAGCCTGGGGATCTGGGTCCAGTGCAACGGCTATCTCTGGATGCTCGTGCAGCCCATGCGGTCCCTCGGTGACGTTGCCAATCAGGTCGCGATGGCCGGGGCCTCCGCGGAGCGCATCTTCGAAATCCTGGAAACTCCCCCGTCCATCATGAGCCGTCCCAATCCACGGCGACCAGAGCGCATTCGAGGTGACGTCGAGCTGCGGGGCGTGTCGTGGGGCTTGGAGGGCCGACCCATCCTGCGCGACATCAATCTCCACGCACGGGCCGGTTCCACCGTTGCCATCATGGGATCCACCGGCAGCGGCAAGACCTCCCTCGTGCACCTCATCCCCCGCTTCTATGATCCCGACGAGGGGCAGGTGCTCATCGACGGTATCGACGTACGGGAGCTGGATCTCGCCTTCTTGCGCGACAACGTCGGTCTTGTCGCGCAGGAAACGTTTCTCTTCTCCGATACCCTGTACGCGAATCTCACCTACGGCCGGGAAGATGCTCCCCTTGAGGCCGTCCAAAAAGCGGCGGTCCTGGCACAGGCCGAGGAGTTCATCGAACCGCTGGAGGAGGGTTACGAGACGATCGTCGGCGAGCGGGGCGTCGGTCTTTCCGGCGGCCAAAAGCAGCGCGCGAGCCTCGCGCGGGCGCTCATGAAGGAGGCGCCCATCCTCATTCTGGACGATTCCACGAGCTCGGTGGACATGGAAACCGAGACGCGCATCCAGAAGGCTCTGCGAAACCTGGATCATCGGGCGACCACGTTCATCATCGCCCACCGCATCAGCTCCGTCCTGCACGCCGACGAGATCATCGTCCTGGATCGGGGACAGATCGTGGAGCGCGGATCTCACGGAGAGCTCGTGGCAAAGGGCGGCCTGTACGCGGAATATTTCGACGTTCAGTACGCGGACCGTGCGCGACCCGTGGAGGACGAGTAATGGCCCGGAGGAAATTCTTCGAAGACGAGGAAATGCAGGAGGTCAACGCGAAGACGCTGTGGCGCCTCCTGCGCTACTTGAGCCCTCACAAGGGCGTGATCCTCTTTTCCATAGCATTGCTCCTGCTCGCCGGAATCGCCGCGCAGATCGGACCGTATCTGGTGAAAATCGCCGTGGATGTCTACATGCCCGCGCACAACTTTCGCGGCATCATCCTCGTGTCGTCCATTTACGCGGTCATCCTCATAGCCAGCGCGTGGGCGATGCGAACACGCCTCATCATCATGGTTCGCATGGGCAACAAGGTCATCGAGCACATCCGCGAGGAGGTCTTCAAGCACGTCAATCGCCTTTCCTTCAAGTTCTTCGACGAGCGGCCGGCCGGCAAGATCATCCACCGCATCATGATCTATGTGGATCGGCTCCAGCAGCTCATCAAGAACGGGGTCGTGAACATTATTGCCGACATCTTCAAGCTGTTGATCATCCTCGGGTTCATGTTCGCCATCTCCCCGTCCCTGTCGCTCATTGCCCTCACCGTCACCCCCTTCCTCGCGCTTTTCGTCTTCCTCCTGAAGGGCGCCATCCACAGGAGGTGGGACGTGTATCAGTACAAGAGCGCGAACCTGAACGCGTACGCCCACGAGAGCTTCATCGGCATGAAGGTGACGCAGTCGTTCGTCCGCGAAAACAGCAACTCGGCCACCATGCGCGGCCAGCTGGACGAGAATTACACGAGCTGGATGAGCGCGGTGAATCTCGCCAACGTCCTTTTTCCCGTCGTGCTCCTTTTCAACACGGTATCCATCGGGCTCATCTACTGGTTCGGCTATCGGTTCCTGGGGCGCGGGATGGCGAGCTTGGGAACCCTCATCGCTTTTTCGAGCTACATCTGGATGATCACGGATCCCATCGTGGACCTGAGCCAGTTCTACAACGATGTCCTTGTCGCCCTGGCCGCCGCCGATCGCGTCTTCGACTACCTCGACACGCCGGCCACCACCATCGATAAGCCCGGGGCGTATGCCCTGCCCCGCGTGCAAGGACGCGTCGAGTTTCGTGACGTGCATTTCGGTTACGACCCTCAGGTGCCCATCCTGCGCGGTCTCAGCTTCGCCGTGGAGCCGGGCGCCACCGTGGCTCTCGTCGGCCAGACCGGGGCAGGCAAAAGCACCATCATCAACCTTCTTTCACGATTCTATGAGATCGACGGAGGACAAATCCTCATCGACGGACACAGCATCGGTGAAGTGACCCTGGAATCGCTGCGCGGGCAGGTCGGCATCATGATGCAGGATCCGTTCGTGTTCACCGGCACTATTGCCGACAACATCCGCTATGGCAATCTGTCGGCCACCACGGAGCAAGTGGTAGAGGCGGCCCAAGCCGTGAATGCGCACGATTTCATCATGGAGATGCCGCAGGGCTACGAGTCAGCGGTCATGGAGGCGGGAAATAATCTCTCCGTGGGTCAGAAGCAGCTTCTTTCATTCGCTCGGACCCTCCTCATGGACCCCCGCATCCTCGTGCTGGACGAGGCCACGGCGAGCATCGACACGAAGACCGAGCATCTCATCCAGTTGGCAATCAGTCGGCTCTTGAAAAACAGGACGTCCTTCGTCATAGCACACCGGCTCTCCACCATCAGGAACGCCGATGTGATCTTCGTCATCGATCAGGGCCGCATCGTGGAAAGCGGGCGTCATGAGGAGCTTCTCCGACGCAATGGACGCTACAGCGAGCTCAACGCCAACCAGTATGCGGAGATCACCCCGTAAGCGTGCCCTCCGCGCTCCGTGTCGCCCTTGACCCCGTGAAAACTAGAATCTATGCTCCCCGAGAAAGAGAGGGTCGCATGCCTTTCGCGCACAATGTCTTTTTCGTTCTGAACGACGCCAGCCCGGCAAAAAGAGAAAAACTGGTTGAGGAATGCCGCACCCTGCTCCAAGGCCATGACGGCATGATCGCCCTTTGGGCGGGAACACGCGCGTTGGATTGCACACGCGACGTGAATGACCTGCAATTCGATGTCGGGCTGCACGTGTTCTTTCGGGACAAGAAATCCCACGACGCCTACCAGGTTGCCCCGCGGCACATGGAGTTCGTCGCGCGCAACAGCTCCACGTGGAAGAGCGTGCGGGTTTTCGATTCCACGATTGCCGATGGATAGGTCATCCGGGAAATCTCACACGATCGCGGCGGCCTTCTGCGCCGCGTATCTCAGATAGGGAACAATCACGTCGTTCTGGTAGTGTCCGGTGCCGTCATACGTGATGCTCACGATAGGCACCCCCGTGAGCTGTTCGATATCGTGCGCCATGGCCTCGGTCACCATGGAAGGGCAGCAGAAAGCAGGACTTGCCTGAACGAAGAGCGCAAGCTCGGGATGAGCCCGCGCCACGTGGAATATCTTCATGAGGTTTTCGAATGATTCCCCGCCGTGCTCCGTACGCAGTCCAAAGGATTGGGCGAAGTCGTCGCAGCCCTCGTCGCTCACCTCGGATTCGGGGTCCAGGAACCGGGAGAAAGCTCGGCGGTAGTGGCTACCCAGGCCGTCGGTGATCTTCCAGAGCGAGCGGAAGGTGAAAGACTTCAGGTGCTCGCCGGCGAGATTCCATTTGCGCACGTATGGCTCGATGATCATTCGCACGTACTCGGTGTACGGCGTGGTGATAGCCTCGCCGCCGGCCGCCTCGATGGCGTGAATGAGACCCTGATTCATGACGTCGTTATCCCGCGCGTACAGATCGCCGAAGATGGCCACGCGAGGGTGGCGCGCCGAGGATATCTCCACCGCGTCGAACAGATCCGCCGAGGCCTTCATGGCCTGTTCCAGGGACGCCCGGCCTTCGAAGGCGGGCACGAGAAGCTCCCCGGCCTTCGCAATGGCCCGATCCGTCGCGCCCGGCATAATTTCATAGGGCCGCAGGCGGCATCCGACCCGCCTCAACAGACCGCCGGCGAGGTAAGCCTTGTACGAGTTCACCGCCGCGCGCAGGGAGATCTCCAAATAGTACATGTCCCCCGCGTACACCTCGATGCGCTCCATGCCGTTTCCCTCCGCCTCCATGAGGCTCTTGAGGAACGGCGTGAACATCCCGAGATTACAGGAGAGATTCGAGCGGGGAAGCCAGATGGCCGTACGAGCCGGATCCAGACCGCTCGCGCGGACACGGTCCACGGTCTCCTGCGCGATGATGCTCAGGGGGAGGCATTGGCCGGTGTTGTGCCGCATGGCCTTGCGGATAACGACGGGATCCTCCTCGAGCACGCGCGCATCGATGCCCTCGCGGCGCAGATTAGCTGCCAAAAGCGGATTCACGAGCGGATCCCAATTGGGATACAGGAGCGTCCGGGCGCCGAGCTTCGTGAGAGCGCTCGGCACCACGGGGAGCGCACGTCGCGTGATGGCCTCGGGATCCACCGGCCGTGTCGTCCGTCGGGAATGGTTTTGAAAGGAGGCGGCTCCCGCCTCGATGCGCGTCTCGTAGCCCAACGTCGAGTCGTGATCGTCCAGCTGAAGGATGAGGTACGGCTTGCCCCGGGCATCGAGGATGCGCTTGAAATACTCCAGGGCGAAGCTGTCCGGCGAGCATTTGAATGATGTTATGAACACAGGATAGAGGTGGGGCGTTTCCGCAACGACGCGGGCCACTTCCATGATGCGCGCCGCGTGCAGCCAATGCACCATGCTCAGAAGCGGGGCGATGTCCGCCACATCCCGCGGCCCGTACGGGATCATGTCCTGATAAAACGTCTTCATTCCCAGCGAGCCGAAGATCTCGGGGATCCCCTTGCTCATTTCCGGTGAGAGCACATTGTACGGCCTGCCCAGGAGAACCACGGCAGGGCGGTCGCTCGCTGCCATCTCCTCGCGGAATCGGTGCTGCAGGAGCCTCACGCCCTGGTCGAAACCCGCGCTGGCCTCTTCGAAGGCGCGCGACACCGCTGCGCGCGTGAGATGGATCAGACCCGCGCGGACAAGGCAATCGTAAAGCTCCCGTTTTGTGCGTTCGCGCCAGCGCGACCAGCTTGCCTGGGGCATGAGACACCGCTCGCGGAGTCCCGCGTCCCCGGCCCCCGAGGCGAGGGCCGAGCTGAACTGCGTGTAATAGCAATAGACGCGGGGATCCCGATTGCCGTGGCGGTCCTCCTCCAGGAGCACGGGAAGGAAGATCCAATCGGCCTTGTCGCGCAGATGCTGGACGTGACCGTGCAATGCGGCGATGGGAGCGCAAAACTCGGCGCCTTGGACCTCTCGACCGCGATCGATACCTGCCTCGAACCCTTCGCTGGTGACGTACGAAATTTCCAGACGCTCGAAAAAGCTCTTCCAGAGCGGCAGCTGCCCATAGAGCCCCAGTGCGGCCGGAATACCGATGCGAGGGCGTTCTCCCGTGCGCGGCGTCGGCCCACCGGTGGAGCCCGGCGAGACGCCGAGAGCCGTGGCAAAGGCCGCCGCCCGCTCCTTGCGCAAATTGAAGCCGGAGGTATCGCGGGAAACGTAGCGCGCGACGTCATAGTCTCTACCGCAGAGAAATCCGTACGCCACCGTAACGCCCGCAACCGTGGCGAGACGCAATCTGCAATGGTTGCCGCAGAGCGCGCAGGTTTCGGATCGTACGGGGATCTCACCCGCGAGGTGAGCAAAACCGACGAATTGCGATTCCCCGCTGCCCTCATCCGCCATCTGGAGCGCCACACCGAGTGCGCCGGTGAGATGGCAATAGCGCGACACGAGGATCGGCTTCCCCAGTCCCTGACGAAATGCCGCCACCAGGGCCTCGTTGCGAGCCGTGGCGCCCTGAAAGGCGATGCGGTTACCGATGGCCGCTCCCCGAGCCACCTTCGTGAGATAATTCTCTCGCACGCTGTACAGCGCGGCCGCCAGGATCTCCTCCGTGGAAAAACCTTGCGCGAGGAAATTGTTGATGTCGCGTTCCATGAACACGGC
>Ga0265342_10005083_pt1 | contig 10143 bp, 9 predicted proteins | sample 4CB327metaG_FD_203125 | JGI IMG/M metagenome (GOLD analysis project Ga0265342, IMG submission 203125) | Rhizosphere microbial communities from Carex aquatilis grown in University of Washington, Seatle, WA, United States - 4-CB3-27 metaG | ecosystem: Host-associated > Plants > Roots > Rhizosphere...
AGTTTACGCCGATACGCGACAGAGCGCTGAGTCGGGCTGGGACCGGCATCGGAAGTGGGACACTTCGGACACCGAACTGGCCCAGTTCAAGACGGAACGGGCCGGACTACGCGAGACCAGCCAGAAGGAAGCTGATGGCTACGTCGACCAGCACCGCGCCAGGCGCCCCTGGCTGGAGATGGCAGCATGCGCGTCGCCGGAATCGCGACGGATCATAGTGGCGATCGACCAGGGCAGCGGGCACGGGCATATCCGCCACGAAGGCTGGGTCACGGAACAAGCCAACATGCGTCGAGCTGCCTACCTCGAAGATCCCGCCCAACTCGACATGACGAAGCGACCCCGTGGCATCGACGGCCTGAAACCAGATGACAAGCGGCACAAATGCGCCGAGCTCGCAACTCGCATTACCGATCCCGATGCCTTCGCTACCGCGTTCACCCGTGGAGCCGAGCACCCCCGGGTCCGCGCTGTCATCGCCGCGCCGTACGACCCGGGTGTGTGGCCAGATCCCGTCTTGATCCCGATCGCCGACCTGCTCGGTAAGGACGGTCATGAGTACTGCACCGGATGGCAGCTAGAGCCAGTGGACGGAAGCATGGACGCCGCGATTAGCAATCGGCGCGCGTGGCGTACAGCGATGGCAGAGGCGCGAGAGCCAGATGTTCCGCAGCCTGCGGCACGGCCAGTACCTACGTTCGAGGGCGGGACTCTCCTTTTCCTCGTGAGCCACAACCAGGCACGGGACGGGTACGAGATCGTGAACATGTACCCCCAGCCACGAGACGATGACCCTTCCGGCTAGCTTTGCGTCGTTACCCATAGGGAGCAGCGATGAGAGATTTCTACTGGAACCGGCACCCCGACGGCCCGTTCGCGACGCTCATTCGAATCGCGACAACGTACCTGCATCCCGAAGTAGACGAGCTCGAAGCACTGCAAAAGCTTGTAAAACGCGAAACCGACGAGATGCATACCTTTAAATCCGAACTCCGCAAGGCCGTCAATGATCCGGCCCAACTCCCAGACGATGAACTCTCGAAACACGTTCGATACGAGGACGGCAGCCCAGAAGCTTTCTTGCGCCGTCTCTGGCGCGACCTATACGGTGACGAGCCAATCGATACGCCCCAGCATCCCTGAAGCTCAGGTTGGCTGGGATGCCAGTTCGGTGCAGGTGCGGAGGCTGTTGTAGTGGGCGACGGCCTGGCGGGCCGCGGCGCCGGTTAGCACGATCGGCTGGCCGGTGGCGGAGACGACCGCGGGGATGAACCGGGCGGTCAGCGGCGCGTGCGGGTGAAGGGTCAGTTCCAGGACGCCGGTGGCGGTGCTGTAGGAGTTTTCCCACCACAGGAAGTTCCCCATGCCGTAGGCGACGAAGGTGTGGCCGAGCCAGCCGGAGCCCTGCAGCATGTGCGCGTGCGCGCCGACGATGATGCTGGCGCCGGCCGCGGCCAGCTGCCGCGCGAGCGACAGCTGGTTGGGGTCCGGGCAGGACTCGCCTTCGGTGCCCCAGTGCATGAACACGATGACGGTAGGTGCCAGCCGCGCGGCGGCCCGCACGGCCGCGAGGGTGCGGCTCAGGTCGATCGCGTTCGCCTCGCCGGGCCGGCTTGACGTCGCCACCCAGGATGACGCGAGCTCGGCGACCTGCGAGACGCCGATGACGGCGATCTTGGTCCCCTTGATCGTGGTGACGTACGGCGCCCACGCGGCGTCGGCATTGACGCCGATCCCCACGTACGGGAACTTGGCTGCCCTGGCCGCCGCCAGCGTGTCCGCCAGGCCGGCCTGCCCGTAGTCAAGGACATGGTTGTTCGCCATCGTGACCAGGTCAACGCCGCCGTCGCGCAGCGCGGTGAACGCGGCCGGGACGGTGCGGAAGTGGTAGGTCTTCGGCTGCGGCGTGCCGCCGCTGGTGACGGCCGTCTCGAGGTTCACCGCCGTGAAGTCGGCCGACTTCAGCAGCGGGGCGATCGGCCCGAACGCGGTGGCCGGGTCGTTCAGCAGGCGCGCGGTCCGCCCGGTGAAGTGGACATCCCCCCCGAACGCCAGCGTGACGCTGCCCGCGACGGCGCCCGCCGAAGCCGGCCGGCTAGACGGGCTGGCTGAATGCGGAACGCGCTGGGCCGTCCTGGCCGGGGCCGCGGCCGGGGTCGCGGCCGGGGCAGTCGTGCAGGCCGTCGCCAGCAGGGCCAGCAGGCTGGGCAGCACAATGAGTAGCCGGCGAATAGCCACTGCCACAGCCTACGAGCACGGCCAGGCCGCCACGCGTATTTCCGCTGCGCATGACGACACGGCTGAGGTCGCGTGGAACTCATTGTGCGGCTGGGGCCCGCGCTAATAAGGTACTACGCGACTTAGTTATCAAAAGGCGGGCTGCATGCAGGTTGCGGAAATCACCAGGGACGAGACGGCACAGCGAGCCGCGCTGCTTCGAGTCGATTCGTACGATGTCGAGCTGGACCTGACGGGCGGGCCGGAGAACTTCCGCTCGACCTCAGTGATCGCCTTCGACTGCGCCCAGCCCGGCGCGGCCACCTACGCGGACCTGATCGCCGAGCAGGTCCGCGAGATCACGCTGAACGGCGCGTCCCTTGACCCCGCCGCCGTGTACGCGCAGGGGCGGATCGCGCTGACCGGGCTAGCGGCCCGCAACGAGCTGCGGGTCGTCGCCGACTGCGGCTTCGCCGGCGACAATTCCGGGCTGATGCGGACGCAGGACAGCGCCGACGACCGGGTCTACATGTCCACCCAGTTCGAGGCCGCCGGCGCCCGCAAGGTCTTCGCCTGCTTCGAGCAGCCCGACCTGAAGGCCGAGTTCACCTTTCACGTCCGGGTGCCCGAGCCCTGGACCGTGGTGTCGAACCAGCCGGCGTCGCGGCCGACGCTCGCCGGGGACGGCAGCGCCGTCTGGCATTTCCCGGCGACGCCACGGATCTCCACCTACCTGACCGCCATCTGCACCGGCGAGTACCACCTGGTCACGGACGCGCACACCACGCCGTCCGGCCAGGTGGTCCCGCTGGGCGTGTACTGCCGCCGGTCACTCGCCGAGTACCTCGATGCCGACGAGATCTTCGCGATCACGAAGGCGGGCCTGGACTACTTCACCGGCCTGTTCGGGACGGGCTACCCGTTCGCCAAGTATGACCAGGTGTTCGTGACCGACAGCCCGGGCGCGATGGAGAACCCCGGCTGCGTCACGATCACCGAGCAGATGCTGTTCCGGTCCAAGGTCACCGACACGGTGCGCGAGGTGCGGGCGGACATCATCCTGCACGAGATGGCGCACATGTGGTTCGGTGACCTAGTCACGATGACGTGGTGGAACGACCTGTGGCTGAACGAGTCGTTCGCCGAGATGTGCGCCACCCAGGCGAGCGCCGAGGCGACCAGGTTCACCGACGCGTGGACCACGTTCTGCGGCGGCCGCAAGGCCTGGGGATACGGCCAGGATCAGCAGCCCACGACCCACCCGATCGCCACCGACGCCCCGACGCTCGGCATCGCGGAGTCCAACTTCGACGGGATCAGCTACGCCAAGGGCGCCGCGGTGCTCAAGCAGCTCGCGGCCTACGTGGGCCGGGACAACTTCTTCGCCGGGATCCGCGCCTACCTGGCCGAGCACGCCTGGGGCAACGCTACCCTGGCCGACCTGCTGCGGGCGCTCGAGGCAAGCTCAGGCAAGGCTCTCGGCGACTGGTCGAAGGCCTGGCTGCAGACCGCGGGACCGAACACGCTGCGCAGCGAGTTCGCAGTCGACCACCGTGGCTGCTTCACCGAGTTCGCCGTGCTGCAGGAGGCGCCGGCCGAGCACCCGGTGCTGCGGCCGCACCACATCGCGATCGGGCTGTACAACCGGGCCGGCGATGACGGTGCGGGCGGCGGCGAGCTGGTGCGCACGCACCGGGTCGAGGTCGAGGTGGCCGGCGCGCGGACGCCGGTGCCGGAACTCGCCGGCCTGCCGCAGCCAGACCTGCTGCTAATCAACGATGGCGACCTCGGCTACGCGATCGTCAGGTTCGACGAGCGCTCGCTGGCCACGCTGACCACTTCCATCGGGGCGTTCCGCGACGGGCTGGCGCGGACCATCTGCTGGAGCGCGGTGATGGACATGGCGGCTCAGGCGGAGTTGTCGGTGCCGGCCTTCGTGAAGATCGTGATCGCGGGCATGGGCCATGAGCCGTCGATCTCGGTGCTGCAGCAGCTGCACCGGGTTACCGCGCAGCGCATGTCGAGCTCGGCCGACCCGGCGTGGGCGGCGGAGGGCAAACGGCAGCTCGCCGCCGCGGGCATCGAACTCCTTCGTTCCGCTGAGGCGGGCAGCGACCACCAGCTCGCCTGGGCGCAGCTGCTCGGCTGGTCCGCGACCTCGGACGACCAGCTCGACCTGCTGGCCGGGCTGCTCGACGGCAGCCAGCAGGTCGCCGGGCTGAACGTGGACACCGAGCTGCGCTGGACCCTGCTCGCCCGGCTGGCCGCGATGGGGCGCGCCGGGGAGGCGCGGATCGAGGCCGAGCTCGAGCGCGACAACACCAACACCGGACGCAAGCACGCGGCGGCCTGCCGGGCCGCGATACCCGACGCCGATCACAAGGCCGAGGCGTGGCGGCTGCTCACCGCGCCTACCGGACTCGGCATCGAGGAGACCGTCGAGGTCGGGATGGCGTTCAACCAGGTGGAGCACGCCGCGCTGCTCGCCCCGTACGCGGACGCCTTCTTCGACCAGCTTCCCGCGGTCTGGGCTTCTCGCGACGGCCTGGGCCGGATGGTCTTCGGCCTGGTGCTGTTCCCCTATTCCGCCGCCTCGCCCGCGCTGCTTGAGCGGGCCGACGCGTTCTTGGCCGAGCACGGTGAGGACGCCACCTTGTCCCGGGCCGTGATCGAGGGACGCGACGTCGCCGCGAAAGCCCTGCGGGCCCGGACGCTGCCGGTCTGAGAGTCCCGAGAGTCCTGAGCGCAACGGGGGCGTGTTACCCCCTGCCCGCAAAAATGGATTCAGAGTCCGTCGGGCGCCCGGGCTTCCGTGAACGCGGCGGCGTGATCGGTGACCCACTGGCGGAAGGTCCGCGCCGATCCGAGGATGTCCGGCACCGCGGAGCTGATGAACGCGGGCCTGTCCATCGTCGCGGCCCACGCCGTGAGGAGCATGTCCACGACCGGGCGGGGCCAGCTACGTTCTGTCGCGCGGCGGAAGTCATCCGGCGACAGCTCCTCGAACCTGATGCCGCGGCCCAGGACATCGGCGATGACCTGCACCTGCTCTGCCTGGCTCAGCGAATCGGGGCCGGTGAGGACGTAGCCGGCGCCGGCGTGGCCGTCCTGGTAGAGGGTCCGCGCCGCGACGGCCGCGACGTCGCGGTCGTCGACGGGTGCCGTCTCGGCGGCGGCGTAGGGCCAGCGGACGACGTCGCCCCCGCTGATCGCTGGCGCCCACCAGGCCACCGTGTTGGACGCGAACATGCCCGGACGGATGATCGTCGACTCGAGGCCACTGTCCGCGATCAGGCGCTCGATGCCGGCGTGCAGTTGCGCCATCGGGTTGGGCTGCTGGAAGAAGGGGTGCGGCGTCTGGTGCGGCGAGGAGAGGAACACAACGCGCCGCGCGTGGGCGGCGAGACGCTTGATGACCGCCGGGGCGGTGGCCGGGGGAACGGTCCAGACGAGGAAGACAGCGCCGACGCCGCGCAGCGCGGCGTCGAGCGACTCGGGGACGGTCAGGTCGCCGGCGACGACTTCGACGTTCTCCGGGAACGTCGCCGCTGCTTCGGGGCGGCGGGTGAGGGCTCGGACCCGGACGCCCGCTTCGATGAGCTGGTCGACGACGACCCGGCCGACCCGGCCGGTCGCTCCGGTGACCAGCACCGGGGGCGTTCCCGTCCTTGTCATGAGAACCTTGGCGTCGTCCGTGGTAGGCGCACGGGTCAATACTGCCAGCTTCGGGTGTACCGCTGTGGGAGCACCGCCGAGGTCAGGAGCGGGCGAGCAGCGGCACGAGCACCGCGGCGTCGGGTGTTCCCCAGCCGGTTACCGGGTCCCAGCCGGGGCCCGCCGAGTAGCCGGTGACCGTGGCGGGCGGAAACACGAACGTGTCGTTGCCCGCGGTGATGTCATGGAACGCGGCGTGGTAGTCCGGGCCGCGGGCGATGCTGTAGATGGCGGGGTTGACGAAGCCGAGGGGCCGGCCAGCGAGCTGGTCGGCCAGCGCGACCAGCCCGGCCCAGAAGGGTGCCGCGGCGCTGGTGCCGGTGGCCGGGTGCACGAAGGGGTTGCCGAAGGAGCCGGGGCCGGCGACGACGGCCAGGCCGGTGTTGAACGCCGTCTCGCTGGTGTAGGCGCCGGTGGCCGAGTTGGCGGTCAGGCTGGTGCCGCCGACGGCCAGCACCCAGGGGTCGGAGGCCGGCAGGCTGACCTCCTTGACCGGGCTAGCCGACCCGAAGTGCAGGTCGCTGGCCGCGCCTTTGTCCCCCGAGGCGGCCACCACGGTGACGTCATGGTCCCGGTCGGTCCGCAGCGCCGCGTCGAGGCCGGCCGCCTCGGCGGGAGTCAGGTAGTGCTCGCCGATGCTGGCGCTGAGCGCGAGCACGTCGCCCTGGGTCGCGCCGAGCCGCAAGAACGCGGTGAGCGCCGCCGCGATGTCCGCGGCGCTGTTCTCCACCGACGGCTTGACCAGGACGATAGTGATAGCGGCGCCCGGCGCGACCGCGTGCACCACCTCGGCGTCCTCCGCCTCCTCACCACCCGCCAGCCAGGGTGAGGCGGAGCCGGCGAGGCTGTTCACCACCTGCAGCTTCGCGGCGGGCAGGTGGAACATGCGGTCGAACTGCGCCATGTCCTGGCGGATGTCGACGGTACCCCCGCCCGGCTGCTCGGCTTCTTCCGGCAGCACCACGGTCTGTCCGCGGCCATCGATGCCGCGCTCATGCAGCGGCGAGACGCCGTAGGCGGAGAGGAAGACCGACGGGCGGTAACACGTGGCCGGAGGCATGAGGCAGTTGGAGGACCGGGCGCCGGCCGGCGGCACTCCGGCGGCCTTCGCCTTACTGGCATTTGCCGTACTGCTGCCGTTTGCCGTACTGCTGGCCTGGGCCGTACCGCTGGCCTGCGACGGCTGGGCCACGTGGGTGCTGTCGGCCGCGGGGGCCTTCCCGCTGCACGCCGCGACCAGGCCGGCCGCCGCCACGACGCCGAGAAGGAGTTTGATCACCATGTCCTCCTTGCAGGACTTCTTCATCGCAAGCGCGGGCGCGTCCGCGGCCATCTTGGGGTTGCTTGTCGTCGCCATCGCGGTCGTCAACGCGGATGACGGGAACCCCACCACCCGGGAGTTGCGAACCGTGCTGGCCGGGAGCGCGTTCGTTGCCCTGGTCGACATCTTCATGGTCTCGATCGTGGCCTTGACCGGGGGCCCGGTCGTCCTCGCGTTGTCAAGCCTCGCCATGGCGGTCGTCGGCCTGCTGGCCACCAGGCGGCTGGTACCGAGGGCGAAGGCAGCCGGGAACTTCGACCGCGGCTTCCGGGCCAGGCGGCTGAATCTCGTCTTCGCGTCGGTTTCCGTGGTGAGCTACTCGGCGCAGCTCGGCCTGGCCGCGGCGCTCCTGGCGGACACCCGCAGTGGCGCGCTGCAACGTGCCCTGGTCCTGGTCCTGGTGGCCATGTACTGCAGCGCGCTTTCCCGGACATGGGAGGTTACGGGGATAACCCGGCGGACATAAGCCCGGTGGATCTAAGGGAGGCGCATCATGCGAGTGCTAGTCGTCGGTGCGGGCGGAGTTGGGACGGCGGTCGCGCGAACGGTCGCGCGGCGGAACCTGTTCGAGCGCGTCGTCGTGGCCGATTACGACGAGCAGCGGGCGCGGCGGGCGATCGCCGGTGGCGGTGACCGATTCGCCGCGGTAAAGCTTGACGCGTCGGACGAGCAGGCGATCGTGGAGCTGCTCAAAGCCGAGCGGTGCGATGCCGTGCTGAACGCGGTGGACCCGCGGTTCGTGATGCCCATCTTCCGCGCGGCCCTGACCGCCGGGGTCACCTACCTCGACATGGCGATGTCGCTGTCCCGCCCGCACGCGTCAGACCCGTACCGGCAGCCGGGGGTCAAGCTGGGTGACGAGCAGTTCGCGCTCGCCGGCGAGTGGGAGCGCCGCGGGCTGCTCGCGCTGTGCGGCATCGGGGTCGAGCCGGGGCTGTCGGACGTGTTCGCCCGCTACGCGGCCGACCGGCTGTTCGCGTCCATCGACGAGATAGGCGTCCGCGACGGCGCGAACCTGGTGGTCGAGGGGTACGACTTCGCCCCGACGTTCTCCATCTGGACGACGATCGAGGAGTGCCTGAACCCGCCGGTCGTGTGGGAGCGGGGCAGGCAGTGGTACACGACCGAGCCGTTCAGCGAGCCGGAGATCTTCACCTTCCCGGCCGGGATCGGGCCGGTCGAGTGCGTGAACGTGGAACACGAAGAGGTCCTGCTGATCCCCCGCTGGATCGACGCCGGCCGGGTGACCTTCAAGTACGGGCTTGGCGAGGAATTCATCGGCGTGCTGCAGACGCTCCACAAGCTCGGCCTGGACTCGACCGCTCCCGTTCGGGTCGGCGGGGCGGCCGTCTCGCCGCGGGACGTGGTCGCCGCGTGCCTGCCCGACCCCGCCGAGCTTGGCGACGCGATGTCCGGGCTCACCTGCGCCGGCACCTGGGTGCGCGGAACGGGCAAGGACGGGTCGCCGCGCGAGGTCTACCTGCACCACGTCGTGGACAACGGCTGGTCGATGGCCGAGTACGGCTCGCAGGCGGTGGTCTGGCAGACCGCCGTCAACCCGGTGGTCGCCCTGGAACTGCTCGACTCGGGCCAGTGGTCCGGCGCGGGCGTCCTCGGCCCGGAGGCGCTGCCAGCTGAGCCGTTCCTCGAGCTACTCAACAGCCACGGTGCTCCCTGGGAATGCGAGGAGCGTTAGCTTCCTGCGCCGCCGGGTTCGAGGCGGGCGGGGCGGACGCGCAGGCCGGTGAGGGGCTCGGGGTCTTCGGTCGCGACGGCGGCGGCCCGGTCCAGGACCTTGGCCAGCAGGTCGAGCAACTGGACCCGTTCGTCTGGGGTGAGGGCGGACAGGACGCTCTTCTCCACCGTGCGGATGCCGGGCAGCATCTGGTCGGCGACGGCGCGGCCGTCGGCGGTGATCTCGACCAGGGTGCTGCGCCGGTCGTCCGGGTTAGGGGCGCGGCGGATCCAGCCGCGGCCCTCGAGCAGGTCGAGGGTGGCGGTCACGGTCGCGGAGGGGATGAGGACGCGGTCGGCGACCTGCGAGGGGGTCAGCGGCGCGCTCGCCCCGTCGATCACCGCCAGGGCCGTCGCGGCGGGCTGCGAGATGCCGAGGGTCAGCCGGACACGGCGGTCGAGCTCGCCGAGCAGCGCCTCGCCCGTGCGGCACACGGACGCATAGGCCTCAGTACAGGTACGGTCCGCCTCCGGGTACTCGTCCGCGAAGTCGTCGTCGACCCTAACCACGCCAAGCGAGGCGGGAGAGGGCAGCCCTCGGCCGCTCCTCCCCCGCCTTCGCGTGTGGCCCGGATCAGACATCCGTGAAGATCTCGATCCGCGGCATCCCCTCGACCCCGGCCCGCCCCATGCCCTCGCGCAGGGCCGGGTCGTGGGCGAAGCTGCCCGCCTGCTCGGCGGTCGGGAATTCGTGCGTGAGGAAAATCTCGTTGTCGTCGCCGGGTAGCTGCATCACCCGCTGCGCGACGCAACCATGCTGCGCACGCAACGACTCGAGCTCGTCGTAGACCTTCCGCCAGGTGGCGTAGTCGTTGACGTGGTGCCGGACGGCAAGTGTGGCACTCATGTGTCTCCCCCTGTCATGAGTGGAGGCCGGCTGCCCCCTTAAACCGGAGACTAAGCTCGCAGGTGTTTCCGAGTCAAGATACTTACCTCGGAAATAAATATCTCAAGCCAGAAACATCTTGAGAGATGGTGCGGTGGGTGGTGCGGTCGCGGGTGGCGCGATGACGCCGGCCCGCGTCAGGCTCGCCGGGCCGATGATTATCCGATTTGAGACACTTCTCCGCTACCTCGGGTAGCGCCGTGCGGTCTACCATTCGGGGTTTAGCCGATCCGGGGCGGGAGCGGCGTGGGGGACGGCTGGGGCGGGGAGG
>Ga0265342_10005084_pt1 | contig 10143 bp, 5 predicted proteins | sample 4CB327metaG_FD_203125 | JGI IMG/M metagenome (GOLD analysis project Ga0265342, IMG submission 203125) | Rhizosphere microbial communities from Carex aquatilis grown in University of Washington, Seatle, WA, United States - 4-CB3-27 metaG | ecosystem: Host-associated > Plants > Roots > Rhizosphere...
GAGTGGCCGGCACCAGGAAGGTTTTGACCGACAACGTCAACTTCATGGCCGGAAACCTGACCAGCCAGGTCCGCAACATCGCGGCCGTCACGACCGCGGTGGCCAACGGCGATCTCTCGAAGAAGATCACGGTCGACGTCAAGGGCGAGATCCTTGAGCTCAAGGACACGATCAACACGATGGTCGATCAGCTCAGTTCGTTCGCCGCCGAAGTGACACGCGTGGCCCGTGAAGTGGGTACCGAAGGCAAGCTCGGTGGTCAGGCCGAGGTCAAAGGCGTGGCCGGCACCTGGAAGGACCTGACCGACAACGTCAACTTCATGGCCGGCAACCTCACCAGCCAGGTCCGTGGCATCGCGGTGGTCGTCACGGCGGTGGCCAATGGCGACCTGACTCGCAAGTTGACGGTCGACGCCAAAGGCGAGATCGCCGCGCTGGCGGGCACGATCAACGGTATGATCGATACGTTGGCCACCTTCGCCGACCAGGTGACCGGCGTCGCCCGCGAAGTGGGGGTCGAAGGCAAGCTGGGCGGCCAGGCCAGCGTGCCCGGCGCCGCCGGCACTTGGAAGGACCTGACCGACAACGTGAACCAGCTCGCGGCCAACCTGACGACGCAAGTGCGCGCGATCGCCGAGGTCGCCACGGCCGTGACCAAGGGAGACTTGACGCGCAGCATCAAGGTCGAGGCCTCGGGCGAGGTCGCCGCGCTCAAGGACAACATCAACGAAATGATCGGTAATCTCAAGGACACCACGGTCAAGAACAACGAGCAGGACTGGCTCAAGACCAACATGGCCAAGTTCTCCCGCATGTTGCAAGGTCAGAAAGACCTCTTGGCCGTGGGACGGCTGATCCTTTCCGAGCTGGCGCCGGTGGTCGAAGCCCAACAGGGCGCGTTCTACACCATGGACCAATCGAATGACCAGTCACGTCTCAAGCTTCTGGCCGGCTACGCATTCAAACAACGGAAAAACGTCGGCAGCGTGTTCAACCTGGGCGAGGGATTGGTCGGCCAATGCGCCGTTGAGAAGCAAAGGATCCTGCTGAATGAGGTCCCGCCCAACTATATCAAGATCTCGTCCGGACTGGGCGAGGCCCCGCCCCAGAACGTGATCGTATTACCCGTGCTGTTCGAAGGCCAAGTCAAGGCGGTGCTCGAGTTGGCTTCGCTCGACCGCTTCAACCCGATGCACCTGACGTTCCTCGATCAGTTGACCGAGAGCATTGGTATCGTGCTCAACACGATTGAGGCCAACACGCGCACCGAGGACTTGCTCAAGCAGTCGCAGTCGCTGGCCCGCGAGCTGCAGACCCAGCAACATGAGCTGCAAGCGACGAACCAGCAGCTTGGCGAGAAAGCGCAGTTGTTGGCCGAGCAGAACGTGGAGGTCGAGCGGAAGAACAGTGAGGTGGAGCAAGCCCGACGGGCGCTCGAGGAAAAGGCCGCCCAATTGGCCCTGACCTCCAAGTACAAGTCGGAATTCCTGGCCAACATGTCGCACGAGCTCCGCACGCCTTTGAACAGCCTGCTGATCCTATCGGACCAGCTTGGACGCAACATCGACGGCAACCTCTCGACGCGGCAGGTGGAGTTCGCCCAAACGATCCACGCGGCGGGCAACGACCTCTTGTCGCTAATCAACGACATCCTCGATCTTTCGAAGATCGAATCAGGCACGGTAGTGCTCGACGTGGGCGAGATTTCGTTCAGGGATCTGCACGATTACATCGATCGGACTTTCCGTCACGTGGCCGAGGCCCGCAAGCTCGGGTTTGTTCTGAGTTTCGACCAGGGATTGCCCTCGGCGGTGGTGACCGACGCCAAGCGTTTGCAGCAGGTGCTCAAGAATCTGCTCTCGAACGCTTTCAAGTTCACTGAGCGCGGGGTGGTCTCTGTGCGGGTGGCGCCGGTCGAAAGCGGCTGGAGCCTCGGCCATGAAGCGCTCGACCATGCCGGCCGAGTCATCGCATTAACGGTGGTCGACACGGGAATTGGCATTCCGCCCGAGAAGCAACAAATCATTTTCGAGGCCTTTCAGCAGGCCGACGGCAGCACCAGTCGCAAATACGGCGGAACGGGGCTGGGGTTGGCCATCAGCCGTGAAATCGCGCGTCTGCTTGGGGGCGAAATCCGCCTGGCCAGCACGCCGGGTGAGGGCAGCGCGTTCACGTTGTTCCTGCCCCTGAATTACGTGCCCGTCAAGCCGCAGCGGTCCGAGACGTTGGTGCCGCCGCCGCTCGCGCCGTTGCCACCGCAAGAGGCCATGGCCGTGAACATGCAAGCCGCCGTCGTGCCCGCCGTCTTCGAATTGAATGACGATCGCGAGCAGATTCAACCCGGCGATCACTCGTTGGTGATCATCGAAAACGACCCGGTCTTCGCCCACGTCCTGTTGGATTCGGCCCGCCGGCGCGGTTTCAAGGCGGCCGTGGCGCTGCGCGGCACCGATGGCCTGGCGCTGGCGCGAAAGCTGCAGCCTCTGGCCATCACGCTCGACATCCGCCTGCCCGACATCAACGGCTGGCGGATCCTGGCCCACCTGCGCGACGACCTGGCGACGCGCCACATACCGGTTTACCTGATCACCACCACCGATGAAATCGAAGGCGGCCCCTGTTTGGGGACGATTGGAGCGCTGGCCAAGCCGCTGCAAAGCCAGGACGACCTTGAACAGGCCTGGGCCCGAATCGAAACCTATTGCGCGCCGCGGCCCCGGGCGCTGGCGATTGTCGGCGACGAAACACGTCACCGTGAACTAGCCGAACTGCTAGACGGCGACGACGTGCGGGTCGCCGCAATTAAACTGGATGACGGCGCGCTGGCGGCGGTCCGTGATGCGCACCCCGATTGCCTCGTGGTTTTGAAGGTCGGCGCGCCTGGGGCGGAGCAGTACCTTGGCTCGGCGCTGGATTTACTAGAAGCACTTCGCCGCGAGGGAGATTCGGCCGGCGTGCGGGTGGTTATCGATTTGGCCGGCGAACTGCCCCCAATCGAGGCTAAAAGATTGAAGCGGCTTGAGAAGCAGTTGGCGCTGAGCGTTGCGCCCTCGACTGAGCGGCTCGTCGACGAAACTACCCGGTTCCTCCATCGCCGCGTCGACCAGTTGCATCCCACGGCGCGCGAGATCGTCGAGAAACTGCACTCTCCCAACAGCGCGCTGGCGGGCAAACGCGTGCTGGTGGTCGACGACGACGTGCGAAACATCTTCACCATGACCAGCCTGCTGGAGCGGCACGAAATGCAAGTCGTGCGGGCTGAAACCGGCCGTGCCGCGCTCGACCGGCTCGATGACACTGCGAATATCGACGTGGTACTGATGGATATCATGATGCCCACCATGGACGGCTACGACACGATGCGGGCCATTCGCGACTCGGGCAAATTCCCGACCCTCCCGATCATCGCATTGACCGCCAAAGCGATGAAGGGAGACCGCGAAAAGTGCATCGAGGCCGGCGCCTCGGACTACATCGCCAAACCGGTTGACACTGAGCAACTGTTGGCAATGCTGGGCGTCTGGCTGAGGAAATGACGAACAGGAGATAAAGTTTATGGGGTCAATGACGACGAACTAAAATGGCTACACCTGACGACGGACTCGCGATCTTGATCGTCGACGATCGCGCCGACAAGCTCTTGGCGCTTTCGGCGCTCTTGGAGGACTTGTGTCCGAACATCATCACGGCGCAATCGGGCCGCAAGGCGCTGCGGCGCCTGCTGGAGCGCGACTTCGCGGTGATTTTGCTCGATGTGAACATGCCGGAAATGGACGGATTCGAGACGGCGGCCTTGATCCGCCAGCGAAAATACTCCGAGCACACGCCGATCATCTTCATCACGTCGTTCGGCGACGATATGCTGGCGGCACGTGGCTATTCACTAGGCGCGGTCGATTACATCCTGGCGCCTGTTGTTCCAGAAGTCTTGCGGACCAAGGTCTCGGTGTTTCTCGATTTGCACCGTAAGACCCGGCAGGTGGAACGGCAAGCCCAGCATTTGCAACTTCGCGCTGAGCAGTTGCACCGATTGGCTCAGGCATCATTGACGATCCACTCGGCTCCCACGTCGGATACGGTCCTGCGCCTGATGACTGACGCCGCCCGCGACGTGCTCGGCGCGGGGAAAGCAACGGCCATCGGCGCCTGGGATCACATCGAGTCGCCGACTCGGTGGTACACATCGGGGTCATCGGAGGTTGGGCCAGGAAACCATGATGAGACGACCAACGTTCAATGGAGGGCTGCGTGGCATGACTTGATTCAGCTTGGCGGCTTGAGCGCGTCGTCAATGGCCGCACTGCCACCTTGGCGCGCCTTGGGTGCGTTCCTCGCCGGCGATCCAGCAAGTGCCTGGATGGCTGCTTTCTTGACCGACCACCAAGGACGCGCATTAGGCCTGGTCCACGTGTGCGACAAGCCGGAGGGCGAATTCAACGCCGACGACGAGGCCGTATTGGCGCAGCTTGCGCGGATGGGCTCGATCGCCATCGAAAATGTGCTCAACGCCGAGGCCCGCGAGGCCAACCGGCTCAAGGATGAATTCCTGGCCACTCTTTCGCATGAGCTGCGCACGCCGCTTTCCGCGATGCTCGGTTGGACCCAATTGCTCCGTACCGGGGCGCTCGACGACGAGGAAACCGCCAACGGACTTGAGATCATCGAACGGAACGTGCTCGCTCAGGCAAGGTTGATCGACGACTTGTTGGACGTGTCGCGGATTATCTCTGGCAAGCTACAACTGAAATTGCGCGGTGTCTCATTGAATTCGGTGCTCGAAATGGTACGACAGACCGCCGATGCCAAGCAGATCGCACTCGATGTTCAATTCGACGACGAACCCTGCGACGTACTAGGCGATCCGGACCGTTTGCGACAGGCGGTTTCGAACTTGCTGGTTAACGCCGTTAAGTTCACGCCTCCAGGTGGGACAATCCGCGTGCGGTTACGCTGCGACCGACACCAGGCCCAGATTGAAGTTAGCGACTCCGGTGAGGGGATTGCGCCCGATTTTCTGCCGCGCATTTTCGACCGCTTCCGCCAAGCCGAAGACGGCACAAAGCGATCGCATGGAGGGCTGGGCTTGGGGCTGGCCATCGTTCGGCATGTCATCGAACTACACGGTGGCGCGGTACGCGCCGCCAGCGCCGGGCTCGGACATGGAGCGACGTTTTATGTCAACCTGCCGCTGGCGTCCGTCGCGACGGATGACCGCGCAAATGGCGAGGCTATCACACATCTTGCGCCGACCGTGGCGGCCGAACTCAGCCTGAGCGGTTTGCGTGTGCTGGTCGTCGACGACGAGGCTGACAGCCGCCGCACGATTTCCAGGATTCTGGCGCTTTATGGAGCGACCGTAGAAACGGCGGCAAGCGCCGCCGAGGCACTAAAGAAATTCCGGGTGCAGGCACCCGATGTCCTGGTCAGCGACATTGGTATGCCCAAAGAAGACGGTTATGACCTGATTCGCCAGGTACGGGCCCTTCCCGTCGAGGACGGCGGAGATGTGACGGCCCTCGCCTTGACGGCGTTCGCCCGCGACGAGGATTCCCAGCGCGCATTGGCGGCAGGTTTTCAGCGCCATGCCTCGAAGCCGATCGAGCCGGCCGTACTGGCCGGCGTGATTGCCAACCTCGCCGGCCGGACCAATCGATCTACCATAGCTGCTTGCGCATCACCGCGCTGAGGTGCCGCCAACGGGAGGCTCGCCACTTCCTAGGAAGCGACCCGCTCGAGAAGGTCGCGGAGTTGGTCCAGGCCGACCGGCTTCACGAGGTACTCGGCGAAACCGGCGGCCTCGGCTCGTTCTCGGTGGGTTTCATCGGAGTACCCGGTGACGGCCACCAGTGTGGTGTGGGCGAGATCGGGTTCACGTCGCAGCCGTTTCGCGATTTCGTAGCCGTCAAGGGGCGACATGCCAATGTCGACCAGCACGAGATGGGGCTTGAAACGAGACGCCTCCTCAATCGCCACCAGCCCCTCTTGGGCCGACGTCACATCGTGGCCCAAGGAGCGAAGCAACATCATACTGGTTATGGCACCGTCCCGGCTGTCATCGACTACGAGAATCCGCAACACACTTGCCATACTTCGAGCCTAGCAGTGTTTGACGTTGGCGCCAAGGAATCGACCGTGCGACCGAACCTGGCGACGACGCCTCGGAAGACTCGTTCTACGATGGCACGAATTCATTTAGCTCGAAGGGGCGCCTCCGCGCCGCGTTAATGCCTCGGTAACACGCGAGATTTCGTGTTCCAAAACCGCCGCCGCGGCATTGATCTGGCCCCAGTCATTGGCGATCGCAAGTTCCTCAAGCCGGCGAGCGGCCGCCATGGCAAGTTCGGCGCCAAAGTTCGACGAAAGCCCGATCAACGTGTGCGACGCGAGCCTGACCGCCGCGGCATCATGACTTGCGACGCCCCCTCGAACTTTTGTCAGCAAGCCCGGCGAATCTTCGAAAAAGAATCGTACGAGGGTGGTAAGTAACTCTTCGTTTCCGCCCAAGCGGCGCAATGCCGAATCGAGATCAACGATCCGCGGATGCTCCGGAGTTTCCATGGTCGCGTGTTCTAACCCAAATTCAATCCACCGAAGCGGCGATCGCGCGCGGCGAAGTCGCGGATCGCGGCGTGCAGGTCCGACTCACGAAACTCGGGCCAGCAATGCTCGGTAACCCAAAGCTCGGCGTAGCTGATCTGCCAGAGCAGGAAGTTGCTGATTCGCATTTCGCCCGCTGTGCGAATCAACAGATCGGGGTCGGCCATGCCCGCGGTGTAAAGGTGCTCAGCGACCGTCTCCTCGGTTACCGCCTCCGGGTCTAGACGGCCCGACCGGACTTCGCGGGCGATCGCGCGTACCGCGTCGGCGACCTCGCCACGACCGCCGTAGTTGATCGCCAGGCAGAGCACCATGCCGGTGTGCGAGCTGCTCAGCTCGATCGTCTTGTCCATCTCCGTCAGCACGCTGGGGGGCAGTCCTTCGCGGCGGCCGATCACGTTCAGCCGCACGTTCTCGTCGGCCAAGGTTCTGCGCTCCTCGATCAGGTACTGCTCGAGAAGGTGCATCAACAAATCGAGTTCGCGACGGGGTCGTTTCCAGTTCTCGCTCGAAAGGCAGTAGAGCGTCAGTTGCCCGATGCCCAGCCGCGCGGCTTCCTCAGTCGTCGAGCGGACGCTGGCCACACCGTGGCGGTGCCCTTCGATACGTGGCAGTCCGCGACGTTCGGCCCAACGGCCGTTGCCGTCCATGATGACCGCAATGTGCCGGGGGCGCTTGTCAGCCGGCACATCGCTCAAGTCGAGCTCGGGAATTGAGGAGGTCTTGGGCACCCGCGTCGCTCCGCTACTCGGCATGAATGGTCTGCTCTCGGTCGGGTCCGACCGACACGATCTCGACCGGGCGGCCAATAATCTCGCTGAGCCGGTCGAGATATCGCCGGGCATTGGCAGGCAGGTCGGCCAGGCGGCGGACGTGGCTGATTTCCTCGCGCCAGCCCGGCAACGTTTCGTACACCGCTTTGGCCATGCGCAGGTCGTCGACGTGGCTGGGAAACACCGTCACCCGCTGCCCGCCGATCTCGTAGGCCGTGCAGATCTGGATTTCGTCCAGTTCGCTGAGGACGTCGAGCAGCATCACGGACAGCGAATCGACACCGCTGAGCCGCGATGTATAGCGGACCGCGACCGCGTCGAACCAGCCGCAGCGCCGCGGGCGGCGCGTCACGGTGCCGTACTCATTTCCGCGGTCGCGCAGGTGCTGGCCCGTGGCATTGGCCTGCTCGGTCGGAAACGGCCCGCCGCCCACCCGCGTGCCGTAGGCCTTGACCACGCCAATGATCTTTTGCAAATAGCGGCCGGGCACGCCGGACCCCGAAGGAATTCCCACTCCCGAGCTGTTGCTGCTCGTCACGTAGGGGAATGTGCCGTGGTCGACGTCCAAGAGCGCCCCTTGGGCCCCTTCGAACAGCACACGCCGCCCCGCCTCCAGGGCGTCGAGCAGGAATGTGGTCGTATCGGCGACGTACGGACGCAGCCGCCGCGAGTAGGTTTCGTATTCAGCGACGATCTTGGCAGCATCGAGCGGCTCGAACTGCGCGCCGGCGGCCAGCGCCCCGATGAACTGGTTTTTGTGTCCCGCGACCTGTTCGATACGCTCGCGGATGTTGTCGCGGTACAAGTCGCCCAAACGGATTGCGTCGGCCCGGCCGACCTTGTCGCGATAGCAGGGTCCGATGCCGCGCATCGTCGTTCCGATGGCTTCGGAATTGGAGGCGCGGCCCTCGACCAGCCTGTCTTCGATGATGTGCCAGGGAAAGATCACATGGGCCCGGTCGCTGATCATCAAGTTCTTGGCGACCGCGACGCCGCGTTCGACGAGTCCGTCGATTTCAGCCAGGATGCTGGGGGGATTCAGCACGACACCGCCGGTGACGACGCACTGCACCTCTGGGCGGAGGATGCCGCTGGGGATGAGCGAGAGCTTGTAGGTTTGGCCGCCGGTGACGACGGTATGCCCGGCATTTGCGCCCCCCTGGTAGCGAACGACAATGTCGTGGCGATCGGTCAACAAGTCGACGATTTTGCCCTTGGCTTCGTCTCCCCATTGCAGGCCAATTACACAGGTCCCAGGCACGTCGCGATCCTCGAAAATCGACCGGGCGACACGCGCTGTCGAACGACAATCGGTTCTCTCGCGCGTGCCCAAACTTACCAGTCTAGGACCGCCAGGGCGGGGGTCAAGTGCCGGCCTCGTCGCTCGACTGGAAGGAGTTCTGAAATGTGGCTAAGTTGCACGCTGGAATTTGCAGTGGCACTGCGGCAAACTAATGGCGGCGCGGCAACGGCGAGTGGCTGGCACCCCGACGTGACGTCACTGGTTAGACCGAGTATTGCAACGAGCATACGAGCTGATTACCAAGTCGTCTCCAGAAACACCTCCATCAGAACGGTTTGCACCGCCAAGAGCACGAGCGAGGTGACGGCGATCGCATGTCCCTGGCCATCGTTACTGTCTCGTTCGGCGACCGCGGCGGCGCCGATCGCGACAAAGGGAACCAGAAACAACCAGATGTGCTCGACCTCCAGGGTATAGAGGGGTGCCGCGGCGAAGATCGTCAGCGACACCAGAAAGCTGCCCGCGAGCAAACGGTCGCCGGCATCTTTGTCGACGCCGAGCAGCAGGTGGCCAATTCGCCGCAACCACAATGTGGCCAGGGGCAAGCCCGCACAGAACGAAAACGCCACCAGGTTGGCCACCGCGAAGTGCAAGTCTTGTCGCAAGCTATCATGCCCTCGGCCGGCCATGATCTTACTCTGCCCCGCCATCGCTTCGGCGAACGTGGCCCAGGCGTCGTAGCCGGACCAGGCATAAAGTGCCGCGTACAAGACCGCGCTCGTCGCCACCGCCGCAGTCATCCCCAGGAGTGAATTCCGAATTCGGCACTGCTCAGCGAGCGCGGTGAGCGCAAGAACGACGACGGCCCATAGCGCCAGGAACGAGGCCGAAAACGTCATTCCAGCGGCGATCGCCGCCGCCGCACCGCCCAATGCACCGTAAACCAGCGGTCGGCCGCCGCGCGCTTTCCAGAGGAAATAGGCGCTCCACACGATCGGTACCCCGAAGACCGCGTCGAGCAATGTCGCAGAGAACATCACGATACTGGGCGACAGAATAAAAAAACTCGATGCGAGCCGAGCGGACTGTTCGTCGAGCACGTTGCGCGCCAACAGGTAAACGGCAGGGACCATCAGTGAACTGCCGAAAATCGTCGCCCAGGCGGCGGGCACCGGCCCATCGCCAAACAGCAGGGCGACGGCCCACAGAAACAGCACGCCACCGGGCGGGTGAGTGCGGCAATGCATTGGTAATTCGGGCATCAGTGACGGGTAATCGCTCAGGAATGCTTTCAGCGAATCGACCTTTGCCACCGCGCCGATATAGTCGGTGCCGTCGAGTAACTCGTACGGTCGCCATAGTCGACGCGGACCGCCATCGATCATCGCCACCGACGATGCAATCAGCACGTGGGCGATCATTAGGGCTGGCAGCACGACAGCCAAGTGTGTGCGAGCAAGCCAAATCCACCGGCAAAAGTACCACAGCCAGCCCGCGATGACGGCGACGGCGACGAGCAGCCCGGTCTTG
>Ga0265342_10005085_pt1 | contig 10137 bp, 10 predicted proteins | sample 4CB327metaG_FD_203125 | JGI IMG/M metagenome (GOLD analysis project Ga0265342, IMG submission 203125) | Rhizosphere microbial communities from Carex aquatilis grown in University of Washington, Seatle, WA, United States - 4-CB3-27 metaG | ecosystem: Host-associated > Plants > Roots >...
CCCAGCTCGGAGAGGCGTTTCCGATCGATGCGCACGTCGACAACCGGCGTAGGATCGCCTCCGTAAAGCTTCACTTCGCCGGTGCCCTCGACCTTCCTCATGGTCGCCTCGATCTTCTCAGCGGTGGCCTGGACCTTGGCCCTGTCGACGCCCCTCACGGTAAGGCCGAGGGAGTAGCTGTCGCCGGAGCCGAAGAGGCCGATGGGCGATGTGTTCACCTGCATGCCGGGCATCGATTTGACGATGCCCTCGATCTGGGCGCTCACCTCGAGGGCCGAGCGCTTGCGCGCGTCGGCCGGGACGAGGGTAACGTTGACCTCGGCGAGATTGGGGGAGGTCTCTCCCGCGCCCCAGCCCGCGCTCGAGTGCCCGACGGTCGTAAAGACCTTGGAGACTTCGGGGATACCGTAGATCAGCCTCTCGGCCTCGGACGCGATGCCGTTCATCTCGAGGGTGGTCGTGCGCACCGGGGCGGTGATCGAGACCTGGATCTGGCCCTGGTCGAGGGGGGGGACGAATTCGGAGCCGACGAGGCCGAATCCGATGAGGGCGAAGGAGGCGACGACGAGGAGCGCGGTCGCCGCCAGGGTCCTCACGCGGTGGCCCAGGACCCAGCCAAGGACTCGCTCGTAGAGCCCGACCACCTTCTTGAAGCCCGCCTCGAAGCCGCGGCTGAAGAAGGCCAGGGGATGCCTGCCCTTGGTTTCCTCCAGCCTGGCGAAGCGCGAGGCGAGCAAGGGGGTCACGGTGAAGGAGACGAAGAGGCTGACGAGGGTCGCGAGCACGACGACGAGGGCGTACTGCCTGACGATGTCGCCGATCATGCCGGAGATCAGGGAGAGGGGCAGGAAGACCGCGACGTCGACCATCGTGATCGAGACCGCCGCGAAGCCGATCTCGTTCCGGCCCACGAGGGCCGCGAGCCTTCGGCTCTTGCCCAGCTCCATGTGGCGGTAGATGTTCTCGAGGACGACGATGGAGTCGTCGACGAGGATGCCGATGATGAGCGATAGGGCAAGGAGAGTCATCAGGTTGAGCGTCATGCCGAAGGCGTAGACCCCGATGAAGGTCGTGATTATGGAGAGGGGGATCGCCACCAGGACGATCAGGGAGCCGCGGATGCTGTGCAGGAAGGCGAGCATCACGAGGGCCACGAGGAGGATCGCGAGCATGAGGTCGTTGGTTACCGACTTCGCCGATTCCAGCGTGAAGACCGAGCCGTCGGCCGCGATGTCGAAGGCGAGCTTCCTGGCCGCGAACTCCTTCTCCAGGGACTTGAGCTCGGCGCGCACGCCCTTGCTGACCTCGACCGTGTTCGCCCCCGACTGCTTCTGGATGATGATGCCGATGGCGTCCTGGCCGTTGATCCTGCAGACGGTGGAGAGGGTCTTGAAGCCGTCCTCGATGTCGGCTACGTCGCCCATCCTCGTCTCGGCGCCGTCCGGGGACCGCGCGACGACTACTTCCTTGATCTCCTCGATCGAGGAGTACTTGCCCGAGAGGCGGACGAGGTACTCGCCGTCCTTGTCCCGGATCTTGCCGGCGGGCAGGTCGGCGTTGGCGGAGGAGAGCACGGAGACGACCAAGGGAACGGGTATGCCGCGCGCGGTCATCTTGGCGAGGTCGAGGTTGACCCTGATCTCGCGCTCCTGGCCGCCGACGATCGATACCTGGGCCACCCCCGCGATGCGGGAGAGCCTCGCCTTTACGTTGTCCTTGACTACCTGGAAGAGCTCCCGGCCGTCCATGTTCGCGGTTACCCCGAGCCTTATGACCGGCAGGTCGTCCAGGGAGAAGTTGGAGACGACGGGCGTCTTGACCGAGGCGGGAAGGGAGGAAACGATCTCGTTGACCTTCTTCTGGACGTCCTGGTTGGCCTTCGTCGCGTCCGCGGTGAACTGGAACTCCATCTGCACGACTGAGTAGTTCTCGTAAGAGTAGGAATCGACTTTCTTGACCTTGTCGACGCTCGCCACGGCGTCCTCGACGGGCTTCGTGACGGAGGTCTCGACTTCCTGAGGGGCCGCGCCCGGATAGACGGTGACGACGGTGACGTAGGGCGGCATCATGTTCGGCAGGAGCTCGTACTTCAGCTGGAGGTACGAGAAGGCGCCTAGGAGGGCCAGGGAAGCGAAGATGACGATGATGAGGGGCGGGCGCTTGATCGCGAGCTCAGTTATGGTCATTGCCGACCCCCGTCTCGACGACCTTCACGGCCTGGCCCTCGGCGAGCAGCGTCTGCCCGCTGGTCACTACCGCATCCTGCTCCGAGAGCCCGGAGCGCACTTCCACGTCGGTCCCGTACTCGCTCCCGATCACGAGTCGCCGCTTCTGGGCGGCGCCCGCGGATACGACGAAGACGTCGGGATCGCGCAGGCTCCCCACGATGGCGACGCGCGGAATGACGAGCGCCTTCCGCTCGCCGCGGCCGCCGAAGGCGAGGCGCACGGACATGCCCGCCCTGAGCTCGGCGGCGGCCTTGCCGAGCAGCGTCACCTCGGTCGGGAAGGAATGGGTCTCGTCGCCCCGCACGCTGATGGACTCGATCCTCCCCTCGAATGAGACCCCGGGGAAGAGTTCCGACTCGACGGCCACGGCGTCGCCCTTGCGCTGGGCGACGGCGCTCCGCTCCGGCAACAGGACGCGGACTTTGAGGCGCGAGGTATCCACTACGAGCGCGATCCTGCTGCCCTGGCCGATCTGCTCGCCGAGGCTCACGTAGGTGTCGGCGATCGTGCCTTCTATAGCCGAGCGTATCGTCGTGTTCTCCAGCTCCTTCTTCGCGACGAGGTACTGCGACCGGGCAGATGCCTCGCCGAGGCGCATCTGCTCGATGTCCGCGTCGGAGATCAGCTTGTCGTCGTGGAGGCTGGCCGCCCGCTCCGCGTCCTTGGCCGCCTTCTTGTAGGCGGCCTGGGCCGCGATGAAGGTCGCCTCCCTGAGGTCCTTGTCGACCGCGACGAGGGGCGAGTCCGGCGCGACGACAGCGCCGATCTTGGCCGGCATGCCGACTATCTTGCCGCTCGTCTCCGAGAGTACCGTCACCTCGCTCGCCGCCTGGATACTCCCTATTATCGAGAAAGCGTCGGAGACTTCGCGGTAGCCCGGCCGGGTTACGCTCACCGAGGGAAGGTCCAGGGCCTTCTTCTCCTTGGACTTCTCCGGCGAGCAAGCCGTCGCGGCGATAACGATAACGCAGGCGGCGCAAGCCGTTGCGAGCTTTCCTTTGCTTGTCTTTCTCATTTTTTCCTCCCCTCGAAGGCGGGAGCCGTCCGATAGGGCATCATTCCGCGGCGGAAATCGTCGCTCGGAAACAATGACTCGGGAGGGATGCGCGGATCCCAGAGATCGAGGACGATCGAAGGCGGATAGTGAAGGCTGGTGTTTCCGAAGGCGAGAGGACAGGACTCAGGCGACGCGCCGACGCCCGCGGGGAAAAATACATTCATAATTCACTCCGTACGCTCGCTCGATTCGGCCTATGCTGTCGATCCGGATACCCGCGATCGCGCCCCGACATTCGCCCGGGGCCGGCCCGTAATAGCGGCTACTAGCCCCAAGATACGGAGATGGGCCGGCCGCGTCAAGTTTTCTTTCTTTTTTTCTTGCCCGTTCCCGGCGGAGGGGAGGACGCTGCTTCTCCATCGCGGCAATTCTCGGCTTTTGCCGCGAGGACCGCGAAAATCCCGCCGATCAGATCGTCCAGCCCCCTCAGAACGCTGAGGAAAGCGCGTCGCTCCTCCTCCGTGTACCTCTCGGCGAAGGCGATGATGTCGGGCCCCAGATCGTTATAGCTCTCGTGGGCTTCGAAGGCTTCCAAGCCCCTTTTCGTAAGCTCCAGCAATATCCCCTTCCCGCCGCCCGAGCTCTTCGACTTCGAAACGAATCCCTTCGCGCGGAGCTTCGACACTACCTGGGAGACGGCGCCCTTGGTTATCATGAAGTAATCGGCCAGGGCGGTGACCGTGGAGCCGTAGCCCTTGCCTATCGCCTCGATCATGTGGAGCTGCGCCCTGGAGATCGGCTCGCGGCCGAAGCAGAAGGGTACTTTCCCCATGAGGTCGAATTTCATGAGGAGGCGGGTAAACAGCTCCTGGCTCTCCCGCAGCAGCGCCCTTTCCTTGGTCGTCACGGGGGTAGTTTAGCTACTAAACAACAAATGTCAATATATAGTCACGCAAAGCTCTACCGCCCCAGCTCCGCTCGCCTAATCGGGAAGAGAAGAGGAGGGGAAGAGCTAAGTCCTTTTCTTACCGCGGCTTTTTACGCTTTGCCCGGAGCTTTCGATCGCGGCTGAGGAGCCGGTAATCGTAGCGGGCTTCTCGGCTTCTACGCGAGCGGACTTCTCCGCCTCGGCGGCGATTCGCTCGATGAGGCCGAATTCGTGCTCGAAATTGGGGGTGAGGAGTCCCTTGCCAAGATTGGCGCGTATCTCGGCGAAGCTCCAGAAGCGTCCTTCAGAGACTTCCTTGGCGTCGGGCGAAAAGGGTCCGCTATAGGTCACGATGAAGCTGAAGACCAGCTCCGACTCGACGTCGGAATCCCAGCGGTAGCGCAGGATAGGCTCGACGCGGGCTCCCGAAGACTCCAAGGAAAGCTTCGTGACGGGGAGCTCCTCGCGCAGCTCCCTCGTCAGGGCGGTATCGAGATCCTCGCCCGCCGCGACGTGGCCGCCGACCGAGCTGTCCCATTTGCCCGGCTGGGTATCCTTGTCCTCGGCGCGCTTCTGGAGGTAAATGGATCCCCGGCCGTCGACTATCTGGAGATGCACGACGGGATGGAGCTTCCCCGGCCCCTTGTGGCACTCGCTGCGGGGAGCGACGCCGATGACCTTGCCCTCGTCGTCGATGAGGGGAAGCATCTCCTCGCTGGGTCCCGAGGCTCTCGCGCGCCTCGCCCCGATTTTCGCCGCGGCGAAAGCCCAAAGCGCGTAGGCGGCGAAGAGAATGTACAGGAGGCCGCCGGAGATGAAGCCCCAGGCGGCCTTGGACATCGCGAAGGCGGCATAGGCGGTTAGGGCGGCATGCAGGACGATGATTGCGAGCATAGCTCCGAGGCTCTTCTTCATTTGAGGCAGGGCCGCTTCGGGGATGCTTACCCCCCTCATCTGCCTGCCGATGTAGAGCTTGAGGTAGGCGGGCGGAAGGGCGAGCATAACGCCCATGGCGGCGACGAGGACGAGCTCGATGATAGCCGGCTTGAGCATGAAGAAGATGGCGTTGTCGAGGACGAGGGAGAGCCCGCCCGCGACCGCGAGGAGGAGGGTGTCGGCCGCGACGAAGGGATCGGCCTTCCTCTGCTTGACGAGGGTATAGGCGAATTCGACGAGGCCCGTGCCAATGCCGACCAGGAGGCCTACAGTTTCGCCGAAGACGGCGTCGGCGCCCACGAAGATGACGAGGGGAAGAAGCCCCGGCAGGAGGGACTTGAGGAGAATCATGGGGTTCATCGTGATGAGGATACTAAATTGTCGAGAAAAGGGGCAACTACTTCGGACGAGACTCGCCCGCGGGAGCGGCCGCCGGGGCAGGCTTCGTCCCGGGCTCTTCCTCGTCCGAGGATGAGCGAATCCGAACTTCGCCGTCGACTATCTCGAAAAATTGGGGAAGGGTGTCGGCGCAGCTACCGTAAGCGATGCAGGCTTCGTCGTCGAGATCGAGCATTTTGTCCTCCAACGTTTTTATTAAAACAAGCTATTTAAATTGAAAACTTCCCATATTATACCACATTCGGGGCCCTTCGACAAAGGCTCGCGCGACGGGATATACTGGCCCGGCCATGTCCATGATCCGCCACCCCGCCACGGGCTTCGCAGTCGGCGACCCCGAGCACCTTCCGCTCCGGGAGGAAGGCCTGCCCTCCGCCGGAGAGGTCGACGCCGCCGCCTCGAGCCTCATCCTCTCCGCCTCCGGCTGGAGGAAAATCTTCTCCGAGGGAGGGGACGAGGAGTCCTCCTCCGGGAAAGTCGGAGAGGCCGACCTCGTCCTCGCGGGGGCCGCGGCGATCGCTTTCTCCGAGTTCCTCCGCGCGCGCGGGGCCGAAAGCTCCCCCGCCCTCCTCGTCGGCATCGATTCGAGGCCCACGGGACCCGCGATAGCCGACGCGATGATCCGCGTCTTCCTCGGCCTCGGCCTCTCGCCTCGCTATCTCTTCATCGTCGCCGCCCCCGAGATCATGGCCTATGCCGGAAGCTCGGGCGCTACTTCAGAGGACGAGGTCGCGGGCTTCTGCTACGTATCGGCCAGCCATAATCCCCGGGGCCACAACGGCTTGAAATTCGGCGCCGGGGGGGGCGTCCTCGGCGCGGCCGACTCCGCCTCGCTCATCGCGTCCTACCGCTCCCTCCTCGCCCAAGGCGACCTTTCCGCGCGCGTCCTCTCAGCCATGGAGGCGACGGAGGAGAGGGACTTGGCCCGCGTCTTCTCGGCCTGCTCCTACTGGAAGCGGCGCTCGATCTCGGCCTATACCCTCTTCTCCCGCGAAGTCGTGGCCGGGACGGAGGATCCGGCCGAGCAGGAGAAGCTCTTCGACGAGATGGCCTCCGAGGCCTCGCGGCGCCCCGTCGGCGTCGTCGCGGAGCTGAACGGCTCCGCGCGCTGCCTGTCGATCGACCGCGATTTCCTCGAGGGCCTCGGCGTGACCGTGCGCTCGGTGAACGACCGACCGCGCGAGTTCGCGCATCGCATCGTGCCCGAGGGCGAATCCCTCGACCAGGCCAGGCTCGAACTGGAGTCTGCCCGGGCAGAGGACGGAGCCTTCTGCCTCGGCTACGTGCCCGACTGCGACGGGGATCGCGGCAACCTCGTCGTCGCCGGCCGCTCGGGGAAGGCCCGTGCCCTCGAGGCCCAGGAAGTCTTCGCCCTCGCCTGCATGGCCGAGCTCGCGGGCCTCGTCCGCTCCGGAGAGCTCGCCTACGGAGAGGACGGCGAGCCGACGCGCGAGGTCGCGGTCGTAGTGAACGACGCGACGAGCATGCGGATCGAGGCGATAGCGCGGGCCTTCGGCGCCCGCGTGTTCCGCGCCGAGACGGGCGAGGCCAACGTCGTCGCTCTTGCCGCCGCCCTGCGCGAGAAGGGCTGGATCGTGCGCATCCTGGGCGAAGGTTCCAACGGCGGCAACATCACGGAGCCCTCGAAGGTGCGCGATCCCCTGGCGACCCTCGGCGCCCTCCTCAAGCTCCTCCTCCAACGCGGCACCGGCCCAGGTAGCCGCGCGGGCCCGTTTGAAATTTGGATGCGGCGCTCAGGAAGGGCTTCCGCCTACGATCCGGATTTCGGCATCGACGAGATACTGGGCTCCCTCCCCGCCTTCGCGACGACGAGCGTATTCGAGCCCCGAGCCGCCCTCCGCATCAAGAGCGTCGACCAGGCAGCCCTCAAGGCGCGCTACGCCGAGCTATTCGCCCGCGAGTGGGAAGAGAAGAAGGCCGAGCTGGAGAAGCGCCTCGGCCTCGCCTCCTGGGAGGCCTTCTCGACCAAAGGCCAGGCCGAGGAACGCCTCGGCGCCGGCGGAGATGGGACCGATTTCGCCGCTTCGGGACGCGGGGGTCTGCGCATCGTCTTCGCCGGTCACGACGGAGCGCAGCGCGCCTTCCTGTGGATGCGCGGCTCGGGGACCGAGAGGGTTTTCCGCGTCATGGCCGACGTGGAGGGCGGGAGAGCCGAGGACGAGGCTTTCCTCCTTTCCTGGCATGAGTCGATCCTTCGCCGCGCGGACGCGGCGCGCGCGGACGCGGCGCGCGCGGACGCCGACTCTCCCGGCGCGGGCTAGCGGAACGGGCGGGCCTCGGGTATCATCCACGGTCGACGAGCGAGGTGGCGAAATGGGCATTCGGGGCGAGCTTTTTTCTTCGAGGGTCGGCTGCGAGGGCAGGACCTACTTCTTCAACGTGAAGGAAAACCGCTTGGGCGACATGTTCCTCACGGTGGTGGAGAGCAAGCCCACGGAGGCTGAAGGCTTCGAGCGCCGATCGGTAGTGATCTTCCGCGAGGACCTGCCCGACTTCCTCAAGGCTTTCCAGGGTGCCCTCGACTTCATGGAGAAACCGGAAGGCAAGAAGAGCTCCCTGAACTACGCCCCCGCCGACAAGAGCGCGCCTCGCCGCGCGAGGACTCCCGGCGGCTTCGCCGGAAGCGAGGGCGGCAAGGCGGAGGACGCGACGGGCGCCCCGGCCAAGCGGCGGATAGTCGTCCGGCGCAAGAAGCCCGAATAGCCGTCGCCCGGCTCGCCGGCGCGTCGTCATCCTTCCATGCACTTCACTATGACGCTCCGCTCGCGGGGACCGTCGAACTCGCAAAAATAGACCGCCTGCCAGGTCCCCAGGACCGGAACCCCGCCGCTGACCACGAGGCTGAGCGAAGGGCCGAAGAGGCTCGTCTTGATATGCGCGTCCGAGTTGCCTTCGGCGTGGAGGAAGCTCGGATCGCGGGGCGCGAGGACGGCGAGCTGGCGCTCCATGTCGCGCCGGACGTCGGGATCGGCCGACTCGTTGATCGTGAGGGCGGCCGTCGTGTGGAGGGACTGGAGAACGCAGATCCCTTCCGCGACGCCGGAATCGGCGATCGCCTTCGCGACGCCCTCCGTGACGTCGATGATCTCGACGCGGCGCGAGCTGCGGAGCTTGAGCATGGCGGGCTTGGTCATGCACGGAAGTATACAGGATTTCGGCTCGATCGCCACTCGCGAAACCGGGGGATCGTGTTATGCTAATGTCATGAAAACCCGGCTCTTCCTCCTGGTCCTGACCTTCGCATGCCTCGTCTCGACGCCCGCGGCTTTCTCGCAGACCGCGGCCGCCATGATGTCCGACGGGGAGCTCGCCAAGTTCATCGATGATTGGCCCGCCACTGTTAAATGGTTCGAAGGCAGGAGCCAGAAAGCGACCGCGAGCCCGACCGGCGACCTTTCGACCGCCCTCTTCATGAACAAGGACTTCGAGGCCTTCATCGGAAAGCGCGGCTGGAAGCTCGATCGCTTCTCGTACGTAGCGGGCACCGTCTTTTCGCTCATGTCCGTCGTAACGCTGGAGAGGAAGAACCCCGAGCTAGCCAAGCAGTTCGATGACTCCATCGCGGAAGTCGAGGCGAGCGACTTGTCCCGGGCCGAGAAGGACCAAAATATCAAAGACTTGAACGACGCCAAAAAGATGGCGCTTTCCGTCTCGAGCGATAAGGCCTACAACCAAGAAGAGCTGAAGCTCGTCCGAGCCCGCTACGACGAGATCGCGAAGGCCGCCGGGATAGATACGAAGTAGCATAGCCGAGCGGGGAGGGCGAACCTTCGGCCGCGAAGGTTCGGCTCGGTCGCGAATCGCTCAATGTATCGCGATTCGCCGGGCGCCGTCCCCGCGCCCCACCCTTCCAAGCTCTCGGATGGGCGCGCTACCATGCTTCTCGATCATGACTACCGTAGCCGCCGGGCTCTTCATCGAAGGAAGCAAGATCCTCATAGCGAAGCGGGCCGAGGGCCAGTCCCTCGCCGGATTCTGGGAGTTCCCCGGAGGGAAGCAGGAAGCGGGCGAAACCATCCTGCAGTGCCTCGAGCGGGAGATCCGGGAGGAGTTCGGCGTCGCCTGCGCGGCACGGCGAGTCGTCTGCGAGACCGTCCACGAATACGACCGCGGCGCGATCAGGCTCATAGGGGTTGCCGCCGATCTCGTCGAACGCGGCATCGCCCTCTCAGTCCACGACGAGTATCGCTGGGTCGACATCGCGGAGCTAGGATCCTACAAGCTCGCCCCCGCGGATATCGCCCTCGCGGAGGTCGTGCGAAGAGAGTACCCCTAGGCCCAGCCGTTGCGATGCCGCGGAAGGCCTCTTGATGCAGCCGGCGCCGTATATGGGCCGTAGGCCGAGCTTCTCTCCGCGACGTAGGCTGCGGCACTCAGGCTGCGCCTGATCGAGGAGCCCGAACCTGAGAACTCGATGAAGGATCCCGAGCCCTCGAGCCAGACAGCTATCCCATTCAGGAGAGCACCGCCATCCTTGCCCGCAGCCGCCCGCATGGTCGCACTGTCAGGCGACATGCAATACTGACCCCCTGGCGACATTGAAAACAGACCCCCTCGCCGGTCAGGGGAAGGTATGGCAGAGGACGGTAAGGATGTAGTTGGCTTCCGAGATGGAAACGGAAGCACAG